>Ga0302324_100000025_pt1 | contig 326736 bp, 288 predicted proteins | sample Palsa_T0_1_FD_201949 | JGI IMG/M metagenome (GOLD analysis project Ga0302324, IMG submission 201949) | Peat permafrost microbial communities from Stordalen Mire near Abisko, Sweden - Palsa_T0_1 | ecosystem: Environmental > Terrestrial > Soil > Palsa > Peat permafrost | place: Sweden: Abisko... | reverse complement strand
ACGAAATTAGGCTTGGACACGAAATTAGGCTTGGACACGAAATTAGGCTTGGACACGAAATTAGGCTTGGACACGAAATTAGGCTTGGACACGAAATTAGGCTTGGACACGAAATTAGGCTTGGACATGGACCTTCACCTGATCGTAGGCATTGTAGAGATAGCCGCTGGGATTCCACGCGGGCGCTTCGGGCTGCACTCTTCCCTGGCTATCGGTGGCGCGCGAGAGGATCGTGTAATCGCCGCTTTTGGCGGGCTTCCAGTTGTAACTCCAAAGACGCCACGCATACTTGGACTGGTCCTTGCCTAGAATCGCTTCGTTCCAAGTGGCGCCGGCGTCGGTTGAGATTTCTACTTTAGCGATGTCCGCTTCACCGGCCCAGGCAACTCCTTGAACGACGTGCGCGGCGGGTTTGAGTTTGGTCCCATCGGATGGCGCGGCAATTAGCGACTTGACGGTTAGTCCGGTAAGGGAATGCGTGTCTTCCGGTTTGACCGTGTCGCCTGGTTTTATGGGGTTGTTGGGCCATCGATAGCCGGGATTCATGAAATTTCCTTCGGCCGGTTTGTCGAGGACGGTGATTTCCGTCAGCCATTTGCAGGAAGCCGCGCCTACCCAGCCGGGAGTTACGGCGCGCGCCGGAAATCCGTGATGCGCAGTGAGCGGAGCGCCGTTCATTTTTGTAGCTACCAGCGTGTCGGCGTCCATGGCTTTGTCGATCGGAATGCTGCGAATGAAGGGTGGAACCTTGCCGGGAACCTGATCGAGTCCGCGGAACTGGACGTGCTTGGCGGTATCTTTTACGCCAGCCTTTTCGAGGAGAGTCTTCAGGCTGGGCCCGGAGAATTTGGCATTGCCAACGGCTCCCTTGCCCCACTGGATTCCGGGGACCTTCGGATTCTGCAGCGAGCGTCCGTTGCCGGCGCACTCCATCGTATTGACCACGGAGTGGAGGGAAAACTTCTCCAGATCGGCGAACGTGAACGTCAGCGGCTGCGCGACTTCTCCGGTGATAGAGAGCTTCCACGTCTTGGCGTCGATCTCGACCGGCTCGAACATGTGGTTACGGACGAAAAAATGATTGACCGGCGTGATCCAGCCAGTCATGAACTCAACCGGAGTTTCGAGGTCGAGGAAGCGGGCAGAGCGAACGATCATTCCGTCTTTGCCAGGGATGGCGATGACAGCATGTTCGGAGGCAGAATTGGCGGCCGGCGAATCTGCGGAGCTCCAGGACAGAAGCGGATGGGCAGCACCCGCGGCCAGCGCGGCGGCGGACGCAGTCTTCAGAAAGTTGCGGCGTGTTGTCACGAATAACCCCCAGGCATGGAAAGACTACTATATTTGTAGGGATTCAGGCAAGCATTGCGTTGACAAGGTTTCGGATACACGCGTGTCACTGGCGTTGGTCGAGCATGTGAACGGTTTCGAGGACGGTGTCGCCGACGATTTGCAGGCTGTTGGGACTTAGCTTGTCCATAGTGTCTTGCGGGGTGTGATGGAAGACGTCGTTGTAGCCGTAGGGCACAGCAATAATATCGGCGCACGGAACGCCGCGTTTCACGAAGGGAATGTGATCGTCTTCTTCGCCGCCTTGAAGGCCATAGAAATGCGACTGGTAGCCAGCGCGCTCGGCCGCGGCGTAGATCAGGTCGAGCAGCCACGGAGTGGAGTTGGTATCGCGAAGAATGGCAAGATCGGTGGGAGCGATCATGTCCATCACCATTAACGCTTTGATTTTTTTCAGGGTGCCGTCTTTCTCCCATTTTTCGGCGAGATGGCGCGTGCCATAAAGGCTGTCGGTGTCGGACCATGACTTCACCGCTTCCTCGCCGTCGGTCCAGACCAGCCAGACGCTGTAGCCATCGCGTTTTTTGCCGGGGCCATCCCCTGGTTTCGCGCCGCCTAACTGATTGGCAAATTCGAGCAGGATGGCGGTGGAAGAGCCGCCGTCGTTGGCGCCGACGTATCCGGTACCGCGCAGCCAATAATTGGTGTCGTAGTGGCCCATGATGACGATGATGCCGTCTTTTGTGCCGGGAAATTTCGCGATGAGGTTGCGGACGGGAAACTTTCCTTCAACGGTGTCGGCGGTGAAAGCATCGTCCTCGACCTGATCGCCTTTCAAGTGGTCGTCTTTAAGATGATCGAGAATGTAGCGCTCGAGCTTCTTGTGGTTGTCGTTGCCCATGTAGCGTTCGCCAAAGGCGGTGACCTCGCGCGTGTACTGGAAGGCGCGTTTGGCGTCGATGTGCGGGAGCGGGGCGGAGTCGGACGCCGGGGCTGCAGACGGAACGGCTTCGGGGGCTGGCGCTACAGGCGACTCGGATTTTGTGGCTGCGCTCGCGGTGTCGGATGAATTTCCTTTGGTGCAAGCTACGGCGCTGGCCAGGGCTACGGCCAAACAGATCTTTAACCACAGGGTACACAGAGGGGCACAGGGGAAGGCTTGGCGGATTCCAATATTAATCGAGGGTCTTCTCATTTCTTCTCTTCCGTGTCCTCTGTGGTTAAGATTTTTTCTCCGCGCGTTTGTTGCGCTGGTTGGGATGCACGAGCCAGGCAATGCCGGTGCTGAGCATATACAAGGCCACCATGGGCGCGGCGAAGATGCACATGTTCAGGATATCGGGAGTAGGCGAGACGATGGCGGCGACGACGAAGATACCGAGGATTGCGTATCGGATGTTGTGCCACATCCAGCCCGCGCTGACGATGCCCATCAACGCCAGGAAAAATATCACGATCGGCATTTCGAAAATCACGCCCAGGCCGACGATGATGGTGAGAAACAGGGAACTGTACTCGCCGAGCGTAATCATCGGCTGGAAGTCTTTGCCATAGCCGATGAGGAAAACGAGCGCCTGCGGAAGGACAATTTTATAGCCGAAATATCCGCCGGCCAGGAACAGAGCGATCGTCGAGGCCATGAAAGGGAAGACATAGCGCTTCTCGTTACGGTAAAGGCCGGGAGAAATGAAGCACCAGAGCTGATAGAGAACGAACGGCGACGCAACGAACAAGCCCGCGATCATTCCGACTTTCAGATAGAGATTGAAAGGCTCGACAGGATTGACATACACGAGCTTTGCCGTCAGGCCGTTGCGCTGGAGCGCGTCCATGATGGGGCGCTGCATGACGGCGTAGATATGCCCGGCATATCCCCAGCAGGCAAAGAAGCCGACAGCGATGGAAATGACGGAATAGACGATGCGCTTGCGCAACTCCTCGAGATGATCGAGGAAGCCCATGGTGGGCATCAGCTCTTTGTCTTTATCTTTGTTGGGCGCGGATTCGGTAAGGTTTGAGGACGCGGCGGCTTCAGGCATCGGGCGCTGCCTTCGGGGTTGGAGCGGAGGCGGGAACAGAGGCCGGAAAAACGACAGGTTCGGCGGCGGCTTTAAGCGCAACCGATTCAGCGGCTGCAGCCTTCACCGCGGCGGCTTCCGCGGCCGCATCCTCCCCGGCTTGGAGCTTCTCTGGAGATGGCGGATTGAAGATGCGGTTGGCCAGCGATCCCAGCGGAGCCTGAGGCGGGGACAAGAACCGCTGTCCCGGCTTGCCACTAGTGTTGGTTTTACTGGCATCGAGAGAATCGATTTCCGACTCGATCTGCGAGCGAAATTCGTAAGATGCGCGCCGGAACTCGTTCAGGAAGCGCGCGACCTGACGGCCGATCTCCGGCATTTTCTTCGGGCCGAAGAGGATCAGCGCCAGGAGAAACAGGAAGATCATCTCGCCGGAGAAGCCGAAATTCATACGCCTATCATAATGCGGGATGGGTGGTATGGGCCACTCGCGCGCGGAATGGTAGGGATGCGGCTAGAAGTGCGAACCAGATGACAAAAGACCTGCCTTCGCTACGTCGGGCAAAACAGCAGGTCCTTCGCTTCACTCACGATGACAACTTTACTGGGCTGCTAATGTCCTCCGAAAGTGTAGCCGATGGAGAGGCCGTAGCGGGTGGCGTACGAGGAACTGAACAACTGGTTGTTGGTGACGAGGTAGACTTTGGCCTCGGGACGGATAAAGAAGCCGCCCTTCGGATAGATCTTAAGGCCTCCACCGAAATCTCCCATGAAGTGCTTGTCACTCTGGTAGTTAGTGTAGCCATTGTTGCAATCCTGGCAGTAGATGCGGGTATCCACCGCGCCGATGCCGGCTGAGAGCTCCAGGTAGGTGTGGCTGGCGAGTTTCGGCGAGTAAACTCCGTCGAAGTCCAAAAAGAGTGGGCGGTATGGGGTCGGAGGAAAGCTCGGGTAAATGCTCTGGGTTGCCCTCCAATAAATTTCTCCTCCGATGCCGAAATTGTGCCAGAAAAGCACATCGCCGCTAAAGCCGGGATAGGTGCCACCGCTGAGCGACGGGCCATTGGAGTTGGCCGACGGAGCTGTCACGGTGCTGACACCAAAAGCAAAATCGACCTTCTGCGCCAGCGCGAGATTCGACAACGCGGCCAGGGTAGCGCAGGAAAACGTTAAGAGCATGGCAATGCGTAATATCCGTTTCAATCGAAACCTCCGATGCAGTATTGGGTTCACTCGCTTGGATGCAGGATGAAAGCGCAACGCTGCCGGACGGGGCGTAATTTACAAGAATTTACGGTGCCCAAAGACCAAAGACCAAAGACTTTAGGACGACAAAAACCTCTCGACGCGGCTCAGCGTGCCGACCCTTTGCGTTCCAACGTATGTACGCCACCGCACGTATCAGGTGCGGATGGAAAGAAAAGTGGCAGTTGTCCTTCGAGAAGTTGCCGTGAGATGTTTAGTACCCCAGCAGGATGCGCAGATCGCGGAGATTATTTCCGGTCGGTCCGGTAACGACGGCGTCGCCGGATGCGTCGAAAAGTGGATAGGCATTGAAGCTGGCGAGCGCCTGCCGCACCGCTTCGCCGCCAATGCGGTCAACAGTGCTGCCATCGACGATGGCGCCCGCGGCCGGACTGTTGCCATCGATCCCATCGGTGCCGGCGCTCAGTACCGTAATGTCCTGCCCGGCGATGAGTTCGGCGCAGGCGAGCGCGAACTGCTGGTTGCGTCCGCCGGTGCCACCGTTGCGGACGGTCACGGTCACTTCGCCTCCTGAGATCAGGCAGACGCGCGGGGCTTTGTTTCGCAGTTCACGCAGACGATTGAGCAGGTAGGCGGCGGCCTTGTCATAAGGCCAGTCGTCACAGGAGTTATCGACTTCGACGGCAAAATCGGCGAGTTTCGCCGCAGCCGCAGCTTCCTCGATAGCTACTTTATTGGAGAGCACGGTCCACCAGCGAGCGCGGACGAAAGCGGGGTCGTCGGACTTGGGCGTCTCATCGAGAGCGCGCCGGCGGAAAAGATCGGCAACCGATTCGGGGAACTGCTCCACCAGGTTGTACTTGGCAGCGATGCGCTCGCAGTCATGAATGGAAGTGGAATCGGGCATGGTGGGGCCGGAGGCAAGGGCGTCCGGAGTAGCGTCGGGCACGTCGGAGACAAGAATGGAAACCTGCTGCGCCGGATAAGCGGCTTGGGCGAGGCGTCCACCCTTGACGGCGGAAAGATGTTTGCGGATGGCGTTGATCTCGGCGATAGGCGCGCCGGAATGCACGAGCGCGCGGTAAGTGGCGACGAGATCGGCGAGGGAAATTGCATCGCCTTTAATCGTCGCGACTGGTTTTTCTACGATGGAAGAGCCGCCGCCGGAGATCATAAAGATGACGAGCGCAGTGGAGTCGAGAGAGTTCAGCGATTTGAGAATCGCAGCGGCGGCGCGGATCGAGTCGGCGGTGGGAGTCGGATGTCCGCCGCAAAAATAGCGGAAGCCTCGGATTTGACTCTGGGGCTCGACCGACGAAGCGACGATGCCTGCTTCGAAACTGCTGCTGCCGAGTTGCGCTTCGAGAGCGGCGGCCATGGTGTGTGCGGCCTTTCCGATGGACACGACAAAAATGCGCTGGTACGAGTCTAGGTCGTGGAGATCGTCGCCGACACGCAGGACACGGCGCTCGCAGTGGATGTTGCGGGCGAAGGCGCTTTCGATGGAAGCATTGGCCAGCGCCGCGGTGAATACCGAGCTCGCCACATCGCGCATGCGGGCAAACTGCTGTTTGCGATCCGGAGCGATCTCCGACATGTGGAAAGATTATAGAGAATGGCAATATAATGCAGCGCCATGCCAGCAAAGACCCAAACCACCGCCAAGAAGCAGGGGTTCGAAGCGGCCTTTCGGGGCCTGCGCAGGATTCTGCGGCCCTATGACAAGAAGCTGCGAGTGATCAAAGACGGTCCCAGCGGTTATATGAGCGAGTCGAAGTCGATTCGGTATCTCGGCAAGCCAGTAATGTTCGCCGCCATCACCAGCAAGAGCTATGTGTCGTTTCATCTTTTTCCCGTGTATGTGTTTCCGGATTTGGTGAAGAAGATCTCGCCCGACCTGAAGAAGCGCATGCAGGGCAAAACCTGCTGGAATTTCAAGGAGCCGGAGGAACCCCTGTTCGACGAATTGGGAGAACTGGTGGAGGCGAGCTTCCGCCGATTTGCCGAGTTAGGGGAGCGCAACTTGAGCCGCGAGGACGCGCAGGCGTTGTGGGGCAAAGCGCAAGGTAGAAAGGACAAGAAGAATTAAAGTAATTATAATTTGCACTTTAGCTTAGTAACTATGTGTTAAAATCACGAATCATAAAAGTCCCAATTACAAATGCATCGTCTCTTTCATCCACATCTCAATCGCCTCGCGCATTTCGCGCAAGCGGCCTTCGAAGAAGTGATCTCCCGCCTCGATGCGGACCAACTTCTTCGGATCGGCGAAAGTGTCGACGAGCGCTTCGAGTTTGCCCGTAGGACCGAACAAATCGCGCGCTCCGCTGACGAATAGTTTCGGCTTGGCGCACGTGCGCAGGAATTCAAAGTCGTAAATGCGGCCTTCCACCGGCACAGCCGGCAATCCGAGAGCGATAAGCGCGCGCACGCGATCGTCATCATAAGCGGCGCGCAATCCAACCGCGGCGCCGAAAGAAAAGCCCGTAAAGACGATAGGCAGCGTGTACTCGCGTTCCAGCCAGTCGAGCGCGGTGCGCACGTCGTCCACTTCGCCCATGCCGCTCGCGTGCTCGCCCTCGCTCAACCCCGTGCCGCGGAAGTTGAAGCGGAGCACCGGAAATCCGAAGCTGTTGAGCGCTTTCATGGCGTGGAAGACGACTTTGTTATGGAGCGTCCCACCGTAGAGCGGATGCGGATGGCAGAGCACGGCGGCGTGCGTTGCATCCGGCGATCCGGCGTTGAGAAGAGCTTCCAGGCGCCCGACGGGGCCGGCGAGAAACAGCGAGCGGATGCTGGAGGTCTCAGGAAGCACCAAATCAGAGTACAACAGTTGAAGTGCGGCGACGGGCGTCTCGCCCGTCCAGTACGCCGGTTCGCTGGGCGAGGACGGCCGGCGCTCCACTCGTTATCTGGTACGCTTTTCCTGCATGGACCTGTTCGCCCTTACCCGCCGGCTGATCGACATCGAATCCATTACTCCGAATGAAAGTGCGGTGGGCGATTTTCTTTGCGAAGAACTGCGTCGGCGCGGCTTCGACTCCCAAAAAATGCCGGTCGAAGCATCGCGCGCGAACCTGCTGGCCACGTGGCCCGGACATGCTCGTCCAGAGATTGTTTTTTCCACTCACATGGATACCGTGCCCCCGTTCATCCAATCGTCTGAAGACGAGGGTCGTATCTACGGCCGCGGAGCCTGCGACGCGAAAGGAATTATTGCCGCCCAGATTCTGGCGGCGGAAAAGCTGCGCGCGGAAGATATTTTCGTAGGTTTGCTGTTTCTGGTGGGCGAAGAACGCGACTCGATCGGCGCGAAAGCGGCCAACCAGCACCCGATTGGCGCGCGCTTCATGATTAACGGTGAGCCCACCGAGAATAAGTTAGCGCTCGCTAGCAAGGGAGCGCTGCACGTGGAACTGATGGCTCGCGGAAAGATGGCCCACTCGGCGTATCCGGAGCTGGGCGAGTCGGCGATCGACAAACTGGTCGAAGCTCTGCACCGGTTGCACGCCATGAAGCTTCCCGAGGATGCCGAGGTTGGTCCATGCACAAAGAATGTCGGCTCCATTCAGGGCGGGCGCGCGCCGAACGTGATATCCGATTTTGCCAAGGCCGATCTTTTCTATCGTCTGGTGGGCCCGGCCGACACGCTGCGCCGCGAAATTACGGAGGCGGTCGGCGAGCTTGCGGAGGTTCGCTTCACCCGCGAGACTCCGTTTCAGCGGCTGCGAACGCTGGACGGTTTGCCCACCATGGTCGCGGCCTTCACCACCGATATTCCGTCGCTGCCCAACTGGGGCGAGCCGCTGCTGCTGGGACCGGGCTCGATTCATGTGGCACACACCGAGGGCGAGTTTGTGGAGAAAGCGCAACTGCGGCAGGCGGTGGAGATTTATTGTTCGATGGCGAAAAAGCTTGGCAACTAGAACGTGTTTCATAAATCGGTTCGCTCAAGCGGCGGTTTCAGCGCCCGCCTGGGCGCAGCCGAAGGGCGCCGCTCAGAGCCGCGGAAAAAAGAAATCGGATCAAAACGACGATATGGGTTCAAAATACTTCCGGAGGAAACGAGTATGAAATTCCATCGTCTCGAATTTGCCGTCAGTATCATCACCCTGGCCATTCTGACGGCAGGTTGTAGCTCCACCGAGAGCAAGCCGAAGGAGAGCACGCCCGAAGCATCGGCCGCCGCGCAAACGCAGACGAAAGAACCCGTGCTGTACACCGGTCAGGAGGCGTTGAATCGAATGATGGGTCTGGCGTTGAGATGGTCGACGGATGCCCAGCCGGCCAGGTTGGAATCCGTTCTAACCCCCGAAACCAGCGGCCAGGAAGGGAAATCGACCGTCTGGCGAGGGTACTTTGTCTCGCCGAGTCGCCGCTCCACCAAGACCATCGTCTGCTCGGGAAGCCGCCGCCCGGATGCGCCGCCCTACGGAGTTTCGGCCGAGGGGAATGAAGGTTCTTACAATTCCGAGGCTGCGAATCTAGCATTCTTACCCCTGCTGGTAAAAACCGACACGGACAAGGCCTTCGCGATGACGCTGCAACACGGCGGCGATGCCATCCTCAAGAAGAACGCGCAGCAACCGGTCATCTATGTGTTGCTTAAAGATCGAAAGCAAAACGTGCCCGTCTGGTATGTCATTTACGGCACGAGCGAGAAAGACAGGAAGGGCATCGGTGTGATTAACGCGACCACCGGCATCTTCGTAAGCGCCGGCAAATAAGGTTTGGAGCGCCGCGGTGTTAATCCGCACATCCGCAATCAAGAACCGAACCTCTCGGCAGCGCGGACCTTCGCCTTGGCGGCTTCTTCTTCTCGATTTTTCGGAGGCGCGGCCGTGTCGAGCGCGCGCAGAAGGCGGCCCGAGACATCGGCGATCTCATCGATTGCCGCGAGGAACGCGGCTTCATTGGCCTTCGACGGTCTGTTGAAACCGGTGATTTTCCTCACAAACTGCAGCGAAGCCGCTCGGACTTCGTCATCGGTGACCGGCGGATCGAAGTTGAACAGGGTTTTAATATTCCGGCACATGCTGCTGCACCTCCCGGCAGAACCTCCAGCAAACCTTAAAGATATTTTCTCATAAGAAAGAAGCATTTCTGTAGAGACTGGGCTTGCCCCTCTTATCACTGCAAAGAAGTTCTTGATTGTTATTTATGTACCATGATATATTTGTACCATGCTGAACGAGCAACAACTTGTAGTCGAGCGCGTCCAAACCGGCATTCGCATGGAGAAGCGCCTGCTCAAGGTGCTCAAGGCATTGGCCGAATATCACGACATGTCCCTGGGCGACCTGCTCGAAGGCATCGTACTGCATGCTTTCGACGGCAAGACTCCGTTCAGCGCGGCCTCGCTCAAACGCATCCAGGACCTGAAAAAGTTCTACGCCCTCGATCTCAATTCCAGCGCCAGCCATCGTCTCACCGAAATCAGGCACGGGGCCGCCAAAAAAAAGACCGCGCCGGGGAAACGGAAATGAATGGCGACAAAGATAAAGAGCTGATCGAACAATTCGAACGTGGCGCGACTGCGCCCGAGAGTTTTCATCATGCCGACCACGTGCGGCTGGCGTTTGAGTACCTGCGTCGCTATCCCGCGCTCGAGGCGCTGGGAAAATTCTCCGCCGCATTGCAGCGATTTGCCGCCGCGCAAGGCAAAGCGCAGCGTTACCACGAGACCATCACATGGGCCTATTTGCTTCTGATCCGGGAGCGCATGGCCCGCGCCGGCGGTGCCCAGACCTGGGGCGAATTCGCGAAGCGCAATGCAGACCTATTGTTGTGGAAAGGCGGAGTGCTAAGCACCCTCTACCGCCAGGAAACCCTGGACTCCGACTTGGCCCGCCAAACGTTTGTTCTCCCCGATCGAGTCCTTCCGGATAGGGACCTATAGTGTTTCGAAAGTGTTTCGAAAAGAACCAGTGTTTGCATTTTCCCAAGACCTAAGGCCTGCGACCTGCCTCCTGCCCTGGGATCCGCCTCCTTGAAGCCAGCGACTTTCGGCGTTAGTATTCGGTTTCGACTCTATCGCAACGTTTGAGGGGCCTCATGCCGCAAAATTATGTTCCCATCTTCCTTTTCCTCGCCGTCGTCGGGATTCTGATCCCGCTCACGCTTGCGGTTGCCCGAATCATCCGCACGCAGAGTCCCAACCGCGTGAAGCTGATGCCTTACGAGTGTGGCATCGATCCCTATGACAGCGCTCGCGGACGCTACACCGTTCGCTTTTACATCATCGCCATCATGTTTGTGATCTTCGACGTGGAAACAATTTTTCTGTTTCCCTGGGCGGTGAAGTTCAAGTCACTCGGTGTCTTTGGGCTAATCGAGATGCTGGTTTTTCTCGGCATCCTGATCGCGGGATATATCTGGATCTGGAAGAAGGGCGCGCTCGAATGGGTATAACTTATTCCGGATCCAGCCGGCCGAATCTGCCCTCCGCCGATTCCGATGAGGTGTTTACTGCGAGCCGCTGGACGAAGGGGAACCTGTGGTTCCCGACACGCATCGTGGTGAATCCCTTGCGGGTGGGCCGCGTGAAGCGGCGTCTGTTCGGCAGCAGCGAGGAAAGCATTTCGATTTCTCAGGTCGCTTCGGTGAAGATTTCGACGGGCATCTTTTGGTCGGACATTCTGATTGAGTCGACGGGAGGCACGGATCCGATTGCCAGCCACGGCCATCGCAAAGCCGATGCGGTGCGCATCCGCGACCTGGTTGAGGGCTTTCAGGCGGCGCGACGCTAGCGTGAGTGTTTTTGCTGCGCTGGTTGGTCTTACGGTGAGGCACTCGGAGAACATCAGTAATGGGCAACGTGACCTCGCTGCAGGGGCCAATTGAGAAGATAGACGGGAAACTTACGCTATTGATCCCTCTTGAAGCTGGCGGCGATCAATTCATCGAATGTTCTAAGGGCATCTCGGAAATACAGGGAGAATACCTGAAAATCACGATCCCCGAATGGTTGTCCGGCATGCTGAGAATCGAAGAGGGCAGCTTGGTGTCCGTTGATAACGAAAACGGGAAATTTAACATCCACCCAATCAACCCCGGGCTTGTGCAATGAGGTAGTGGGGCATTGTGATGCCGGTCACATACGGTGGCCGGACCAGATGTTAAAAGTGAAGGTTTCCAAATACTAGCGCGGTTGTTGCAAACGAGATTTTGCGACGATATTTCGTAAGCTAGACACTGCATGGCTGAGGACGTCAAAACGCCTGCTCCACCACCGCCGCCGGAAGGCGAGAAGAAGCCGACGGCGGAAAAGGCAATTCCTCCCGCGCAGGGTGCCGCGGTTCCCAGCGCAGCGGAGAAGCCCCCCGCACCTGCCGCTCCGAAAGCGCCGACGGCGGAAAAGCCCGGCGCTCCTGCCGCGAAGCCTGCCGCGCCCGCCAAGCCCGCCGGTCCCGTCCCAATGCCGTGGACCTCGCCGATGGTGGAAAAATATACGAGCCAGTACGGCTCCGGCCTTGAAGCGCAGACCTATCTCGGACAGAACTACTTTTCGGTTGACTGCTCCTTGATCCCCGACATTCTGCGCCTGCTGCGCGACGATGACCAGTTCGACTACTGCGTCGATATCACCGCGGTGCATTATCCGAAACGCGAAAAGCAATTCGATGTGCTATGGATCCTCTATTCATTCCCGCGCAACGAACGGATACGCGTGAAAACGCAGATCGCCGACGGCGCTTCAATTCCATCCAGTGTCTCCATCTGGGCGACCGCGAACTGGCTGGAGCGCGAAGTTTACGACATGTTCGGCATTACGTTCGACGGACATCCTGACCTGAAGCGCATTCTGCTCCCCGACGGCTGGAAGGGCCATCCGCTGCGCAAGGATTACGGCATCCTGCAGCAGGATCAGGAGTGGGTGCAGATCAATCTCGGAATCGAGAGCGGACAATGACCGAGAACGATGTCTCAAGCCGCGGTCTTTCTGGGCTCGATCAATCTAGGCTCGATCGATCCCGGCTCGATCAATCTAGGTTCGATCAATCCAATCTCGATCTCGAAACTCCCGAGAAGCCGTATCTCGATTCGAACGAGCTCATCATCAACATGGGGCCGCAGCACCCGGCCACCCACGGCGTGCTGCGCGTCATCCTGAAACTCGACGGCGAAAAAGTCCTGGGCACCGAGTGCGTCATCGGATACCTCCATCGCGGCGTGGAGAAAATTGCCGAGAACCGCACCTATGCGATGTTCAATCCGTATGTCGATCGCATGGATTACGTCGCCGCCGTGTCGAATGGGCTGGGCTACTGCGAAGCGGTCGAAAAACTGTTGAATGTCGAAGCGCCGGCGCGCGCGAAATATATTCGCGTGATCCTGACGGAACTGAACCGCATTGCCAGCCATCAGCTCTGGCTGGGCACGCACGCGCTCGATATTGGAGCGATGACGCCGCTGTTTTACACCTTCCGCGACCGCGAAGAGATCCTGAAGATTTTTGAGCGTTACTGCGGAGCGCGCCTGACCACGCATGCCTTTCGCATCGGCGGCTGCCAGTATGAGACCTACGCGGGGTTTGAAAAAGAAGTAAAGAATTTCCTTACATTTTTCGCGCCCAAAATCGACGAGTATGAAGCGCTGCTCACCACCAACCGCATCTGGCTGGAGCGAACGAAAAACGTCGGCGTGATTTCCGCCGCGGATGCGATTGCGCTCGGCGTAACCGGTCCCGTGCTGCGCGCCAGCGGTGTGAAATGGGATCTGCGCAAAGCTCAACCCTACGCGGCCTACGCTGATTTCGACTTTGAAATTCCGATTGGCGAAAACGGCGATACGTACGACCGGTATTTGGTCCGTATGGTCGAAATGCGCCAGTCGATGCGCATCATCGAGCAGGCCGTCAATGGCATCCCCGAAGGCCCGATCATGGGCAAAGTGCCCAAGGTGATCAAACCGCCAGTGGGCGAAATCTATCATTCGATCGAAGCGCCGAAGGGCGAGCTCGGATACTTCATCGTCAGCGACGGTTCGACCCAGCCCTACCGCATCCGCGTGCGTCCGCCATCGTTCGTCAACTTACAGGCGCTCGACATCATGGTCCGCGGCTTGCTGGTCGCGGACGTGGTCGCGGTCATCGGCACCCTCGACATTGTGCTGGGCGAGGTGGACCGCTGATGCCCAATTTCATCATGTCGTATCTGGGCAGCACCGTAACCCCGGGAGAAGCAGGGAACCAGTTCTGGGCGCTGATGTATGTGCTCATCATTTTTGCGGGAGTGTCGGTGGCCGTGATGGCCATGAACTGGCTCGAACGCAAAGCGCTCGCGCACTTCCAGATTCGTCTTGGCCCCATGCGCGTGGGCCCGCACGGATTGCTGCAACCCATCGCCGATGCGCTCAAATTGATGCTCAAAGAAGACATCATCCCCGCCGAAGCCGATCAGTTCGTTTTCTGGGTCGCGCCGCTGATCGGCCTGCTGGCCTCGTTCACGGTTTACACCGTGATTCCATTCGGCCCATCGCAAGCGGTAAGCGACATGAATATCGGCATTTTGTTCATGCTCGGTGTCTCGTCGCTGGGAGTGCTGGGCATAGTAGTTGCCGGATGGGCCTCGAACTCGCACTATCCGCTGATCGGCGCGCTGCGCTCGAGCGCGCAAATGGTGTCCTATGAAGTCGCCATGGGGCTGGCCGTGGTTTCGGCGATCCTGATGACCAGTCTTAACGACAAAGGCACCGGCACGCTGAGCATGATTGGAATCGTCCAATCGCAGCAGCAGCAGGGGATCTGGTTCATTTTCAAATTTTTTCCGCTGGGCTTCATCGCATTCGGAATTTTCGCCATCGCCATGATTGCCGAGACCAACCGCGCGCCCTTTGACATGGCCGAAGCGGAATCGGAATTGACCGCCGGATATCACACTGAGTACAGCGGTCTGCGTTGGTCGCTGTTTATGCTCGCTGAATATGCGGCGATGATCGCCGTCTCTTCGATCGCGGTGACGCTGTGGCTCGGGGGATGGATGCGTCCCTTTCCGAACCTGCTGCACGCGCCGGCCTGGGACTTTATCTTCTCGCTCTTCCCGGGCCTCACGTTTCTTGGACTGGCGGCGATTGCTTTGATTGGCACGGCGCGCATGCCCTCCCATTCGTTTTTCAAAGTTCAGCGCATCGGGCTTGGCGGGTTCGCGGTTTTGCTCGGCTTCATCGCCCTGGTGCTGCTGGCGATCGCGGCCGCCGGCCGTTCGGTCGAGACGAGCCTGGCAGCAAGGTTCAATGAAGGCATCGGCTACGTATATTGGTTTGTACTGAAAGTCGCCGTCTTCATGTATCTGTTCATCTGGTATCGCGCGACCTGGCCGCGCTACCGCTTCGATCAGTTGATGAGGATCGGATGGAAAGTGATGTTGCCGATTTCGCTGGGCGTGCTGGTGGTGACGGCCATTGTGGGGGTGCTGGTGAAATGAACCCGGCGGTTACCTCGGCGATCAACTCGGGCATGGCTCCAGTCGCCACGCCGTGGTTCTTTTACGTGCTGGCGGGACTGGCCATCGCCAGCGGCGTGGCGGTCGTCACGCGCCGGAACGCCGTGCATGCCGCGCTGGCGTTGATCGTAACGCTGCTTTCGGTGGGTGGCCTCTACTTAATGTTGTATGCCCCGTTCGTGTTTGCCGTGCAGCTATTCGTATACGCGGGCGGAATCATGTTGCTGTTTTTGTTCGTGATCATGCTGGTGAACGTCGAACGCTCGTCCAAAGAACGGCGTTTCAATCGCATGTGGGCAGTAGGATTGGCAGTGGCCTGTGCATTGATGGCATTGTTCATCTCTGCGTTCGTAAAGGGCAGGACACTGTTTCCGGATCGGATGATCCCGCTTCCGGAGTCCTCAAACACGCAGCAGATCGCCGGGTTGCTCTACGGCGAGGCCGGCCGGATGGGTCAATACACGTTCGCTTTCGAGATCGCCTCGCTGCTTTTGCTGGTAGCGATTCTGGGAGCGGTAATTATGACGAAGAAGAAGATCTAGAAATCGGATCATCGGGTGATCGGGCCATCGGGTGATCGCACAGCGCCAAGGGGAGGCAGAGTGCCAGGAAAATCGAGAACGCCTTTGAGAATTAAGGAAGATGCGCACGTCAAGATTGGGGACGTTTGGACAAAAATCACCATTTGGATTCGGAGTGATCGTCTAAAACAGCAGTTGGAGGAAAGAGAAACAAGAAAGCCCAATAGAAAACCGACTAGCGGCAGGAGCGGAAGGTAGGGGTATGGTTCCCATCACCACATTTCACTATCTCGTCGCAGCCGCCGCACTGTTTGTTCTGGGCGTCATCGGAGTGCTTACACGCCGCAACGTGGTGATTGTGCTGATGTCGATCGAGTTGATTCTGAATGCGGTGAATCTGAATCTGGTGGCATTCTCCCGCATGTGGGGAAACCTGCACGGCCAGGTGTTCTCCATCTTTGTGACCGTGGATGCCGCCGCCGAAGCCGCGGTAGGTCTGGGCATTTTGATCGCCTTCTTCCGCAATAAAGAGACGATCAATGTGGATGAGATTGATTTGTTGAAGTGGTGAAAGGCAGCTCTCAGCCATCAGCTATCAGTCTTCAGTTAGAACCTTAACGCTGCGAACTGAGAGCCGTTACTGAAAGCTGAGAGCCGAAGAGCCGAGAGCTAATGTTTCTTAACCACATCTATCTGATCCCCCTCTTCCCGGCCTTCGGGGCCGCGATGATGTTTTTTTTCGGGCGCCGGCTGCAGAAGGCCACGATCAACGCGGTCTGCGTCGGCGTGGTCGTGCTCGCGTTTCTGTTCGCGTGCTTCACGGTGGTCCAGTACACGAACTTCGCGCACGGCACCGGACGTCCGTTCGAGAAGATTGTCTATACGTGGCTGGGCACCGGCGACGGCCATCTGACCTTCGCAAAGAAAGACGGGACGCCCGCCGCGTTCAACGTCGATGCCGGATTTCTGCTCGATCCGCTGAATTGTATCTGGCTTCTTTTCGTGACCGGCGTGGGCATGCTGATCCACATTTACTCCACCGGTTACATGGCGCACGAGGGCGGTTACTACCGCTTTTTCGGATACATGAACCTGTTCATGTTTTCGATGCTCACGCTCATCCTGGCGAATAACTACATTCTTTTGTTTGTAGGGTGGGAAGGCGTTGGCTTGTGTTCGTATCTGCTGATCGGTTTTTACTTTCATCGCCACTCGGCTTCGACCGCAGCTAATAAGGCATTCATCGTGAACCGCATCGGCGACGCCGGATTTATTCTGGGCGCGCTCACGCTGGTCTGGTATCTGGGATCGTTTCGTTTTATCGACATCAATGCCGCGGCGCGCAGCGGACACTTTGCCATAGGCGATCCCGTGCTCACAGCCGCCGCGTTGCTGCTGTTCATTGGAGCTTGCGGCAAGTCCGCGCAGGTCCCTCTCTATGTCTGGCTGCCCGACGCGATGGAAGGCCCAACGCCGGTTTCCGCGCTGATCCACGCCGCGACCATGGTGACGGCGGGCGTGTACATGGTGGCGCGATCGAATGCCGTGTTTGTGCTGGCGCCGTCTGCGATGAAAACTGTGGCCATAGTGGGAGCGATAACTGCGGTGTTCGCGGCGTCGATTGGCCTGGTGCAGAACGACATCAAGCGCGTGCTCGCCTACTCCACCGTCTCGCAACTGGGATATATGTTTTTGGCCCTAGGCGTAGGGGCCTTTGCGGCGGGCGTCTTCCATGTGTTCACCCACGCGTTCTTCAAAGCGCTGCTCTTCCTCGGTTCGGGCTCGGTGATTCATGCTATGAGCGGCGAGCAGGACATGCGCAACATGGGCGATCTGCGAAAGCGCATCCCGACCACCTATAGGACGATGTTGATCGCCACGTTGGCAATCGCCGGCATTTTCCCGTTCGCTGGTTTTTTCTCCAAAGACGAAATCCTATGGCAGACGTGGTCTTCGGAAGGCGGCGCCTATCGCATCCTGTGGTTTGTCGGGTATGGCACTGCGCTGATGACCGCTTTCTATATGTTCCGGCTGATGTATCTGACGTTCTATAGCCCATCGCGAATGAGCCACGAGGTCGAACATCATGTGCACGAGTCGCCGAAGTCGATGACCGTGCCGCTCGTCATCCTCGCGATCTGCTCGCTTGGCGCGGGATGGTTGAGTTGGCCGCATAGCCTGGGTGGATCGGCACGCTTCGAAAAGTTTCTGGAGCCGGTATTCGCCCGCGAAGCGATTGTCTTGGAAGAAGAAGGGAAGTCGGCGCAGTTAGCGGCTGGCGAGAAAGAAGCTGAGCACACGGATAAAACCGAGTATGCCTTGATGTTCTTATCGCTCGCGGCGGCCGCCGTAGGTTGGGGAATGGCGCGCCGATCCTATATGAACGCCCGCAAAGATTATTCCGAACCCATCGCGGTGAAAGCTCCGCCACTCTATAACGTGCTCTACAACAAATGGTTTGTTGACGAGGGCTACGACTACATTTTCACGGGACGCCGCAAGTTGGGCAAGGTTCGTCTGGGCGCAATGGGCGCGGGCGAAGCGTCCTCCTGGTTCGACGCCAAAATCATCGACGGGGCGGTCAACGACGCCGGCTGGATAACACGCGCCATAGCCACGCTTTCGAGCTGGTGGGACAAGTGGATCATCGACGGGGTCGGCGTCAACGGTCCGGCCATTCTAGCCCGGATGCTGTCGTATCCGGCGCGCCTCTTCGAATGGGGATTGGTGCAGTGGTACGCGCTGGTCATGGTCGCGGGACTTCTCGGATTTGGTGTGTATTACGTGTGGAAATGAAGTAATTAGCACTTAGTAGTTAGCAATTAATGTGCTACGCACCGCATAAGTTGTCGGACTAAACGCTAAGTGCTAATTGCTAAGTGCAGGATTGCGGAACTGTTCTTATGCAGAATCACATATTATCGATCATCCTCTTTACGCCGCTGGTGGGCGCCCTCGTTCTCCTGTTCGTTCCCAAGGAGAATAAAGATGCAATCCGCTGGGTTGCGAATATCTTCGCCCTCGCGGGCTTCCTGATCTCGCTGCCGCTGGTGCCGATGTTCTGGGCGCTGCGCTTCGATGCCACGCATCAATTCAAGTTCCTCGAAGGCTCGGCGAACAACTGGATTCCCTCAATCGGCGCAGGTTACAACCTCGGCATTGATGGCATTTCGTTCCTGCTGATCATGCTCACCACGCTGCTCGGCTGGATCTCAATTCTGTCTTCGTGGACCGCCATCGAGAATCGCGTAAAAGAATATTACGTCTGGTTCCTGTTGCTGCAGACGGGCATGCTCGGCGTTTTCATGGCGCTTGATTTTTTCCTCTTCTTCGTTTTCTGGGAAGCCATGCTGGTGCCGATGTATTTGCTGATTGGCATCTGGGGCGGCCCGCGCAAACTGTACGCCGCCATAAAGTTTTTCTTATATACGCTGCTTGGCTCCGTACTGATGCTGCTGGGCATCCTGTTCCTGTATTTCCATCACCACACGGTTACCGGCGTCTTCACCTTCAGTATTCCGGAGCTGTACAAGACGGCGCCGATGATTCCGTTCAGCACCGCCATCTGGTTGTTCGTCGCTTTCTTTATTGGATTTGCGATCAAGGTCCCGATGTTCCCCTTCCATACCTGGCTGCCGGACGCGCACGTGGAAGCCCCCACCGCAGGCTCCGTGATTCTGGCGGGAGTCTTGCTGAAGATGGGGACGTATGGATTCGTGCGCTTCTCGCTACCGTTCTTTCCCTCGGTAGTGTCACATCCCAAGGTGCAGGGCTGGGTGATTGGGCTTTCCCTCATCGGAATTATCTATGGCGCGCTGGTGTCGCTGATGCAGAAGGACATGAAAAAGCTGGTCGCATATTCGTCGGTGAGCCATCTGGGCTTCTGCACGCTGGGAATTTTCGCGCTCAATTCGGCGGGCTTGAGCGGTTCGGTTCTGCAGCAGATCAATCACGGCATCTCGACCGGAGCGTTGTTCTTGATCGTCGGCATTTTGTACGAGCGGCGGCATACCCGCGAAATCGCCGAGTATGGCGGCATTTCGAACGTGATGCCCGTGTATGCGACGATCACGATGATCATGTTCCTTTCGTCGATGGGATTGCCCCTGCTGAATGGGTTTGTCGGCGAGTTCACGATTTTGCAGGGAGCCTTTACCGCGAACTGGAAGTGGGCGGCATGGGCTGCCCCGGGCGTGGTTCTGGCGGCAGCTTACTTGCTCTGGCTCTATCAGCGTGTCTTTTTTGGAACCGTGACCAATCCCAAGAATGAAAAGCTGCAGGATCTTACTCCGCGTGAAGTCCTTACGTTTGTGCCGCTGATCATCATGGCGCTATGGATCGGACTTTATCCCAAGCCGTTTTTCCAGATTCTGGAACAGCCGGTCAATCAGATCGTGCAGACGATTCATAACAACTCCAACCCGAACGCGCCGGCAAACGCGCAGATTGTTCCCGCGCCGGCGACTCAGGCGGTGGTTGCGGCTGACTTGAACATTGCTGCGCCTAATGCTGCGCCTGATGTCGCTAAGTCGACCGCAGTTAGTGCGAAAGCTATCGTTCCGAAAGCGAGTAACTAAGTGCGAAGCCTTTCCCCACTCGACTACCGATTGATATTGCCGATGGTGGAACTGACCATCTTTGCAATCGGCATTCTGCTGATCGACTTGATGCTTCCGCGGGAATGGAAATGGATCAATGCCCTGGGGGCCCTCGCCGGTGTCGTATTCTCGGCCGTATGCGTATGGCAGATTCAGTCGGTGATGCCGGCGCCGCCGAGGGGCTTGTGGGGGTTCTATAACTCGCTGTTAGTCGACCGGTTCGCTGTTTACTTCTGGTATCTCTTTCTGGCAGGGGCGGCCATTGCCATCGTGGGGTCGGTGCACTATCTCGACGTGGAAGACGAACAGCACGGTGAATACTATGCCTTGCTGCTGCTTTCCGTAGTCGGAATGATGTGCATGGCGGCAGGGGTGGACATCGTTCTGATTTTCATCGGTCTGGAACTGATGGCTATTTCTACCTACATCCTGGTTGGATTCCTGCGCCGCGACCGGCGCTCGAACGAAGCTGCTCTGAAGTACCTGCTGCTGGGCGCGTTTTCATCGGGCATCTTCGCCTATGGCCTGTCGCTCTTCTATGGCATTTCGGGCAGCACGAATTTGGCGTTCATTGAGCGCGCCGTCGCAGCGCAGAGTCCGCGCAATCCGGTAATAGTGATCGCAATGTTGACGACCATGGTCGGATTGCTGTTCAAAATCGCTGCCATCCCATTTCATCAGTGGGCCCCGGACGCTTACGAGGGCGCGCCCACGACCATCACCGGATTCATGTCGGTGGCGGTGAAAGCGGCGGCCTGGGCGCTATTGCTACGCATTTTGCTGTTTGGATTGTTCCCGCTGCGCTCGGTCTATACGCCGGTGATGGTCATCGTTTCGATCGCCACCATGACCGGCGCCAACTTCGCGGCGCTCACGCAGACAAACACCAAGCGCCTGCTCGCTTACTCGTCGATCGCGCATGTCGGTTATATGCTCCTGGCGTTTGTGGCCATTGGAACGTCGCAGCCCGGCAGCCCGGGATTTCTCGACGGCTTCAAGGGAATCCTGATCTACCTGCTCGTCTATACGTTCATGAATCTGGGTGCGTTCGCCGTGATCACCTCGCTGCGGCAGCGAAACGTGATTGGCGACGAACTCGACGATATGGCCGGGCTTTATCAGCGCGCGCCGGTCGAAGCCGCGCTCATGCTGCTGTTTCTGCTTTCCCTCGCCGGCATTCCACCCGCGGCTGGATTCATCGGCAAGTACTACATCTTCCTGAGCCTGATCGAAAGCGGACATTACGGACTGGCTTCGCTGGGCGTCGTCTACTCTCTGTTTGGACTTTATTACTACCTTAAGATTGCGAACGCCATGCTGATGCGCGCGCCGCTCGAGGCCGGACGGCTTCCTGTAAGCCTCGGAATGCGTTGCGCAGTGGGGGTAACCGCGCTGGCAACCATCGTGATCGGCGTGTTTCCGGAGCCGTTCATCCGCGGTGTCAACTGGTCGCTCGGAATTGCGCAGTCTCCACATGTGGCCGCGATGTTGAGGTAGGCAGTTATACAAGTTACAGCCACAACCTCGTGGTTTAGAATTTCTCCAAATGCCTGAAAAGCACAGTCTCGAGCCCGACACATCTTCCGAGAAGAAAGTTCCTTTGGTTTCTCTTGCCCGCTATTCGGAGATGGGGTTCATTATCCCGGCTGCAGTTTTGCTGGGCTTCTTTCTGGGCAAGCTCGCCGATTACTGGCTACACACTAAGTGGCTCTACCTGGTCGGTCTGTTGTTTGGTGCGGTCGTGGGATTCTCGCAGATGATCCGCATGGCCGTGGGTGCTTCCAAATCCACCTCCAAAGATAACCAATGAACGGACAGGAGGATTTCCCGGCGTTAACCTCGCCGCCGGACGTTCTCGACGAGCACACAACGTATGAGCGCGTTATTCCTCGCCTGCTGCGCAATATCGCGGGAGTCGGCGTGCTGCTGCTGGGGCCGGCTCTCTGGTTTTACGGCTGGGTGGCATCCATCGGGTTTGCCTTCGGAGTTGCCGTTTCCTACATCAATTTCAAATCTCTGACGCGCGGTGTTGAAGGACTTGCCGATCGCATCGTTGACCGGAACAGCCGCGAAAAAGGCGGCCGGATCGTCGTGCGGTTTCTGGTGCGCTATGGGTTGGTGGCAGCCGTTGCCTATGCTATATTCAGAAGTTCATCTCTGGCATTTCGCGGCTTTCTGGGTGGATTGTGCGTGCCCGTAGCGGCCCTGATGGCCGAAGCGGTATGGCAAGGTTACACGGCATTTCGGCGGGACTAAGTCTAACAAATGGAACAACTGGTTTTTACCAAATTTCTAAACCGTCTGTTCGGCCCGCAGGTTCTGGATTTGCTGCAGGCGCTTCACATTCATGTGAAGCATCCGAAGAGTCCGATCTCCGACAGCTTTGCGATGGAGTTGCTGGTCGTGCTGCTGCTGACGGTATTTTTTGTTGCCGTACGCTCGCGCCTCTCGGTCGAGCGTCCGGGCGCGCTGCAGCACACGATGGAAGGCATCTACGGGTTCTTTGACAACATGGCCGGTGAAGTGATCGGCCATGATTCCTCGCGCTATGTCCCTTACCTGATTGCCCTCGGCATGTTTATTCTGACTTGCAATCTGATTGGTTTGGTGCCGGGACTGGTATCGCCGACCGCGGTGCCCATCGTGCCGCTGGGCTGCGCGCTGCTGACCTGGTTCTATTATCATTTTCAGGGAGTGCGCACCAACGGGCCGATCGGCTATTTGAAACACTTCATCGGGCCGCAGGACAAGGAAATGCCTTTGGTCATGCGTTTGCTTCTGCCTTTCCTGCTTTTTCCGATCGAAATATTCAGTCATGCCGCCCGGGTCATGTCGCTGACCATCCGTCTTTTTGCCAACATGTTCGCCGGAGAAATGGTCACGCTGGTTTTCTTTTCGTTGATACCGCTGGGCGTCCCGGTGATATTCGAGGGGCTGCACATCGGTGTGTCGTTCATTCAGACGTACATTTTCGTGTTGCTGACCTGCGTCTATCTGGGAGAAGCGACCGGACAGGAACACTAAACAATCAGTACCCAGTATCCAGTTGCCAGTACCCAGTGAGTTCCTTCTGGCTACTGCTTTTCAGCGTGAGGGCGCCGGCCCTTGAGCACGGCGTCAACCACCCACTGGAAGCAATTTCATAAAGGAGAAACACAAATGCGGAGATTCGTTTTGTTGCTGTTCGTAATGTTAATTGCGTCGGTGATGGCGGTGCCGGCGTTTGCGCAAGGCACGACGGGAGCGGCCGCGTCCACCAACTGGGTGGCGCTAACCTCCGGCTTCGCCATTGCACTCGCCGCTGGATTGGCGGCACTGGGGCAGGGAAAAGTAGCAGGAGCAGCCTGCGAGGCGCTGGGACGCAATCCTGCGGCGCGTCCGGGAATCATGGTGGCGCAGATTTTGGGCCTCGCTTTTATCGAGTCCCTGGTACTGTTCACGCTGGTAATTATTTTCGTGAAGGTCGTCTAGCAGGCGGCGGAAAGAGTATCTCCCGCATCGCCGTTCTACCTCGGCGGCTAAAGCCGGTTCTGAAAACAGGCCACATATCGCAGCGGTGAACCGCTGCGCCACCCAAAATCAAGTGCCATATCGAGTCTTTTCTCAGCCTGCTAGGCCGAAAGAGTTGGTTGGCTAATGCAAAAGCCCCTGCACCGCAGGGGCTTTTTCTATGTGTTTCTTTTTGATGTGATCTGCAACCTGTTACCCGCGACCCGCTCTACATGCCGCGCTGTCCGTCCCAGCTAGCGGAGCGATTATCGGGGACACGCTGCATGGCCTCGACCAGCACGCGGCGCAGGCGATAGCGGCTGTCGAGATCCATACCCACGAACTCGAAGCCGATTTCATTGACGCGGGCGCGGCGCAGCAGAACCTCGCCACGGATCTTCTTTACGCCCAGGGAAATTTCCACGTGAGCTTCCGAGCCGACGCGCAGATTATCGCTGCGCGTGCCCATGCCGCCGCCCAGGCTCATCTCCCGCATGACGATGTTCGATTTGCCCCACGAACTCGAAAGAGTGGCGGAAAGAGGACGCTGCAGAACGATGCGTTCGTAGCGGCGCTGCCGGACCCAGGGACATCCGGGGCCGGGGTCGAGCGGAGAAATCGCAAGCTCTCCGGGTTCCAGGCCGCTCTCGGCGAGCGCCTGGCCGTAGGTGGGATCGATCTTGGTGAGCGACTGCATGGCCGCGATTCTCAATTCGCGGTGCTGGCTGTAGCCCAGGAATTTCTTGTCCGCAATCATGGCGCGAAGCATGGGGACGGCTTCCACCTCGCGCAAGCGGCCCAGTGACTCGATCGCTTTGAGTTGCACGAACGGAGGACGGCTCTGCGTTTCGCCGGTGGAGGCGAGCGCGATCAGACTGGAACTCGCGCTGCGATCCTGGCTCATGCCGATCTCATCGAGCGCCTCGGGCAGGATCAGCGAGTCGAGCAATTCCAGCAGTTCGAGCAGGGTGCGACCGCGGTCGGGCGCGGCGCCGTAAGCGATCTGGCGCACCAGCACGTCCTGATAGAAGCGATTGAACTCTCCCATACGGGAAGGCAATATATCCAGCAGGGAAGGCACGGCGAGGCGGCTCAGAAGGCCGACAGTCGAAGCAGCCTGGCGAGGCTGCCCGTTGCGCAGAATGTCGAGCAGATCGAGGATCGCGGGTTCTCCGAGCTCGTCGACGAGCTCCACAATGCGATCGCATTCCACGCGTTTCCGCGCGCGGAAGAAACGGTCGGCGAGGTGTTCAACGGAATTTCTGGGCAACTGCTGCAGTACGTCGACCAGATCTTCCTGTATCCGGTCGGCATTGATGGCTTCTTCGATCATCTCCGGCAGGCGGTTTTCGATGCCAACGCGCGAGCGCAGGTCCTGCACCAGCGCCGGCCGTTGTTTGGCTAGTCTCTCGAACGAGAGGCAGAGTTCGGAGACGGCTTTGTACTTTTTGCGGGCGCAGGCCTCCTGCCCAAAACGCGCGAAGGCGGCGCTCAGCAGGCTCTGGATTTCGGAGTCGCTTTCCTGTCCCAGTTTGTCGCCGATCATGGCCAGCGCATTGGGCATGACTTCGTCGGGCACCGTGGCATACAGGTCGGCGAGCTGGGCGAGCCCATTAGCGGTCTTGCGCCGCAGATCGGGTTCCTGAGCGTCGAGTCCGCTGCAGTAATTGGTCAGAATCTTGGCCGCGATTTCATTGTCGTCGCGCTCAAAAAGCAGTTCGACGAACTGGCGAATATTGCGCGGCGGCACGCAGGTGGCTTCGCTCGAGAGCAAAACACTTTTCTTGCCCGCTTCCGGAATCTCAGCCCAGAACATGCGGTCGAGAATGTCGGCGTGCGACTCCACCAGGACGCCGGCTTTCGATAACTTATCTTCCTGCACCCGCAGAATCTGGCGCAGCGTATCCATCTGCCGGCTCATGTGCTCCATCATCTCGTGGACGGCATTCACCTTGACTTCGCCCTTCTGATAGCGGTCGAGGGCGAATTTGATGGCCATGCTTTCCGCGGCCTTCATGAGCAGCGGAGTATTGTCGTTGCTGGTCTCGCCTTGCGAAACCTGGGCGGCGAGACTTCCGAGCAACTGCGCGAGATTCACCTTGGTGCCTTCGGAAGCCTTGCTGTACGCCACTTGGAGATCTTGCTCGCCGGCGCGAGGGTCCTGCATCGCCTGTCCAAAATGGGTGAGCAGGCGAATGGTCTGGATGACTTCCTCTTCCTGTAAAGCGACGACACCGCCAGTCCATGCACCGGCAGTCCAAGGCCCGGTGGGCAATGGTCCGGCCGCCGGCGCTTCGCCGGCGACGGTGCCAACGTTGGGAACACTGCCGATGGGCGCCCCACCCGAACCTCCCGCACCTCCGGCGCTGGCTCCCTGAGCGGCAGCAATCAATTGCAGAAGCTTCTGAGGATCGCTCAACCAATCTTTGAATTCGGGGCCCAGTGACTGCACCGCGAGCTGCGCGGCCATGGAAAATTCACCGGTGACCGGATCGGCGGCCACGAACTTGACTTCATTGATGCGGATCGACGATTTGTTGTTATCGCCCAACGTCTCTTTGATCTGCTTGGCGAAGTCCTGCGCTTTGGAGCCGCCGATGGCAAAGGCCTGCGTCAGGCGGGTAAAGTCTTCGATGGTGACCTGATTGGAAAACAGGATACTGGAGAGTCCGGCCGCGTTCAGCAGCTGCGCAAAGCTGCGCTCGGCCTGTCCGGCTTCGAGCGGTATACCGTCGAGAAGGAGTTTGTTATCGGAGACGCCGAGGAGAAAGCCAGTATCGCCGCTCTTGGGCAGCGCCTGTTGCAGTTCGTTCCAGGTGCTGGCGAACTGACCTTCGGTGCGTTTGTGAGTCATTCCATACAGCCGTGTGTACTTGATCAGAATATTGAGGCTGTGGATGAAAGAACGGGCGGACGCACCGCGGCTGGTATCGATTTGGGTAGGATTAGAGATAACAGCCTCCTCTCAGCAAAATGAGTTGATCACGCCAAGACTAAGCGGGAAAGTGATCGAATGCACGATTACGGAGGTAATTGAACGGAAGGGGCCGGCAATCGTCGAGGAATGCACTGAGGTACAGGTCCCTTCGGCAGACGGCGCGCTACACTGGGGACGGAAACTGGAGGGACGACCCGTTCACGCACGCGCTGAAGTCCTCTGCGCTGGCGCGCTCAGGCGATGGATGTTTTTGATGAAGATTGACGTACTTTTCTTTGGAATGCTCAAGGACGTGGTCGGCCGCCAGGCCGAGACCATTGTCTTGCCCGATGGGGCCCGGGTCCGCGAAGTACTCCTTTATTATGCGCGCGAAATACCGCGGTTTGAGGCGATGACGCCGTCCCTGGCGATTTCCGTGAATCGGGAATATTCAGACGTCGATCGTGCGCTGCGCGAGGGCGACGAAGTGGGGCTGCTGCCGCCGGTGAGCGGAGGGTCGCAGGGAGACGGCGAAGTTCCCGGCGAGATTCGGATTGTCCGAGAGCGGATCGATACCGAGGCTGTCGCAAAGCGGTTGAAGCGCCCTCAGGATGGCGCGGCCGTGATCTTCGACGGCGTGGTGCGCGACAACACGCGCGGCCGGCGCACTCTCTACCTGGACTATGAAGCGTATGAAGCCATGGCGCTGAAGCAGATGGAATCGCTGGCATTAGCCGCGCGTGAGCGGTTTGCGGTCAGAGGGGTGTCGATCGTCCATCGGCTGGGGCGGTTGGAAATTGGCGAGACCAGCGTGTTGATCGTGGTGGCGGCGGCGCACCGGGGCGCGGCGTTCGAGGCCTGCCGCTGGATCATTGACACGCTGAAGAAAACCGTGCCGATCTGGAAGAAAGAATACTTCGAAGATGGGGCGGTATGGGCCGATGGAGAGCCGTTTCCCGAAGAAATTCGACGGCCGGCAGGCACAGCCGGCGAGCCGCCCGCATCCAAATGATTGACTCTCAAATGATGCGAATACAAATCGTGCCACGAGCTTCGGGCTACGGGCTTCGAGCCACAACCCAATCCTCACACTGCTTGCTTGCAGCTCGTAGCTCGCAGCTCGTGGCCTGCGTGATTGCATGCGTCTTGACCGTCTGTGCCATTGCTCCGCTAACGGCAGAGGAACCCGAAACCACCATCAAGGTCGATGTAAAGTTGGTCAACGTGTTCGTGACTGTGACCGATGCGCGTGGGGCGCCGGTGGCGAATCTGCAAAAAGAAAATTTTCTGCTGAAAGAAGACGGCAAAGAGCAGAAAATCGCGATCTTCAGCCGGGAATCGGCGCTGCCGCTGTCGATTGTGCTATCAGTGGATACCAGCTTGAGCACCCGCAAAGATCTGCCGCTGGAATTGATTTCGGCTCGGAAGTTTGCGCACGCGATTGTGCGTCCCCAGGATGGCCTGGCGGTCTACAAATTCAGCGAGACGGTCAGTCAAATGGTGCCGTTCACCGCCGACCTGAAAAGAATCGACGAAGGCATCGAGCGCGAGCGCAACGGGTCGGCGACCGCTCTTTACGACGCGGTTTATCTTGGATCGCAGGCGTTAAGCCCACGGCAGGGAAGAAAAGTAATGGTGGTGATCACCGATGGCGGCGACACCATGAGCCAGGTGGATTACAAAGAGGCGCTGCGCGCGGCGCAGGAGGCGGAGGCGATTATTTTCAGCATCATTATCGTCCCCATCGAAGCGGATGCGGGAAGAGACACCGGCGGAGAGCATGCACTGGTGCAGATCTCCTCGGATACGGGCGGCAAGTACTACTATGCCACGTCGCTGGCCCAACTGGACGACGCTTTCCGCCAGATCAGCGACGAACTGCGGACGCAGTATCTGCTGGCCTATTATCCGTCGCAACGCTATTCCACTTCGAATTTCCGTCAACTGCGGGTTGATTTGATGAATCCGCCGGTGGGTGGTCCTTATTACTCGCACTATCGCGCCGGATACTACACGCGCAAGGGAACGTTTTGAACCAGGCTTCGGACTACGGGCTGCCGGCTGCGGGCGCCCGGTTTGCTCGAAGCTCGCGGCTCGAAGCTCGTAGCCCGCGGACTTGGAATTTAGCCCGCTAACAAAACCCATACATCGCCCCGGGGAACTGCGCGCATCTAGTAAACTGTTCTATTCGATTTCATCAGATACTAGGATCCTTAGACGCGGAATCGCTTCCCGGTTCTACTTGAGGTTCTGCCCCCAGGAGAGTGGCATTTTGCTCGATTGCTCCGGCTTGCAAGTTCGTCGTTCCCTGCTTATCGGCCCAGTGGTCGTCATTATTACTATGGTTGCGCTCGCGGTTGCGGTCCCGGCGCAGGAAGAGAACACCGAAAATCCCACAGTCGGTACCATTCAAGGCACGGTGGTGGATGACGTTGGCGCACCCGTGCCCGGTGCGCGGGTTTTATACAACTCGCAGACGACCGATACCCGCGGCGTCACCCGTACCGGCAAGGACGGCAAGTACGTCACCGAAGGATTGCCCGCGGGCATTTACAAGCTGCGAGTCGAAGGCCGCGACATGGTGCCGATCGAGAGCAACGTAACGGTGGTGGTCGGTGCCGCCGCGACGGCGGATTACAAGCTGGACTGGATCAATCCCGGTCCCGTGCGGCTGGAAAGCAGGTTCGGCGGCGACGCTCCCGACCGCCTTCCGATCAACGGCCGCAACTATCTGAATGCGGGACAACTCGAGCTCGGTGTGCAGACCGTGGATGGCCGGATATACGATCCGGGCAAGAGCGGCTACCAATCCCTTTCAATCGAGAGCCAGTCCGGACGAACCACTCACTTCGACATGGATGAAGTCGAGTCGATGGACGAGACTAAGGGCGCGGCCACTCTCAACCTGCCTGCGGATGCGGTGCGCGAAGTGATCGTCTCCCGGGTTTTGCCGGATCTGTTTCAGTCGCTGAACGCGACGGGAGCGGTGCGGGTTACTACGCGTTCGGGCGAGGAGGAATGGCACGGCGATCTGTTTGGAAATCTGCGTGACCGGGTGGTCGGTGTCTCCGGATTTCCCTCCGGAAACTCGGGTTACAGCCGGCAGCAATATGGATTCGGCGCGGGCGGTGCGGTGATCAACGACAGGGCGTTTCTCTACGTCGCCGGGGAACGCACCAAGCAGGATGGCGTTCTGCCGGTCGAACTCGCATTCCCCGCTTTTAACGGGACCGGCCTGCAGAGCGCTTACTTTCGAGAAAACATGTTGACGGCGCGCCTGGATTACGACTTCAGCGACAACATGAAGGGATTGGTGCGGCTCAGCTACGACAACGCAAACGGCATCGGTCCATCGAATAGCCAGTCGAATTTTCGCAATCAGATCAACGTTCCGGGAGCCGTGGCCGGGCTGGATTGGAACCATGGTCGGTATATCAACAGCGCGCGCTTCGGTTATCAGAAGATGGTGAACGCGATCAATCCCGATCTCAAGGATTCGGAAATTTTCCCGACGGCGCCTTTCCACATGCAGATCGGATCGTATGCGTTGGGGCCGAGCATCGCCGGTCCGCGGCAAACCATTCAGCGCGACCTCTACGGACGCTACGACAGCAGCACCGTTTATAAAGTGAATCACACGATACGTTTCGGCGGCGCGGTCCACCGCATCGGGCAAGGCGATTTCTATACGCCGGGAATTGCCAACTATGGGCCGTCCGTCACCAGTTCGGATGGCCTCGACGCGATCGACGCCATCAACAGCAACCCGGCTCTTTTGCCGCTCTACCCGGGCGACCCACGCGGAGCGGCGGACAATCCGCTCAACTATCCGGTGGGCACGATTACGATTTTCAATGGCCTGGGAAACTTCAGCGAGAACTCTGCATTCAACCGCCCGGCCGGCGGACACTTCGACACCCGCATCGAGGGGTACGTCGGGGACACCTTCAACGTGCTTCCAAGTCTGAACGTGAGCTTTGGCATGAATTATGTGCGCGACACCGGACGCACCAACACCGACTTACCGGCGGTGCCGTGTTCTGCGATCAATACCACGATCGTGCAGGCTCCGCCATGCACCAGCGGTTTGATTCTCAATCAATTTGACTTGCTTCCAAACAACGCTGGCTCAATAATTCCGCAGCCGACGATCGGCCAGCGTGCGAACCAGCCGGACTTTAATTTTGCTCCGCAGCTCGGTATGGCTTGGGACCCGGGACACAACGGACGAACCGTAGTGCGCGCGAGCGGCGGTTTGTTCTACGACAATTTTCTCCTGCAGAACGCATATCAGGATCGGATCAACCGTCTGTCCAATGGACAATACAACCGCAGCCTGACTCTCTGTCCGACAGGATCGGTTCTGTTTCCAAATGCGGCATCGCTGTCGCCGGGGCAGGGCGTGGTAAGTCAGATTGACGGGCTCGACATCGCCACCCAGATTTGTGGACAGCCGATAGGCGCCGAAGTTCTCAACTCAAGCGATCAGCCCGTGCTCGTGTCGAAAGCAATTCAGGATCTTCAAAGCCAGTTCCTCCAAGCGCAATCGGGAGTGACAAGCGGGCCCAACGTGTACTCGCTGGCAAACAGCGTCGCCAATTTCGGCGGCCTGCTGGCTCCTGGATTCAAGACGCCGCGACTGCTCCACTTGTCCGCTGGAGTTCAGCATCAGGTGGGAGCGCGCGGCAAGTTCTCCGCCGACTACGCACGCGAAATCGGCACCCAGTTCCCCCTCGGTATTGACACCAATCACGTCGGAGACTCTCGCTATCTCACGGACGGCGACAATCTGGATAGCACGCTCAATACCTACGCGGCAGAGTTGTCGGCAATCAATTCGACGCTGGCCGCCAATAAGGCTTCGCAGTTATGCCCGCAGGCGGCATTCGCCGGCAGCAGTTCGCAGGCCGCGGTCAACTGCTATCTAGCCGCGGTGCCCGGAGCGAGTATCACCGACTTTGCACGTCACGGATTGGATTCATCAAACGCATATTGCGGTCCATTTCCGTGCTCGGTGCTACAGACGAACAATCCTTTGCGCCAACCGCAGGCAGCGTTCGGCGGAATCAATCCGGCAGTGGGATCGAACATCATGTATTTTCCCGCCGGCCGGTCGAAGTACCAGGCTGTGCATCTTTCCTACAGCACGGCCACCGGAGACAACCCGTTGCGGCACGTGCGGCGGCTCGAGATCTCGATTTCATACACGCTTTCCAAGTATCGCAGCAACATCGCCGAGCCAAACGGCAGCGGCGGAGATTATTCGCTGTTGAGCGTGGCCGAAGACTACAACCGGCCCCATAACGGATACTTCGGGCCGGCGGGCATGGACCGCAGACACCAGCTTACCTTCTCTCCGATAGCGGATTTGCCGCACGGGCTGCGCCTTTCGATGATCGCGCACCTGGCATCGCCGCTTCCTCTGAGCGCCTACATCCCGCAACAGGACGATGGCGGAGTGGCAGGGGAAATCTTCCGCTCCGACGCCACTGGAGACGGCACGGTAGGCGACCTTTTGCCGGGCACATTGCTTGGAAACACTGGAAAATACTCCACCACTAATTTGACCAAAGCCATCGCATTTTACGACACCAATTTTGCCGGGAAGTTGACGCCCGCCAGTCAGTCGCTGGCCAATGCCGGTCTGTTCACGGCTCAACAACTGGTCTCGCTGGGCGCTTATTTGCCGCTGATTCAGGGTGGCCAGCCGGGTCAAGGTCAAGGGCAGGCTCTGCCCGGCCACTTCGCCGAGGCGACCTGGCTGAAGACCATGGATCTGCGCCTGGGCCGGCCCTTCCAGGTGAGCGAGCGGGTGAAGGTCGAGCCCAATGTCGCCATCTTCAACGTGTTCAACTGGGCCAATTTCGGCGCGGCCGGCAACCAGTTGAGCGGGGTGCTCAACGCCGCGCCCGGCACTTCGCTGAACAACGCGAGCTCAGCCGGATACTGCGGCAACTCGACTACCTTTTGCACGTCGCGCCTGGACCGGGTTCTCGCCGGCTCGGGCACTTATTCCAGCGCCGCTCCGAGGCAAGTCGAGTTCGGAGTGCGCGTCACGTTCTAGTGGTTCTCGCAGAACTGCCGAATCATGCGCTTACGCTCAGCGCATTGCCAGAGGCGCTCTCCGTCGGGCTGGTTGAAGGAATTCGCTCGGTCAAGGTGCTCTCCAGACTGGCGAAGGCCGATTGTGCTCCGGTGAGATCGCCCGACTGTAGCGCTTGACCGATGGCCTGAAAAGCCTGGGAACGGTTGGCTTGCTGGAATGCTTGCCCATTCTTGTTGGGACCGCTCTGACCCAGCAAAGTCAGGGTATTGAAGTCCTGCTGCGCCGCCTGCAGATCTCCAGCCTTCAGGTCTTTGCCGAGTTGAGCGACATCCGCCTGCCGCTGCTGCTGGTACGCTCGCAGTTGCTGGTAGATCGAAGACGCACCGCCGCTTGCGGCCGCGCTGTTCGGCTGCGTGCTGGTCAGGTTCACTACAGCGGGTGGAGTAGTTGACGCTGTTGTTGTTTTGCCGGCGGTGAGCGTGGCAAAGTCTGACTGCGCCCGCGCCAGATCGCCGGCCTGCAAGGCCTCGCCCAGGGCATTGAAGGCCTGGGTGCGGCTGGCGTTGCCAAACGGCTCGGAATTAGCCGACGGCCCGCTCTCCCCAAGCGCAGCCAGCGACGTGTAGGCTTGTTGAGCGCCGTTCAGATCCCCTGCCTTAAGAGCAGTGCTCAGTTGCTTAGTATCGGCTTGCCGGCTCTGGAAGAAACTCTGGAGCTCCTGAAAAATCGACGAACTGGAAACGGCTGCAGTTGACATAATAATTCTCCCAATGGTGAGGCGGTGGCGCTTCACAACGCTCACTGGCGCCCTGCAAGAGTTTCATCGGTTGAACGGGGAAATGACTTTAGAGGAAACTGAATGTTGCCGCCCCGTCTGAGGGTAATCTCAGAGGACGAGGATCAAAAATGGCGCTGATTTCTGTCACGCGTTTACGGGTTCGCTCCTGGGGATATTTTCCGCAGTTCGCCTGGCAATCTCTGAAGTCGGCACGGCAGGCGGAGCGCTCCGCTGGCTTTCTCGGCGGCAGACTCCTGCGCAATCCGCAAAACGCGTTCTGGACGATGACGGCCTGGCAAGATGAGACGGCGATGAACGCATTTCGCAGCGCCGGCGCGCATGGCAAGGTCATGCGCAAACTGCTCCACTGGTGTGACGAGGCCGCAGTGGTGCATTGGCACCAGGAGACTTCGGACCTGCCGTCATGGCAGGACGCACACGGCCACATGGTGAAAGAAGGGAGACCGTCGAAGGTCAACCATCCCTCGCCCGCACAGACATTGGATCAAATTCCAGCGCCCATAGCCAGCCGCGCTGAAATCACTCTGAAGCTGGCACGCTAACCTGACCTCGTCCCCATTTTCTTTTTTTCCACGCGCCCACTATAATCGCCAATTGCCCTGAATCCCGTGCATGTGTCGACGCAAGGCAAGCCCGCCCCGGAGAGTCCTGTGTTCCGGCGAGGGATGCTTCGATCGAACCGCTGGCTGGTTCGACCTTGTAGCCGGTGAATTTTGCGGTTTTTGTATTTCTTTGGAGGCGCAGTAGGAAACATGAAAAATCTAGTCCACCTCGCTCTGGCAGCTCTTTTTCTCTTAGGCAGCGCTTCCGCTCAAAATATTCCGCTGCCCGTCGATATATTCGGCGGTTACTCCTATCTCAGTTTTGATTTTCCCGCGAATCCGAGTTCGGGCACGACCTCGCAGCGCCTGGCTTTCAACGGCTACGATTTCTCCGTCGCGGTCAGCCTGTTTCACCACCTGGGGGTGGAGGGGGACATCAGCGGTCACAGCCTGAACGATTGCGAGAATACTACATTCAATTGCAGCGATTTTTCCTACATGTTCGGGCCGCGTTATAACCTCAGAGATCGCTCCAGCCGGATTACCGGCTTCGTGCACGCCCTGGTGGGCCGGGACAACGGCACTCTGGTTTTAACCAACAGCAGCTCTTCCTTGAGCGATACGTCGATCGCCTTCGCTGGCGGCGGCGCGGTTGATTATTGGCTCTTCCGGCACATCGGAATTCAGTTGGGACCCGTCGATTACATGTACACCCGCCATCTGAACGACTTCGGCGTTCCCAGCCAAAACAATTTCCGTGCCGCGGCTGGGGTGGCTTTCCGGTTTGGCGGCGAACTCCCTTCGGGCGAGCGCGCGCCCAAGTCACAGCCGCTTCCTCCCGAAGCTCCATCTTCTTCCAAATCCAGACGTGGTCCAGCCCCGGCTCCGCTCCCCACAACCCAGTCTGAGGCCGTCAGTATCCCCGGCCGCGGAATGCCCATCACCTCGCTCGGCGTCATTGTTGCGCCGCAGGAGTTTGACGGAGCGAAAGTTGTCGAGGTCGTGCCCGGAGGCGTTGCCGAGATGGCATCTTTAAAGGCCGGCGATCTGATCAAGTCCGTGGACGGCAAGGCCGTAAAGACGCCGATGGAGTTGGCCGCTGAACTCTCCGACAAATCCGGGAAGGTTCGCATCGGTATTCTGCGCGGCACCTTTGCGACCGAGACGCTAGTCCTGATTAGCCACTAAGAGCACCAAGGGTTGCTAAGGAAGGCGGCACCTGCGACCTGGCTGCCCCTACGCTCCCGCACGAGCCCGCTTGCTCGTTCCCTTGCTTGTGTGATCGCCTTCGCCTATCTTGAAGCGCTCGACCAGGCGCTGCAATTCCGTCGAGATCTGGACTAATTGCTTCGCCGCTTTCTGTGTGTCCTCGGCTCCCCGCGACGTGCTCGCCGCCGCCTCCGAGACTCCCGCAATGTTGGTCGTGATTTCCACGCTGCCTTGCGCCGCTTCGTTTACGTTGCGCGCCATCTCGTTGGTCGTCGCATTCTGCTCCTCTACCGCCGTGGCAATCGTATTGGAGATGCCGTTGATCTCATTGATCACTTCGCTGATCGTGCCAATCGCCTGCACCGCCGATTTCGTGTCCACCTGAATCGTATTGATCTTGCGGCTGATGTCCTCCGTCGCCTTGGCGGTTTTCTTGGCCAACTCCTTCACTTCGTTAGCCACCACCGCAAAGCCCTTGCCCGCCTCGCCCGCGCGCGCCGCTTCGATGGTCGCGTTCAGTGCCAGCAGGTTGGTCTGGTGCGCAATCGAAGTGATCACCTTGATCACCTCGCCGATCTCGATGGAGGACTCGCCCAGCTTCGACACCGCCGTATTCGCAGTCTCCGCCGATTGGACCGCTGAGGAAGCAACCGTGGCCGCTTGGGTAGCGTTCTTGGCGATGTCTTTGATGCTGGCTCCCATCTGTTCCGCGCCGGTGGCGACGGTTTGCAGGTTTTGGTTGACTTGCTGGGTCGCCCCGGACACCACTTTCATCTGCGCCGAAGTCTCTTCGGCGTTGGCGCTCATCTGCTGGCTGACGGCTGTCAGTTCTTCCGACGCCGCCCCCAGGTTCTTGGCGCTCTCACCGATACTGCCAATGCTGTGCCGCAAATCGGAAAAGAACTTTGCCAGGCCTTCGCCCATTTGACCGATCGCATCGCTGCCGCTCACCTGAATCTCCCGCGTCAGGTCTCCTTCGGTGGCTGACGCGACCACGGTCAGGATGCTGTCCACCTTTTCCTTCAGCTCCTGTGCGGCGAGCTTATCGCGCTCCGCCGTCAGTTTTTCGCGTTCTACCAACTGGGTAATACCTCGGCTTACGAAGACGGCCAGGACCAGGAGCATTACAAGGGACACTCCGCACATCACAAACATGGTGTGGGTGGCGCGTGCCGCATTCCTGGTCGCTCGGAGTTCAGCTTCCTGCGCATTTTTTCCAAGCTGGTCGCTGGTCTCCTCGATCTTTCCCTGGAGTTCCTTGTACAACTGCAAATATGGACCGAGTTGGCCAGGAGCTGCGCTCGGATCGTGGACGATGGCATTGATCAGCGAGTCGCCTGCCTTCGCGTACTGCTCACTCAACTGTTTTTCGTAATCGAGCATCGCGCGGCTGGCTGGGTCAAAGGCGAAATTGCGCGCTTTACCGATGCGATCTTGCAGCAGCTTGCTGTGCTGGGTAAATTCTTCCGCTTTATTCTGCTGCTCCTCTCCTTTCTCCGTGAACACGGCGGAAGTGTCGGCCCGGGTCAGGTCGTTGTAGATTCCAGCTTCGATGTGGTTGCGGATTGCCGAACCGGTGGCGGCGACTTCCCCGGAAGATTTTTCGACCGAGCTGATGCCCCAATAGCCGGTCGCACTCATGGCCGCGACAAACACCAGCCCGCTGACCGTCAAACCAAACAATTGCGACTTGATTGTCAACTGCATCTGACGCACCTTTCTAGAATCTGCACGCGTTACATCTTGATCTTGTAACCAGGATCGGCAGCCGCTGCTCCGTCAATCTTCACCGCTTTAACCCCGCCGTCACTGCCATCTCCGTGAAAGTCGCCGGCCTTGACGAATCCGATGGCCCCCGGAGACGCGGCCACAAAACTCTTTACCGCACTGGCGCTCGCAACGTCCTTGGGTGGAGTTGCCGACTTGCCCGTGAATGCCGCCTGCATGAAGTATTTGCCCAGATCCGTATCGTTCATTCCGCAAACAATCTTCAGGAACGCGGTCCGTTCAGGGGCGCCTGGAGCGGGCATTACCGGCGCCACCGCTTTTCCTGTGTCCCAGCGGCTCCGGTCGGAGAGGAAGAGTTTCTTCAGTTCTCCCAGGCTCAGGTTGTCGACCGGATTCGAGTTGTTCACAATGACCACGATCGGATCGCCGGCGGCTTCTACCGAACGGACGGAGACGATGAACGAGATGCTCGCCGCGACGGCTAGGATTGCGGCCGCAGTGAGCAAAGATGCAACGCTGATAGGCTTTTTCATCGCGGTCTCCCTTAGAAAGTGAATGCAACCTGCGTAGTCAGGCCGTTGACGGTGTCGAACCCGCGCAGAGAGATGCGGTCATACTGGAGTTTGAGCGCCGAGTGTTCCGTGAATTCATAGCGAAGTCCGAGCGAGGGACCGTTGAGCCTCCCAATAAATGAGGTCGCAGTTGGCGGCACAAAATCCTTCTGGCTGGCATAGAAATACACCGGGTCATCGTTTGGAGCGTTGAAGAACTGGTAACGAAAATATGGCCGGACCGAGCCAAACGCGCGCGAGATCTGCGTGTAAAATGCGCTGGTGTTAAAAACCGATCCATTGGCGGGCTCGTCGTGCCTTACGTACACGGCCTCATTGAGGATCTCGTATCTGCTATTGATGAAGACGGCGTGTGCCGTGGCGATAGTTTCGTGGACCGCTGGACCGGGAATTGTAAGATTGTCATGACGGACGGAGAATCCCATCTGCAGGTCTGAGAACTTTTCGGGCCGAATGAACAGGCCCCCGTTGATGGATTTGCTGTTGTTCGCGTCCTGGTTGTTCTGCGCCGGCTCCACTGTGTTCGGATCTCCCCAGGCCCGGCCGTTGCCCGCCTCCACCACCCAGTTCAGTCCCAGCTTGCCCGAGGGAATTTTGCCCGTCATATTTAAGCCAACCTCCTGCATCGGCAGAACGCCACCCTGATCGTCAAAGGCAAAGATGAAGGGGCGATCAGTGGTGGTTTCGAGAAATTCCCCTTTGTTGAAGGCTGTGTTGTAGTAGCCAATCCAGCTGTGCATGCGCCCAATCGACGCGGTGAAGTAGTCGTTCTGCCGGTACGTCAACAATAGTCTCTCGACATCGGGGCTGATGCTATTGTCGTTTTCCGCAGTGAACAGAACTTCTCCCAGCACTGAAACTTTGTCCGAGAGGCGGGCGCGCATGAACAGATCCAGTGAGCCAAATAGAAATGTATCGGGAATATGGGTATAGCCTTGGCCTCCCACGTCGCCAAAGACGATCATCTTCAGCCGCGGCGCGACTTCATTCACGGTGGGCATTTCGACTGGTGGCGGCGGCTCGGGAGCAGCCGCGACCGCAACCGCCGCCGCTGCCGGTGCGGATTGCTTATCCTCGAGTTGCTTCACTTTGGCCTCGAGTTGGTCGATACGCTGCAGCAATTGCCGACTAATGTCGTCTGCGCTCGCCGGCGCGTTCGTTGCTGGCTGCGCATGCGCCACAAAACCCAACGTCAGGCACAGGGCCAAACCAACAATCCGTGGTGCCTTCAGAACCGATGTTGCGGAAGCTGTTTTCATCTCTACCCTCGTGACGGCCATCCCCGATACAAGAGCGTGGCCCAGGATTGGTCGCTCTCTTTAACTTCGGGCGTTTTTCGGAAAGACTTTAGATGGCTGGCCACAAATGGGCTGGGAATAAGGAGGATCCCAAAAGGAAGGCTAGGAAAAATACAGGACAAGTGTTTTGTTCGCGGACTGGCGACTGAGTCTCCGCCGTTGCTCGCGAGGCCGTCTGCCTGTAAAGAGAATTGTTCTATGCTCCCGCACGAGCCCGCTTGCTCGTTCCCTTGCTTGTGTGATCGCCCTCGCCAATCTTGAAGCGCTCGACCAGGCGCTGCAATTCCGTCGAGGTCTGGACTAATTGCTTCGCCGCTTTCTGTGTGTCCTCGGCTCCGCGCGACGTGCTCGCCGCCGCCTCCGAGACTCCCGCAATGTTGGTCGTGATTTCCACGCTGCCTTGCGCCGCCTCGCTTACGTTGCGTGCCATCTCGTTGGTCGTCGCGCTCTGCTCCTCCACCGCCGTGGCAATTGTATTGGAGATGCCGTTGATCTCATTGATCACTTCGCTGATCGTGCCAATCGCCTGCACCGCCGATTTCGTGTCCACCTGAATCGTATTGATCTTGCGGCTGATGTCCTCCGTCGCCTTGGCGGTTTTCTTCGCCAGCTCTTTCACTTCGTTGGCCACCACCGCAAAACCCTTGCCCGCCTCGCCGGCGCGCGCCGCTTCGATGGTCGCGTTCAGTGCCAGCAGGTTGGTCTGGTGCGCAATCGAAGTGATCACCTTGATCACCTCGCCGATCTCGATGGAAGATTCGCCCAGCTTCGACACCGCGGTATTTGCAGTCTGCGCCGATTGGACCGCCGAGGTTGCAACCATGGCCGCCTGGCTGGCGTTCTTGGCAATGTCCTTGATGCTCGCTCCCATCTGCTCGGCGCCGGTGGCGACGGTCTGCAGGTTTTGGTTGACCTGCTGAGTTGCCCCGGACACCACCTTCATCTGCGCCGAAGTCTCTTCGGCGTTGGCGCTCATTTGCTGGCTGACGGTGGTCAGTTCTTCCGACGCTGACGCCAGATTCATGGCGCTCTCGCCGATGCTGCCCATGCTGTGCCGCAAATCGGAAAAGAATTTTGCCAGGCCCTCGCCCATTTGACCGATCGAATCGCTGCCCTGCACCTCGATTTCGCGGGTGAGGTCGCCCTCGCCCGCCGCCGCCACCACCTCCAGGATGCTGTCTACCTTTTGTCCAAGCTCTTGCGCCGCCACCCGTTCACGCTCCATTCCCAACTTCTCCTTCGCGGCTGCCGCCGATAGAGCGCGCAGCATGGCGAAGGCGATCAAACCTCCAACCACGACGACACCAGCTAACAGCCCCATGACCCAATAGCGAGACGAGGTGTATGTCATCGCGGCCGACTCCATGGCATCGGCTCCGCCTTTAAGATTCAGCTTCACATCGTCGGCGAGGAATTGATCGGCAGCCGCGAACGTGGCGAAACCCGCCGAGATCGTCAAGGCTTCCGCTTCTTTGTCCTTTCCTTGACTTAGGAGTTCGAAATAGCGGTCTTTTACCACCATGTGCTTGTCCCACGCCGCACGAAATCCCTGATAGAGATCACGTTCGTGTTGGGAAGCGATGGTCGGCTCGTAGAGCTTTTCGTCTTCCAGGATTGCTGCGATGGCTTCATTGAGATTCCCCAGGGACGCCCCCTTGTCCTCGGAAAATAAGTAGTTCAATTCCCATCGCCGCACCTTGGAGGCATCAAACCTGAGCTGGCTAATGTACGTGATACTGGCCATCCAATTGGTACCAATGTCCAAAACGTTGGCGTTCAGCTTGGACAATTGAAACAGACAAAAAACTCCCAAGACGATTACTAACCCCAGGACCGCAGCAAATCCCATCCCCAATTTCACGCCAATTTTCATGTTACGAAACCAATTCATAAATCCCTTCCCAATTACCAAGATTGAAGATTGAAGACTGAACCCACCAACCACCTTTATCGGCGTAAGATCGGAAGCGCTTGAGCCATTAGTTCGGTCTCATCCACGAATACAGATTGGCGAGAGCATAAGTGACGCCCACGTAAACCCGCTTATGCGGGGCGCTGTGTGTGATTCCCAGATCCAGGCCGGTGTCCAGATACAAACGTGGCGTGACTTTGTAGTTGCACCCCGCCATGGCGGAAGCAAAAGCCGGACTGCTTTGGTTGAGCAGAGTGTATCCGTAGGGCTCGACCACCACGCTCAAGCGTTTGCCAACTGGCAACCAGGAAGCCAGCGCGAATCCTGTGTCGTGATCAAGTCCAAGCCCGCTCGGGCGGCCAGCCAGAAGTTCAATCACATTGAAGTCAAAGTGGAAACGGTGGACGTCTTTGCTGGCAAGAAACGAGATAGCGTAATCGACGCGGCCCGAACCTAAGCCCAGCGCTACGCTCGCCGTGGGAACCTTCGTTGTATAAAACAAACCCAATGCGGGACGGTGTTTTGTTTGACCCAGGAATCGGTACCTCAGACCCAGCCAGGTATCGCCGAAGCCGGTCCGATTCCCATCTCCATTCATCACGTGGAGAAAGTCGCTCGATGACCAGTGAAAATCGAGATTAGGGGTAAGACCAAAGCGCAGGCCGCCGGAAAGATCGTCACGATTTGCGCCCCCGCCCGGCCATTGCCGCTCCAGCCCATACTCGAGTTCGGCAACGCCGCACTGCGTCGTATCGGTGGCGCTGGTCACGGTTGGCCGGCTGGGCACGGAAACTACCGTTGTACCCGCACAAGGCCCTTCGGTGGAGCTAGGCGGGTCCTGCGACCAGACCAAAGTGACCCCAAAAAGTAAAACTACCGGGACGAGCCGCATCCATGGCCCTCGAAAGCACATCGTTGCTCCTGTAGGGTCATTTGAATCTCGTAGGGTCAGTTGAATGTCGCCTGAATGTCGCGCGCGCTTTAGTTCGCCGCCCCGCCGGTAGCATCGCCCACTTCGTGGGTGCCGGGTTCAGATCCGCGCTCCGCAGAATCGCCGGAATGCGGAGCAATTCCCGTCACCCGAGGAGATCTCCGCACCTCCTGAAACCTGACACCTGAGACCTGTCGCCTGTTACGTGTTACCCGTCACCGGCCCCTCACGCTCCCGCGCGGGCCCGTTTGCTCGACGCTTTGGTTGCGTGGTCACCTTCGCCAATCTTGAAGCGCTCGACCAGACGCTGCAATTCCGTCGATGTCTGGACTAATTGCTTCGCCGCTTTCTGTGTGTCCTCGGCTCCCCGCGACGTGCTCGCCGCCGCCTCCGATACCCCATTGATATTGGTCGTAATCTCACTGCTGCCGTGCGCCGCCTCGCTTACGTTGCGCGCCATCTCGTTGGTCGTCGCATTCTGCTCCTCTACCGCCGTGGCAATCGTGCTGGAGATGCCATTGATCTCGTTGATCACTTCGCTGATCGTGCCAATCGCCTGCACCGCCGATTTCGTGTCCACCTGAATCGTGTTGATCTTGCGGCTGATGTCGTCGGTCGCCTTGGCGGTTTTCTTGGCCAACTCTTTCACTTCATTGGCCACCACCGCAAAACCCTTGCCCGCCTCGCCCGCGCGCGCCGCTTCGATGGTCGCGTTCAGCGCCAACAAGTTGGTCTGGTGCGCAATCGAAGTGATCACCTTGATCACCTCGCCGATCTCGATGGAAGATTCGCCCAGCTTCGACACCGCGGTATTTGCAGTCTCCGCCGATTGGACCGCTGAGGAAGCAATCGTGGCCGCTTGGGTAGCGTTCTTGGCGATGTCCTTGATGCTCGCTCCCATCTGCTCCGCGCCGGTGGCGACGGTCTGCAGGTTTTGGTTGACCTGCTGGGTTGCCCCGGATACCACTTTCATCTGCGCCGAAGTCTCTTCGGCATTGGCGCTCATTTGCTGGCTGACGGAAGTCAGTTGCTCCGACGCTGTCCCCAGAGTCGCCGCGCTCTCGCCGATGCTGCCCATGCTGTGCCGCAAATCGGAAAAGAATTTTGCCAGTCCCTCGCCCATTTGTCCGATCGCATCGCTGCCCTGCACGGAGATTTCCTGGGTAAGGTCACCCTCGCCCGCCGCCGCCACCACCGCCAGGATGCTGTCTACTTTTTGCCCAAGCTCCTGCGCCGCCAGCCGTTCCCGTTCCGCTGCCAACTTCTCTCGCGCCACTCCCCCAGAAATGTCGCGGATCACGAAGAAGGCCACCAGAATTCCAATGAACACTCCAGCGAGGGTGGCGATCACCATGGTCAGGTTGAGGGAGCGGTTTCCCGCATTTATGCCCTCGGTTTCCTGGCGCAGCAGTCCCTCGTGGCTCTCTACCAAGGCTCCAAGCGCTTTCTTGATGGCCTCAGTGGCCGGCGTCGCCTGGTCGGCAAATTCGTTTCCTGCATTAATAACAGCATCGCGTTCGCCCGAAGCCGCATGACCAATCGCCAACTCCTGAGCGGCGCGCAGTACGGGAAGTTGTCTCTTAACTTCCTCCAGACGGTCGCGGTTCGCCTGAAGAGTCCAACGGGGGGCCAATTCATCCAGCTTGGCGACATCCTTTTCGATCGCACCCCAATTGTCACCGAATAATTTCCTCGCAGCCTCTCTCCTATCCGCTTCCGCTCCCGCGAGAACCATTTGACGCCCCTTGCTCTGCGCCTGATTCAGTTCTCTCTGCAAGTCCTTCATGGCGGCGATACTGGGGAAACGCAGGTTGATCATGTGGTTTTGGCTTTCCTGGATCGCGGTCGCCTTCACATGAGCAAGGACTGCGCTAAGTACCATGATGGCCAGGACGATCCAAAGCCCAGCCCCAGTTTTCTGCCAGTTGTAAGTTTCATTTCCTCCGCTCCTTCAAAATCCTTAATTCGCAGATACCGAGTTCATCGCCGCGTCCGGCCGCACAGGCATCCCATCCACCCCGCGCAGAATCGCCGGAATGTCGAGCAATTCCGTAATCCGGTCTTCGATCACCACCGAATAAAGGACCGCCGCCCGGGTGGCAGCCGACTTCACATCCGCCCGGTCTTCGACGATGTCCAGAATCTGGTCGACGACCAGCCCGAAGGAACTCCCCTCGCCATTGAGCACCAGCACCTGGATCGGCCCCGAATCGAGTGCCGGCGGAGCCTGCAGGGCGCGCAGCTTATGACGCCGCTCTTCGAGCACAACATTCAGGCGAACCAGGGGCAGGATCTGGCCGCGATACTGCGTCACCCATTGCGTGCCCGACATTTCCACTTGCGCTATGGGAAACTCTTCGAGGCGCGCCAGCGTGCTCAGCGGGATCGCCATGCGAGAATCGCCCGGACCCGTAAAGAGCAGAAAAGTTTGTTTCTCTGCCGCCGCGCCGGCCGCTGCGTGTGCTTCTTCTGTCCGTGCGTCACGGCCTTCGCCAACGACGTTGGCCCGTTGCGCCAGGCCGAGCACGTCCAGGATGAGCGCCACTTTGCCGTCGCCCATAATGCTGGAACCGGCAAAAACCTTCGCCGTCTTAAGGTATTTGCCGAGAGGCTTCACCACAATTTCTTCCGTGTCGATGATCTCGTCGACTACCAGTCCGAATCGCCGTTCGTCGGCCTGCAGCACCACGATGTTGACCGCGTCGTTTTTCTCCCCCGTTGGATTTACGCCATCCCCCGCGAGCTGCAGCTCACGATCGAGATACACCAGCGGCAACAGCCGTTCGCGCAACCGGCAGACAGGCACGCCATGAACCATTTCGACACCCTTGCCTGCCTCATTGCCCTCGATCTGCAGCAGTTCCAGCAGGCTCACCTGCGGAATGGCATAGCGATCGCCGCCGCAGGTCACCACCAGCGCCGGGACGATGGCCAGAGTCAACGGGATCTTCACGCGCACTGTAGTGCCGCGGCCCATGGTGGATTGAACGTCCACCGTGCCCCCAATCTTTTCGACATTCGTCTTCACCACATCCATGCCCACGCCGCGCCCGGACACGTTCGTCACCTTTTCCGCCGTCGAAAATCCGGGCAGGAAAATCAAATTGAAGATTTCCCGCTCACTCATGCGTGCGGACTGTTCGGCGGTGACCACTCCGCGCTCGACCGCCTTTTTGCGGAGGCGTCCCACATTCAACCCTGCGCCATCGTCGCTGATTTCGATGTTGACTTGCCCGCTTTCATGAAAGGCTCGCAGAGTCACACGTCCGCTGACATTCTTTCCCGCCTTTACCCGGTCTGCGGGAAGCTCGATGCCATGGTCGACGGAGTTGCGCACCAAATGCGTAAGCGGATCCTTGATCGCTTCAATAATGGTCTTGTCCAATTCCGTTTCTTTGCCTTCCATCTCAATATTCACTTGCTTGCCGCAGCCGAGCGCAACATCGCGCACGGTGCGCGGAAATTGTGCCCAGATGTTTCCAATGGGCTGCATGCGCGTTTTCATAACCTCGCCTTGCAGTTCGGTGGCGATCAGGTTCAAGCGCTCGGAAACGGCCAGCAGCGGAGTATCCTCCAGCCCGCTCGTCAGTTGCACCAGTTGGTTGCGGGCGAGCACCAGTTCGCCGACCAGCGTCATCAACTTGTCCAGCAGGTTCACTCCCACACGAATCGATTCCGGCGCGGCGTCGCGCGCCTTTGATTCCATAATCTGCTGCGCCACCAGCACGTCTTCCGGTTTGGCAAGTCCCAGGTCCACCAGAATTTCGCCCAGACGCCGCCGATCTCCGCGGTCCTGTTCTTCGAGAGCGCGCGCGATGTCGGAAGGCTGCACCATTCCGCGTTCCACCATCACGCCGCCGATCTTTCCCCGAGAGGGCTTTCGCGGTGCATCGTCGCTTTTCTTTTGTTGCGGTGCAGCAGCGGCGCTTTGTACCACAGGCGCCAGGTCTCGCGCGGGCGGAGTTTCTTCGGCGGGCTTCGGGGCATCTGCCTTCGGCACAGGAACCGGCGTGGGCCCTACTGCCGCTGCCGTTAATGGCGGCGAGCCGGCGCTTTCCGCGCCCTTGCTCTGCAATCGCGTCAGGGTTTCCCGCAACTCGGGATAATCGGCGTCTCCGTCCTGGCCGGTCGCGCCGATTTCCTTCAACATCTGCCGGACCGCATCGACCATGCTCAGCAGCGCGGTTGTGATTTCCGCATCCAGCGTAAGCTGACCGTCGCGCAAGCGCGTCAGCAGGTTTTCTCCGACGTGCGCCACTTTTTCCAGTTTGCTGAAGCCCAGGAATCCGCAGGTGCCTTTGATGGTATGAATCGTGCGGAACACACCAGACAGCGCATCCCGATCCTGCGGATTCTTCTCCAGGCCAACCAGGTCGCGATCAAGCCGGTCAAGGTTTTCATTACTCTCGACCAGAAAATCCTGGACGATCTCACTATCGCTCATCGCCGCCGTTCCTCCGAGATAGATGTCGGTAAAGGGCTCAGTCGCTTTCCGGTACGCGGAAACGCACCCTTCTCAAGTCACCTATCGTCTCGGGTAGGGATTTTCATTAGCGGAAGCAGTGAGGGTTAAGAAGTTGTAATCGAACAAAAGGGAAAGGGAAAAACTGGTGCGCCCGGAGAGATTCGAACTCCCGACCTACAGCTCCGGAGGCTGCCGCTCTATCCAGACTGAGCTACGGGCGCACTACGGGCTCATCTAGTGTACATCGCTGACCCAGCCGTCTCAACGGCGGGCACCGTAGAGACGCGGCTAGCCGCGTCTCTGCCGACGGCTCAACATCCACCGACTTTCCAAAAGCGTTCGGCCTGATAATCCAGGGTCAGCAGCCGATTCCGCGGGTCGTGGCGCTTGCCGCAGTTGGGGCAAGCGAGAAAGCTGCGCAGATGCATTCCCTGTCCGTCGTGATTTTCGGAAACCGCAAAAGTCGTTTGGCAACTGCACGGAATTAGGAGCATGCGAAGTTTTTGCTTCACTGGCGGCTGGGTCCTTGGCCGGTTCTTCAGGTCGATTCGCTTTTTCATGCGACTGTCCTATACTGCGCTAGACTGCACGGGGCAAAGCCCTGTCACCACACGAGTTTCTCAGCCTTCCACCGTGGCCAGCGACCTTTTTCGCTTGTTCGACTGCAGAACTTTCTTGCGCAGCCGCAGAGATTTCGGGGTGACCTCGACGAACTCATCGTCGGCAATAAATTCAATGGCCTGCTCGAGATTAAGATTGCGGTAAGGCACCAGCCGGATCGCCTCGTCGGAAGTCGAAGCTCGCATATTGGTGAGCTTTTTCTCGCGCACAATGTTGACGTCGAGATCGGTATCTTTAGCGTTCTCGCCGATAATCATTCCTTCGTAGACGGCAATGCCCGGCCCGGCAAAAAGCACGCCGCGCTCCTGCAGATTGTAAAGAGCGTAGGAAGTGGTAACTCCGTCCCGATCCGCGATCAGCGCGCCCGTCGGACGATGCGGAATCTCTCCCTGCCACTCGATGTATCCGTCAAACAGCGCGTTCATCACAATCGTGCCGCGCGTGTCGGTGAGCAGCGTGCTGCGCAGCCCGATCAGCCCGCGGCTGGGCACGCGGAATTCCACGCGCACGCGCCCATACCCGTGATTATGCATGTTGGCAACTTCGCCTTTGCGCGAGCCAACGTGCTCCATCACCACGCCGACGAATTCTTCAGGAATATCGACCGTGAGATGCTCGACTGGCTCCATCAGCTTTCCGTCAATGTGCTTGGTGACGATCTCCGGCTTGCCGACCATTAACTCGTAGCCTTCGCGGCGCATCATCTCGATCAGAATGGAAAGCTGCAACTCGCCGCGGCCAAGCACCTTGAACGAGTCGGTGCTGTCGGTCTCTTCCATACGCAACGAGACGTTCGTGAGCAGCTCCTTTTCGAGGCGCTCACGCAGATTGCGAGAAGTAACATACGTGCCCTCGCGTCCGCAAAATGGAGACGTATTGATTGTGAACAGCATCGCAATCGTAGGCTCGTCAATAATGATGGGAGGAAGTGGCGCGGGATTCTCGGCGCTCGTAATCGTCTCGCCAATGGTGATCCCTTCGACGCCCGCGACGGCAATAATGTCGCCCAGTGAAGTTTCGGTGATGTCGGTGCGCTTGAGCCCGGAGAAGCTGAAAAGCTTGGTGATTTTTGTCTTATGAAACGACCCGTCGCGCTTGGCGATGGCCACGTCTTCGCCAGTCTTCATGGTTCCAGAAAAAACGCGGGCAATGGCAATCCGTCCGAGATAGTCGCTGTAATCGAGATTAGCGACGAGGATTTGCAGCGGCCCGTCCTTGTCGCCCTGCGGCGCTGGAATCGTATCGACAATCGCTTCAAACAGAAGACGTAGATCCTCGCCGTGCGCGCCCTGATGCACGGCGGCCGTTCCCGCTTTCGCGTTCGTATAAAGGACGGGAAAATCAAGCTGCTCTTCTTTGGCGTCGAGATCGATAAAAAGGTCGTAAACCTCGTTCAGCACTTCCTGCGGACGAGCATCGGGCCGGTCGATTTTGTTAATGACCAGAATCGGCTTGAGGTTCGCCTCCAGCGCCTTGCTGAGCACGTAGCGCGTCTGCGGCAGCGGGCCTTCGCTGGCGTCGACCAGCAGCATGACCCCATCCACCATCTTGAGCGCCCGCTCCACCTCGCCGCCAAAATCGGAGTGGCCGGGAGTGTCCACGATATTGATCTTTACGCCCGCATAGAACACAGCTGTGTTTTTGGCAAGAATAGTGATGCCGCGCTCGCGTTCCAGATCGTTCGAGTCCATGACGCGGTCGGCCACAGTCTCGTTGTCGCGAAATGTGCCGCTCTGGCGGAGCATGGCGTCAACCAGCGTGGTCTTGCCGTGGTCCACGTGGGCGATGATGGCGATGTTGCGAATGCTTGGGTTCAGGTTGAAAACTCCTCGGGACTGCGGATTGGGGCTTACTACTACTTTACTATGGCGGCAAGCTTCGCAGGCAATTGGGGATGAAACTAAGGACTGCCATCCCTTCGGCAAACTCAGGGCAGGTTTTCGGCTGTCGAAGCAAGTACAGCCTGTAGACTTATTTAGCTTTGCATTCATGAGTCCGAAAAATAACTCGCGCCGCCAGGTTCTCCTTCTATTCGCAGGCGCAATGCTCTTATCGTGCAGCCTCGGTCACGCACAAGAGGCAGGCAAAGACACCTCTTCGCTACCCGAGGCTCCAAAGCAAAGCGTCCCCACAACGAAGGGTTTCTTCGCCCGCTGGGCGGACTTTTACCGCCAGGACTGGTCGCCGCCTGCTGCGTCTACTTCCGAATCTGCTCCGGCCCGCCGAGGCCTTCCATCGCCGCTGGATTCGCCTCCATTTCCCAATGAAGACTGGTCGTACGGTGGTTCGCCCGTGATTGGCGAGGCGGATACAAACAGCTATCCGCTGATGGCCACCATCAACCAGGCTGGCAGCCGGACGAAGCTTTACGGATGGCTCGATCCAACGCTAAATTTCAGCACCTCCAGAAACAGCAATGCGCCCGAGGCGAACGATGTTTACCCCAACCGTTTTGAGTTGAATCAATTCGTTTTCTATGCCGAGCGCCTGCCCGATTCCGTGCAACAGGATCACATCGACTGGGGATACCATCTCACGGCCCTATACGGCACGGATTATCGCTTCACGATCGCGAAGGGTTACTGGAGCGGCCAGTTGCTGAAGGATCATCGTGAATATGGCTTCGATCCGACGCTTGAATATGTAGACGTTTACATTCCGCAAATCGCGCAAGGAATGAATCTGCGGCTGGGCCGCTTCATCTCCGTGCCTGGTATCGAGGCCCAACTCGCGCCGAACAACTACATCTTCAGCCACTCGCTTCTTTATGCGATCGATCCGTTTACCGACACAGGATTGATCGCGACGGTCAAAGTGAATGACCAATGGCTGGTGCAACTCGGCGTTACTGCCAGCCACGACATTGCCCCGTGGACGCCGGATGCAAAGCCCTCCGGCACAGCCTGCCTGAGCTATACCACCAAGTCCGTAAACGACAACCTCTACCTCTGCGCCAACGGAATCAACGACGCCAAGTACGCTTACAACAATCTGCAGCAGTATGACGCGACCTGGTATCGCAAATTCTCAAAGACGGTGCACATGGCAACCGAGACCTGGTACATGTATGAGCGCGACGTGCCAGCCCTCGGAGGCACAATCAAGCCGGAAACCGGCGCGAATCCTGCGTATTGCTTGCTCGGAGAACAGCGCTGCACCGCTCCCGAATATGCGGTGGTGAATTTTCTGCAGAAGGAACTCTCCGTTCACAACTTCCTGTCATTCCGCAGCGACTTTCTCGACGACAAAAAGGGACAGCGCACCGGCTACGCGACCAAATACTCGGAGAACACGATCATGTGGTGCCATTGGTGGGGCTCGACCGTCCAACTGCGTCCGGAGTTGCGTTTCGAGCGCGCCTGGGACCGGAAAGCCTACGACAACGGGCGAAAGCACGATCAGCTTACGGCGGCTAGCGATCTGATCTTTCATTTTTGACAATCCACTCAACCGAACAGTTTGGCGGCCGGTAATTACTTCAGCTCCGTGATAATGGCGTGCTGTTTTCCACGGATCAGCGTTTCGGTGTGGGTGCGGTCGCGGAGGTTGAACCTTACCGTCCCGTAGCTGTACGAATTTACCGTAACTTTCCCATCCGGAGTCGTAGATTGCAGGTCGCCATCGTCGAGGAAAACCACCACCACATCTTTATCGTGAAAGTGCATAGGCGTGGCCACGTCCGGCGTCCAGGTGTAACCCCAAACGATCACGCGCGCGTTCTCCAGGATCTTCTTCGCGCCGGGGCGTGGAAACGCCAGCGGATAACCGGTCGGATTCGCGATGGGAGCTACAGGATGGTCCTTGAGATCGATCACTATCGATCTTCCCTCGACCTTCGACGTTGTGCCTTTAGCCAGAAATGCCGCGCTTCCCGACAAAGACACAATGACTGCATCAAACGGCTGCGGAGCGGTGGAGCCGGTTACATCCCAGACGACAACGCGGTCATTCTCGAGGACCGGCTTCAGCGCCGTTTGCGGGTTGCCTTGGACCAGAATCGCGCAGAGCAACAAAATGCTAACCATTGGAGTGCCTTTCCGGAAAAACCAATTTGGAGTGAGCGAGGGAACCTCGTCGCCCGTAAAGATGAGCCTGAATGCGAAAACGATGCAGGAGTTGTTTCGGGGACAAAAGCCGATTCTTCGCTTCGCTCAGGTTGACAACTGAGAGCCAATTTGCGAAGTTTCGACCAACTCCGCCCCAATTTCCGGAGTCACTTCCAACCGCGTCCGCAGCCGATACCAGAGCACGATCGCAATCAGCGAAAACACAAAGATGATGGTCGAGATGGCGTTGATCTCCGGAGTGATGCCTCGCCGCAGTCTTCCCCAGATTTCCAGCGGCAGCGTGTTGTCGCGGCCGATCAGGAAGAAGCTTACGGCGATTTCGTCCATGGATAGGGTGAAGATCAGGAGCGCGGCTCCGATGATTGAGAGTTTGAGGTTGGGGACGGTGATGCGCCAGAAGGTTTGCCAGTAAGTCGCTCCCAAGTCGAGAGAGGCTTCTTCCTGGGCTCGGTTTAGTTTCTGCAGTCCGGCGAAGACTTCAGTGGTGGCTACCGAGATAAGCGCGGTGCCGTGTCCTAACATGATGGTTCGGAGGCTCAGGTTCACTTCGGCGGCTTTGAATAGCATTGATAACGACAGGCCCGTGATAATGCCTGGGAGAATCAGCGGTAATAGAACCAGGCGGCGGAATAGAGCTTTGCCGGGGAATTGGGCGCGATCGAGGGCTAGCGCCGCGGGGATTCCGAAGAGTAGGGCTATTAACATCGCGGCCGCGGCCACTATCAGACTGTTTAGGACCGAATCCCAGATCGCGCCGTCGTTGAATAGGATGCGGTACCAATTCAGGGTTAGATTGCGCGGAGGGAAGCCTCCCACGCCTTGTCCGTTGAAAGAATAGAGGACGAGGATGGCTATGGGCAGATAGAGGAAGGCGAAGACGAGCAGGGCGTGAGCCGTCAGCCAGCGCGGAGCTTGAAGTGAAGTACGTTTCATATTTCGCCACACCGGGTGCTCCATCCCTGCGCGTTCTTTGCGCAGGGGTGGGATTCCACGGTCATCACTCCCAAGGTGGTTTGACTTTGTTGTACGCCGACGAATGTACGATCACGAAAAACTCCACCTCTTCTCTAATCGCTCGGAGGAGAAGATCAGGGCTAGCACCAACGTCAACATGCAGAGCGAGATAGCGGCTCCTAGCGGCCAGTTATAGGCGGCGCCGAACAGACTTACTACTATATTCGAAATCATGATGCCGCTCGGACCGCCCAGTAAGAGCGGCGCCAGGAAGTCTCCCAGGCTCAGGACGAAGGCGAAGGTGGCTCCGGCCAGCACTCCGGGAATGGAGAGTGGAAAAATCACGCGCCAGAAGGTTTGGGCGGGTGTCGCTCCTAGATCGTGCGAGGCTTCTACCAGGTTGCGCGGAATGTGTTCCAGCGAGGCGTAAATCGGTAGAAACGTAAATGGCGTATAGATGTGCGTCAATGTCAGTACTACGGCAAATGGGCTGTAGAGCAGGAAATCCAGCGGATGACTGGTCAGGTGCACATATTGCAGAAGGGTGTTCAGAACTCCGTCAGTGCCTAGGATCGTTTTCCACGCGTAGGCCCGCACCAGATAACTTACCCACAGCGGGATGATTACTAACTGATAGTAGAGATCCTTTCTCCGACCGGCGTGAAATGAGAGGAAGTAAGCCAGCGGATAACCTAGAAGCAAAGAGAAGAACATCACGCGGGCGGCGATCCACATGGAGCGCAGCAATGTCTGCCAGTAAACGGGTTTGGTCAGGAGTTCTTTGTAGTTGTCGAGGGTCCAGGAATGCACGATTGTTCCCGATTCGGTGACCGACCAGAAGCTGTAGCAGAACATCAGCAGGTAGGGCACGAGCAGAAACACGGCTACCCAGAGTAGCGGCGGGATTGTGATGGCGGCGCGGTAGGCGCGGGAGAACATCAGGTGTTTTCCTCGAAACTGGTGGGGCGGACCGGAACGGCGTCGGCTGCGGAGAATTCGAAGTCGATCTGGGCATCGGAACTGGGCAGATCGCGACTCGCCGTGCGGATAGTCAGAATCAGTGCGTGCTCGGACTCGACGCGAATAAGGTCTGTCGAGCCGTGAAAGGACTGGTCGCGAAGGATGGCACGGAAACGAATCGTCGTAGGAGTTGGCGCAGAATTTGGCGCGGGATTCGCTGCAGATGCAACGCTCGCTGGGCGAATGTGTTCCGGACGCAGGGAGAACAGAGATTTGCCATCGGGCAGGGAACAGGGCCAGGTCAATCCGGCGCAGGTGGCTCTGCCTTGGCGAACGTCGGCTTGCAATAAGTTTGTGTGTCCGATGAATTGCGCGGTGTAGGACGTTGCGGGGCGATTGTAGATTTCGCGCGGGCTGGCTACCTGTTCCAGTTCTCCAGAGCGCAGCAATGCGATGCGATCGGACATGACCATGGCTTCTACCTGGTCGTGGGTAACGAAGATGAAGGTGATCCCGACTTCGCGCTGCAGCGCCTTGAGTTCGACTTGCATCCGGCGGCGCAGGTTGGCGTCGAGCGCGGAGAGCGGCTCGTCAAGCAGCAACAGGCGCGGGCGATTGACCAGGGCGCGGGCGAGTGCGATGCGTTGCTGTTGTCCGCCGCTGATTTTTGAAGGCTTCGACTTGGCGTAGGCGGACATCTTGACCTTGGCCAGCGCCTCACTTACGCGCGCTTCAATTTCGGCGGCGGGACGTTTGGCGATGACTAATCCGTAGCCGACGTTTTGCTCGACGGTCATGTGCGGGAAGAGCGCGTAGTGCTGGAAGACGGTGTTCACGCGGCGGCGATAGGGAGGCTGCCGGTCGAGGCGCTCACCGGACATCCAGACTTCTCCGGACGTGGGTTGCTCGAAGCCGGCTAGAATTCGCAGCAGCGTGGTTTTTCCCGAGCCGCTCTCGCCGAGGATGGTCAGGAATTCGCCTTCGGCAATTTCCAGGGAGATGTCGCGCAGGACTTTATTTTTGCCAAAATGCTTGGCTACGGAACGGATGGAGAGGAGAGAATTTGGCGGACTGCTGCTGGAGACTCCCGGTTCTACCGTCGTTGCCATGGCTGTCATTGTCGGTGGCGCTAACCGTTCGCGGACAGGAGTGTCCGCGCTACACGAGCTACTGCGTGGCTTTTACTTCGTTCCAAACTTCGTTGTACTTGGCTCTCCGCGGAACATTCTGCCAGAAATAGAGGCGCTTCTGGTAATTGTCCACGTCGTCGAGGTGCAGATTCTTCACTTCTTCCGCGGTCATATCCTGGGCTGCGCGCGGGTTTGCCGGCGTGTAGCCGGTCACGTCGGTGACTTTTTTCTGGGTCTTCGCCTGGATCATGAATTCCAGGAATTTGTACGCCAGATCTTTATTCTCGCTGCCCGCGGTGATCATCAGGTGATCGATCCATCCCGTGGTGTTTTCTTTGGGAATGGTTTCGCCTATGGGAAAATTCGCTTTGCGCAACTGGTTGGTCATGAGCGGCCAGCCCATGGCGATGACGACTTCGTGGTTCTCGAACAGGTTGGTGAGTTCACCGCCCGTGGACCAGATCTTGCGAATGTTTGGCTTCAGCTCTATGAGTTTTTTCTTGACTGCGTCGAGTTCATCGTCGCTGAGGTTATATAGATGACTGGGATCGGGCTGGTCGTAGCCGAGCAGCTGCGCCGCCATATAAACGGTGGAGAGATCGTCCCACACGGACACTCTTCCCTTGAGCTTCGGGTCCCACAAAACATTCCAGGTTTCGGGAGGCTTGGGAAATGCGGTGGTGTCGTAGATCATCGGGTCGGAGCCCCACATGAAGGGCACACCGTAGACGTTGCCTTTCACACGGACCAGCGGCAAGGATGTTAACTGCGGCGACAGCTGGCCGTAGCTGGGCAGTTTGGCGAGATCGAGCGGGGCGGCTAGATCGGAAGCCGCAATCATGGTCGCGACATCGCTGGAGGGGGAAATTACGTCGTAGTTGCCCGAGCTGCCGCCGCGCAGTTTGGCGACGAGCTCATCGCTCGATCCCATGTAGGAGGCCGATACTTTGCAACGGTTCTGCTCTTCGAAAGCTTTGACAAAAGCGGGATCGGCGTAGCCTTCCCACACGAGAAGATTCAGGGTGGGAGTCTTTCTGGCGCAGGTGGCGCAGAATGCAATCGGCAGCAGGGCGAACAGGGCGAACATCGATTTGCGCAACATCGGCCGTCCCTCCGGGACTTAAGTCTCTTCATTCACCTTTCCCAGCGCTGGAGCGCTGGGCTACACTAGGTCGCCCCTCCGGGGCTGGATTCCTTCTACACTTCTTTGCCGTCCTCAGAACGTCGGCGGTGTGTTTATCCACAAGAGCCAAGTCTCGCTGCGGCCGGGATTTTTCCAGCGATGGGGCGTTGCGCTCTCAAAGTAAAAACTGTCGCCGCGTTTCAGATGGTACTGTTCGCCCTCCAAAGCGATCTGCAACTCGCCCCGCAGCACGAACAGGAACTCCTCGCCTTCGTGGGCGTAGGACTCGCCGCTGCCGGCCTGGGGCTTGATGCGGAACAGGTGCGGCTCCATCACTTTGTTTCCCCAGGCGAGCAACTCCATACGGACGCCGGGACCGGCTTCAAGCACCTTCCGTTTGGACGGGCGTACCAATCGGGTATTCAATTCCGTCGCATCGAAAAAATCAAGGATGTTGGTGCGGTAGTAGCGTGCTAGCCTGCGCAGTGTGCCGACGGAGGCGCTCATCTGCGAACGTTCGATGGCGCTGAGGAAGCCAACGGAAATATCCGTAGCCGAGGCGACTTCGGCAAGGCCGAGAGCGCGCTGGGTGCGCAGCCGGCGCAGTCGAGGGCCGATCGTCGTTCCTGCAGTGCCGCCGCTGGCGGCAGGTTTGATGGAGCCCTCGCGCTTGAGCATCTGCACGATGGCTGCGGCGTTCAGTCCGCGGACCTTGCGGAGGTAGCGGGCCTTTTTCAGCAGGCGGACATCATCATTGGTGTAAAGGCGATACTGGCTCTCGGTACGCTGGGGACGAGTCAGCCCCAGCTTCTCCCATCCTCGGATCGCCGACGGAGAAATTCCCACGAGACGGGCCACGTCACCGATTTTGAGATGGACATGGACGTCGCTCGACATATTTCTGCAAGACGATTTCCAAAGCGCCTGCTGATCGCGACCACGGGGAACGTACTTTTCTGCTTGACAGAGAGCCGCGAAATCTCTAACCTTGCGCGATTATAGCAAGGTTTGCGTTGCGTGCAAGTCGAATTCGGACCTGACAAGTTCGCTCTCGAAATCTGGAGGACTGTTCCATGCCGTCAGCAAAACCGTCCCGGATGTCTACCCGGCTCATCTTTTCCAGCTCGATCCTGAGCCTGTGCCTGATCTGTTCCACGCAGCTGTTTGCCCAGGGCACCGGCGGCCGAATTCTGGGCCGCGTCTCCGATTCCAGCGGCGCTGTTCTGGGGGGAGTGAAGGTCACGCTCACCAACGAAGCCACAAGTGTGAGCAGTGACACCACCACCAACAGCGGCGGCGACTACGGCTTCCCCCAGGTTCCGGTCGGAACCTACACGCTCGCCTTCGATTTGACGGGATTCAAGACCAACGTTCGCAAGGGAGTCGTGGTCGACCTGAACCAGGTGATCACGCTGAACACGGCGCTGCAGGTCGGCGAGACTAAAGAGACGGTCGAAGTGACCTCCGAAGCGCCGCTGGTGGATACGACGAGCACGCAACTAGGGGCGATTATGGACTCGCGGCAGGTCTCGAACCTGCCACTCAACACGCGCGACACCTATCAGCTTCTGCAACTGCAGCCGGGAGTGATGTCCACCGTTGGGTCTAGTAATTCATTGGTTTATGGAAGCGACAATGCGGGTGCGGTGTCGGTGAATGGCGGCCGCGGACGCTCCAACAATTTCAGCGTCAATGGCGGTGATGCCAACGACCTCTTCGCCAACCTTCCGACGGTGCAACCCTCGCCTGACAGCATCGAGGAGTTCCGCGTCCTTACCAATACTTTCGACGCGGAATATGGACGCAATTCCGGTTCGGTCGTCAACGTCGTGACCAAGTCAGGGACCAATAGTCTGCACGGCAGTGCCTACGAGTTCTTTCGCAACAAGGTGCTCAACGCCAATAATTACTGCCTGACCGCGGCAGCGCCCAATGATCTGCCTTGCGAGAAGCCCCAGTTCAATCAAAACCAGTTTGGAGGCACTTTGGGCGGACCGATTCGGAAGGATCGAACATTCTTCTTTGCGTCATACGAAGGGCGCCGCATTCGCCAGGGTATCCAATCGCCGGCGGTCGGCGTGCCCTCGGCGGCGGAGCGGCCCAGCGCAACCCAGCCATATGCTGACTTTACCGACATAGGCGGCTTCGACACTCAGAATCCCGGTACCGCTGTGCTGACCTACCCACAACTTCTCGATAACCGCCCGGGGTGCGACCTGGCGGTCGGTTATCCGACCGGGATTCCTGCGGGAACGCTGTACACCAGCATTTTCCAGAATAATCAGATCCCGCTGGCCTGCATGGACCCTACCGCGGTCGATCTCCTGCAGTTTGTTCCCACCCCGCCGGGCGGCGGCAATAAGATCAGCACCGTCCCAACCGAGGCGGTGCGCGGCGATCAGGTCACGGTCAAAATCGACCACCGGCTGAATGATAAGCAGAACCTGAGCTTTTATTATTATTTCAACGATGATCGCACGCACAATCCTTTTGCCAACTTCGAACTGGCTGGCGCCGATCTCCCCGGCTTCGGAGACATTGTGGCGGAACGCTTCCAGCAGTGGAACATTACTCACACCTTCACGATCAACAACAGCACCGTGAATGAATTCCGGTTCAATTACAATCGCGAGGGCCAGCAGACGTTCCAGCATCCGGCGAATACCGAACTGGTGCAGAAGTCCTGCCCCACAGCTCCGTCTTGGCTGACCGCCGTAGCCTACCCGCCTGGCACTTCTCCCGGCACTCAACCCGCTTGCTTTTACGGTGACGGATCCACCGATTCCCAGGGCAGCCAGTTCGGAATCCATCCAATGCTTAACGCCAGCCGCGAGGGCCTTCCCTTCATCGATATTTCCGGAGGATTTTCCATCGGCAACGATTGGGAAGGAGAGCTTCCGCAGACGGGGAATTCGTTCCAGTGGGCGGATAGCTTAACCAAGATTTCGGGAAATCATACGATGAAGTTTGGCGTGGATGTTCGCCGGCAGCAGTTCAACCAATTCTATTACTACAATATCAACGGCGAATTTGACTACTACGGGGGAGGACCCAATGACACCGGTTCGGCTAACCTGTTCCCTAATTTCCTGTTGGGTCTTCCCGATACATACGGGCAAGGTTCGCCGCAAAACGAAGAGATTCGCAACACTGGATTGTACTTGTTCGCGCAGGACAGCTGGAAGATAAGGCCGAATCTCACTTTGAATTACGGGCTGCGATGGGAGTTGAACACCCCCTTGGCGGATAAGGCCCAGCACGTCGAGACCTTCCGGCCCGGCCAGTCGTCTACGGTCTTCCCGTGTGGAGGTCCTAATACGGATTGCACATCGCAAGACGCGATCGGATTGGTGGTTCCGGGCGATTCCGGTGTTCCTCCAGGCATGACGCAAACCTATTACAAAGCTTTTGCTCCCCGCATCGGTATTGCCTGGAGTCCGGGCAGTTCCGGCAAAACCAGCATTCGTGCTGGGTGGGGACTGTTCTATAACCCCATCGAGCAGCTGGTGCTGGCACAATTCGGCGCTGAGCCACCGTTTGGAGGTAGTACCGTTGTTTCCGAGACGCAATTTAACCTACCTTTTCTTGGTCAGGATGGTGCGACTACTTATCCGAATCCGTTTAACGGTGTCATCACCCCGCAACGCGGGATGTCTCAGGACTGGGCAAGGTTCGAACCGATCGATCTCTACGGCGATTTCCAGCCGCATATGCGTACTCAGTATTCCGCACAGTACAACCTGACGATCCAGCGTGAATTGACCAGAGACATGAAGATGGAAGTCGGCTACGTGGGCTCGCAAGGGCATCGCTTGCTGGCTACACATGACATCAATTACTCGAATCCCCAGACCTGCGTCGACATTTACAACATCGCGGCGGCCAACCCCGCCAACGTCACGGACGGATTCGGGGACCAAGTTTCGTGCGGGCAGTTCCTTGAAGATGCCTCTTTCGTGATCACTCCCAATACCGTGCTGCCGGTGAGCCTGCACCTGCCTTATGCCCAGAACGACTCGGTAATTCCAGCAGGAACTAACGTTGGGCCAAATGGCATTGCCCTGGTCGGCCTCCGCCCCTATTCTTCTCCGCAGTGCAACCCGCTGACGGGCTGGAACCCCGGCAGCCAGTCTTTTGTAAATGGCTGCCCGATCACCGGAATTCCGGTGTTTACCGGCGTCTTTGCTCAGGACACGATTGCCAGCTCATCCTATAACTCGTTGCAAGTTTCGTTGGACAAGCGCTTTGCCCACGGGCTCCAATTTACCGCCGCCTACACGTACAGCAAGTCCATTGACGAGGCCTCCAGCTTTGAGGGGATTTTGAACCCGTTGCCTGGCGCCAATAACTATGCGCGCTCGCTCTTCGACGCACGCCACCGCTTTGTTGTTAGTTATTACTGGGATCTGCCGGTAAGAAAATATAGCGGCTTTGCGGGGAAGTTGCTGGATGGGTGGGCGGTGTCGGGTATTACGACCTATCAAACAGGTTTCCCGATTCGTATCACGTCGTCCTCTGACAATGAGTTGATGAACAGTTTCGACTTTGAGTTGCCCGGCGAACCCGATCAGATCGGACCGTTTAGTTGGCAAAGGCCGCAGAGCAACGCCAACTACTATTTTAATAACTCTTCGATTTTCACTGAAAACGGAGTGTTCGGCCGGGTTGGCAATGCCCCTCGTACGATCTGCTGCGGACCCGGAATCAGCGAGACTGATATCTCTTTTATAAAGAACATCCCGATCAGCGAACGTTCTCACTTAGAATTCCGAGGAGAGATCTTCAATGTCTTCAATCATACGCAGTTCTACAATCCGGATGGCAACAGCACCGACGGTGACCAGTTTGGTCAGGTCACTCAGGTCAAAGATCCGCGCTTGGCGCAGTTCGCCTTGAAGTTTTACTTTTAGTTCGCAACAATATAGTAGAAGTGTCCGATCCCCGGGCGGTTTGGACCGCCCTGGCCCAATCTAATGGCCCCCGCGGCCTGAGCCTTTTGGAGAATACGATGTACCCCGCGTTGAAAAAAGAGCTCGATACGTTCGAGCGCCGCACTCCGAAGTCCGCCGAAGCGCACAAGAAAAACCTGAAACGCCTGCCCCTGGGCGTGGCCAGCAATTATCGCGCTTACGAACCGTATCCGATCTTTGTGTCGGAAGCGTCGGGCAGCAAGTTCCGCGATCTCGATGGAAACGAGTATATCGACCACAATCTATGTTTTGGCACGCTTATGGCAGGGCATTCGCATCCGGCGGTGATCAGGGCCGTCGAAGCGCGTCTGCACAAGGGCACGGCTTACGGAATGCCGCACAACATGGAGTGGGAACTGGCGGAGGAGATCTGCACGCGGTTTCCGATCGAGATGTGCCGATTCGGCAACAGCGGGACGGAAGCCACGATGCATACGATTCGTCTCGCTCGCGCCGCCACGGGGCGGGACAAGATCATCAAGTTCGAAGGAGGCTACCACGGCCTGCACGATGCGGCGCTCGTCAGCGTGAAGCCGCATCCGCCGGGCGACGATCTGGGCGACATTAAGAATCCCAAACCGGTGTCGGGCGGAGCGGGCGTGCCCAAAGCCAGCATCGCCAATGTGCTGGTGGCTACGTTTAACGATCTGGAAACGGTGGAGCGCCGCTTCCGCGAACATCCTACCGAGGTTGCCGCGGTAATTCTTGAGCCCATCATGATGAACGTTGGGCTCTGCATGCCGCAGAAAGGATTTCTTGAGGGTCTTCGCGAACTCTGCGACAAGCATGGTGCGTTGCTGATTTTCGACGAAGTCAAGACAGGCGCGAAGCTTTCTTGGGGCGGCGCTTCGGAATACTTTGGCGTGCGGCCTGACATGATCTGCCTGGCAAAGTCGATTGGCGGCGGATTTCCGCTGGCGGCTTTTGGAGCGCACAAACGGGTTATGACTTTGATTGCCGACCACAAGGTTTTCCACGGCGGCACGTATAACACGAATCCGATTTCGATGGCTGCCGGCCTGGCAACCTTTCGAGAGGTGCTTACCCGGGCTAATTACACCCATGTCGCAGCACTTAGTAATAAGCTGGTGGAGGGCTATAAGAAAACCCTTGCCGCCGTGGGCCTGCAGGGATACATCGCCAGCGCGGGGGCGAACGGCGTTTTGATGTTGTATCCGAAAGAGATTCGCAACTACCGCGACTGGCTGGCGATTGACGTCGACCTGTGGCGGCATTACTGGTTTGGCATGGTGAATCGGGGGGTAATGTGCCAACCGTATTGGTGGGACGAACAGTGGACGATTTCCGTGCAACACACGGAAGCGGACATTGACAAACACCTGGCGGTATTTGCGGAGGTCGCTCCGGCGCTGGCGGTTGCGCAACAGGAGCGCCTCGGAGCCTTGGCTACGCACTGAGTCAGATCGGGGCATCAGGCCATGGGATGATCGGTGATTGAAAATCCGAGATTCCGGTGGATGGCGCGAGCACCCGATGAGCCGCGATCACCCGATGACTTCAGATTCCAACCAGCCGCACTTGAAACGCGTTCTTGGACGCTTTGACCTGGTGTTGCTGTTTGTCGTTGCCGTTTTTAATCTCAATGTGGTTCCCAGCATTGCCGCCAACGGCGGCGTGACCGTCTGGTTGTGGATGATCTCGCTGCTGCTGTTTTTCTGGCCGCAAGGAATCGCTGTCATTGAGCTTGCGCATCGTTATCCCGGGGAAGGCGGTGTGTACCTTTGGGCCAAGGAAGTGTTCGGCGATTTTCACGGTTTTCTGTCGGGTTGGTGTTACTGGACCAATAACATGCTGTATGTTCCAACGGTAATGCTTTACTTTGTGGGAGTAACTGTATTTGCGATGGGACCGGGGCATGCCACGCTTGCCGACAACAAGGGTTTTGCGATGACCGCGTCGCTGGCGCTGCTCGTGCTGCTTACGATTTTGAACATTGTTGGCCTGGGCGTAGGGAAGTGGCTCAACAATCTGGGCGCAATTGGAACCTTTATCGCGGCAGCTGTTTTGATCGGGCTTGGAGTTACTGTGTGCGTGCGTTTTGGCACGACTATAACGGCGGCTGATTTTCGGGTCCCTGCCGATTCGCGGTTTGTTCTAAATTCGTTTGGCGTTATTTGCTTCGGGCTGGTCGGACTTGAATTGGCCTCGGTGATGGGCGACGAGATTCGGGATCCGCAGAGGACTTTACCGGGCGCGGTGGCATGGGGAGGGATTGTGTCGGGCCTACTCTATATTGGGGCTACGCTTACGCTGCTTGTGGCGATTGGGAAGAACGACATCAGCGTGCTCCAGGGCATCGTACAGGCGGTCAACCATATGGCGGGAAGGGTTGGAGTGGGATGGATTGTGACTCCCTTTGCGCTCATGCTGAGCCTTTCGATTGCGGGGATTGGTTCGGCGTGGATGGGAGGATCGGCGCGCATTCCGTTTGTGGCGGGACTTGACTCGTACATGCCGTCATGGCTGGGAAAAGTGCATCCGAAGTATGCGACTCCATACGCGGCGCTGATTGTTCAGGCAATCGTATCGCTGGTGCTGATCGTCATCAATTTCTATGCGTCCGGTGGCGTGCAGGAAACTTTTCAGACCATGCTTTCGCTGGCCGTCGTTTTGCAACTGGTGCCGTTTCTGTATGTGTTTGCGGCGTTGCTGAAATTTGCTTTTGCCGGTGATTTGGGGGGCGGGCGCTATCGGCGAGGCACTCTTATTTTTGCCGGATCTTGTGGTTTCGTGACTACCGCCCTTGGAATCGCATTGGCGTTTTTCCCGGCCCGGCAGATTACTTCAGTCTGGAAATATGAAGCGAAGATGTTTGGCTTCACGCTTTTCTTTCTGGGGCTGGCTGCGTTTTTCTTTTTTGTCTACGGACGGCTGAAGACGCAGCAATTGGGAACGGCGAGGCCTACTTAGGGACGGGCGCGCTCGAGTCCGGCGGTCGGCAGAAGGCCCTGTGTTCGGCTGGGACGGCGCGAAGCCCACACGCAAACTGGTGTTTTGGAGGACTTATGCCGAGCGGAGTCAGCATTGATGTTAAGACTTATGCGATGTTAATTAATGGCGAGTGGGTCGCCAGCCAGTCGGCCAAGACCTTTCCTGTATATGACCCTTCGACGGAAGAGATCATTGCCCAGGTTCCGGACGCGAATGCGGACGATGTAAACCGCGCGGTTGCGGCGGCCAAGGCGGCATTTGAAGACGGTCCGTGGGGGACCACAACAGCGCAGGAGCGGGGGCGGGTTTTGTTTCGTCTCGCAGAAAAGGTGCGTCAGAACTTTTCTATGCTGGCCGAACTCGAATGCCGCAACTCGGGCAAGCCGATTGTGGAGGCGGAGTTCGACATCAATGACGTGGCTACCTGTTTCGAGTACTACGGCGGGTTGGCAACGAAAGTCGTAGGCTACGTAAATCCTGTTCCTGACAATGCGATGAGCCTTTCGCTGAAGGAACCGATGGGCGTCGCCGGACAGATTATTCCATGGAATTATCCGCTGATGATGGCTGCCTGGAAGCTGGCTCCGGCATTGGCTGCCGGATGCACCTGTGTGCTGAAACCCGCTGAGCAAACGCCGCTTACTGCGCTCGAAATGGCGAAGTGGTTTGACGACATTGGTCTTCCGCGAGGCGTGGTGAATGTGATTACCGGATTTGGGGAGAGCTGCGGCTCGCCTTTGGTCAGGCATCCGGATGTAAATAAGATTGCTTTCACCGGATCGCCCGCCGTGGGCAAAATCATCGTGAAAGAGGCCGCCGATACGGTAAAGCGCGTAACGCTCGAACTGGGCGGCAAGTCACCCAATATCTTTTTTGCCGATGCCGACTTCGAGGCCGCCATCGATGGAGCGTTGTTCGGTGTCTTCATCAATCAGGGAGAAGTGTGTTCGGCGGGCAGCCGCATTCTGGTGCAGAAGTCGATTTACAACAAGTTTGTGGAGGCCATGGCCGAGAAAGCGAAGAAGATCAAGATTGGTCCGCCGCTGGAACGAGACACGAAGATGGGAGCGTTGGTGTCCAAAGACCAATACGACCGCGTCTGTTCCTATCTCGAGATTGGCAAGAAGGAAGCGAAGGTGGCTGCGGGCGGTGGGCGAGCCGACAAGTTGGCCAAGGGTTACTATGTACAACCGACCATCTTTTATGACGTCGATAATGGCGCCCGCATTGCGCGCGAAGAAATCTTTGGGCCGGTTGCAGCCGTGATTCCGTTCGATGACGAGAAGGATGCGCTAAAGATCGCGAATGACACGCCTTACGGGCTGGCTGCGGCCGTGTGGACGCGCGATATTTTCAAAGCGATGCGCGCGGTGAAAGCGCTGCGCGCGGGCATTGTGTGGGTAAACCATATGCAGCCGACTTATGTAGAGGCGCCATGGGGTGGCTATAAGCAGTCGGGCTTTGGCCGCGAACTGGGGCCTTGGGGCATCGAAGAGTATCTGGAAACCAAGCAAGTGTATATCAACCTGAACGAAGCTCCGATTGGGTGGTACTGAGGACAGCCATCGGCCATCAGTCATCAGCCATCGGTAAAGACGGCGATTGAGAACTACGAACCGGGAAGTACGTTATGTCTACCATTCGTTTACTTACGCCGATTCCGGGGCCGCGATCGCAAGCGCTAATGAAGCGCCGCGACGCTGCGGTTGTGCGCGGAGCTTATCACGCTACTCCGATTTTCGTGGCCCGGGCCGAAGGAGCCGTAGTTGAAGATGTTGACGGCAATAACTTGATTGATTTGGCGGGCGGTATCGGCTGCCTCAACACCGGACATCGCGCTCCGGCCGTGGTTGATGCCGTGCGCCGCCAGCTTGATCGGTTTTTGCATACGGGCTTTAACGTGCTGCCCTATGAAAGTTACATCGCACTCTGTGAGAGGCTGAATGCGCTGGCGCCGGGCAAGGGCCCGAAAAAAACGATTCTTCTAAATTCGGGGGCGGAGGCGGTTGAGAACGCAATCAAGATCGCGCGTTATTACACGAAGCGGCCTGCGATTATCAGTTTCGACGATGCATTTCACGGTCGCACTTATATGGCCATGGCTGCGACCAGTAAGACGCACCCTTACAAGGCGGGATTCGAGCCATTTCCGAGCGACGTGTATCGCATACCTTATGCCTATTGCTTTCGCTGCGCTTACTCGATGAAGTATCCGTCGTGCGACGTGTATTGCGCGCGACATATAGAAGATACGTTCAAGCGAGTGGTAGCTGCCGAATCGGTGGCGGCGGTGATCGTGGAGCCGATCCTGGGTGAGGGCGGATTTGTTACTCCGCCGCCCGAGTTCTATCCGACGCTGGGCACGATCTGCCGCAAATACGGTATTTTGCTGATAGCCGACGAGGTGCAGACTGGATTTGCGCGCACCGGCGCGATGTTTGCGTGCGAGCGACTGGGACTGGAGCCGGACCTGGTCACGATGGCCAAATCGCTGAGCGGCGGATTGCCCATGGCTGCGGTAACGGGACGCGCCGACATTATGGACGCGCCTGGCGCCGGACAACTCGGCGGCACGTTCGGCGGCAATCCCGCGGCCTGCGAAGCGGCGCTGGCCGTGCTCGATATCATCAATAAAGAGAATCTATGTGCGCGTGCCAACTTGCTGGGTGAGTGGTTTCGCAAGCGGGCTGCGAAGTGGCAAGGGCAGTGGGAGTTAGTCGGCGACGTCCGCGGACTTGGCGCCATGCAGGCCCTGGAACTTGTGCGCTCGAAGACGACGCGTGAACCGGCGGAGGAAGAAACGAAACAAGTGTCGCAATACTGTTACGAGCATGGCCTGGTGACAATCACCGCCGGATCTTATGGCAATGTAATTCGCCTGCTTATGCCTTTGGTGATTACCGACGCGCAGATGGATGAAGCGTTGGATGTGCTGGAATCGGCTTTGGCTCATGTTGCGGAAAAAAGAGGCGCGCTGACGGTACAGTTCACGTAGGACGGCTGCCCTCGGGGTATTTCTCCGCGCACAGCGCGTTGGCATTTGTTTATGGTCGAGGAGTTAGCCGGGCTTTGCCCGGCCGGACAGCCCGACGGCAGCTGTCCCTACGTTGTTATCGAGAATCTTATGACTACTTCAACGGCGGTACCCGCGATGACTGGGCAGGAGATCGTCGACGTTACTCGGAAGCACACACTGTTTGAATGGTCGGCGCAATCGAAGGTCGACCCTATCCCGGTGGCTCGGGCTAAAGGGATTTATTTTTGGACGCCGGAAGGGAAGCGCTTTATCGATTTCAACAGCCAGTTGATGTCGGTGAACATTGGGCACGGGGATGAGCGCGTCCTGCGGGCGATTAACGACCAGGCGGCTGTGCTGGTCTATGCCAATCCCTTCATGGCTACCGAGGCTCGGGCACGCCTGGGGGCAAAGCTGGCGGAGATCACGCCCGGCGATATTGACGTGTTTTTCTTTACGAACGGTGGCGCTGAGGCCAATGAGAACGCCATCAAGATCGCGCGCTTCTTCACCGGACGCCAAAAGATCCTTGCGCGTTATCGCTCCTATCACGGGGCGACGGCGGGCGCGATCAGCCTTACGGGCGATCCTCGGCGATGGGCGGCTGAACCTGGAATGCCGGGCGTGGTGCATGTGCTCGATCCTTATCACGGCATCGAACGGGGATGGGAGTCAGCCGAAACTTCGCTGGCCATGATAGAGGAGACGATCCAGATGGAAGGGCCGCACACGATCGCCGCTTTTATTCTGGAGCCGGTGACGGGGACGAATGGCATTCTTGTACCGCCGGATGGGTATCTCGAAGGGGTGCGGAAACTGTGCGACAAGTATGGGATTCTGATGATCGCCGACGAAGTGATGTCGGGCTTTGGGCGCACGGGTGAATGGTTTGCTGTAGACCACTGGAAGGTTGTACCGGATCTGATCTGCATGGCGAAAGGACTTACTTCGAGTTACATTCCTTTGGGCGCTGTCGGGATGCGGCGACATATTGCGAGACACTTTGACGACAAGGTGTTCTATGGAGGACTTACGTACAACAGTCATCCGATGGGATGCGCTACGGCATTGGCTACGATTCGAGTTTATGAGGAAGACAATCTTATCGAAAATTCGCGGCGGATGGGCGCGATTATGAAGACGCTGGGCGCGGATTTGCAGGCGAAACACCGATCGGTCGGCGCGGTGCGGTCGATCGGGCTGTTCGGGATCGTTGAGTTGATCCGGGACCGCAAGACCCGGCAGCCGATGGCTCCATTCAATGGGACCTCTGATGAGATGGTTGCGCTGGGCAAGTTCTTTCGGGAGAACGGGCTCTATACGTTTGTTCGCTGGAATAGTTTCTTCACCAATCCTCCGCTGTGCATCAACGAAGCGCAAATGCGAGAGGCGTTTGCGATTATTGACAGGGGATTGGAGATTACGGATCGGGCAGTGAAGGAGTAGGACGTGGCACCATGGCCCTAAGGGCTAAAGCCCGCATGGTGGGGAATCAAGCGGCCCGGCGGCCGTGCCCTTCCCGTTTCGCCCTTGGTTCACAGGTGATCCTCAGACGGGGCAAGCCCCGTCTCGACAGGCAGTTCTTCTCGAAGTTCGCAGCCACTCTTTTTGGTTTTCATCATTGCGGCTGCCAGATTCAGAATGCGTTCGCCGGCTTGCTTCAGACTTACGCCGCGAGAATGAATGTTTGAGATCAGGTTGCGATCGGCGTCGGTGTCCGATGCTTTGGGTTGGTGCGCCATGTATGCGGAGAGGCTTTCGGCGGTTGCCAGTCCTGGGCGTTCGCCGATCAGCAGGATGGCAACTTTCGGAGTGAGCAGTTCTCCGATTTCGTTGACGATGCCAACGCGACAGTGGCGAATCACGAACATCTGACCTACACTCCAGCCTCGCTTCTTTGCTCCTTCAGACAAAAGCGGCAATAGTTTGGGAACCTGCCTGGTTACGGCGGTCACCGAGAGGCCGTCACCGATTACGACTTGCAAATCGTTTCCCGTGGTGCAACGCGTGCTTATTTCCGCCCGGGACGCTTCATTTAGATGACGGCCCAGGTCGGGGCGCAGGAGATACTCCTCTTTGTTTGCGGCTTGGGAGCAGACTTCGAACAGGTTCCACTTTCGTACGAAATCGTCGCCGAGATCTGTGGATAGATTCAACTCCGCCTGTACGGCATCGCGGGCGGCGGCGTGGGCTTCGCGTAACTCTAATTGAGTATTGGTTCGATAGGCTGCGCCGCTCCGGCCGGCTAGCAGGCGGGCAGGGGTTTGCGCGCGGACCTTCTTTAGGATCTCGGGCAGGTCGTACTCGGGGCGTCCGAGTTTGTCATCTTCCGTGGGCATTCAAACCATTCATCTTTCGTACTCCCGTCAGCTCCCAATGGCCGAGAGCATAACACGCGGTCACCGACTACACGGGGAGAATTCCCTGACGCGTCTCAGGTAGAGAAGTCAAGTCCAGAAAAGGTAGGGGTCCTTCGACTCCGCAGATGACTTCACTTCGTGAAGTCCCTGCTGCGCTCAGGAAGACAACTGATGGGGAGGATCAAGACGGCGCAGATTAAGAAGGCCCATCGCCCGCTGTAGCCCTGGTTTATACTGAACCAATGTCGGGGACGGGGGACAAGACGTTTTACCTGGAGACTTTTGGCTGCCAGATGAATGCGCACGACTCCGAAAAGGTGGTCGGGACACTTTTGCAGCAGGGGTACCGTCAGGTTCCTACGGTGGAAGAGGCGGGGCTGGTGCTTTATAACACCTGCTCGATTCGCGACAAGGCGGAGCAAAAAGTCTTTAACCGGCTGGCGGATTATAAGAAGTATCGGGCGCAGGGGAAGCAGTTTGGCGTCCTGGGGTGCGTGGCGCAGCAGGAGGGGGAGAAGATTTTTGAGCGGGCTCCTTATGTGTCGCTCGTTTGCGGGTCGGCTTCTTACCGGAATCTTCCGCAGATGCTTGTGCAGTTGGAGACTGGTTCGTCGCGGGTTACCGGGCTCGATGACCGGATGACGGACGAGTGCTTTGAAACGGAGTTTACTTCTCGCACCAATCCGCACCGCGGGTACATCACGATTATTGAGGGTTGCGACAAGTTCTGCGCTTACTGCGTGGTGCCTTTTACTCGCGGCAAGGAGCGGAGCCGGACTTCTGCGTCGGTGCTGGAAGAAGCTCGCCAGTTGGCTGACTTGGGTTATACGGAGGTTCAGCTGTTGGGGCAGAACGTTAATTCGTACAGAGATCCTTCGGGAATTAAGAGCTTTGCTGAGTTGCTGGTTGCTGTGGCTTCGGTCTCGGGGATCCGGCGGGTGCGGTTTACGACTTCGCATCCTCGGGATTTTGGGCGCGACATCATCGATGCGATCGAGGCCATGCCGGCGCTTTGCGATCATGTGCATTTGCCGGTCCAGAGCGGATCTACGCGCGTGCTGGATGCCATGCAGCGGCTTTACACTCGGGATGAGTACCTGGAGCGCATTTCATGGATCCAGTCGGCTCGGCGGGATATTTCTTTGACTAGCGATCTGATTGTTGGATTTCCGGGGGAGACTGAGGCGGAGTTTGAAGAAACGCTTTCATTGATGGACTTGGTTGGGTATGACTCTGTATTTACGTTTAAGTACTCGCCGCGGCCTAACACTCCGGCCTTGCTCCTGGATGACGCGATCCCGGATGCGGAGAAAGCGCGGCGGCTGGCGGTGCTGAATGACCGGCAAAAGCAGATTGGGGCGCGGCGCAATCAACGGCATCTTGGGCAGGTGCTTGACGTTATGGTGGAAGGGAAGAATCCGGCGCGGGGACAGTGGGTTGGGCGGACCTCACAGATTAAGGTGATGAATTTTACCGTGCCTGCGGGCATTGAGCTGGCAACGGGGAGCTATGTTCGAGTGCGGGTCACCGGGAGTTTCCCGAACAGTTTGGTGGGAGAGATGGCCAACCTCTGAAGGGGCGTCTGATTTTGCAGAGCTTGCGGTATCGCTAAAGCGATACCCTGATACGAAGCCTGAAGTGGTTCGGCATTTTCGATCGATTGGCGACTGTTGGTTGAGGGTCTTATGGAAGTTGAGATGAAAATTCGCGGGTTGATGATGGATCCGGTTTCTAACATGCCGATTGTGCTGCTTAAGGACGTGGGCAGCGATACGGTGCTTCCTATTTGGGTAGGAGTGTACGAAGCGAATGCCATCGCGCTCGAAATCGAAAAAGTCAGCACGCCTCGGCCCATGACTCACGATTTGATCAAGAATGTTCTCACCGGGCTCGACGCTTTGGTGCACAAGGTGGTGGTTACCGAACTGAAAGACGATACTTTCTACGCGGTGATCTGGTTGGAAAGGGAAGGGCACGTGGTGAGCATCGATTCCCGTCCGTCGGACGCGCTGGCGCTGGCGTTGCGCGTGGATTGCCCCATCTTCGTTGAGGATGAGGTTCTGAAAAACTCCAAGCAGGCCGCGAATAGTCCAGTGCCGGCGGTGAACAGCGAGGAACTTCGCAAGTGGTTGGAAGACCTGGGGGACGATGATCTGGGGAAGTACAAGATGTGAGACTAGCCCTCGGCCCTCAGCTATCAGCTCTCGGTTTTGGTTATGGTTTTCCTCAAATTCTGCTCAGAATGAGACCGTTCTCTACTGCTTTATTCGCGCTCCTCTGTTTCGCTGCTTTGGCAATTGCGCAAGTTCACTCGCCCGCGCCTGATGTGACAATCCCGGCGCCGCCTTCAGAGTGGCTCATCTCCGGATCAACTTTAACGCTGCGCGCCTTCTCTACCACTAACGTGGTCTCGGAGGTGGGTGGAGCGTTTTTGAATCACTCGAAGTGTGACGCCGATGGCAATCTTTACATCCCCAAGTATGCGAGCGATCGGCCGCTGCTTGGGCCGGTCGTGAAGATCGATCGGGAGGGCAAGCGGACGGCGCTGTTTGACGGGGCGGCATTCACCCAGCTGGGGCTCGACCGCGTCCACGGGTTCTCGCCATCTGCGGACGGCGGGCTCTATCAACTTGCCCAGAGTGGCGTTTTGAAGCCGCGAATTTATGTGCTGCATTTTTCTTCCGACGGATCGCCTTCGTCTCCGACGCTTCTGGACGCCGATTTCGAGGTGTACACGTTTGCGGCATTTGCCGATGGAAATTTCCTGGTCTCTGGCGTCAAGCGCGATGTGCTGAATAAGAACGATCATGGCCGCAACTTTACGGCCGTGTTTTCGGCCGACGGAAGGGAACTGGCGCAACTCTCATTTCCGGAGGCGTTGGATACGGGAAAGGCAGGGGCTGGAAAGCCAAAAACGAAAGACTCCGGGGATGCGACTGCGGCTCTCGATCTGGCGGAAGCCGAGGTGGGGAACGACGGCTACCTTTACGTCATGCGCTTTTCCACGCCGGCGCTGGTCTATGTGATCGCTTCAAGCGGGAAGATCGTGCAGACTCTGAAAGTCACAACCTCGCTCACCGGCGCGCTGCCCAGCGCGTTTCATATTTCCGGAAACCGGCTGGCAATTTCGTTCTGGGATGATCAAAACCAGCGGCAGAGAGTGGTGGTCGCGGACGCGCAGACGGGACGGAAGATTGCCAGCTACGCCGATCCCGATGGACTCGGGCCATCGTTTGTCTGCTACTCGGCCAATGAGGGAGTTTTCACCTTCCTGAAACTGGGGGAGGGAAATTCGCTGGAGGTCATCCGGGCCGAGGCGCAGTAGGCGCAGCCCCTGAAGGGGCAATTGAGAATTAGAAATTCGGCAAACTTCCTCATGCCTGATTCCGCCGAGCAGCTTCAGCGTCTTTATCTTGAGGGATTCGAATTGCAGACTTTCGAACGCTACCCTAAGTGTGTTGGCGTGCTCCGCGACGGCTGCGTTGCACTGCTGGTCCCCGGTGTGGACGGGTTGCAAATTCTGGGCACTCCCGGCTGGCGTATGGGTGAAGTGATGGGCGTACTAATTGAAAAACAAGGGCGGGGGGTTTTTCAGGCAAAGTCGGAGATCGTGGAAGCTACTCCCGAGAGGCTGGCGATACTGCAGAAGTTTCGTGACGACCTCGAGGAGTTGCTAAGGAAAGCGTGATGCTTGGTTTTGTTTAATTAATGATCGCTGCGCTTGGCGCTATTGACATCACATCGGTAGGCGTATCTTGAGTGAAGTTGACATAATACCTGTTATCGGACATTACTGGTAATTGCAGGGTCAGAGAAGCTCGAGCACGTACACGGCCCAGGGGGCAATCTGCACCTCACTCACCCAACTGTACGGTTCATCTTCCCGCCCCAGTGGGTCGTGTTTCTCGACCAACCGCAGGCCCGATAGTTGGAAGACTTCGCGATATGCCTCATCGGTGCACAGAATGTCCTCCACGGGGCGCGGGTCGGTGTGATCGGTCACAATGATGCGCACTTTGTCCCCGGACTTTGCCGCTTGGTTCTCGGGAAAGTCTTTCGTCGAAAACGAGGCCCACTCGTGAGTGTAAATTTCCGGCCGGGAAACGATCATCACCAGCTTTCCTTCGCGGTTGAGGAGGCGGCTCAGTTCACGCAGGATACGCACTTTGTCCGCTCCCGCGATGTTATCGAAGGTGAAGGCGGCAAGGACCAGGTCATAGGCAGCGGACGGAAATGTACCTAGGTCGTCCCCAGGAACGAGGCGGTAGTCGCCGGAGGGGTCGAGTTCACGCGCGTTGCGGATCATATCCTCGGCGATATCAACTCCCGTAACTTCGAAGCCCAGTGGGCGCAGGAAGCGCGTCGACCGTCCTGTGCCACAACCGAAGTCGAGACCCTTGCAGCCGCGAACATGAGCACCAAGGATGGCAGGGGTGTCGCGATAGGCCAAGTGGTAGGTGTTCTTGAACTCCAGTGTGGCGTAAGCTTCGGCGCGAGTGCCATCTGCATAGCAGTTGACGAAGGTCACGGGTTTTCCTTGCTGCGAGGACTCCACTGTTTGTTCTCCGGCCAGAGTATACCGCGCTGCGCATCCTACGTCAGTGACGTCGAGGAAAGCCTCATCACCCAACTAGGCGGGCGAGGACGCCCGTCGTTCCACGCTGTGGCCATCACGCGGGAAATACGATTCTTGGATGGAACAGCGTCCCGGCGATTCGGGTTGCGATGGCAATCAGGTCGCTTTGGCCGTAAAAGACCTTTACCTGTGGGGCACGAGACATTTCCGGCAGATTTAAGGCTCGACCGCTGCGGATCAGCGCGGCGCCTTCTTCGTTGGCGGTGACACACGGCAGGAGTGGCACCAACTTTCTGGGATGGACGAACAATGATTCGGCGCTTCCCTGCTGCTGTGCGGTTTGCAACGATTCGAGCGAGTGGGCATCCTCGATTGCGAACTCGGCGACGGCGGTGCGTCGCAGGCCCGACAGATGAGCGCCGCAACCCAGCTTCTTGCCCATTTCGTGCGCTACGGAGCGGATGTAGGTCCCGGAGGCTACTCGGGCGCGGAAGATAGCTTGGTCGGCGGCGGTTTCCAGAATCTCGAATTCCTTGATTTCTACCTTTACTGGCTTGAGTTCGACCTCTTGCTTCTTGCGGGCTAATTTGTAGGCCGGGACCCCGGCTATTTTCTTGGCGGAAAACGGCGGTGGCATTTGCTCGATAGCGCCTTGAAACTGCGCGGCCAGGGCGCGGACGTCGTCGAGGTTTATGCTCACGTCCTGGCGCGGCGTGGTGGGCTCGCCATCGGCGTCGTAGGTGTCGGTGGCGAAGCCGAAGCGAATCACGCCCTCGTAAGTCTTTTCGGAATGAACGTAGAATTGCGCCAGGCGCGTGAGGCTGCCGAATACGATGGGCAGAACTCCGGTGGCTGAGGGGTCAAGAGTTCCGAGATGGCCGACTGAGCGCTGGCCGAGAATCCGGCGGACGCGATTGACTACGTCGTGCGAGGTCAGGCCGGGCGGTTTGTCGATGATCACGACACCATTCATGGGGATTTGTAATCTGGTAATTTGTAATGGGTAATTGAAGACCTGACCGGTGCGGCTTAGCGACCTTGCTTTTAAATTACCAATCACAAATTACCAATTAAATGATTCCTCTTCGCGACGACCAGCCCACTTTTTCGACGCCGTTCGTCAATTATTTTCTGATCGTCCTGAACGTGCTGGTTTTTTTGTGGGAGCTTTCCGTCAGCCATCGGGCGCTGAACGGTTTCATGTACGAGTTCGGAGTGGTTCCTCATCATACGCTGGCCGTGCTCACGGGACATTCCTACGACAGCCTGGCTACGGCCATTTTGCCATTGTTTACCTCGATGTTCCTGCATGCCTCATTTTTACATGTCGCCGGGAACATGCTCTTCCTCTGGATCTTCGGCGACAACATCGAAGACTACCTTGGGCACTTCCTGTATATGGTCTTTTACCTTATCAGCGGACTAGCGGCCGGGGCGACACACATTCTACTGAACCAGGCCTCGCGCGTACCCAGCGTCGGCGCGAGTGGAGCGATTGCGGGGGTGATGGGAGCCTACTTCATTCTGTATCCCCGGGCGCGGGTGCTGGTCTGGTTTCCGCCGATATTTTTCTTTCAGGTTCCGGCGTGGCTGATGCTGGGGTATTGGTTCGTGGTGAATTTCCTGAGCGGCTCCGCGACCGCAATCGCCGAGACCGGGCAGACTTCGGGGATCGCCGTGTGGGCGCATGTGGGAGGATTCGTCGCGGGCGTGGTGATGATTAACGTATTGCGGGAACGGCCGCAACGGCACCGCTATGGGACGTGGTAGACCGGGGCTCCCTTTGTGAAAAAAATCGCGCTACTGGACTTCGCGTCGGGAAAAGTGGCAGCCGGCAGTTCGCTACGGACGAGATCAAAAAGGGTGCGGGCCGGATTGGTTACCGACCAGAGGGAGGACCCTTAGACATACAGGCACACCTAAGGACTTCCATCACGAGGGGGTCGCACCCCGTGCGAATGCTATACGAGTCCTCTTTTTACCGGGCGGCAAGAGGGATTTCTGTTACGAAATACGAACAAACGCTGGCGCAGCCGCCCCCAGAGGGCCATATCAAGCAGAGGCTGGCGATATCAGCGTTTCAATGGACTCGGGCAGTCAGCGAGATTCTTGTTACGAAACACGAACAGAGCGTTTTCAGGCGATTGCTAACGACGCGGTTCTGGAGCCGGGCCGGGAGGCAGAATTTCCGGTTCGCTGGAATGCACCTTGTGGCGGGTGACGAACCATACGGCGGTGGTCCAGGTGGGAAAAAGATCGGCGCCGGGAATCAGTTTTGCTGCCGCCGTCGGCAGGAAAGCCCAATGCCACCCGAGCAGACGAATCATCACGAAGGCGACGATCAGGTCGAGTGCTGAGTCGGCGGGGGAGATCCCTCCTTCGATAAACAACGGAAAGGCAACGATCTGAAGCGCGTCGGCGGCGATGGCTACGGCCCACGCGAGTCGTAGTTCCGGCTCTTTCAGCGATTTGAAGTAATCGAGGATTGACATGTGTTTTCTCGCTCGTTGGTCGATCGTCGTTGGCGAACAACAGCAAACTCGGCAACCCGCCGTTTGTTTAGATGCCCGATTTCATGCCCGCGTCGCCATTACTCACTACTCCCTAAAGTATGCCCACCGAGGGCATCACAACGATCTTTTCTGCAGTCGTGTTCTCGGGCAGGAGCAGCGCATCGACTACCGTCTGAGCCACGGTTTCGGGGGACATCATTTTGCTCCTGGGAGCTTTTGGCCAGAGCGTGTTCCAGATTTCCGTGTTCGTTGCGCCGGGCATGAGGGCGATCACCCGGATTCCCTTTGGCCGCAACTCTTCGCGCAAGGTGTCGGTAAATCCCAGGGCGCCGTGCTTCGATGCGTTGTAGGCGGCACACCCGGTAAAGACACGCTCGGCGGAAATAGACAGATTATTCACGATGGTGCTGCCGCGCTTCATAACGGCGAGCGCCGCCTGGGTCATGAGGAACAACCCGTTAAGGTTGGTGTCGATGACTTCCATCCATGTGGGATAGGGGAGTTCGGCTACGATGCGATTGGGATGCCCAATGCCGGCGTTGTTGATGAGGATGTCGAGAGGCTTGTGTAATCCGCGAACGAGCGTGAAAAGGTAGTCGACCGAATCGGGACTGCGGACATCGCAGGACTGGGCCAGCACATCAACATTGGATTTCCGCGGGTGGAGCTTCTGCAATTCGGCGCGCGCTTTGGCCAGGGCTCGCTCGTCACGGCCAGTGATGATCAGATTGCATCCCTGACGCGCCAGCGCGCAGGCAATGGCCAGGCCGATGCCGCGGTTGGCGCCGGTGACCAAAGCGAGGCGGCCGGAGAGTGCGGCTCCACGGAGAGCGCGTCCGCTCGATGACTTGCGTCTGGGCATGCGGCATTCAGCTTAGTCCAACCGGGAATGGATTACGAGTGGAGGACCGCCGATTCAGGAAATAGGGCGAGGGCGCCCACCCTACACGGACCGGATCACACGCCGTTTGTTCTTTGGCGGATCAGGGACAGGAATTCGGTTCGGGTTTCCTCTTCGCTGCGGAAGCAGCCGAGCATGGAAGAAGTTACGGCCGAAGAATGCTGTTTCTCGACGCCGCGCATCATCATGCAGAGATGCCGCGCCTCGATGACCACGCCGACTCCCTGCGGTTGGATGGCATTCTGGATCGCTTCGGCTATTTGCGTGGTCAGGCGCTCCTGAATTTGCAGGCGGCGCGAGAATGCGTCTATAAGGCGCGGTATTTTGCTCAGGCCGATCACTTTGCCGTTCGGGATATAAGCGACGTGCACTTTTCCAAAAAATGGCAAGAGGTGGTGTTCGCATAGGCTGAACATCTCCACGTCTTTCACGATCACCATCTCGTCGTAGTTAACCGTGTATAACGCCCCGCGCAGAAGCGCTTCGGGATCGTCCTTGTAGCCCTTGACCAGAAATTGCATGGCTTTTTCGACGCGCGCCGGCGTGCGTGAAAGGCCTTCGCGATCGGGATCTTCGCCGAGACGGACGATCATTTCGCGCACCAGTTCTTCATAAGTGGCGCTGGTCAGGGTGGCGGGTTGGGTGGTGGACTTCATAGGGTCTCAGTTGTTGGTCGTTAGCAAACCAGTCGTTGGCAAACCGTATTGCCGAACGACTAACGACCGCTGACTAACGACTGTTTTCTCCACAATATTCAAACGAATTCATCATCGTTTCTTCGATCCGCACCCTCTCTAGATGCGCTTGGGAGAAGCCGGGTTTCACTATATCGTAGATCGCGATGCATAGGTTTTCCGTGGTCGGAACGTTCTCGGCGAATTCCGGCAGCAGATTCAGATTCTGGTGGTCGTAGCGCTCGAGAATCTCATTCTGCACGAAGCTGTCCAGATCGAGCAGATTGCAGACCATCCCTGTCTGGTTATCGACCGGTCCGCTGACGGTAACTTCCAGCATGTAATTGTGGCCGTGTCCATAGGGATTGTTGCACTTGCCGAAGGTCGCGCGGTTCTGTTCCTCGGACATTTCGTCGCTATGCAGGCGGTGCGACGCCGAAAACATGTAGCGGCGGGTGAGGTGCGCTTTCATGCTTCCCGTGTTCATGATCCTCGTATTCATGATTCCCCGTAAAAATCGACAAATAGATCGGGCGTTTCGTAAACTCGCACGCGATGCAACTGCGCCTGGTTGAGTTTCGGAGCGAGGCGCTGCCAAATGGCGATGGCTAGATTTTCGGTGGTTGGGATGCGCGTGAAGAATTCCGGTACCTCCTTGTTCAGGAAGCGATGATCGAGCGCGTCGAGCACTTCCCTGCTCATTACGTCTTTTAATTGCTTGAGGTCTACGACGAATCCCGACTTTGGATCGACCGCGCCTTTCACGGTGACTTCCAGGGTGTAGTTGTGGCCATGCCCGTGGGGATTATTGCACTTGCCGAAAATTCGCTGGTTTTCTTCCGGAGTGAATTCGGGATTGTGATAGTAGTGCGACGCAGAAAATTCGGCTTTGCGGGTGAGGTAAACCATAAAAACAGCTCTCAGTTTTCAGCTCTCAGTTTTGTGCCTTGAGCTCTTAGTATTAGTTTTCGAACTTGCGGTTCGGTGGATGTGCTTCTAGGCCGAGGGCCGACCTCATAGGCCCGCCCTTTCCATGATACTTGCCCGTTTGCGTAGGCTTGCTTTGAACGCCGCAACAGATAGGCGAGGATTGGCAGACCGCACGCTATCGCGATCAGGTTATTTATGATCGCAAACCGTGCGATGCTGATTCGCCAGTAGAGCAATAACCACAGCGCGGCGAATGCAATCCATGCGAAGTGTTGAGTGGCTGCGCCGAACGCGGCTGCGCCTAGCGCCGACCATGCTGTGAACCACCAGAACAAACTCCGGAGCGCCAGCCGGTCGGGATGCGGAAACAAGAGCGCCAGATTCTTTGTCCAGCCTTCGCGCAGCGATTCCCAGGTGCGATACATGCGGGTGCGCACGGCGTCTCCGCCGTAGCGGAAATACACACGCTTGCCGGCATTGCGGAACCGGCGGGCTAATGCTACGTCTTCAAGGATTTCGGTGGCGACAGCGGCGTGCCCACCGACGGCTTCGTACGCTTCCCGGCGGACGAGAATGTATTGACCGTTCGCGGCTGCGATTCCCGAGTTCTGCTCGCGGACTTTCCGAGGCGGATATTGCGCCGCTAGCTCGGCGAAAATTATGGGCATCACGGCTCGCTCGGCGAAGGTGACGACTATTTGTTCGGGTGAGTACGACAACAGATCGACGCGCTCATTTCTGGCTTCTCCCAAAGCCCGCGCCAGGGAGCCCGGAAGATGGATCGTATCTGCGTCGGTGAACAGCAACCAATCGGCATGCGCTGGTTTGGCTCCGGCTGCTTTGACTCCTGCCACCAGCGCGTTATTTTTCCCGGTCCAGCCGTGAAATGGAGGAGCGGCCGAAATCACTCGGACTCCCGCAATACTTTGGGCAATTTTGCGGGTGCGGTCGATGGAACCGTCGTCGACCACGATGATCTCGAATGCTACGCCAGTTTGGGAGGTCAGTGATTCTAGACAGCCACCGATGTTGGCTTCTTCGTTCCGGGCCGGAATGATGATTGACACTTCGGGGCGGGGAGAAGCGGGAACGGGGGTGCGGATGGCAGTTCGAGGGCTCACAACCTTGAGCAGCGGGAGCGGGAATGAAGGACGCATTGATTTTCGCTATTATAGCGTTGTGAGACGAACGCTTCTTTCCACGCTGCGACCGGATGCGGTCGATGGTCGACACTCGGCCCCGGAACGGGCTTCCGATGCCACGGGATTTGCGGCATCGCTAAAGCGATGCCCTGATACAAAGCCGAGTTTTTACGCAGCCCGTCTAGCCATTGGATTGTTATCTACCCTGCTCGGATGCTACAGCGGCGGCCATCCTGCGCGCATTGGGTCGAAGGCTCCGGACTTCACAGTGCAGGATTCCGACCACAAAATCACGCTCAGCCAGTTTCGCGGAGACGTCGTGGTGCTGAATTTCTGGGGGACTTTTTGTCCGCCCTGCATTGAGGAAACTCCCTCGATGGTCCAGATGCAGAATCGACTGAAGGACAAAGGCGTGGTGGTTCTCGCGGTCAGTATCGACGTCGATGACGCGGCGTATCACAAGTTTTTGAAGGACTTCCACGTCAACATGGTCACGGTCCGCGATGGGGATCAGAAGGCGAGCTCTCTTTACGGGACGTTCGGATGGCCTGAAACGTACGTGATCGACCGCCAGGGAGTGATTCGCCGCAAGTTCATCGGGGCGGTGGACTGGACGAGCCCGGAAATTACCGATTATCTGAGCAAACTGTAGGGAAACCTCTCACTTGTCAGTTCTCAGTAACCGCTCCCGATTTGGTGACACGTAACCCGGCGGCCCTAGAGTTTCACCTTCCGCAACCTCAACGAATTCGTGATTACCGAGACTGAACTTAAGCTCATTGCGGCTGCGGCGAAGATTGGGCTTAGCAGCAATCCGAAGACTGGATACAGCACGCCCGCGGCAATCGGGACTCCAACGGAATTGTAGAGAAACGCGAAGAACAGATTCTGGCGGATGTTGCGCATCGTCGCCTGGCTCAGCTTGCGGGCGCGGAGAATTCCTTCAAGGTCTCCTTTAAGCAGGGTGATGCCGCCACTTTCCATCGCGATGTCGGTTCCCGTGCCCATGGCGATTCCAACTTGCGCTTGCGCCAGGGCGGGAGCGTCGTTGATGCCATCGCCGGCCATGGCTACTATGCGGCCTTCATTCTGGAGGCGCCTCACTACTTCTGTTTTTTGCGCGGGCAGCACTTCGGCCTCGAATTCTTTAATGCTGAGACTGCGGGCAATCTCTTCCGCAGCCTTCTGGCTATCGCCAGTAAGCATCAGCACTCGGAGCCCCTCTATTTCCAACTGACGCAGCGCACTGTAGGCGGAAAGCTTTGCTGGGTCGGCGACCGCGAACGACCCGGCGTAGCGGCCGTCGATGGCCACGAATAGTGAGGTGGAACCGCCGGGCCGGGCAATCAACACAGCCTCTTGTTCTCCGAATGCGCCCAGTTGTTTCATCAGAGCCATATTCCCAAGGGCCACGCTCTTCCCTTCCACGGTCCCGTGTATGCCCTGGCCGGGTACGGATTGAAAATTAGCGGGCTCGGCCAGGCTCAGTTTTTCTTCATTCGCCTTCGCGACAATCGCCGCGCCCAGCGGATGCTCACTGGCGCGCTCCAGACTGGCGGCCAGACGCAGAAGGTCGTCTTTTGAAATTGCTGGTGCATTGGCTCGCGGATTTTCTGCGAGCGAGATTGATACCACTCTTGGTTTTCCCTCGGTTAATGTTCCGGTCTTATCGAAGACGATGGTATCGACTTTTTCGAGCGTCTCCAGGGCTTCGGCATTTTTGATGAGAATGCCGGAGTGGGCACCGCGTCCGGTCGCGACCATGATTGCCATGGGCGTTGCAAGGCCGAGCGCGCACGGACACGCAATGATCAGCACGGCTACGGCGTTCACGATGGCGTGGGCAAAACGCGGTTGGGGGCCGAGGCTTATCCAGACGATAAACGTTATTGCCGCGGTTGCCATCACCGCGGGCACAAACCAGCGGGCTACTCTATCGGCAAGGCGTTGGATGGGAGCGCGTGTGCGCTGCGCCTGGCTTACCATCTGCACGATCTGCGCCAGCATGGTTTCGCTGCCGACGCGCTCGGCTCGCATCACGAGGCTTCCGTTGCCGTTCACGGTTGCGCCAATCACGCGGGAAGACGCCGTCTTTTCGACGGGAATGGATTCGCCCGTGATCATGGATTCGTCCACTGTGCTCGATCCCTCAAGGACGATGCCATCGACGGGAATCTTTTCTCCCGGACGAACGCGCAGGCGATCGCCCGGTTTGACTTGATCGAGCGGGATATCGCGCTCGTGGTTGCTGCCGTCGTTACTGCTGTCATCGCTCAAGACGCGCGCCATCTTCGGGCTTAGATCGAGCAGCGCGCGGATCGCGCTGGAGGTGCGGCTGCGGGCACGCAGTTCCAGCACCTGCCCCAGCAAGACGAGAGTTACGATTGCCGCCGCGGCTTCGAAATAAACATCGGGGCGTCCCCCCATGCTGCGGTTCATACCAGAGTTAGCAGCGAAGGACGCCGGAAATAGCTGTGGAAACAACGTTGCCACCACGCTGAACAGATAGGCGACGCCGGTGCCCATCGCGATCAGCGTAAACATGTTGGTGCTGCGATTTACCACCGATGCCCATCCGCGCTGGAAAAACGGCCAGCCGCCCCATAGAACAACCGGCGTGGCCAGAAGCAGTTCGAGCCACGGGAGTATCGAGCTCCAGGGCGTTATTACTCCGTGGTCTCCTCGATGAACACCGATGCTGCCGGCAAACAAATTGGGCCACAACATGCCTCCCATGGCGATCGCGAAGAGTGGCGCGGTCAGCGCGAGGCTGATCCAGAACCGCCTCGTCATATCGCGCAGTTCAGGATTGTCTTCTTCGAGCGTTACGGTGCGTGGCTCCAGCGCCATGCCGCAGATGGGACAACTTCCCGGCCCAGCTCGCACTATCTCCGGATGCATTGGGCAGGTGTATTCGATTTTAGTGGCGGCGATTGCCGGCGACTCGGGCTCCAGCGCCATTCCGCACTTGGGACAGGGCCCCGGGCCGAACTGCCGCACTTCGGGACACATCGGGCAGACGTAGGCGCGCGGCTTTGCGGATTCAGCTGGCGGCGGGCCAGCAGCTGCTGCTTTGGTCCGCGTTGGCATGATCGGCTTCGGCGGAGCGGTCGGCGCACCCGCCGTTCCACCCCCCGCTGTTCCGGGCAAAGACACAAGCGCCGGTCTCATCGGCCTGGGAGGGGACGACAGAATCTTCTCGGGATTTGTCTGGAACTTTGCCCGGCAACCGCCTGAGCAGAAAAAATATTCTTTGCCGTTGTGGAGCGTCTTGTGGCGGGCGGTGGCCGGATTCACGTCCATGCCGCAGACGGGGTCTTTTGGTTGCGCGTGGGCGGCGTTCGTAATATCCAGCGGATCGCGGTGATCCATAGTCTTGTAGTCAGAAGTCTATCTTGAGACCGGGGTTTGCGTGACGGTCAGCAAGCTGCCGAGTTTAGCTCGCCTTGGACGGCCGAGACGCTCATCCCCACACAACCTCCGCACAACGCCCCCCACCACATGCTTTCCCTTGCTCGCTGCCGAGCAATGTGTGCTTGGCGGAATCTTGCGCTTATTAGATACTCGTCTATTAGATACTCGAGGGTTGAACTTCGAACCTTTTCCCTGGGAGAAATGAAATGACCTATCTTGAAGTCGGCTACCACTACCAGGCTCCGCTGGGAGAAGCTGAGATGCGGGCCGTGGACAGCGTTCGTGAGGTTTATGGGATCCAGCGGATACGGTTCGACGAGAAAGAACGGACGGTGCGCGTGCTCTTCGATGCTTCGCGCCTGAAAGGCAACGACGTAGCCAAGCTATTGCGGGAGGCAGGTGTGGATGTCGGGGAGCCGCTTGTAGTTGTCTGATAGTTGTCTGAGATTCGGCCGCAAGTGGATAAGGGAACCAATGGCACTCCGCCCGCTTCCCGGTTGGCCCTCATTTGCCAATGAGGGCACTCGGGGGAGGACCCGGAAACGGGGCGGAGTGCAGCTCGGCCTCAAACGGAAGATTTGCAAGGGGCATTCGGAAAGACCTCTGGCCGAAGTATTTTCCCAAATGCCCCGTTGCGCGCCACTTCGTCTAGCCAAGAAAGGAGCATGTCGGTTGCCATCGTAAGGCATTGCGAACATGCATAAGTAGAACGTTGGGCCGGGTAGGTTTTGCGCGGGGCGGGAAACTTTTACGCGACTTTACATTCCCGGCGGATGACAGGCGGGCCGATTTCCACAACTGGCGCGGGTTTTGGGGCCGTCGGAGAGCCCGAAGTTGCACTCGGCTCGGGGTTTATTCGGGTTGGAGGGCCGCGGTTCGGTTCGGCGTAATTCGTATGTTTCCGTTATAATCCTAGGACAATTCTTCCACGATGCGCCCGTAGCTCAATTGGATAGAGTGCTTGGCTACGAACCAAGAGGTTGGGAGTTCGATTCTCTCCGGGCGCACCATCTCTTCGCTTAAATTTGCATGGCTACCTGAGCGACGCCCGCATTTCCTTGAAACTCTGAATCGGTCAGACATTTTGACCGACCGCCACCAGCACCGTGCTCGTAACTTGCCTGAAGGCTGCCGAGGCGGGATTAATCAGCTCAAAATGGCCCGCGTTAGGAATCTCCAGCAACTCTGCGGATTCTCCTGTCTTCTTTTTCTGGGTGACATAATCGCGGCTGAAATCGGGGGGCACAGTGTCATCGTCCTCGCCGTGAAGAAGCCACTGGCGGGCATTCGGAATGCTGAGCTCCACCGGATCGGCTTCGCGGTAGTGCTCGGGAACGGCGTCGGGCTTGCCGCCCAAAAACTCCGCCACGGCATCGCGGCTCAGATGCAGCGCGCACCCTTTCTTTAAGTCAACCACACCAGCTAGTGAAATTGCGCGGCGGACCGAGGTTTCGTGAGCCGCCAGACACAGGGCAAGCTGGCCGCCCGCCGAGTGGCCCATGACCACGAACCTCTCCAAGTCCAGATGATATCGGGAATGCTCCTGCTGAATGAAGCGGTAGGCGGAGCGGATATCCTCAAACGTCCCGGGCCATCCTCCACCCGGATTGCCTACACGGCGGTACTCGGTGTTGAATGTGGCGATCCCGGCGGCTCGCAGCGCCTCGCAGAGATGTCCCGCGTGCACAAGATCGTAACTGGCCCGCCAATAGCCGCCGTGGATGTTCAGGAGAACGGAATGCGGACCCTGGGTGCGCGGGAGACGGACTTCGATAAACTGGTTTGCGTCGGCGCCGTACGCTACCCGGGCATCCGGTTGCGGTTGGGGCTGGCTGAGGATGTCTTCGGCGGACACGGATCGCTCCCGAGACAAACCTAGCCTTGCTTCAGCTTCAGCTTGCTCTTGTTTTCTTCAATGAATACCTTAAGATCGGGAACAGCGTCGAGCAGCCTTGTCCACTGTTCGTAGTATAGGGTCACCGGAAAGCGGCCGAGTCCGTACACGCTGACGCCACCCTTTTCACTCACGCGGAACTGCAGGGCACCGGTCCTAGTTTTGGTTTCCACCTGCTTTTCCAGATCGGCCAGGCGAGCTTTCAATTCCTCGTAACTTGGTTCCGACATGCATTCACCTCGCATCAGTCTTATTCATCGCTTTTCATCATAATAGGATGGCAGGCGCCTTTCGTCGAGACGGGTGGCTGGAACTGTCGATTCTAATTTATGATCTCTCATTTTTTGATCGTCTTTTGATCGTCGCGCGTGATCGCAACGTTCTTGATCACCACTCCGCCTTTCATGACGAACCTAGCGTGTTGAAGAGAGGTAACGTCTTGCAACGGATCGCCGGGGACGGCAATTATATCCGCCAACTTGCCCACCTCCAGCGTGCCGATACGACTCTGCCACCCCAGCAATTCGGCCGCATCGCGGGTGGCGGCGTGAATGATCTCCATGGGAGTCATCCCTTCCTCGGCATAGGCTGCGAGCATTTCCAGGCTGGCTTGCCCGCGGGTTTTGTGCGGCAGGGTGAGATACATGTCGGAACCGGCTGCGATAGGCACACCCATCTTGCGGGCGCGTTGCAGACGATCGCGATTGCCGGTCACATACGACTTGATCCATCCCTCTTGCTCAGCCAGTTCATCGGATGTGGGCTGGCGACTACCAAACATCATTTCAAGATACTCCTGCTCGGTGCCGTCGGTGGGCACCAGGAAAATATGCTTCTGCGCCATCATCTTCAACACATCGTCCGGAACCAGGTAAGCGTGCTCGATGGAATCTACTCCCGCCTCGGCAGCAATGCGGGTGGCTTTTTCGTCAGTGGCGTGGGCTGCGACTTTCACTCCGCTGATATGGGCTTCCTCGACGATCGCTTTCATCTCGTCAAGAGTGACGTTGGCCGGGCTGCCGTTCACGATGACCTTGATGCAATTCGCGCCGTTGTAAAGCGCCTGGCGCACTGCCTGACGCGCGCTCTCCGGTCCGTTGATGATGACGTATTCCTGTTCAATCATCGGCTGCGCTTCCGGCGTGAGCCGGCCGAACTGGCCACCAGGAGCGGCCAGAGCCCGGGTGGCGGCGACGATGCGCGGACCGGGCAGCCAGCCGCGGTTGATCGCATTCCGCAGGGCCACGTCTCCGTTGACACCGGAGTTGCCTACATCGCGCACGGTTGTAATGCCTGCTTCGAGATCTTCGCGCGCCAACTTGGCGCCGAGCAAGGCGCGCTCGGCTGTGCTTTGCGTGGCGACAATCTTCAGCATCGCGATATCTTGATGGCTGAGATCGGTGCCATCCATTTCTGAGAGCAAATGCGTGTGCGCGTCAATCCATCCGGGTAATAAGGTAGCGTTGCCCAAATCGATCACGGTGGCTCCCGTCGGAATCGGCAGCCGCGAACCCACGGCGGTGATCTTCTCTCCTGCAATAAGAATGACCGCATCGGTGACCGGCGCGTCATTCCGTCCGTCGATAAGCCGGGCGGCGCGAATGGCAATCGGCTGAGACAGATGGGAAGCCGGTTCTTCTTGAGCGCCAATCGGCGTTGCAGTGAGGCAGGCAAGCAGGAGGCAGAATGAGCCGAATTTAGTCATATTTGACCTCGGGTAAGAGAGAACTGCCAGCAGCCGTGGAAGTGAAGAATTCTATCCCATGATCCGTGTCCGCAGCGCTTTGCGCTTTATCTACCGCCGTCACAACTCGTACGGTACCTCGGTAACGGGGGACTCAAGGGGCAGGTGCTAATATTGATAAGGAAGACAAAATTGTGAGTGGAGAAGAAGCATGGCGGAACAGTGGAGAACAAGAGCGGCCGAACATCGGAAGAAATCGCTACTGGAGCGCGTGCCAGTGCTGATCCTGCTGGGACTGCTTGCGGGCGCCGTCGGCGGCCTGGGCATCGGCATGATCCAATTGCATTCCATGTCGGCGGCTTCGTCGAGCAGCACGGGCAAGTAACGACGATTTCTGCAATCTGAATCTGAGAGTTTGAATCAACCCAGCTATGGAGCGGGAGACCGGGATCGAACCGGCGACATCCAGCTTGGGAAGCTGGCGTTCTACCGCTGAACTACTCCCGCCCGATTTCGTAAGACTATCATAAGGCTAGGTCTTCGGTGTCAGGTCTTAGGAAAACCCTTCCGGTACGACAATTGAAATGATAATGGGTTCTCGCGGGCTGGTCGATCTCTTCGCCTGCCGCCTGTCCTGCTGCGACCTGCTCTATCGCGCGGGGCGGATTCCCTTGGCTTCCACGATCGACCATCGCCAATCTTCATCGGGGCCGGGAGTGATGCCGATATTTTCGCGAAACGACGTTGTGCTGAAGGGCTTGGCTTCGGACTTGAGATGATAGAGGAGCGTCACGTCGGAATGGCGCTCGACAGCTACAGGCGCCATGCCCTGGGCGGCGGGAATCACACGCGCACGTACCGCCGCATTGGCATTTTCCGCGGGCTTACGTTCAAGCGTCAGGCCAACCGTGATTTCGCGAAGCTCCCAGTCCGTTCCATTGAAAACCTGGAGTTGCAGGTTTTCATCCTGAATGGAGCCGGGGCCGTCGAGCTTGAGCAACTCGGTCAGCGGCAAATCTTCGACTAGGATCGGCTTGATCAACAGTGCACTTGCCCGGGCATTGAACGACAGACTGCAGGTTACGTCGGGTGACGACACTTTGAGGGTGTTGCCGGAGGGGTCGATGGAAAACACGGTTTTGTCCTGTTTCACCGGCCTTGCATTCTTGGCGTCCTCCATGACCTGGGCGAGATTGTCGTTATCGATTACGGTGTGGGCGGGCAGGGTGCGAACCGGCGCCGGGTGAGCTGGGTCCGATTGCGATTGCGGCTGAGCTTGGTCCTGGGCTTTGTTTTTGCGGATATTGCGAGCCAAGTCGCCGAGCGACGGAGCATCGTCCTGGGCTGACGTTGTGGATGGCGCAAAAAGCGCGGCGAGCAGCACGACGGGCGCGACTAATCGCAGGATGGGGATGTTGCGTCGCATGATTTCGGATGCTGAGAGGCATGCGCCCGGTCAGCAAGTCCACATAGAGAGTTTAGGCGAGACGGGAAGGAAAGGAAGTTACCGTAGGTACACGGTAGTGCTAGCACTTCCGCGGACAGGAGTCGAGGGAGCGAACTGGGAGATGATGGATAGGGGTATGGACGCGCTCAGATCGAAGCGACGCGCAACGGGGCGCGCCCATACCCTCTTGTTAAAACGTAATTACAGCAGGCCAGAGGTACGAAAACGGGCAATCGGATCGGTTACCACCGTTGGTTGACGCTTAAAAACCCAGCTCGCCACCGCAATCCCCAAGGCCGCATAACACAGATGCCAGATTTTCATAAAATCGCTCCCCACGGCGGACCCTTTACGGGGAGAGAGACTGACGAAGGTCCCGTCGTGCAGTCACATTAACCCCACTCTATCGGCAGGTCTAGTCCACGAAGGTGCCATAAATTCGAACGGAAGTGATGAGGGCTGGTTACCTGGCGACGCAGGTTGAGGTCAGAGGTCAGATTGTAGAGGCGAGGATCTCAGCCGTCGCAGAGGGAGGTTTCCAAAGGCAAGACACTTCTGCAATCTGACCTTGGACCTCTAACCTCGGACCTCTAACCTCGCAATCCCTCGATCCAGCCGCCGCCGACTACTATGTCTCCATCGTAAAAAACAGCGCCCTGGCCAGGAGTGATGGCGCGTTGCGGCTGATCGAAGGTGACTTGAATCTGGTCCGGGCCGGTCGATTCAATCATCGCTGGCGCGGGTTGATGCTTGTGGCGGATTTTCACTGCCACACGCATGGGCTCGCGCAGTTCGGCGGTTGAAATCAGGTTTACGCGGTGGGTGCTGAGGGTTCGCGAGTAAAGTTCCTCGTCCTTGCCGACCACGACCTGCCGCGTGTCATTTTTGATCTGAATGACGTAGAGCGGCGAGCCGGTGGCTACGCCGAGTCCCTTACGTTGGCCGACGGTGAAATTGTGAACGCCGGCATGCTGTCCGATCACTTTGCCGTCGGTCGTTACCATTTCGCCCCCGACCATTTCACCGCTGAGCATTTCGCGGCCAACCATTTCGCCGGCGATTGCGTCGCGTCCCGGATTGTCTCCCTGCTCGACGAGGTAGGCTTCCAGGAAGCGCTTGTAGTCGCCGCCGGGGACGAAGCAGATCTCCTGCGAGTCGGGCTTCTCGGCGATTGTGAGATGGTGCTGGCGGGCGAGTTCGCGAACCTCCGGCTTGGTCATAGCGCCCAGCGGAAACAGCGTGCGGCTCAATTGCTCCTGCGTAAGGCCGAAGAGAAAATAAGTCTGGTCCTTCGATCGATCGGCTGGCCGCTTCAAGAGCCAGCGATTGTCCTGCCCGTCGAAGACGACTTGAGCGTAATGGCCGGTGGCAATCTTATCGGCGCCAATCTGCTGGGCCACAATAAGAAGCTGATCAAACTTCAAGTGATTGTTGCAAAGGCTGCAGGGGATCGGCGTTCGTCCGGCAAGATACTCCTCGACAAACGGACGCACCACGTCACGTTCGAAGCGTTCTTCGTGATTCACCACGTAATAGGGGATGCCCAGGGTTTCGGCAACGCGGCGAGCATCGTAAACGTCGTCGATCGAACAGCAGCGGCCCTGCACGGATTCAGGCATGCCTTCGTGTCCGGCGAGGCGGCGCTGGTTCCAGAGCTGCATGGTCAGCCCGATGACGTTGTGGCCCTCGGCGCGCAGCATGGCCGCAACGGTCGAAGAGTCGACTCCTCCCGACATGGCGACGGCGATGGTGGGGACTTCAAACACGTTAATCCTTCAACCTCATAGCCCTTGTTGGATTAATCTCCTGAATTTCTATTCCTGGCTTCTTTCCATCTACCGAAGATTGAGGAGCGCCGCCTTGTTCCACACGGATTCCAGCCGGGCCGACGGCTAGCACTTCATTATCCGGCATAAAAAACATCCAATAGTTATCGCGATCGTCGGGACGGTCAAGATAATCGGCGGGAGAAACCACCAACCGAAAATCGTCGAAAAAGAATGTCGTCTCTTGAGTGTCAGTATTAAAGTCGAGGTTGGTCAGCGCCTTTTCTTCGAGCCGCCGGGTCGAGACCGTTATCAGTTTGCGATCGGCATCCGAGTCGACTAATTGGCGGTTACCGCGAAATAATTTCCAATTCGACAAGTAAATCCAAAGATGCCATTGCCCGCGCACGTGGCCGTGGGCTCGAACGCGTGGACCGAATTCAAAGGTCAGAAAGCTGCCCACGCCCAGCTTGACCTTCCAAGGCGGAGTCCGAAACACAGGTTGAAAGTATTGACGGATATCGACCACTGTATCCTTCATATCGAGTCTACCCAAACATAGCCAGGCCGACCTGGACTATCGTGCCATAGCTGTACCCCATCCCAGAGACTTCTCGATGCAACTGGTCCCATTCGCTATCTGTAAGCTGACGGCCAGGAATTCGCTCAATCTCGCGCACTGCATCGCGAAACTGTCGATTTTGGTCTTTGTTGCTCAACTCGCAACGCCTTCACTTCGAACCAACGGCCCTGTAAACAGGGCTAAGCTCTCGCAATCTACCTACCGTATCCGGAATCAGCCCCAGCGCAAACTCTACATCTTCGCGTGTATTCTGCTTCCCCAGACTGAAGCGAATGCTGCCCTTCGCGCGATCCCGGCTCAGGCCCATCGCGGTCAGCACGTGCGACGGCTCGATCGCTCCAGACGAACACGCGGCGCCGGTTGAAACCGCAAGCCCCTTCAAGTCTAGTGCGATCACCAGCGCCTCACCGTCGATGCCATCGAAATAAATGTTGGTCGTATTGGGGACCCGCCGTGCGCCTTCGCCGTTTAGGCCGGTCGCGTCGATTTCGAGCAGTTTCTTTTCCAGATGGTCACGGGCAGCCGCCATCTTCTTATCGTAACCGCGCTCAAAACCCGTGATCGCCAACTCAGATGCCTTCCCTAAACCGACGATGCCAGGAACGTTCTCCGTGCCGGCGCGGCGCGACCGTTCATGACTTCCGCCATGGAGCATGGCCTCGAGCTGAGTTCCCTTCCGGACATAGAGCGCGCCCACTCCCTGCGGCCCGTGAACCTTGTGGCCGGAAATGGTCAACAAGTCGCATCCGATTTCATTTACGTTGACCGGAACCTTTCCCGCCGCCTGCACAGCGTCGGTGTGAAAATACACGTCGGCTTCGGCGGCAATCTCTCCAATTTCTGCGACGGGTTGCACCGCGCCCGTTTCGTTGTTGGCGAACATGATGGTGATCAACTTCGTATTCGGCCGGATCGCGCGCTTTACATCTCCCGGATCGACGAGCCCGCGGCCATCGACGGGAATATACGTGACTTCGCACCCTGTTGCCTGGAGATGCTTGCAGGTGTTGAGCACCGCGTGATGTTCGATGGTCGAGGTGATGACGTGGTCGCCCGACCGCGCCAGAGGAGACGTCGTGAGTCCAAAGATGGCAAGATTGTCGGCTTCCGTGCCGCCGCTGGTAAATACGATCTCGGAGGCGCGGCAGCCCAGCAGCGTGGCAACGGATTCGCGCGCGCGCTCGACGGCGGCCCGCGTCTCCTGTCCGTGATGGTGGATGGAGGACGCGTTGCCGAAGCGCTCTCCGAAGTAAGGGCGCATGGCCTCCAGGACCTCGGGGAGCACTGGCGTGGTGGCGTTGTTGTCGAGATAAACGCGGCGAATCATACTGTTTCTATTGTACCGATGTAGGGGCAGGAACCGATGAGTTGACGTCGAATGCGTACGCGATTCATTTGCTGCCATCCTGCACTCATTCCGGCCAGAGCGAGGCGGCCGTCTTGCTCAGGATCTGCAGGCGCATTTCTTCACTGATCGGCAGAGCTTTGAATTCCTCGAGATTGCGACTCACTTCGGTCACGCCTGGGCTTGGCCAATCCGTGCCAAACAGCGTCTTGTGCGCGATTTCATCCAGCCGGGGAAAATACTTTAGCAACGCTTTCGGCGGAATACCGCTGATATCCAAATAGACGTTCGGATGTCGGCGCAGTAAGAAAAATGCAGTGTCCATCCACAGCGGGCGGCCGCCATGGGCCAGCACGATCTTAAGCTTGGGGAAATCCACCGCGACGTCGTCCAGATAGATCGGGTCGCCGTATTTGTTGCGTGCGCCCGGGAAAATCGAGGTTCCGGTGTGGAACATGACGGGGATTCCGTTGGCCTCGGCCGCCCTGTAGATGATTTCCAGTTCCTTTACTCCATGCAAGTAATCGTTCGGAAACAGAAGTTGATGCGGCGGATGAATTTTGATCATGCGCAGGCCGAGGCGCAGGATGTGCTCGACGTCGGCCATGATGTTGGTCGTGTGCCGCGGATGCAGGCTGCCGCAGGAGAGCAGGCGTTTCGGATCGTACTTCGTGTAGTCCGCAACCCACTGGTTGACGGCGGAGGTGAAGCCAATGACCTCCGGGGCAACGTAGTTGATCAATGCGGCCCGGCCTACGCCGCAAGCGTCGAGATACTTGAGGAAGGCCTTGGGCGATCGGCAATACTCGGCGATTTCATCGAAATTGGCGCGCTTGCCCTTGATCAGTTCCAGTGCTTGCGGCTTGAACCATTCGAGCGGCGCGATGTGAACGTGGCAGTCGGTGATCAAGGCAGTTCTCAGGTCTCAGAACTTATCTCACAAATCGGTTTGGTAGGACACGGCTTCACAGTTTGCCAAAAACTCTAATTTCTCAACGGACGGGAAGGGCACGAGTTCCACTCGTGCCGCCCACTGCCAATAAAGACGCGGGCTTTAGCCCCTGAGGGCCAGACAGTTTACGGCTTCCACTCGATTGCTCAGTACAACGGCACTTTCGGATCGACTGTCCGCGCCCAGCCGTCGATGCCGCCACGCATGGACTGTACCTTCTCGTATCCTTGTTGGCGGAGCCAGTTGGTAACCGACAACGAGCGCACTCCGTGATGGCACATCACAACAATGTGATCGTCGGGATCGAGTTCCTGGTGCGCGCGGGTCGGGATGTCGCCCATGGAAATATGTTTTGCCCCTTCGATGCGGGAAGCTTCGCATTCCCAGGGCTCGCGAACATCGAGCAGCGTGAAGGCTTCGCCGCTCTTCTGCAGCGATTTGACCTGTCCGGGAGAGATTTCGAAATCCATAATTCGATCCTAGACGCGATTCCCTCGTGAATCTGACGCCCCTTGCAACGTGGTCAGGCTTGCGAGCGCGGCCAGCGCCCAGAGTACGCCAGTCCCGATGCGAGCGGTGCGCACGCTGGCGGAAGAAGCGTTGTGCCATAAAGTTAGCGCACAACCGACCACAAAATTGAGCACCAGCAGACCAAAAAAAAGACGTTCCCGCAAACAGCGCGTGTCAATCGCCATTGCGCCCAGCAAAAGAATCCAAATGATATAGGTCGCCGCGGTCCAGAGGTCGTGGGGCCAGTCATATTCGCTGTGCGTGACGCGGGCAAATGAGAGCCATGCAAAGTAGGCACAACTGAGAAAACCGGCTGCACCCCAAAGCGGAGTGCGGCACATCAGGTGGCCGGAGCGGCCGGACTGCTCTCCGCCATTCTTCATGTCGTTCTTCGTGTCGTTCTTCGTTCCGCGTCCGGCCTCCACGTTTTCTATTTGCCTGTCCATTTCGGTTCGCGTTTTTCAAGGAAAGCTATGATACCTTCGCGCGCGTCGGCGGTCGAGACGAGTTCTTCGAGGTAAATCTTTTCCGCCCGTGCCAGACCTTTGTCGAAGTGAATCGCGTCCCAGGCGTAAAGGGCGCGCTTGTGGCCGACTAATGCCGGCAGAGCCACGGCCGCAACCGGCGGAAAGCAGCCCAGCTTGATTTCTGGAAATCCCCAGGTGGCATCGCGCGCGGTGTAAACCATGTCGCAGACCGAAGCAAGTTCCGCGCCGCCGCCCAGGCAAACGCCGCGGATGGCGGCGATCGTTACTTTGCGCGAAGTGACCATCGCCCGAATCACCGCATGAAAACTCGTCAGCATTTCGTGAATCTGCTCGGGGAGGTGCGCTTTGATATCTACCCCGGCGGAGAACGCATGCGCGTTGCCTTCGAACACGATGACGGAGATGTCGGTACGCGACTCGATCTCGGTGAGGGTTTGATGAAGTTCGCGCGCCATGCGCAGGTCGATGACGTTCAGAGGCGGGTTGATTAGCAATACTCGCGCTAGCGGCGCGCTGATCTCAACATTGAGCCGGGTTGTGAAAGCAGTCTCCATGTTCGCTGCAGTTTGTTTCGGAATCTTCGCTGCGCCGGACACCCGAGGGTGGCTGTCCCTACGTCGGCTTGCTACGCCAGCCTGCCTAGATATTGATTGCCGATCTGCGCGGCTCGCCTATCGTTGACAGCGGATCGCGCGCTCCTTCTTTTTCTTTGATCCATTTTTTTTCGTTGCGGATGATGTCGAGCAGCAACTCTTTATCTTTTGCGCTCGGCAGAGTTTCTTCGCAATGCTGTTCGTAACTGCGATCATCCAATGCTTCGCCGGTTTCGCAGTGATATTTCTGCCCTGCCCATTTGCCGATGTTGCGGTTGAAGCGGATGTCGGGCGTGTATAACTTCTTTTCGCCGGGTTTCAGGAACGTATTCAAGCGTTCGACCAATCCGGCAACCTCCTGGCGATAGAGATTACGGCTGTAGTCGTTCAGGTCGTCGAGGTCGACGGACTTGTCGTTCTGCAGTTCATCGTAACGGCCCTTGATTCCCCATACGTAGGCCCAGTGCGCCGAGGAAGAATGATCCGTCCCGAAAAGGTCGAACGAACTTGAAATCCACTTATTCAGATATTTTTGCAGAAGCCAGCGCGGGATCACTCCCGCTTCAACTACGCGCCGCAGCCCATCGTGGCCAGTTCCCATGTGGAAGGATTCTTCGCGCAGCATGTAGGAAGTCGAGCGTCCGAGCGGCGCGAACGATGAGTACTTCAGCATCTGCAGCTGGAATTTGCCGTCGCGGTCGACGAAATCGGTATAGGTGAAAAAATCGAGCCAGTTGTCGACGTCAACATTAAAGGTGCCCAGCAGGCGCTTGTTTTCGAAGGCCCGGCGCTCCAGCATCTTCTGCGCTTCCACTTTGCCGGACGATCCGAAAAAGTCGATCAGCAGGGCGCACATCTGCCAGCCGTGGCGCATTTCCTCGATCATCACACGGGTGATGGCGCGGCGATCGTATTCCGTGGGCGCGGTTTCAAACAGGTTGCGCTGCTGCTCGACGCTGGCGAATTCGGTGTCGCCCTGGTAGACGATCATGTTCATGAGCGCGTCGCGCATTTGCTGCGTGGGGACCTGGCGGAGATTCTCCCACTTGTTGCGGCCTTTGTAGGACCCGAACTGGATCTCTTCGGTCTCAATGGCGCCGTAGAGCGTATCGAACTGGAATGCTTCCACGTCGGTTTTGTCGACGCCAACTTCCTTGCGCCATTCGTTGAACAGCCCAACCCATTCGCTGAAGCTTCCGATTTTTGCTACTTTTCCTGGCATAAGACCTCAAATCTCTTTACCACGGAGGACACAGGGTCCACGGGGGGAGGCCCAAGTCCGGGGTTTTCCCCAGTGTGCCTCTGTGCCCCCCGTGGTTCAAACTTTTTTGCTCTCACTTAGCAGTAAACACCGCCGGACGCTTCTCCACATAAGCGGCCAGTCCTTCTTTGGCGTCGTCGCTCTGGAACAATATCTGCTGATTTTCCCGCTCGACAGCCAACGCCGATTCCATTGGAATCTCCCAACCAGTTTGCACGGCGCGCTTGATGCGTCCCACAGCTTTTGCAGCTTTGTTCGGCGGAGTGAACTGGCGTGCGTACTCCATGATGTTTTCCATGAAGCCATCGCGCTCGAAAATATCGTTCACAATGCCGAACTCCTGCGCCTCCTCGAATGAAAACGTATTGCCCGTGATCATCAGTTCGATGGCTTTGCTTTTCCCCACCAGACGCGACAGCCGCTGCGTTCCCCCCGTCCCGGGGAGCACGCCAAGGTTAACTTCAGGCAGGCCGATCTTGCCCGCATCTTTACGCGCGATGCGAAGGTCGGCAGCCATCGCAATTTCGAGCCCTCCGCCGACGCAGTGACCGTTGATGGCGGCGATCACGAGCTTGGGAGTGTGCTCAAGCCGCAGCAGCGTTTCATTTGCATGCAGACAAAAGTAATACTTAAACGTCGGATCGACCGAGGCCAGCATCTTGATGTTTGCGCCGGCGGAGAAAAACTTGTCACCCACGCCGGTCAGGACGATCACGTGCACATCGTTATCCATGCGTGCTTTGAGAATTGCTTCGTCGAGCTGCCGATTCATTTCGTAGGTGTAGGTATTCGCCGGAGGATCGCTCAGTTCGATCACGGCCACTCCGTCATTGGTGCGATAGTTGATGAGCTGCCTGGTGGTTTCGCCGGAGGCCGGCTGGGTCGTGGTTATTGTCGCCATATTTGCTCCTTGAATGTTGCTAGCTCTGAATGTTCCTAGCTTTTGATGCCTTGCATCAAGCGCTCGACCTCGGTTTTTTGCTCGCCCGAAAGTGGTAAGAAGGGCAGGCGCGATGGGCCTCCATAGTAGCCGTTGACGTCCATGGAATACTTCACGCCGGGAACGCCCAATTCGCCGACTACGCGCTGGGCGGCCAGTTTCACGCGCTCCTGCTTTTCGCGGGCAAGAGCGATGTCCCCATCTTTGAGCGCAGCGTAGATTTCATAGCACGCCATGGGCGCGGGGCAAGCAAAGGCCAGAATCGCGCCAACTGCTCCCAGGCCGAGCGACGGCTCGAGTTGATGCGCGGCCCCGACCATGACCTGGAAGCCGACTTCTTTCTGGCGCGTCTTTAATTTGCCGACGACGGTGATTGCGGAAGATGACGGTTTTGTGGCGCTGCCTTCGCCCTCGTGGACGGGCGAGGACGCCCGTCGCTCCATCGATTCGCGAGTGCCCGCTAATGAGGCCACACTGACCAGTTCCCTGCTCTGTTTTTCGCTCTCGGAGGCTGCGGCTCTTAACATGCGCGGCGTCACGGCTTCGAACGTATCGGTTACAGTAACTTGCCTCTTTATGTGACGCGTGCCCTCGACCATATTCTTTACCTTGTCGAGATTGCCGCTCGATTCTTTGATGGCCACGATATTGGGATGGCCGGCAAGTTCGATGACGACCCCCGCGGGGATGTCGTATCCCGTGGCCTGCGGGAAGTTGTAGATGATGATGGGCAGCGGCGAGCGGTCGGCAACCATGCGATAGAACGCGAGCAGGTTCGCCGGCAGCATTTGCCTCTTGTAATAGTGCGGGGTGCGGACCATGGCGGCATCGTAGCCGAGCTCGGCGGCGTATTCGGTGAGGCGCAAAGTTTCACGCGCGGACTCAATGCCGGTGCCCGCGATCATCACTTTATTGGGCGCGGCGGCGGCGAGCGCCGTCTTCAGCACGTCCCTCCGCTCCTGGTCCGAAAGAAGGATAGCCTCGCCGGTTGAGCCCTGGACGACGATGCCCGCCACCGGGGTACGCGAATAGCGTTCCACGTTGGCTTCGATTTTTTTGTAATACACTTCGCCCTCAGGATAGAACGGCGTCGTGATGGGTGGGAAAATTCCGGATAAGAGCACGTGGACTCCAGTAAGTCGTTGGTCGTTGGTCGTTCGCAATTACTCTTGCATTCAGATTATCGGGCCTTCCCGTCAACTTTGTCATCTTGTGTTTAACAACTTGGCTCTCAGCACCAGTAGGATGATGCCGACCATTTCTGTCTCCGCCTGCGAACTATCGGCAGGTTCGATATTGGTTTTGATCCTCGCGGAATGCGGTGTTACTTCGCAGCGACCCTCTCCGCATGCAGCGCCTGCAGAGCTTGCACGCGCACCTCTCCGCGCTGCAGTGCGGAAATGCCTTCCGCCGCGGCTCGGGCAGCGGAGAGCGTGGTAATTGTGGTGATGTGGCCCGTGACCGCGGCGCGGCGGATCGCTTTCTCGTCGAAGTAGGGGTCGGGCCCGTGCGGCGTGTTGACGATCAGCTGGATGCGATCGGCTTTGATTAAATCTACGGCATTGGGGCGGCCCTCTTTTACCTTGTAGACGCGGTCAACAGCCAAGCCCGCTTCTTCCAGAATGTCGGCGGTGCCATGCGTGGCCACCAGTTTGAATCCCATGTCAACGAAGCGGCGAGCGACCTCGACCACGTGCGGCTTGTCATGGTCGGTGACGCTGATGAAGACTGTTCCCTTAATTGGCAGTTTCTGGCCGGCGGCAATCTGCGCTTTGGCGAAGGCCTCGCCGAAATTGTCGGCCACGCCCATGACTTCTCCGGTGGAGCGCATCTCAGGACCAAGAACGGTGTCAACGCCTGGAAATTTCGACCAGGGAAAGACGGGCGACTTCACAAAGAAGCAGCGGCCCGTGTCCAGGTCAGTGCCACGCTCAATGTATTCCGGGAGAAACTCGCGCAACTTGCGGCCCGTCATCAGGCGTGCAGCGATTTTGGCCAGCGCCACTCCGGTGGCTTTTGAAACGAAGGGCACGGTGCGCGAGGCGCGCGGGTTTACTTCGAGCACGTAGACTTTCGCTTCATGATGGCCATTACCCGTGGGGCCGTGGCCTCGCGGAATCGCGAACTGTACGTTCATCAAGCCGATCACCTTAAGCGCGCGCGCCAACTTGAATGTGTAATCGCGCATGCGCTCAAGCAGCGGCTCGGGAATATCGACCGCGGGCAGCACGCAGGAAGAATCACCGGAGTGAATGCCGGCTTCCTCGATGTGCTGCATGATGCCGCCGATCACTACGTCTTCGCCGTCGGAGAGCGCGTCCACATCGACCTCAATCGCGTCTTCCAGAAATTTGTCGATGAGGACGGGGCGGTCCTGCGAATATTCGACCGCCTGCTTCATGTACTGTGTGATGGTCTCTTCGTCGTAGGCGATGACCATGGCTCGTCCGCCGAGCACGTAAGAAGGTCGAACCAGCACTGGGAATCCAATCTTCTTCGCGGCTTCAACCGCTTCCTCGACCGACGCGACCATAGCTCCGGGAGCCTGCGGGATGTCTAGCTCTTCGAGAAGTGTGCCGAAGCGCTTGCGGTCTTCGGCGAGATCGATTGATTCTGGAGTAGTGCCGATAATGTTGACGCCCGCAGCCTTCAAGGGTAAAGACAGATTCAGCGGCGTCTGACCGCCGAACTGCACGATGACGCCGACCGGCGCGCCTGCCGAGGCTTCGTGCTCGCAGACGGCGAACACATCTTCGAGCGTGAGCGGTTCGAAGTAGAGACGATCGCTCGTGTCATAGTCGGTCGAGACCGTCTCCGGATTGCAGTTGATCATTATTGTTTCGTAGCCATCTTCGCGGAGTGCGTAACTGGCGTGACAGCAGCAATAATCAAATTCAATTCCCTGCCCAATGCGATTGGGGCCAGATCCGAGAATGATGACTTTCTTCTTTGCCGTGGGCGCGGCCTCGTCTTCGTCTTCGTAGGTGGAGTAGAGATAAGGCGTGTAACTTTCGAACTCCGCAGCGCAAGTATCGACCCGCTTGTAAACCGGCTTCACGCCGTGTTTCTTGCGGAAGTGGCGAACCTTTTCCTGGCCGCCTTTGCCGTCCAGACGCCAGGTTCCAGCGAGACGTCCGTCGGAGAAGCCCATGCGCTTGGCATCGCGCAGCACGCTGGTCGGGATCGATTCCATCGGATGCTTTTCCAGCTCCAGTTGCATGTCGTTGATCTCTTTGAGCTGGTAGAGGAACCAGGGGTCGATCGATGTCATCTTTGCGATCTGCTTGATAGTGTGTCCCTGGCGAAGAGCGTAGCGTACATACGACAGCCGCTCGGGATGCGGCGTTACCAGACGCTGGGTAAGGATCTTGGGTTCGATTTTCTCCGAGCCAACGCGCTTGCCAGTATCGAGCGCGCGGATTCCTTTTTGAAGTGCTTCTTTAAACGTGCGGCCGATGGCCATCACTTCGCCAACCGATTTCATCTGCGGCCCAAGCGATTCGTCGGCGCCGGGAAATTTCTCGAATTGCCACTTCGGAATCTTTACGACCACGTAGTCGAGCGTGGGCTCGAAGCAGGCTGGCGTCTTGCGGGTGATGTCGTTGGGAATCTCGTCAAGCGTGTAGCCGACGGCAAGCTTGGCGGCAATCTTCGCAATCGGAAAGCCTGTGGCTTTTGACGCAAGCGCAGACGATCGGGAGACGCGCGGGTTCATTTCGATTACCACCATGCGTCCGGTGGAAGGATTGACGCCGAACTGGATATTCGATCCGCCGGTCTCGACGCCGATCTCCCGGATGACGGCAATCGCCGCATCGCGCATCATCTGGTACTCGCGGTCGGTGAGCGTCTGCGCCGGCGCAACCGTGATGGAGTCGCCGGTGTGCACACCCATGGGATCGAAGTTCTCGATCGAGCAGATGATAATAACGTTGTCTTTGGTGTCGCGCATCACCTCGAGTTCGTACTCTTTCCATCCAAGAACGGATTCTTCGATCAGGCACTCATGTACGGGCGAAAGATCGAGGCCGCGGGCGAGCACTTCCATCAGTTCTTCGCGATTGTAGGCAATGCCGCCGCCCGTGCCGCCGAGCGTGAACGAGGGACGGATGATGACCGGGAAGCCGATCTTGCCGGCGAACTCGATGCCATCTTTCAGGTTGTTGACGAGCGCCGATTTCGGCACGTCAAGGCCGATGCGCTGCATGGCGTCTTTGAAAAACAGACGGTCTTCGGCCTTCTTGATGGCGCTGATCTGCGCGCCAATCAGATGTACATCGTACTTTTCCAACACGCCGCCGTCGGAAAGTTCGATAGCAAGGTTGAGCGCGGTTTGTCCGCCAACGGTGGGCAAAATGGCAAAGCCCGCGCCGGGCGACATCTCGCGCTCGACACGAATGATCTCTTCGAGATACTCGCGGGTCAGCGGCTCGATGTAAGTGCGGTCGGCCGACTCGGGATCGGTCATGATGGTGGCCGGATTCGAGTTGGCGAGCACGACTTCAAAACCCTCCGACTTGAGGGCCTTGCAGGCTTGCGTGCCGGAGTAGTCAAACTCGGCCGACTGCCCGATGACGATCGGGCCGGAGCCGAGGATCAGGATTTTCGAGATGTCAGTTCGTTTGGGCATTTATGCGGTTTTTGCCTTGCTGTGAAGGGGCGCGGGTTGGCTTTTGTTTTGAAAGGGTGCGGCTTCAGCCGCACCGTCAGAGGGCACGATTGGTTGGGGCTTTAGCCCCTGAGGGATAGCGTCCAGTTCGAATCCAGCATGCGCGGAGGAATATGGAAATTGGTCTGCAACCTCGCAGTAACGCTCTGTGATGGGATTGTTGCGGATATATGAAACATGCATGGCATAATCACGGGCGTCGCGGATGCGATGATCCTGAAATCCCTTTTGCCAAACCTCCATGTTCGAACCCAATTCTTTCTTTGCTCGATAAGAGAAGCCACCCTTGATGAATTGAACCGCCTTTTCCAAGCTGGTCAGAGGAGTAATGAGAGCGTGAAAATGGTCGGGCATGATGACGAAATCGTGCAAAAGGTAAGCGGTGCCCCGATAGTGATAAAGAGTGTCAATCAAAAGTCTAGCCCAAGGCTCGGCCTGAAAGAGAGCGCGACGTCCCCATGTGGACGAGGTGACCATGTAGGTCTGAGAATTGTTGGTCGCGTGTTCTCGTGGCGGCTTCATCGGTGCTGCTTACAGTCCCTCAGCGGCTAAAGCCGCGTCTTTATTGCTGCCAGTTACGGCACGCCTGGAAGGCGTGCCCTTTCAAGGCTTGTTGACCCAACAGCAGAAAGCACCTCGTCGTCCCGCCTCTATTGAATTGGACATCCTGCAAACGGCTGATCCGATGGGTTCGGCGCCACAACCAGTTTCACCTCACATTCGGACTCGGATTCGCGAACACATGCAACGCTGTCCGGTTGCTTCCAGCCCCGATTAGGTGCAGGCAAAAAGCGATACCTACCGGGTTCGACGAGCTTCAGATCAAAAAGCCCATCTTTGCCGGTTAGGGCGCTACGGTAATCAACAAATTTATCCTTTTCAGTCAGCTTACACAGCAAAACCTTCGAATTTTCAAACGCCGCGCCTGTGGGGTCCTTGAGTTGTCCGAACATATGTTGTCTAGATTTCACGTCGAGGTTGGGGCGCACGATTTCCTCCCGGCACGGGATCTGCCAAGGCTGTATCACTTCCTGCGCAGAAGAAACGGAAAGAAAGACGAAAATGGCAACCATCGTTCTCATAAGCTTCGGTAATCTCCGACCACTGCCGCCTACCGCTTGCACTCCTCCATCATCTTCACAAAATCCTTAAACAAATAGTGCGAATCATGTGGCCCAGGCGCCGCCTCCGGATGATACTGCACCGTGAACAGCGGCAGATTCCGGTGCCGCATGCCTTCGAGGGTGTTGTCGTTTAGATCCATGTGCGTCAATTCGACTTCGCTTTGCGGCAGCGAGTCGGGATCGACGGCGAAGTTGTGGTTATGCGCGGTGATCTCGATCTTGCCGCTAGCCAGCTGCTTCACCGGATGATTCCCGCCATGGTGCCCGAATTTCAGTTTGAAAGTTTTGCCTCCCAAAGCGATGCCGGCGATCTGGTGTCCCAGGCAGATTCCGAATATCGGCTGCCGCCCCATCAGCCGCCGAATGTTGTCGACCGCATACGTGCAGGGCTCGGGATCGCCCGGCCCGTTCGACAGGAACACTCCGTCCGGCTTTAAGGCCAGCACGTCTTCGGCTGTGGTCTGCGCCGGAACGACAGTCACTTTGCAGCCTTCACCGCGCAGCTTGCGCAGGATGTTTTGCTTTATTCCGAAGTCATAGGCGACTACGTGGAAGCGGGTGGGCTCGTCTTTTACTCCGACAATTTCGTCGGGCAAGTGGGAGCGCTCGCCCGTCTCCCACACGTAGGTGTGGTTGGTCGAGACGACTTTCGCCAGGTCCTGGCCATCCATTTTCGGAATGGCTCGGGCTTTGGCAACGAGTTTGTCGGTATCGGCTTCGAGCGTCGAGATCACGCCTCGCATCACTCCATAGGTGCGCAGGTGGCGGACCAACGCGCGCGTGTCGATGTCGGCTAGAACCGGGATCCTGAACTGCTCCATGAACTCGTCCGTCACCTGCTGCGAGCGCCAGTTGGAACTGACTTTCGAGAACTCGCGCACGATCAATCCTTCGATATACGGACGCACGGCTTCGTTATCTTCGGGATTGGTTCCGTAGTTTCCGATTTCGGGGTTGGTCAGGACAACAATCTGCCCGGCGTAAGAAGGATCGGTGAAAATTTCCTGGTAGCCGGTAATGGAAGTATTAAAAACGACTTCGCCGTAGCACTCGCCTTTAGCGCCGTAGCCTTTGCCTCGAAAGACTCTGCCGTCTTCGAGCGCAAGGATCGCTTGCATTCTGACTCCTGGGAGTGGATTTTAGAGATTCTAACAGCAGAGAAGCTTGGAAGAAAGGTCTCAGTTCCAAGCTGCTGCGCGATCGTGGAACTTTTCCAAGCAGAGGCTCGTAAACAAGCAGAGGCTCGTAGACAGGTGCGGAGGATGTATGAGGAGGATTTCTCTGATTCTGGGGGTGGTGGCAATATCGATAGCCGCCTGGGCTCAGTCGGACGCAGGCCCGGAGATTCTGGTACTCGGGACGTATCACATGTCGAACCCGGGGCGCGATATCTACAACATGAAAGCTGACGATGTCCTATCGCCGAAACGCCAGCAAGAAATCGCGCAGCTGATCGAGGTTTTGAAGAGGTTTCGTCCGACTAAGATTGCGATTGAAGCCGATGTCGGGAGCCAGCGGGTGGAGCAACAGTACTCCGACTACCTCGCCGGAAAGTACACGCTGTCGCGTGACGAGACGAATCAAGTCGGATACCGGCTGGCCAAGGAGCTTGGCCATCACGCCGTCTACCCGGTCGATGACGAAGGTGATTTCCCAATGCAACGGGTGGTCAACTACGCGAAGGCGAACGGCCGCGCCGAGAAGCTCGACGCGATCACTGCGGGCTGGGGCAGAATGGTGAAGGAGCAGGACGACTTCTTGCAATCGCACACCGTGCTCGAGATGTTGGAGTACATGAATTCCGATCCGAGGGTGGCAAAAGACGTGGCCTTGTATTACGCCACCGTGCCCTACGGCGATCCTTCTGACTATGCAGGACCGGATCTGCTGGCAGCCTGGTATCAGAGAAATATTCGCATTTATAGCAATATCGTCAAGCTCGTCGAATCTCCGAATGACAGGATTCTCGTGATCTATGGGGCTGGCCACCTCGGATGGCTACGGCAGGACATCGCCAATGACCAGACAGTTAAATTACGGAAGCTGTCCGATTTGGCCGCGCAGCACTGAAGACCGGTGACTCGTTTTACCGCAGCCTTCCGAGCTTCTCCATGGGCCAATATCCGAAGACGGCTTTCCCGTAAATAAATCGCTCGTTCACCGTCCCGAAGTCGCGGCTGTCGTTCGACATGGTGCGGTGATCGCCGAGAACGAAGAAGCTGTTGCGCGGGACCACGACTTCGCCATACGAGCGAGTGTCCGCGTAATCGCTGGGAACATAGTCTTCGTCGAGCGCTTCGCCATTCACGTAGACCAATCCATTTTCGATGCGAATGCGGTCGCCGGCAACTCCAATAACGCGCTTGATATAGCTTTTCGAAGTGTCGCGCGGATAGCGGAAGACGACTATGTCGCCACGCTGGATGGGCTCCCAGCGATAGACAAACTTGTTGACGAAAATGCGCTCCTGGTCTTCGAGGCCGGGCATCATGCTGGTGCCCTCCACTTTCACCGGCTGATAGAGAAAGATAATGATGAAAGCGGAAATGGCGAGCGAGACCAGCAGATCGCGTGCCCACACCGCCATTACGGGAAGCGGCCGCGCGCTGGATTCGGTTGCAGCCACCGGGGCGGGAGGGCCAGGGATCTCCACATCAGGCATCGTGGTCATATTCTATCGGAAGACGTGGGGAAATTTGTAATTGGCAATTTGTAATTTCAAACCAAAGCCACACGAGAGCAGCAGGCGCGGCGGGGTGGCGTTTCAAATTGCAAATTACAAATCACCTAATTTGCCAACGGTCCATATTCCCAGTAAAACCTTAACTAACAATATGACCGACTATTCAATCTTCCCCAAGATCAACGCGACCCTCAACGGTTGCAGCGCGGCGCTGCTGGTGACCGGACGTGTGCTCATAGCGCGTGGCAAGATTGCCGCCCATCGCGCCGTCATGCTGACTGCTGTGGGTACCTCCTCCCTTTTTCTGGTTTCGTACCTTTACTACCACTATCACGTCGGCTCCGTGCATTTTCGCGGCACGGGGTGGACGCGCCCTCTATATTTCACCATCCTCATCTCGCATACCACGCTGGCCGTGATCATAGTGCCCATGGTGCTCATTACGCTGACCCGAGCCTTGCGGGAACAATTTGACCGGCATCGCGCCATCGCGCGCTGGACGTTTCCACTCTGGCTCTACGTTTCGGTGACGGGCGTGATCGTCTACCTGATGCTCTACCAGATCTTTGCATAGGATCGCCGAGACAGGACCCAACAAAGACAAATCCCTTGCGTCTGCCGGAGAAATATCTTATGGTATGAATTATTCCTACCTCGACAAGGGAGAATAAGCATATGACAAACGTCGAAAAAATCAGCATCGCGTTGCCGCCGGAGATGGTGGCGGTTGTGCGCCACGCCGTCGAGACCGGCGAATACGCCTCCAGCAGCGAGGTCGTGCGCGATGCGTTGCGGGACTGGACTCAAAAGCGCAGCAGGCGGCACCAGGGAATCGACGAACTCCGCCAGGTGTGGCGGCGAGCGATGGCAGACAAGACCCCGGGGGTTCCGGTCAACAAAGTACTGGATCGTCTGGAACGGAAGTACCGGGATTTGGCGAATGCGGCCAAATAATGCGCGTTGAGTTTTCCAGGTTTGTTGAAGGGGACCTTGACGCAATCGCGGGCTATATCGCGCAGGATAATCCCACCCGGGCGGTGAGCTTTATCCAGGAAATCGGCGCCCAAATCCGAAGGATTGGTCAGAACCCTTTGATATACCAGGCGGCCCGAAATTGGCGACGGCGCGCGAACGGCGATTGTGGGGCGGTATGTGATTTTATATCGTACAACGGCGAAAGCCGTTCGGATCGAACGCGTAGTTTATGGAGGCCGTGATCTTTTGGCCTTGTTCGAGCATGAGTAAATAGAATGACCGATGGCACGTGTTGTCGGTTGCTATACGAGTTTGAACTGTCGATTCCGAACATATCTACATCTATTTCTACTTTGCGAACGCCTCCTTATTCACCACATACGGCATCTTAGTAATATCCCCGCCGTAGTTCCCTTCCAGCACGTCAATCAACCCCTGCACGCAGCGTCCGGCCATGCCTTTGTTGGGATCGTCCGACAAGCGGGTGATACGCCCGGCACTCGCGAAGTGCGGCAGGAGGCGGCAGCGATCGGCGATTGCTGGATCGCGCAGCGGTGAATCGGCGGGCAGAGGCTCCTTCTCGTAAACATCCAGAGCGGCGCCAGCGATCCAGTTCTCCCGCAAAGCACGCGCTAATGCCGCCTCGTCTATTACCGGACCGCGTGACGTATTGACAAGCATCGCGGTCGGCTTCATCGTGCGCAGCGTGGCTTCGTTGATCAGATGATAAGTGGGCGTGGCGCTCTCGCCCTCGCGCAGCAGGGGAACGTGCAGGCTGATGAAATCCGCGCTGCTCAAGGCCTCATGCAGAGTGGTGTAACGGATGGTAGTCCGCTCGCGGCTAATCCCGCGCTGGAAGCGGAGATCCAGCACCTCCTGTATCGCGCTTACATAGTCGTGGTTCTCATAGGCCGGATCAAAGCACAGGATGTTCATGTCCAGCCCGGCGCACTTTTTGATGAACGCCAGTCCGATGCGCCCGGTGCCGATGACGGCGACGGTTTTTCCCGTGACTTCGTCGCCGAGAAATGGCAGGTAGGGATGCCAATATCCCCATTTATTTTCGCGCGTCAGGTGTTCGGCAGGCCAGAGTTTTCGCGCGAGCGCCCCCATCAGGAAAAAGGCGAACTCCGCGGTCGCTTCGGTCAGGACTTCGGCGGTATTGGTGAACGGAATTTTATATTGGTCGGCGTCGGCGCGGTTGATGTTGTCAAAGCCGACGGCATATTGCGCGACCACTTTAAGCGCGCCCTTTCCGGCGGCGAAGACTTCAGCGTCAATCGGATCGCGCAAGGTGGTGATCAGGCCATCCACGCCGCACTTCACCTTTTCGACGATCAGGCTTTTCGGCGGCGCTTCGGGCTTGGGATAAACTTCGAGGTCGTATCCCTTCTGGCGAAGAATGTTGAGGGCATCTCCAATGTCGCAGGTGGCAAAAACGCGGATTCTCTGGCTCATGGGCGTCGATCAGTGTATCGCAAGGATCGATGAGACGCGAGGCTCAGCGGCAAAAGCCCTTCCCCGTGAGCCCCGTGTCCACTGTGGTTATGAAAGATCCTTCACCGCAGGGACACAGTACTGCACAGGGAAATCCTCCACCCTGTTCCCCAGGGATGATTCTTCAATTCTATTGTTCGCGTCTTTCCGGCCGCGCAGCAGCCGACGCGGCCTGCGCATGATGACGCACATCGGCGCCCAGCACCCAGAAAATGACATCCTCGGAAATGTTGGTGGCATGGTCGGCCACGCGCTCCAGGTTGCGTGCTACCAGTAGTGCATCTAGCGCCTGCTGAGTCACTTGCGGTTCTTCATTCATCTTCCGCACGAGCACTATGAAAGCTTCGTCCCGCATCCGGTCGACGACGTGGTCCATCTCCAGCACGGCTTGGGCGAGTTCGGCTTTTCCTTCCACGAACGACTCCAGGGCGCGCCGCACCATGGCGCTGACGGCGGTGGCCATGCGCGGGATGTCGACGGGCAAATCGACGGCCGGCAATTCAATCAAATCCATCACGCGCTCGGCAATATTGACTGCCTGATCGCCCACGCGCTCCAGGTCGGCATTAATCTTGGTGACGGCGAGAATAAATCGCAGATCGGTGGCCGCCGGTTGCTGGGTAGCGAGGATGTCGAAGGCCATTTCATCGATCTCGCGCTCGGCGGCATTGATGAGGCCTTCGTTTTCGAGAACCAACTGGCAACGGGTCAGATCGCGTTCGGAATACGCCTGGCAGGCGCGATCCACCGCCAGTTCCGCGAGACCGCCCATGCGGAGCAGTCGCTCCCGCAGGTCCTCCATTTGCTGTTGAAAGCGCGTACGCATCATCCGAACCTCTTTATCCGAATCTGCCGGTGACGTAGTCTTCGGTCCGTTTGTCGGACGGATTGGTGAAAATCTTCTCGGTTTTATCGAATTCGATCATCTTGCCGAGCAGGAAAAACCCGGTGAACTCGGCTACGCGGGCCGCCTGTTGCATATTATGCGTCACAATCACGATCGTGTATTGCTCTTTTAATTGAAAAATCAGTTCTTCGATCTTGCCGGTGGAGATCGGGTCGAGCGCCGAGCACGGTTCATCCATGAGCAGAACTTCGGGTTGGACAGCAAGCGCGCGGGCGATGCACAGCCGCTGCTGCTGACCACCGGAGAGGCTGGCGCCGGACTTTTTGTGGAGATGATCTTTTACTTCGTCCCAAAGCGCGGCGCTGTGCAGAGATTTGTGGACGACCTCATCCAGTTGCTTGCGCTTGCGAAAGCCATTCAACTTGAGCCCCGCGGCCACATTGTCGTAGATCGACATGGTGGGAAAGGGATTGGGCTTTTGAAATACCATGCCCACGCGGCGGCGCAGTTGGGTGGCCGACGTTCCGTTATAAACGCTGAGGTCGCCGATGTGTACCTTGCCTTCGACGCTCGCCTCGGGAATGGTTTCGTGCATGCGGTTCAGACAACGAATGAACGTGGATTTCCCGCAGCCCGAAGGTCCGATCAGCGCGGTCGCATGGTTGGCAACCACGACGATATTGATGTCGAACAATGCCTGCGTCTTGCCGTAAAACGCGTTCAGGTGCTCGACTGCAATTCCGACGCCCATAGCTTATTCAGCTCCTGCTCACTGAGAGTAGCGCCGCCGTCTCGGCGGCTGTTCTCGCTTGCTACGCCGGGGGCGAGACGCCCTCGGAACAGCCTGCAAGAGGCCGGCGCTACTCGTTTCCTAGTGTTCTAAGCTCCAGCCAGCGTTCCGTGCCGCACCGCGATGCGAACCGCCGCGACCGCGCCGACAATAAGGACAATCAAAACCAGCGCTCCTGCCCAAGCCTGCCTGTGCCATTCATCGAAGGGCGAGATGGCATAGGTGAAAATTTGCAGCGACAGGGCGGCGGTGGGTTGATCGGTCTTCCAGTTCCAGAACTGGTTTCCGAAGGCAGTGAACAACAGCGGCGCGGTTTCCCCGGCAATGCGGGCGAAGGCCAGCATAACGCCGGTAATGATTCCGGAAGTCGCGGTGCGCAGGGTAATCGAGATCGTGGTGCGCCAGCGCGACACGCCTAAACCATAAGCGGCTTCGCGGATGGCCTGCGGCACCAGCAGCAGCATCTGCTCGGTGGTACGCGCGATGGTCGGAACCATCATGATGGCCAGCGCCACGCCGCCGGCCAGCGCCGAAAAGTGTTTCTGGCGCATCACCACCAAACCGTAGGCCACGATGCCGATCACGATGGAGGGCACGCCGTTCAGCACATCCGAGATAAAGCGCACGATGTCGCCATAGCGGTTGCGTCCGTATTCCGAAAGAAAGACGCCCGCTCCGATTCCGAGCGGCACGCCCATAATACTGGCAATGGCAAGAATCACCATCGACCCCACGATGGCGTTCGCCATGCCGCCGCCGGGTTCGCCCACCGGCTTCGGCGTCTGCGTCAGGAAAGCGATATTGATCGAGCCAATGCCCTTGTATACCAGATAAGCAAAGATGGCAAAGAGCGGCAAAAGCACCAGGACAACGGTGAGCACTGCGACACCCGTCATCACATGGTCCATCACGCGCCGGCGCAAACTGATGGGCGGAATCTGCACTTGCGGAATGCCAGGCTGCGTAGTCCCGGGCGCTGCCGAATTGGAGTTGGTATCGGGCATGTTTCTCAGGCAATACTTCTCGCCGGCTGGCCACGAGTCACGCTCCACACCATGAGCCGTGCCAGTGCGTTCACCACGATCGTGACAAAGAACAGCGCCAGGCCAATTTCGATCAATGCTGAAAGATAAAGATCGCCGGTCGCTTCGGTGAATTCGTTGGCCAGCACGCTCGCCAGGGTGTATCCCGGAGCAAATAGCGACTTGGCAATCTCCGGACGGTTGCCGATCACCATGGTGACGGCCATGGTTTCGCCGAGCGCGCGGCCCAGCCCTAAAATGATGGCGCCCACAATGCCGGCCCGCGCATTGCGCAGCACGCCCATGCGAATCATCTCCCAGCGCGTTGCTCCGAGCGCCAGCACCGCTTCCCGCTGGTGCTGAGGCACCACGACAAGCACTTCGCGGGTGATGGACGAAATGATGGGAATAATCATGATCGCCAGAATCACACCTGCGGCCAACATGCCGATGCCGTAGGGCGGCCCGCTGAACAGCCCCGTCCAGCCCAGGGTCCTGGCAAGAAAAGGTTCCGCATACGCCCGAATGAGCGGCACCATGACGAAAATTGCCCAAAGTCCGTAAACCACACTGGGGATCGCCGCCAACAGTTCGGTGGTGAAAGAAAGCATTCCGCGCAGGCCGACGGGACACATCTCCGTTATAAAAACCGCCACGCCGATGGCCAGCGGCACCGCGATGATCAGCGCCAGCAGCGAGGACACGAGCGTGCCATAGATGAAAGGTAACGCGCCATACTGATCCTCCACCGGATTCCAATCCGATTGCCAGAAGAACTTCCAGCCAAAAGCGTGCCAGGAAAGCTGCGAGCCCACCGCCAGTTGGTAAACGATCAAGCCGAGGAGCGCAACCACGGCCAAGCCGCAAAGGCGCATCGCCCATCCAAAAGCGGCGTCCGGGATTTCGCTGACTTTCCCCAGCAACAGCGGCGTAGGTGTGGCTTCGATTTTCAGAGCGGCCTTCGGCCCTTGTGGGGACGATCCCCGCTCCGGTTCGGGAGCGCTAAAACGCGGCCGGGGCAGGGCTTGATTGGACATTCCCTGATGAGCCTAGCAGACGGTTGTTACAAATCGGTTAAAAATGGAGGTGGGTGGTTTCTTAAAAAACGTGTTGTTGGGCACTACCAGTCGAGTTCCCTAATGCCGAACGGGTCAAGATGAAAGAAATCCAGCAACCGGTTGGCTGCGAAGGCTATGAGCAGCGCTGCGACGAAGATCATCAGGAGCCGAAGCAGCAACAGCCAGAGTGGCTTTTCTGGTGGTTTAGGGTAGCGTTGCCTTATTTCATCTAGGGCGCTGCGCATAAGAAAAGGCCCAATGTCAGTTGGGCCTTAAAGTCGTTCGATGTGATCTAGCCGAATCCAGTTTACACCGGAGGCGGTATGGAGTCACAACATACTTTTGAATCACTGGCTAATCTTCCCGAAAACCGAACACTCATAAGCCAAATGCTTGTTCGTTCAGCGCCGGTCCCTCTATTCCGACGAATCCGAATTTTACTTCGTGGTATGGGAAGAAAAATGCTAGCGTTTGTGGGGCAGTCGCAGTCGCAGTAGCTTTCAGTACCATGTTGATTAGGGTCTGGCTCTCTATCCAAATGCCGCCAGCTTCGACGCCTAGCAGTTTGACTTTCTGGAATTTGATGTTGTCAATGAATGGAATTGCCAAAGCGATTTCTTGGCCGACGTAATCAGAGAGTTGCATAACTCCTCCAGCACCGCGAATTATACGCGCACGCTGCGCGGTTAAAGGAGCGGCGTTTTCGGGCGAAATATCCAGGTACTCAGACAGAGGAAAAGTGCCGCAGGTAGTGCGTAGCGCCACGGTATCCAATGCCAGAGAGCGGCAGCAGAAACCTGGGGACAAGAAACCTGGGGACAAGAAACCTGGGACAGAAACCTGGGGACAGACGGGACGTTCACCGGTTTTTGAAATTCGGTTCCAGACGGAACGTTCCCAGTAACTAGTTCGAATCGCAACCCAAAGAGAACCGCAGAGCGGCACACACCTCATTCATTCGTGCGGAACTAAGCTGGGCCACACGTTTCCCCATGCGCTGTTGCGACACCGTAATTGCATTGTGCAGGTTCACCGCGCACGGGGACTTCATGCCGTCCTCCTCATTCAGAACGACTTCCGATGGTACGCCGCGAATCGTGGAAGTGACAGGCGCAACCGTGACCGTGGATAAATACGCGATGGCGCTGTTGCGGGTGAGTACGAGGGCCGGTCGTTTTTTGTCGGGCGCGGCAAACTGGTAGAGCCGAACCTCGCCACGGACTATTCTTCCTCTGGCTACTCCTGCGGCCATGTGGCCTCCGCTTCCCAACCCCGCGCTTCCGCGTCGGCTTGCGCGTCGGTCTGCAAACGCTGCGAGTAGCCCTGGCGGTCGCGCTCTTCACTGGCTCGCAGTTCTAACCGGCGAAGATGTTCCCGCAGGGCGTCGCGCACCAAAGCGGACCGGTTTCGCCGAGTGCGCTTCGCGGCTTGGTCGGCGGCGTGTAACAGCTTTTTATCCATCACGATTTGAACGACTTGCATATGTGGAATCCATTCCACAGCATACTCCACATAGGAGACATTTCAAAGCAAGCTGCACCGGTAACAATTCTTGACTTGTTTAATGACTATAGTTAATACTATAGTCATTATGAATCAGGTGTCTATCTCCGAGTTTAAGGCCAAATGCCTGGGATTGATTGAAGAAGTACATAAGACCCGCCAGCCGTTGCGGATTACCCGCCATGGAAAGCCGGTGGCGGAAGTGGTTCCGGCCGGACCCGACCGGGCGCGCAAATTTGTCGGGGCGGCAGTGGGCACCGGAACCATCGTAGGCGATATTGAGAGTCCCATTATCGATTGGGGGACGATGGATATCTACCGGAAATGAACCTCCTCCTCGACACGCACATTTGGATCTGGAGCCAGCTGCAACCGAAGAAACTAAGCCGGCGTGTCTCCCTGGAACTTTCGAATGTCAAAAACGAACTCTGGATTTCTCCCGTAAGTATCTGGGAGGCGCTGGTTCTAATGCAGAAAAAACGGATCCGTGTCGATAGTCCTTATACTTGGGTCGGAAAGTACTCAGAACAACTTCGAGAAGCGCCCTTGACCAAGGAGATTGTCACCACCGCCATGGCCTTGGTGTTGCCCCACGCAGATCCAGCCGACCGGTTTCTGGCGGGAACCGCCAAAGTTCTCGACCTGACACTGGTTACCAACGACCGCAACCTGTCGGATTCCACTGAAATTTCCACGCTTTCCAATCGCTAGACACCGCGTCTTCCTCGTAAGCGCATCCCGCGGATTCATCACATCCAGCCAGTGATCGTCATCACAGACATCCCACGCGCCATCCGCAAAAATGAAATCGGATTGGCCAAGGCAGAACTGTGTCCGTCTCCAGAGGCGGACCTCAACGCGGCACGAAGCTGCCGCGCCCGAGCCATTTGCCAGCGCTCATTGAAAACGAAAAACCCAGATAGCACCTGAAAGCTCGCCACCTGTTCCCAAATTGAGAGCGCGGCAAACCTCAAACTTTTCACCGCTCTTTGACAACAAATTCCGACAAATGGCCCCGGTCAGCACACCCGCAAGTGCACGCCAAACAGCAAAATTCAACGCTAAGTCCCATCTTTTGAATATTTTGCCTCTAACTATTTTACTATCATCGACTTAACTCATTTTGGGGGAGGGGGGGTACCCCCCCACAAATTTCTGAATTCACCCGCCGTTTGGCCCACATCCCGGTTGGCCCACATCGTTCGTGGAAACGAAATAACCGGAGGCGCGCCACTTCTCGGTCTCGCCATGCAGTTGGGTTTCTCCGTTTCTCCGTGTCTCCGTGGTGAAAAAAAATAAACGAGGACACCACCTGGAAGCGTACCAGCTTGCGCGAATCAACCCGTGTGTGAGAATACTGATGGTTCACCTTCAATCGTCACTCCATGCCCACTTTCGCCGCCATCGACATCGGCTCGAACTCTGTTCGTCTGAAGATTTCGCGCCTGCAGGCCGGACGGCTGAAAGGAATCCACGAAGACCGCGAAGTCACTCGCCTGGGCGAAGGCGTATTCACCAGCGGACTGCTGGCGCCCGAGGCGATGACGGAAACGGTGCGCGTCTTGCGCCGTTTCCATCGCGCCATGCAGGAATGCGGTACGGATTCGGTGCGCGTGGTGGCCACCGCGGCGATGCGCGATGCCCGCAATTCACGCGCGTTTCTGGAGTGGGTGCGCTCCACGACGGGCTGGACGATCGAAATCATCTCCGGATTGGAAGAGGCGCGCCTGATTCACCTGGGCATTGTCTCGGCCAGCCGCCTGGGCGCTCGCAGCGTTCTGCTGGTGGATCTCGGCGGCGGTAGTTGCGAACTCACGCTTTCGCGCGAAGGACACCTCCGCGATACGGTGAGCTTGCCGCTTGGAGCGGTGCGGCTGACCGGTGAGTTTCTTCACCACGATCCGCCGCGCAAGAACGAATTGAAGCGGCTATCCGAATTTGTGGCGCGGGAAATTACGCGCATTCAAGATCGGGTGAAGTCCGCGCGCGTGGGCGCCGTGATCGCCACTTCCGGAACGGCCGCTGCTCTCGTGGGCATCGGCAGCCATCTCGCAGGCACTCGGAAGACGCGTCCGGCGACTTACGTTACGCGCGAGACGACCCGCCGTATTGCCAAACAGATTTCGCGCCTGACATTGGAGCAGCGGAATAAGGTCCCAGGGATCGGTCCGCGCCGCGCCGAGATTATTTGCGCAGGAGCAGTGGCCTATGCGGAATTACTGGAGCGCTGCCACCTTCCCGGCTTTCGCTACTCGCCTCTTGGACTGCGCGACGGCATCCTCGCCCAGATGGCCGCGGACTACGACCGCAGCACGAGGTCGGGCCGCGCGATTGAATCGGAACGGTGGGAGTCGATCAAGCGCGCCGTGGAACACTACCGCGTCGACTTGCAGCATGCCTTGCACGTTCGCGACTCGGCGTTGCTATTGTTCTCCTCGCTAAAGTCCGTACACCAGCTTCCCCCGGACTATCGCGAGTGGCTGGCAGCGGCGGCGATGCTCTACGAGGTCGGCGACTACGTGAACCGCAATGGACACCATCGCCATACTTACTACATCATCGCGAACTCCGAGATTTTGGGATACACGCCTCAAGAGAGGCGCATCATTGGCTCCATCGCGCGCTATCTGGGCAAGTCGCGTCCGACGCCGGGAGACGGGCCGATGAGCGGCCTGAGCCCCGAAGAGCAGGAAAATGTGGAGAAAGCATCAGTGCTTCTCCGCTTCGCGCGCGCTCTGAATATGGGAAGGAGCCAGTCGGTTGGGAAACTGGGGGTCTCGGCGCGCAACGGTCGGGTCGCTATGAAACTGACTCCGCGCGGAAAGGCCAGCGTCGATCTGGAGGTATGGTCGATCGAGAAAGACCGGTCTTACTTCCGCGAAGTCTTCGGCCGCGAACTTTCCGTAGCCGCGGTGTGAAGCGTGCGCAGAATGCGAGGCGTAATACACCAACTAAGCGAGCCCGAATTACGCCGCATTTCGACTTTGGCCACTGCGCCCTTTTTCAGCTCGACCACCGCTTCGTGTCCACCCTCGCAGATGACGCGTCCTAGAAATTCGCCCAGGTTCGGGTTGTGCCCCACCACCATCGCGGATTCGAGGCGCGAATACTTTTCCAGCATCTTCTGAAAATCCGCAAATGTACCCTGCGGACGGAGCGCGTTTTCCATCACCAGCTTGCCTTCGTGGCCCATTTCATTGCCCACTAAGGCAGCCGTCTGCGTGGCGCGTTTTAGGGGACTTGAGACGATGATTTCCACCTGAACGCCGAGCGCGGCCAGAGCGCGGCCAATGTAGCCGCATTGCTCGATGCCGTCTTTGTCGAGCCCGCGCTTTTCGTCTTTCTTCGCGGAAATCAAGCTTTGCCCGGCGCTGGCGTGGCGTAAGAAATAGAGAAACATCGCGGGTGATTATTCCTTTCCTGCCGAGACTCGACCGCTCAAAGCTCGAGCAGTTGATGATCGAGCAGATCGGTGCGGGATGGCGGCCGGAATGTCCTCCGGTGTTTTTGTTCCTTCCGCAAGTGCAATGAGAAAATCCTGGGCGCTGAAGGCGGCCGGGCCGCGAGGAGGGCGCTTGCTGCGTCCGTGCGGCGATTGCCAGGGGCGCAGGTAGCGGCCGTCCTTCTGCAGGAAGCGCGATTTCACATTGTCGGCCAGGTAAGCGGCCAAAATTTCGTGCACCACGCGGTCGCGCAGCAGAGGACTCTTCAGCGGAAACAAAACCTCCACGCGCTCGTGCAGATTGCGCGGCATCCAATCGGCGCTGCCCATGTAGATTTCAGGTTCGCCGCCGTTTTCGAAGTAGTAGATGCGGCTGTGCTCAAGAAACCGGCCGACGATGCTGCGCACACGGATCCGGTCGCTAAGGCCGCGAATTCCCGGCCGCAGCGAGCAAATACCGCGCACAATCAAGTCGATGTCCACCCCGGCCTGCGAAGCGCGATAGAGAGACTGGATGATATCGGTATCGAGCAGCGAGTTGAATTTGGCGATAATGCGCGCCGGACGGCCCATGCGCGCATGCTCGGCCTCTCGCTCAATCAGGCTCATGCACTTTTCCGCCAAATCCAGAGGCGCGACCAGCAAGGGCCCGTAATTCGGGTTCTCGGCGTAGGCGGTTAGAAAACTGAAAACATCGTGTACCGCCCTGGTGATCTCCGGGTCGGCCGTGAGCAAGCTGAAATCGCTATAGATGCGGGCGGTGGTCGCGTTGTAGTTACCCGTACCCAGGTGCGCGTACTGGCGAGTTACACCGTCGGGATCGTGCCGTACCAGCAGCGCCAGCTTGCAATGCGTCTTCAAGCCGACCAATCCGTGGAACACCTGCACCCCTGCATCTTCCATATCGCGCGCCCAGCGGATGTTCGACGCTTCATCGAAGCGCGCCTTGAGTTCCACGACGGCAGTGACTTCCTTGTGGGCAGCGGCGGCCATCAGCGCCGCAACAATCTGCGAATGCTCGCTGGTGCGGTAGAGGGTTTGCTTGATCGAGAGCACGCGCTCGTCTTCGGCGGCCGACTGAATGAAAGACAGGACGGCGTCGTAGGAATCGTAAGGATGGTGCAGCAGAACGTCGTGGCGCCGCAGCTCTTCGAACAGATCGTGGGACTTAGCGGTCAGGCGCAACTCGCGCGGCACATAAGTGTGAAACTTCAAATCCGGGCGTGCTGCCGCGTCGTAAATGTTGAACAGGCGAGAGAGATTTACGGGGCCATTGACGGGGAAAATCTGCCAGGGTTCAAGCTCGAACACGGTGCCGAGGCGATCGATGATTTCAGGGTCTGCCTCGGATTCGATCTCCATACGCACCGCGTCGCCTTTGCGCCGGTTGTGCAATTCAGCGCGCACCGATTCCAGCAGATTGCGCGACTCTTCTTCCTGCAGGTAGAGGTTGCTATTGCGCGTGACGCGGAAGGCAGCCGAAGAAACGATGTCGTAGCCCTTATACATCCGCACGGCGTGATGGACGACCAGGTCGGCTAGAAAAATGAAATCGATGGTACCCACGGATGGCAAGCGAACCAAACGCGGCAGCGCCCGGGGAACGGTAACGACTCCGGTATAGGTTAGCGAGGAGCGACGACGCCTTCGCAGCAACAGCGCCACGCACGTCGCCTTGTTGATGACACGCGGGAAGGGATGCGCCGGATCCACTGTTACCGGAGTGAGCAGCGGATCGAGCTCGCGCTCGCAATAGTCGTCCACGAATGCCATCGCCGCGTCGTCGAGTTCGTCGATGCCGAGGACGCGAATTCCCTGCTCCGCCAGTTCGGGCCGCAGGCGATCATTCCAGCTCGAATATTGTTCTTCGACGAACCCGTGCGTTTCTTCTTTGATCAGTTCCCGCTCCTCCACCATGGTGAGGCCGTCGGGAGTAGTCGAGTTATGGCCGTCTTCAAGTTGCTGTAACAGGCCGCCGACGCGGACTTCAAAGAATTCGTCCAGGTTGCTGGCGGTGATGGCCAGGAACTTCACGCGCTCCAGGAGCGGATTGCGGAGGTCTCCGGCTTCTTCGAGCACGCGCCAATTGAATTTCAGCCACGAGGCTTCGCGGTTAAGAAGGGTGGCGCGGTTGCTCAGAGTTTGCCGAACCATATTTGCGGACTATTGCTGTGGAGGTGTGTACGGTATCGAACGGCCCTGTTGTTCCTTGCATCCGGCCCGCACTAGTATATCAAGCGGGCGGCGCCGTAGGGGCCTTTGAGCTGCGAGCACCGGCCTCTTGGGCTTTGCTCCGTTTACTGTGCTTCTCCCAGTGGAGGAGAAGCGGCAAGCGCTGCTTACTGAAAAGTTCGCATTCCCCTGCCCCGCACCTAACGGCCTGCGGAAAAATATCCTCCGCAGCGCCGTTCTCACTTCAGCGGTTCAAAGCCGCGTCTGCAAATAAGCCACTTATCGCAGCGGCAGACCGCTGCGCCACCCAAAAGCAAAAGCACCGCAGCCCAGCTAAAGGGGCGTTGATCTCCAAGCTTACGGTATCGCTGAAGCGATACTCTGATACGAACCGGAACTTGAACTGGCGCTTGCTGCCAGATTCTGCAGGCTGCTAGTGAACTTGCTTGATGGCTGCTTTGACTTTCTCGGCCACGTTCGCCGGGAGGGGCGCGTAGCTGAGCTGGTTCGTCATTTTTTGGCCGTCGGTCACCATCCAGTTCAGAAAATCGGCGAGGATCTTTCCCTTCTTCGGGTCCTTGGCTTGCTCGGGAATCAAAAGCCAGGTAAAGCTTGAAATCGGATAGGCCGTTTTGCCCGGCGCGTTCGTTATGGACACACGAAAATCCGGGGGCATTTTGGGCGCTGTGGCCGCCGCTTCGGTCACACCGTTGAGCGAGGCCTTCACAAAATTCCCAGCCGCATTCCTGACCGATCCGAAGGTGATTTTGTTTTCCACGGCGTAGACCAGTTCGATGTAGCCGATGGATCCTTGCAACTGGCGGATCTGTCCGGCCACCCCTTCGTTACCCTTTCCTCCCAGTCCGACCGGCCACTTCACCGAGGTTCCCTTCCCTGCTGCCGATTCCCAGTCCTTGCTGACCTTGGATAGGTAGTCGGTAAAGATGTAGGTGGTGCCACTGCCGTCTGAACGGTGAACGACAATGATCGGCGAGTTCGGGAGATTCACGCCCGGATTGGCTTTGGTAAGTGCCGGATCGTTCCAGCTCTGAATCCTCCCGAGAAAAATACCCGCAAGCGCCTCCGGAGTGAACTTGATTTCGCCTGTGATTCCGGGGACGTTGTATGCGGGAACATCAGCGCCCAGCACGGTTGGGATGTGCAAGATTTTCGTCTTGGCGTCCTTCAGTTGCTCATCGGTCATGGGACCGTCGCTAGCCCCGAAATCAACGGTGCCATTCAAGACCTGGCGAATGCCGCCACCGCTGCCAATCGATTGGTAATTGATCTGGACGTCTGGATGCAGCTTGTTGTATTCGCTGAACCATTTGGAATACATCGGGTACGGAAACGTGGCCCCTGCACCATTAAGCTGAGTTTGCCCCATGACTGGCAGCGCCAATGCGAGACTTGCCAACAGCAATAATGAACGACCGATCAGACGAATCACTAGACGAGTCCTCCTCGCGCGATTAAGTGTGCAATCCTCTTTTAGGGGCAAAATGTTACGGGAAGGTTACAGCCGGATGAATTTCTGATAAACCAACTTTTCTTTCCAAACATTTAGAAACTGCGGCTTTACACACACAGAATCTAACACGAGTCTCGGCGAGCGATGTGGAGTTCGAACCAAAACGCTCCCCCGAATGGACTGTGGCTAGCGAAATCCGGAACCGGCGGCAGATAACCACTTTGAATGTTCGAAGTCTCATGCATCCAGGGCGGGTTGTATTGGATGCGTTGCCCAACCTCAAACCAACGGCATGCGAGATGCCCTCTCTCCGTTAGCCATGATCTCATTGCGGAGCCCCCAACGTTTGAGCAGACCTAGTTGCCGTTTGCACCCTTGTAGATCTGTCTCTGCAGATAATGTTGATCCTTTTATCAGTGCTTAGTCAACTCTAATCAATTCTAATCAACAGACGGCGGCGCTACCGTAGCCGCGCTGGGAATCAGGACATCACCCCACAGTCACATCCACTCCGAAACGTTCGCGCCGGAGGAAAGCGCGAATGATATTGCGTCCTGACATGTGCCAAATTAGATGCGCGTTTCCGGCGTTGCAGCAAAACATCCAGCACAGATCGCCATCTTCTGGCAAACTGCTTGTCGGTGAGGACGGCCTTTTGTGAGCGACAACCGCGTGAAGAATAACCTTCGCTATGCGCCGGGCTGGCCCGGAATCGAACCGCGCTGGACGTCGAGCGCCAAGACCGGCGTCGGCACCGCGCTCAACCTCCATAGCCGGGTTTGGTTCACACTCAGTCATGGCATTCTCAACGAAATTTACTTTCCCCGGGTGGACCAAGCCTGCACTCGCGACTTTGGACTGATTGTAACGGACGGTCAGCGGTTCTTTTCCGAAGAAAAACGCCACTGTACCTTCGAGAACATTCCCATCGAACCGGGTGTGCCCGTCTACGAGCTGACCAACACACACGTCGAAGGCCGCTACCGGATCGAAAAGGAAGTGCTTACCGATCCGTGGCGCAATGTTGTGCTGCAAAAAATTAAGTTTGTGCCGCTGCGGGGAAATCTCGCCGACTATCGAATGTACGCGCTGCTGGCATCGCATCTCGCGAATTTCGGCTATGGAAATACCGGCTGGACGGGCGATTACAAGGGGAGGCCGATGCTTTTTGCCCAGCGCGATTCCTGCGCGCTCGCCCTCGCCTGCTCCGCGCCGATGCCAAAACGATCAGTCGGATTCGCCGGTACATCGGATGGCTGGCAAGATTTGTCGCAACATTTTCAGATGACTTGGGAGTACGACCGTGCGGAAAATGGCAACGTCGCGCTGACCGCTGAAATTGACCTGACCGCGTGCAACGGCGAGTTCATCCTCGCCCTGGGCTTTGGAGGAATCTGGGCGGAGGCCGGCCAGCAAGTACTAGCTTCCCTCTTAACCTCCTATGACAGGACCCGCAGAGAGTTCGTCCTGCAATGGCAGAAGTGGCAACAGACACTGAAGAAGTTCGACGAGAAGCCGCGGGCGAAAGACTTGTACCGGGCCAGCGCGGCGGTGCTGCGCTCACACGAATCCAAGGACTTCCTGGGCGGCATCATCGCCAGCCTCTCCATACCCTGGGGCTTCAACAAAGGCGATGAGGATCTCGGCGGCTACCATTTGATCTGGCCCCGCGATCTGGTTGAGAGTGCCGGTGGATTGCTGGCAGCCGGCGCCGACGAGGACGCTCTGCGTGTCCTGAACTACCTCGAAGCCACCCAGGAAGACGACGGACACTGGGCGCAGAACATGTGGTTGGATGGGCGTCCGTACTGGGACGGCTTGCAGATGGATGAGACCGCCTTTCCGATTGTGCTGGTCGATCTACTGCGGCGCGAAGCCCCGCGCTATTTTCAGCACCCCGAGCGCTGGTGGCCGATGGTGCGCAAAGCAGCCGCCTTCATTGTGGCCAATGGCCCGGTCACGCAGCAGGACCGCTGGGAAGAGGACGGAGGCTATTCGCCGTTCACGCTGGCGGCGGAAATTTCTGCCTTGCTGATTGCGGCCGACCTCGCGCAGTCGATGGGCGAGATTGAACACGCCGAATTTCTGCGTGAGATGGCCGACACCTGGAACGACAACATCGAGCGCTGGACTTACGCGGCAAACTGCGATCTCGCGAGGCAAGTCGGAGTCGAGGGCTACTACGTACGCGTCACGCCCGCGGACGGAGACGGGGCCGCCTCGCCCCTGCAGGGATTCGTTCCCATCAAGAATCGAGCCACAAGTCCAGACTCGCAGGCGGTCGAGATCGTCAGCCCGGACGCGCTGGCCCTGGTGCGCTTCGGCTTGCGCGCGCCGGACGACCCGCGAATCCTGAACACCATTAAGGTCATCGACGCCCTGCTCCGCATTGACCTTCCCTATGGGCCGGGGTGGTATCGCTACAATCGCGACGGCTACGGAGAGCACGAAGATGGATCTCCGTTCGATGGCACTGGAATCGGCCGTCCATGGCCGCTGCTGGCGGGTGAGCGGGCGCACTATGAACTGGCTGCTGGAAACGCCAGTTCCGCCGAGGATTTGTTGGGCGTGATGGAGAATTCCACCGGGACCACCCGCCTGATTCCCGAACAAGTTTGGGATACGACCGACATCCCGGAGCGCGAGCTGTTTGCAGGGAAAGCTTCCGGGTCGGCGTGTCCGCTGGTGTGGGCCCACTCGGAGTACATCAAGCTGCGGCGGTCGCTCGTCGACGGCAGGATTTTCGATCAGCCTCCGCAAACGGTAGAACGCTACTTGACGAACAAGAAATCGGCGGACTACTTCAACTGGCGCTTCAACAACAAGCCGCGCACCATGCCGCGCGGAAAGAAGCTGCGGATTCTGCTGATGGAACCGGCGATGGTGCATTGGAGTTTTGATGGCTGGCAGACGGCGCACGACAGCGTTTCCAAAGAGAGCGGCTGGGACCTCCAACACCTGGATTTGCCCACGGAAACTCTCGCCGCCGGCGGACAGATCATTTTCACCTTTCACTGGAAGAACAGCGGACAGTGGGAAGGGCGGGACTACTTCGTAACTGTCGAGTAATCGGGCAGCGCAGGAAGGCCGATTGTTCCCTCCACAACTTCCACGAAGTTGCGCTCTTCGCGGAGAATGAGCCGCCTGTTTTGGGCCATGACGAAATTCTCACGGGCCTCCGGATCTGACTTCAAACGTGTCCGGTAGACTTCATAAGCGGCAAGACTGTCAAAGGCAATTAATCCCCAGGCGACATCGTTGGTGCCTTCATGCGGAAGAAAATAGCCGACCAGATGGCCGCCGCATCGAGGAATGATTCGGCCCCAATTTTCGGCGTACGTCCTAAACGCATCCCGCTGGAAGGGATCGATCTGGTAGCGGATCACGCAGGCAATCTTCATACGGGCAATATGCCATTTGCGGGACATCAACACTTCGTTTACCATCAAAGTGTGAATGTAGAGTGCCATTCCGATCTTGCGGTTTCCCGAATTGCCGCGGCCATCGGCGAACCCGCGCGGGCGCGAATGCTCTACTGCCTGATGGATGGTCGCGCGCGAACCAGTACCGAACTGGCGATGGTGGCGGACGTTAGTCCGTCCACTGCGAGCGTGCACCTGAATCGACTGAAGACCGACCATCTCGTCAAACTGCTGGTTCAGGGAAAGCACCGCTACTACAGTCTTGACGGACCTAACGTCGCGGTTGTGCTGGAGGGGTTGAACGTTTTGGCCGGAGGATCCAGCGACCACTTTGTGCCTACATCTCCAAATCAGCTGCGCAGCGCGCGGACTTGCTACGATCACATGGCCGGCACGGTGGGCGTCGCGCTGCACGACCGTTTCCGGGCGCTGGGGTGGTTTTCGGCCAGTTCGAATAGGGCTGGTTCTAAGCTTGACAGCGACGCATACGATCTAAGTGCCGCCGGAACGAAGGCGTTTGAGGCTCTGGGGATCGATGTCGCCGCAATACGCACGCTGCGGCGCCGCTTCGCCTGTGCATGCCTCGATTGGAGCGAGCGTCGTCCTCATCTCGGCGGAGCGCTCGGGGCAGCAGTACTGCAAGTCGCGCTGAACAAGAAATGGGTGCAGCACGAGCTCGACAGCAGGGCGTTAGGCATCACAAAGTTTGGACGGCGCGATATGCTGGCTCGATTTGGGCTTGAGGTTTGAAGCAGTCAATCGGCGCGACACTTTAAACTCTCGTACTCACGTGACACAGTGTATCGAGGCGCCATGCGCATTCTTACGCTGTTTATTATGGTTCTAGCGATGACGACATGGATAACGACAACGATAATGATAATGACAATAACAATGACGAGCACCCTCGCAACATCTCAGACTCTGACTGCCGCGCAGGCCATCACCGACCCGAAGCAGATCGTTTCCAAACCCGACGCCCGCGTGGAGAAGAATCTTTCCATCGAGAAGCTTTACATGACGCGCCAGGTGGGAGGCGCAACCTGGTCGCCGGACGGCAAGACCGTCGCCTTTGTCAGCAACTTGAGCGGCCGCAATAATCTTTGGCTCGTGGCCTCCGACGGGGGATGGCCGATGCAACTGACGGTGAGCAATGAGCGCCAGACCAGCCCCACATGGTCACCCGACGGAAAGTGGATCGCCTATACGTCCGATTACGACGGCGACGAACAATGGGACATTTTTCTGGTGTCGCCGAAAACTGGACAGATCGTGAACCTGACTAACACGCGGGAAATTGCTGAGCAGGATCCCGCCTGGTCGCCCGATGGGCGTTATCTCGCGTACATGGTCAAGCCGAAGACGTCTTCGGTGTTCGAGATCGACGTTTACGACACCGTCTTGCGCGAGGTGAAGCATTTGACCACTGGAACCGCCAAGGACCGCATGAACGTCGCGCCCATCTGGTCGTCGGATGGGAAGTTCATTGTTTATACGCAAGAGCAAGCCAAGGGCACCGACTCCAACGTATTTGTGGTTGATATGGCGAGCGCGCAAAGCACGCTTCTGACGCCGCATGATGGCGAGAAGATCTTTGCGGCCAATGATGTCTCACCGGATGGAAAACACGTGCTGACAACGTCGAATGCCGCCAACGGTTACGACAATGTCGGACTGCTCGAGATCGCGACGAAGAAAATCCTCCCGTTGACACAAGATAAGTGGGAGATTTCTGGTCAGAACTTTTCTCCCGATGGAAAATCGCTCCTTTACACCGCCAATGTTGACGGCAATATGGAGATCTACGTCTACGACGTGGCCACGGCCAAGGCCCGCGCCCTGCCGCTCCCCAAAGGACTGAATTGGCCGTCGGGCGAGCCCTCGCCTTTCACGCGCGACGGCTCGCGGCTGCTCTACACCCAGACGGGTCCCACCGCGCCCGGCGATTTGTGGGTCTATAACATTTCTGATGAAGACGCACAAATCACGGACACGCGGGCGAGGACGCCCGCGCCACACGATCTCTCGCAGCAGCTTACACATTCGCTTGTGGGCGGAGTGCGCGCCGAAGACATGGTCGAACCCTATCTGGTTCACTATCCAAGTAAGGACGGTAAGTGGACGATCTCCGCCTTCGTTTACGTCCCCTATAACTTGCCGCGCAATGGCGAGCATCCCGCGATCGTCTATGTTCATGGCGGTCCGACGGCGCAGACTATGAACGCTTTCAATCGATTCGTCCAGTACATGGTCAATCAAGGCTACATTGTGATTGCTCCGAACTATCGCGGATCGACTGGATACGGAAAAGAATTCCAGCAGGCAAATCTTTTCGATATGGGAGGCGGCGATTTGCAGGATGTGCTGGCGGCCGCGGACTGGATCCAACAGACGGGCTACGTCGATCCGAAAAAACTCATTCTGATGGGCGGCAGCTACGGCGGTTACATGACGATGATGGGCGTCACCAAGGCTCCGGAGATGTGGGCGGCGGGCGTTCCGATTGTGCCGTTTGTGAACTGGTTCACCGAGATTCAGAACGAAGATCCCGTTCTCCAGCAGTCGGACCTTGCGACCATGGGCGATCTTGTGAAGAACAAGGCGCTCTATGAAGATCGGTCACCCATTAACTTCGTAAATCGGATCAAGGCGCCACTGTACTTGTTGGCGGGCGGTAACGATCCGCGCTGCCCCAAGGAAGAGTCGCAGCAAGTAGTGGATGCAGTCAAGAAACGCGGCGGGGTGGTCGAATACAAAGTCTATGAGAACGAAGGCCACGGCTTTGCCAAAGTCGAAAACCAGATTGATGCGTACAAGCGCGTGGCTGATTTTCTGAAGGCGCACGTTCCGCCAGCGGATTGCGGCTGCTCGCTGAATGAATAGGGTCCTGTATCTGACATGGTTACCTCTTAGGGCGATAAAATTAAGATTAGGAAAGTCACACTTTTTCCACTCTCCTCTGCTTATTGACAGTTGGTGTTTTTACTTTTCCGTTTTGATTCCTCATTAGGCTGGCTGCCTTTAAAGCTCGGCGGCAGAAGGGCCGATACTCCCTACGGGGGTTCGATGAAGCTGGCCCTACTAGCGCTGGTTAGCGTCCTTGGTCTGGCATCTGTGGCGGCGGGTGAAAATATTGACGGAACCATCGAAGGATGGCCCGCCCAGTCCCTCGCTTCACAACGCCCGGCGGTTGTGTGGCTGGAGGGCGTAAAAATGCCTGCGACAAGCAAGAAAAAGCCCGTGATGTCTCAACGCGGCGGCCAGTTTGTACCGTCCTTTCTGGTTGTGGTTGCGGGACAGTCGGTTGAGATGCCAAACGAAGATGAAGTCGCGCACAACGTTTACTCTATTTCCGACGCGAAGAGTTTCAACCTCGGGTACTACGCCAAAGGGGAACTTAAGGCGGTGACCTTTGACCGGCCGGGGATGGTTGACGTGCTGTGTCTGATCCACAGCTTTATGCGTGCCAAGATTCTTGTGGTGCCGAATCCGTATTACTCGATGGTTGCTGCGGACGGCAGCTTTCATATACACAACGCGCCGACCGGAAGATTTGTCCTCACGTTTTGGGGCGAAGGAATGGCCCCATCCAGTCAGGAAATCACTGTTCCAGCAGGCAGCAAGCCGATCAGCGTGCAGCTTCCGGCGCGCGACACCGCACCGCGATGATCATGCCGAATGTCAAAATAGCGCTAGGCGCGGTCGTCCTGGTTCTGCGACTGACGGCTATTCCGGCTGCGCAATCGCAGAATCCCGCGCCCTCGATTACCCCGCCATCGGGACTAACCATAAAAGTGCTCGACAGCATGACGCGGCTGCCGGGTGGACTCTCAGCCCTTCCCGCGCCACCTATCCCGGCGGATAACCTGCAAACCCAGGGCAAGATTGAGCTGGGCCGGATGCTGTTTTTCGATAAGCGGCTTTCCCTGGACCGTTCGACCAGTTGCGCCAGTTGCCACGAGCCCGACAAGGCCTACTCAGATGGCCTGGCCAGAGCTGTCGGAATCGGCCATGCGATTCTCAGCCGGCGTGCTCCTAGTCTGCTGAATGGCGCTTACAATTCCGCTCAATTCTGGGATGGCCGCGCGGGGAGCCTTGAAGAACAGGCACTCGGGCCCATGCTGTCCGCCAGTGAGATGGGCATGCCGGACCCGAAAGTACTACTCGAAAGGCTTCAGGGGATGCCGGAATACCGCCGGAGATTCCACTCCGTATTCGGACGGGTTATCAACTTGCGGGACATCCAGCGAGCAATTGCTGCCTTCGAGCGTACGCTGGTGACCCCGGACGCCGCTTTCGATCGCTATGTGACGGGAGACAAGCAGGCACTCACGGACCAACAGAAGCGAGGCCTAATCCTGTTCATCGGAAAGGCATCGTGCTCCCAGTGTCACAACGGCCCGAACTTTACCGATAACAAATTCCATTCCCTCGGACTCCTGCCCGGTCAGACCGACGATCTCGATCTGGGGCATTTCGTCGTGAGCAAGAATCCCGGGGACCGCCATGCCTTCAAGACGCCCAGCCTCCGCAGCTCGACAGACCAGTCGCCGTTCATGCATAACGGCGCTATCGCAACCTTGTCCGACGTGATCGACTTTTACGATCAGGGAGGAGGCCCAGGAGCCAAGTCGAGTTTGCTGTTCAAACTTCACCTGACAGCCGGAGAGAAAGACGAGTTGCTGGCCTTCCTGCGCGCTCTAGCCGGGCGTGTGCCGGAGAATTCTCACATGGCTGGGGAAAAGTAAAGAGCGGCGGATGGTTGGTGGTCTATTTGCGATCACTCGCATGCTTTGCCAAAGTCGAAAACTAGATCGATGCTTACAAACGTGGCTGATTTCTGACGGCGCACGTTCCGCCAGCGGATTGCGGCTGCTCGCTGAACGAGTGAGACGGCAGCTTTGAGGGCGAATCCGTAGACTAATCAGCTAGCGTCTCAGTCGGACAAGGTCTAGAAAGCCATCTCCCTCAATTGTTTCAATCCAGGTACGAATTCCCTCAATGACTTGGCTAAGCGTTTCAGGGTCGAGGATTAAAGCTGCAGGCACCATTAATCCAAGATCCCGCGATCTGAAAGTTTCCTCATCGATTCTTTGTTCCAAAATCAACTTCAAGAGCAGATTCTTACCGCCCTGGGTTTCGGTCACGTTGGCAACGGCAACGAGCCATGTTCCCTTACCGGTGTCTATTTTAGCTAAGTCGAGTGGTATATCGTGAGGGAGAATGGACACCGTTCACTCCGTCCCTGTGTGGTGCCGTTCTGCGTGATGCTTTTTAGCTGCTTCCAATCGCAGCATTACCATGTAGAGTACGATCGCGAGGTTGATAGCGATAATCAGAAGGCGAATCCAGTCGGGGCGCCGCAACAGATCCTCTACCTCGAAGGGGATGTAGATGGAGCCCGAGGCGATGGCCAGCCACTCCGCCCAGGGGCGGGTGTACCACAATCCGTAGGCCTCGACGAAGCGGAGGATCGAGTAGACCGTCGCCACCAGGGCAATCTTCCACAGGCGGATGTCACTAACGCGGTACACGAGATCGATAAAAACGCCGACGTAGTGGCGAAGAGGGTTAACGTGAAAAAATTCCAGGAAGCTCTCGGCTACTCCCCAGATATCCTTGTGGCGCATGCGGAAGATACCGAAGCCGGCGAGAACGACGACAATGCCCTTGGCAAATTCAAATGTCGCGACGGTGCGCACACCTTTGATGTGCGCGGGATCGTCGATAACCGGATGCGGAAGATGAGGGAGTTTTGGATGCATTTGGTGAAAATTGATTTCCGGAATCAGGGCATGATCGCGGATTTATTCTAAACGCGGCCCCTGAAGGGGCTCTTGGTTCAACTAATAGCTTGTCGGGAGGTCAGACGTTAGAGGTCAGATTGCAGAAATAAAACCTTCGTGTTTTCACCTTTGCAATCTGACCTCTAACGTCTGACCTCCCGACCTCTCTCACGCTACGCCACGTCATGTGTAAGCCCTTAACTTTGCTGGCGGACGCTGGCTCGCAGCTCTTCCACGATCTCCAACGCGGCCTTGTGGGCCTCTTCACATTGGTTCACTTCGAAGGAGATGGCGCCTACGCGGGCGTGACCACCGCCGCCATAGCGCTCGCACACGCGAGCAAGATTGACGCTGGGTTCGCGTTTGGACCACGGATTCGATCCGACCGAAACCTTTACCCGGAACGAACTCTTACTTAGGCCGATACTGTAGATCGAGTCCGGATGCAGGTAGTACGGAATGAACTTGTTGTAGCCTTCGAGATCCAGATCGGTGATGTCGAAGAAAATCGTACCGTCTTTTTCCTTGCTGCGCTGCCGCAGGATCCCGATGGAGCGCTGGTGGCGTTCGAGTAGCGGGGGCAGAACGGCAGCGACGAATGGCTCCTCGAGAATCTCGGCCAGAGGCTTGTAGGCGAGCAGAGGAATCACCGTCTTCACGAAGTTGCGATCGGTGGAGGCTTCGATGGCCATGGTCAGCTTCATGGCCGGGGCTTTCATCTCAACCGCGGACTTCGCGTCCTCGTACATCGCGCCATCGACGATGTCGGTCCAGCGAACCAGTTCCGAAACGGGGTGCGGATCGAAGCCAAAGTGTTCTTTGGCAATCATGGCAATGAAACTTGTGCAGGATTTGAAGGCTGGATCGTAGAACTTGTGGTCGCTCTCGTCCTGCTCGAAGTGGGCGGCATCGGCAGGCGAAAGAAACGCGCTTTCGTGGTGATCGAACCACCAGGTGATTTTAGGCGAACTGGAATACTTGAAATCGACGATAGCGTTTTCGTCGCCGTCGAACTGCTTCTCGTCGAAAAGAGACCCAGCGCGATGGAGCAGGCCGGAATACACGAAGTCCACATCGGAGCGGATTCTCTCCTTATAGAAGCGGGAGAACAGGGCGGCCGAGGACGCCCCGTCAAAACATTTGTCGTGATAAAAGACGCGTACTCGCAAATCTGGTTTCCTTAGCCCGTTTCTCCCGGGGGTGAAGTGAAAAACAACTAGGGTTGCTGGTTTGGAGATTTATGTCAAGGCGGCTGAAGCGCAAAGTTTCAAGATTTCAGAGTTTCAGGGTGCAAGTAAAGAATACGCTGAAACGCCGCAACCTTGAAATATGTCCGGTCTCACTTCTTCCGGCGACGTATCTTAAAGTCGAAACTGACGACTCCATTCCAGTCGCGCAGCGCCACGATCGAGATGTTCCGGGTAATGTTGTACTCGAACTGGATGATCTGCTGGTTGGAGACGGTGACGTTGGTGCTGTAAGTCAAGGTGACATTGCTGGCCACCTGTTGCTCAATGGTGACCTGCGGCCCTCGAACCAGGCTGGTTTCGCCGGCCAGTCCCTGGGGATCGACCTTGACGCGGCTGGCTCCGAACAAGCGCTGCAAGCGGCTGTTAAGGGTGCTGTTGAGCGCCTCATTGATCAGCAGGTTGGAGGCGTCACCGCCAAAGCCAAATGACGACCCGCTGGTGGCGGCTGCCGATTCTTCCTGCGTGCGGCCCAAAGCCAGCAGGGCGATGACGTCGGCCTGCGGAAGTTGCGGCTCGGATTGCCAGGTTACCTTCAGTCCGTTGGCCACGCTGGCATCGCCACGGAGTTGCACGGTGATGTCGTAGTCGCGCACGCGTGTCGTCGCCTGCAGATCGATGATGGGCTGTGTCCGGGCAGGATTGGCGAAGGTAACATCGCCGCGATCGAGCTTGAATTTCGTCCCGTTGAAAGTGACTTCTCCTTCCATCACTTCCACTCGTCCGAGAATCGCGGGACGCTCGGCGGAGCCACGAATCCGGATGTCCGCATTGCCCGAAAGCCGGGCGATGGCGGTTTGCATCTGCAATTCCGGAGTGGTGGTGATGTGAACATCGAGCTTGAGTCGGCTCTGCAGACTTTCGGCTTCGGTCAGGACGACCGTCTGCCGGCTCTTCTCGATATAGGAGCTGAAGTCAAATCCTGGAGTGACGGCCAGCTTGGTAATGACCACATTGCCGCTCAACAGGGCGGAATTCGTGTTGCCGGTGAGACGGAGGTCGGCATCAGCGGTAGAACTCACACCCGGAGGATAACGCAGGCGAACGCCATGGGCGGTCGCGCCAAAATCGAGTTGGAATATGCCGCTCTGGTAGGTTGCGGAACCGGTCAACGCGATGGTGCCGCCTCCGGTGGTGCCGTTGAGGCTCTCGATCTGAAAGCGATCGCGATCGAATAGCACTACTCCGTTCAGGTCGCTGAGGCCACTGGGAAAATCGTTGTGACTGATGAAGGTGTTGTGCACTTCCAGCCGTCCTTGCAGCACGGGCTGCGAGAGCGTGCCGCCGGCGTCAAGATTTACGCCGAGAGTGCCACGCGCCAGGATTTTTGGGTTGATCGACTGAAAGAGCGTCATGTTAACCGAGCCGTCGAAACGAAGATCGAGTTCTTTGTTGCCGCCCAAATGCGCCGTTCCGTGCGCAGTGAAGTCGGTCCCACTACCTGCCAAATGAAGGCTTTCGACCGTTAGGACTTGGTCCGCGACCTCGAAGCGAACCGTACCAACACTTTGTACCTGCACGCGGTCCACTTCGGCGCTGAAGGATTGGAGCTCGGCGACCGCTTTCAGATTGCGCGGAGTACGCAGGGGACCGCGAAGCTGCAGCGTTCCCTCCGTGGAGGAGTGCCCCGTCAGCTTTCCAGGCAAGTAAATGCGCAACAGCGAATCGGCATCCAGATGATGGAACGCAAGGTTGAGATCGGCATTGAAATCGTGCTCTAAGGCGACCGTTCCCGCGATGGTCAAATCAGCTTTATTAAAATCGGAGTGGGCGTTGACATCGAGCTGGTGCTCGCGCGTGATCGCATCCAGGTAGAAGTCTCCGATGCGCTCCTTGTCCATGGCGAGATCCTTGAGATGGACGTGCGCTTCGATCGAGGGCAGCTCCAGCGTTCCGCTGGCTCGTATCGTAAAGTCGGCAACGCCGTCGGCCGTAAGCGGGCTGGTCTGCAAGCGCGGGAAGTGAGTGAGATCCAGATTGCGTCCAGAAAGACTCAGACGGAACTGGGTCTTCGGTAATTCGCTGTTCGACGCCGCGAGGACCGAGGTGCCGATGGCGGCGCTCCCCGACAACGGAGCGCCGTAGACGCTGGCATCAATGTTGTTGAACTGAAGTTCGCCGCCAGCGAGGCGGAGGTCGCTCTTCAATAAGGGCACGGTCGTTCCAAAGGCCATGCCATTGTGAAGGTCGAGGTGTCCATCGCCGTGAGGATTGGCGCGGGTGCCCGAAACGGTAGCGACCAAGTCCACAGTGCCGGCGAACGGCTGGGTAAGTCCAGCGATTCGAGCGAACTCGGCCGCGTCAGCGTTGCGCAAATCAAAATGCAGAGTAAAGGGACCGCCCGGCAGAAGTACACCTCCTGTCAGTTCGGCGCTGGATTCGAAGCGGGCGGTGGTGTGGCCATGAATGATGGAACCATTGTGGGCGGCAAAGTGATTGCTGGAAAGCTGGACTGCGGTTGTGAGTGCATCCCAGTGAACGGTTCGGGAGGAGAGTCGCTCGGTCGCGGGTAAGACGGTATCAAAGTCGTAGACTTCGAGATTTCCGCTGATGGAAATGTCAGAGAGTTTGCCGCTGGCGGTACCGGCAAGACTCGCCCAACCGTGAACTGTGAAGGGCAATTCGCGGGAACCGTAGGCGGCTTCGAGCAGCGGCGTCCACTCCTTGACGTTGTGGCTGGTGAATGAGAAGTGCAGGGATGACGATGAACTCGCCGCCAGATCGCCGGTGGCGCTGATTTCAGAGGCCGGCGTTGTCAGATGAAGTTGGCTCAGTTCTATTTCGTCCCTCGATCCGCGGTAGACGCCGTCGATCTGTCCGCGTAGTGGAGTCTCGTTCGGAGGCGGCTTCAGCGGCGGTGTAATGCTCAGCTTGAGGCGAGTCTCGGCGTCGCGGATGGAGCCAACCCAAAGCACCTCAATGTTGCCGCTCGCAATGCCCGACAGGTCGAGGCGATCGAGCGGAAGTTTTTCTGAACTCAATATCTGCAGGCCGGGTAGCAACGGGAAGCCTGCCAATTGCAGGTGCACCGAACCGCGCTGCAGACTTCCCGGCGGGACGCGTCCGATCACACGGCGACGCGCCGGGGCGTGCGACGGCTCGACCGAGCTTCTGATCGAACCTTGGGTCGAAGTCTGGGTCGAAGTCTGAAGTGAACTTTGAAGTGAATTCTGCAGCGAACTTTGCCAGTTGGTTACATCGGCATCGCCGAGCAGATCCCCACCAAGCAGATTCGCCTTGATCGATGAGAGGCGAAAGCGATCGGGCGTCACAGCAAATCCTGCGGCAAACCGGCCATTCCGCATCGACAGCTTCCCGTTCGACCATTCGATGTCCCTGGCCTGCACCGTTCCCTGGGTGGAGAAAGTCTGCAGGTTCCAGGAAACCTTGCCCTCGAACTGGGCGGTGCCTTTCTGAGGTGACATGCTCTGAGGTAGGCCAGTTCGAGGCGACCTTGTTCGAACTTGCACCGGCCGTGTCAGGTGCGCGAGTTCGCCAAGATCCGTGACGCCGTGGTACTCGCCGTTCAGTTGGGGGTTCTGAAAGTCCTGCAGGCGCCCCCCGAAATGAATTTCAGATTTTCCCGAAACCAGCGTCAGGTTGCCGATGTCGGCATGTCCGCGGGCCAGAATCAGCGCCGCATCAGCACGCCACACAAACGGTGGGTAATCCTGAATGCGCGTGGCGACGCTTCCCGCGACCACATGGGCTACGTAATGCCGCCGCAGCAAGGAGTAGCTCAAGAGGCACGACAAGTCTCGGGCGGCAAATTCGAATGGCACTTTTTTGTCTTCCCACAGCAGTTCTCCCTGTTGAACCTCCAGGTGTGAAACCGCCAGCGAGACCAGTTGTTCTACCGGGCTCTGATTGGAGGATAGACTCGCCGCCGGTACTGGAGCGTTGGTGGTGCCGTCGGGATAGGCAACGATGTGGACAACCGCATGCTCGAGGACCAGAGAATGTAATCCGACCGTGGTGCTGAGGATGGAAATGATTTTCATTTCCGCCTGCACACGGTCGACATGCAGAAACGGGGCTTGATCGGGAGCTTCATGGCCGTGGATGGTCAGGTTACGAGCGTCCACGCGAAGGCGGAATGGGATAGTGTGAAGTTCCCCGAGCTCGACGCGGCCACCGGTAAGCTTCTCCGCCGCAGCGATTACCCGGCGGCGAACTATCCGCTGAAAGGAGTCGGTGGTAACGTACCAAGCCAGAAGGCTGAAGCCAAGCAGGCTGAACACGCAAAAAGAGAGAAACAGTTTCCACAGAATGCGCCGGCGCTCAGGAGGGGATGGCTCGGTCGATGGTTCAGACGCGGGTTCGATCGCGTGCCCGGTCGATTCCTCGGTCAAGGATTGCTTTCTCCGGCGGCGGGTTCCGGGGCCAGGATGTGGCTTCCGGAGCGCAGACTCGCCAGCCACCCTGAAAGCAGCTCGTTCATTTTCTTCTCGGCCAGCAATTCTTTAATTCGGGAAAAGACTTCGGTCAACGGCGTAGCACGGCTGCCGGCTTTTTTCATCTCCGGCACCAACTGATCGCGGTAGTAGGTCTCTACCGCCTGCTGATCGATGTGTATCGCGGGGCGGAGCCGGTCTTCCACGAGCTTCATCAGTTGAATCTGGTCGCTTAGATGTTTCTCCAGCGACGGTTGGGTGAGCCCATAGCGTTGCAAGGTGGCGCGCCATCCGTCATCGGTGACGGAATCGGGGCGGAGTTTGCGAACCTCGGCGCGGACTTCGGCGACGCGGGCGTTGACCTGCTCCCGGGAAGCCGGTTGCGCCGGCCGGACTTGCTCCCGCAGCAGTTCCTGATCGACCAGCCGATCGAGCGCCGCCCTACGCTCGGCCGAAGTGAACGAGTCCGGATCGCGGCCGTTGGAGAGCGCTTCGAAGGCCACTTCCTGCTCCCAATCGCTCTGCAAGACCACGTGGCCGTTCACGTTGGTGACAACGCGATCCACGACCTGGCCGCCCATCGCTGAGATCGTGGGCGCCATGGCGAGCGCGATCGCGAGCGCGCATTGGCTCCCGAGTTTGTAGCTGGACCAGCGGGGATGCCCCCCGCTCCAACCCGTCTTTTGTTCGATCTGTTTCATCAGAACGACTGCCCTACACTGAACGAAAAATTAAAACGCCCGGCCCGTTGATATCCAAATTGCCCCACCGAATGCCCACTGTTGGTGGTCACGTTGGTATAGCTGGGAAAGTAGGGTGGATTCAGATTGTATCCGAAATCGAAACGCAATGGTCCGATGGGTGTCTGATAGCGTACCCCCATGCCGACTGCGTGCGAGACGTAATTGTAATTACATTGCGAATACACCGGAGCGGGCGCCGGCTTAAAACAGAGATCTTCGTCGGGCTGATGAAAGCGCGCCAGGCTGGGAAGCATTTCTTGGGGCCGGGCAAAGACATTCCCCATATCCTCGAAAACCGTAAAGCCGACGTTGTCATTCAGGTAAGGCACCCTGACATTTGGGAAACGCATCTCGAGATTGTTGAGGAACACGGCGCTGCCGCCGACGGGGAACCCGGTGAACGGATCGCGTGGTCCTGCTTGATTTAACCCGAATCCGCGGTGAGAGTTGCCCCCGCCGCTAAAGAAACGCTCGGGCAGCGGGATGAGATTGTCCCCGCCTGCCGCCGTTTGCGAGGGATCGAGTATAACCGTGCTTCCGAAGGGATTTTCAACGCCGACGGTGGTGGAGCGGGCGAAAACAAACCCTTGCCCCGTGCTGCGATCGCGAAAGAAGGTATGGTAAGTGGAGTTCTTGATCAGCACGCGGCTGAAGTCCGCTTCCGAGCCGAAGTAGCTCGCCGCGACCCCGCCTTCTACAGTGGTGTAACTGCCGCGAGTGCTTTCCAGATCGCTGTCCCGCCGGTTACGAATGTAGAGAAAATTGGGCATTCCTACCCGCGTCGGCTGGGAGAGCAGCGGGATCAGGTTGCTGGTGACTTCAATATCGCTGGCCTCGATGCGGCGGTAGCTGAACCGGTAAGCCATTGTCGTTCTTTCCTCATCCCTCAGCCGGTAGAGCACCTGCGAGATCTGGAAAGTGCCCTCCAGACGCCTCGAGGTAAAAGTGGAGACGTCCACAGTGTTGTCATAGAGCCCCGTGGCGGTGAAGCGAAGGTTGTCATTGTTGAGCACGTTAGGGATTTCGTAACTGATGAGCGCTCTCTGCTGCAGGTAGCCGAGGTTGCCCTTCATAGTAATGGTCTGGTGGCGCCCGCCCACGTTGATGCGGCTGACGCCGAGAGAGACCATGGGGCTGACTCCGGTTTGCCCGAGGGGCTGATTGGTTCCGTACGAAGGTTGTCCGGTTTGGAATTCGAAACCGACGCCGTAGTCGAAAGTGTAACGATCCGCTTCGCTCACGGTGACGAGCACGTTCTTACGCGATTCGGTGCCCTCGGGGTTCTGGATGGCGGTGTCCACCTGCTTAAAAAGGCCAAGGTCATAGAGACGATGTTGACTCTCCAGCATGTCCTGCTGGCTCAGGGGTCCGCCCGGTTGCACCTTGATTGCCCGGCGCGCCACTCCGGAGCGCGTGTAGTGCAGCCCATCGACAAAGAGTTGATTGACGAAAAACTGCTCGCCTTCATGAATGGTGAAGGTCACACCGACGCGCGGTGAGTTGTTCGATGACGGCACCGGAACGTAGGCGACGTCGACGGTGGCGTTCGGAAAACCATTATTGAAATACCTGCTCAGAATCGTGTCGCGATCGTCGGCCAGACTCGATTCGTCAAAACCCTGGCCTTCAGCGGTGGAAATTTCGGGGAGTTGTTCCTGCGGAAGCGTATAGTTCCCCTCGATGCGGACCAACGCCACGCGCGTCTGCGGACCCTCTTTGATCGCGATTTGAATGGCCAGCAGCGATGGATCGTTCTGGTATTTGTTCAGGAGTTTGCTGGCGACTTCGGCCTGGCGGAAGCCGCTCGCGCGATAAAGCGTCTGAATGCCCCGCACATCCTCTTCCAGCAATGCTTCGCTGTAGCGCCCATGGCTGAACAGACGTCCGGCGGCTTGGACCTGCATGCGGGAGCGAATCAGTTCGTCGGAAAAAAAATGGTTGCCGGAAATCCGAATGGCCGCAAGTTTGTGACGGTCGCCGGGGCTGATGGCATAAACCACCTGTAAATTATTGCTCCCGGGCTCCGTGTGCTGGCTCACGCTCACGGTGGCTTCGAAATAACCAAGCGTCTCCAGATGATTCTGAAGGTTACGGCGCCCCTCGTTGAGCAGGTCATCGTCGACCGCGCCTTCCTCGTAGATGGGCACAAGCTTCTTGAGCACACGCTGGCTAACCTTAAAACCCTCGGCGGCAATCGTTACTCCCGGGCCGCGATCCACCTTCAGGACATAGTCCACGGCGTTATGTTCGGCATGGTAAATGCGACTGGCCACCTCAACTTGAGCAAGCAGACGGTTCTGCTTCTGATAGCGAGCCCGAATTCGCTGCAGGGCGCGCGTAATGCGATTGGAGACGACCGGAACGCCAGAATGCAGCTTGCCGATTTCCTCGATCTGTTCGACGGAATAGCCGGCATCGCCTTGCACTGTGATCTCCCCGATTCGAGCACGCGTACCGAGATTGACCTGAAAGGTCAGGTTGACCTGGTGTTGCTGTTCGTCGCGCGCTTCGGACGCGGTCACCTTCGAGAGGTGAAATCCGTTTTCTTCCAGCACACGTTGGATACCGGCCAGAGCGCGATCAAGTTTCTCGCGGGTGTAAAGTTCTCCCAGTTGCAGGCGGGTGGCGCTGGCCAATTGGTTTGCGGATGGATTGGTGGAAGCGCCTTCTACCACCGCTTTACCCACAAAGAAATTGCCGACGGTGAGAAAGCGCAGCCTGACTCCGGTGGTTTCGGTGCGATCGGCTTCCGCCTGAATGTCGGCGAATCGACCCGTGGCAAAAAGAGCCTGCATCGCGTCGTGCAAGTTATCGCGCGTCAGAGGTTCGCCGATCTTCAGCGGCATGGCCGCCAGCAGCGAAGCGGCCTCTTCCGGAGGAACGCCGGGAAGCTCGATTTGATCGATCGTCAGACCGAGATAGGGGGTGATGGTTCCGAATTGCGCTGACGATTCGGGTGGCTGCTGTCCGGCCGGCGGGAAAGCACTCGTCCAACTTGTGGTACTCGCCAGCAGCAAAATCAGAAGAGCTATGCCGTTGATCACCAATTCAGTCTGGCTGCGGCAAAGTGAAGCTGCCGAGTCCCGAAACTCAGGCTGATTAATCATGAAGCCTTTCGGGTTCGATGAAGCGCGAAACGGCACACGTTGCTCGCAGGATGAAGTTTGGTGACCGGCCCCTATAATACTGTCAGAACGGCTCACAGACCGTTAATCGCTAAGGTGAGCGCTTCGGAAATGGCCGCTTTGCCGAACCCGTCGCCCAATACGTTGCCCGGCACTTTACGCAATAGTGATCATTGCTCACAGGATCACTACACGAATGACCGCTACACGAACGAGCGCTACTCGCGGCAGATGTTGTTTAAGGAGATCGGAGCCGAGGGCCAGAGCAAACTGTCGCAGTCCCGCGTCGTCATTGTGGGATGCGGCGCCACCGGTTCTGTGCTGGCTTCGCTGCTGGCGCGTTCCGGCGTCGGGACGCTGCGGATACTCGACCGCGACTACGTCGAGCCCAGCAATTTGCAACGGCAGTCGCTTTTTGACGAGAACGATGCGCGCGAATCGGTGCCGAAAGCAATCGCGGCGGCGCGGCAGATTGCCCGCTTCAATTCAGAAATCGTGGTCGAGCCCCACGTCGCCGATCTGGTCCCTGCGAATGTCGATTCCCTGCTAGGCGGCTCCCACCTGATTTTGGACGGTACCGACAATTTTGAAACCCGCTACCTGATTAACGACTATGCGCTCAAGAACAATGTTGCCTGGATTTACTCGGCGGCGGTCGGGAGTTATGCCGTCACCATGAACGTCCTGCCGGGTGAAACGGCATGCCTGGCCTGTATCTTCCCCGAATCTCCACGCGGAAATGTGGAGACTTGCGAGACGTCGGGCATCCTGAATTCCGCCGTGAACCTGGTGGCATCGATTGCGGCTACCGAAGCGTTGAAGTTTCTGGTGAGCGCGCGGGCGAAAATGCGGCGGACGGTGCTCTCCTGGGATGTTTGGACGAACGAACGCGCGGAGTTGGCGGCGATTCATTCACGGGTCGGATGCCGCGCCTGCTCGGGAGACTTTGTTCATCTGGCGGGTGAAGGACGGCCTCACATTACTCTATGTGGCAGAAATTCGGTGCAAATCCACGAGCGTCTACGGCCCGTGGACTTTGCCGAACTCAGCTCCCGCCTACAGCCTCACGGCAATGTCCGCCACAACGAGTATGTTCTGAAGTTCTGGCGCGAGCCTTACGAAATGACGTTATTCCCCGACGGCCGGGCGATCATTAAGGGCACGACCGACACGGCCATTGCGCGCAGTCTCTACGCGCGGTATGTGGGGAATTGAAAGGCAGATGGAAGAGGTCAGAGGTGAGATTGCAGAAGTAAGACAACGCCAACTGATTGCAAGTTGTGCGCAGCGGTTTTCACCCTGCTGATGAACTATTCCTGGCTGAACCGCAGCATTTTAACCAGAAGCGCCGCGAATCGACCGGAATGTGCGTTTGTCTTGGATTGAGCGGCAACTGGCCAGCAAACTGCACTCATCTGACTAAGTATTAGTCCCCTTGTGGAGGCAGTATGCGACCCTATTTGGTTCTGACCGCGGTAGTTTTGATGGCAGTAGCTGCTTTTGGGCAACCGCCTTTTCCCCACCCAACCTACGGAGCTTGCTTGTATGGCTGCGGCCCGTATGTGCCCCTTTTGACTACGCCGGAGATATCTCTGGAAACGGTTTCGCCCAATCCGGTGGGAGCGAGCAACGCGACCACGGGTTTGATTGCCGGTGCGACCAATTCGACGCTTTCGCAGATCGAGGGATCGACGAGTTCCGTTTACACCGCGCCCGTTTGGTATCAGGGCGGCGCGCCGCTGACGACCTCGCAGGTTCAATTGTCGCCCGAGCCGATTGGACGCGATGGTCACATCATGCGCGGCGGGATGCACAACCCGATGCATGCAGAGTTTCAGCACGAGGGACGTGCCGGAGAAGAACGTCCGCGCGAAGACCGCATGCACAAGGACCATCCGCGTGAAGGTCAGGTCGCAACTGAAGCAGCCCACGGCAATTGGACTTACTTCACTGGCCGGGACAACGCCACCGAGTCGACGAGCGTGGCGAAAGGCTTCAGAAAGGCCACTCACGCTTACACCAACGATGACGTGAAGCGCCAGAACGACAAGAACGGCATGGTGAAGTACGACAGCAAGACGGAAAAGATGTAGGGGAGCTTAGTCTTTAGCTTTCGGCTCTTGGTCCCCTTGTTGCGGAGGCCAAGAGCCTTTCTTTTTCTCGAAGCGGATCATTCCTCGATCCCTCATCCCAGCTGGCTTACGAGAAGCAACTTTCCCTGTTCCAGGGCGGAGACGGCGGCATCGCGGGAGACTGTAGGAAAGTCATCCAGAAAATCGGCTAGGGTCTGTCCACCCTCTAACTAATCGAGCAGCGCCTGAAACGGAACGCGTGTGCCGCGAAAGACAGATATCCCCCGAGCACTTCCGGATCTTTCTCAATAACCTTGTTCACGGAAAGCATGGCCAAGTTTCCTTATCTACCAATGCGATTCTACTCCGCGACAACCGCCGACACAAAGCTGAGTTAAAGGGCCCCACATAACTATCTGCCATCTACTGGCAAGCCATTTGCCTCCCCAATCTGCTATCTTCGTGCGATTGCTTCTGTGCGCGAATGAACCAAGACGCCTCCGAGCCGAGGATGAGTGTCTCGATGACTGCTACTAATGTGAATCGGGTTGACGGTGCTCGACCGGAGCCGTCCCGTCTTTACCGGTGGGTGGTGCCGGGTGGGCGCATCTGCTTTCCCATAGAGAGGCGGCTTGCCGCGTCTCGGCTGCTAGTGAAGTGGTGTCGGTAGGACGGGGCAAGCCCCGTCTCTACAGAAAGGGATGAATGCTATTAAGGCCTAGGTTACGAAAGTGATCGGGCAACCTCGCTGGGTCGGCACTTTGGTCGGATAGATCGCTCCACAAGCTACGGTTTTTGGTATTCTGACGACTTAGGAAACGGTCGAGAGCGCTTCGCGACTGCCTCGGCAAATTTGTACAACGAAAAGAGTTGAAAGCCGCATCTGAAGCAGTAGCGGCCGGAAAAGGCGACTTGACCGACCCGAAGCACGGCATCACCGAAGCAGAAGCGATTGAGCAGGCGAAGCAGGGCCACGAGGCTGCATTCGACGTCCTCTATCACCTGCATAAACGGCGCGTGTACTCCCTATGTTTGCGCATGGTCTCCAATCCCGCGCAGGCCGAAGATCTGGCCCAGGAAGCATTTCTTCAGCTCTTTCGCAAGATCGGCACTTTTCGCGGCGAATCGGCCTTCTCCACCTGGCTGCACCGCATGACGGTGAACGTGGTGCTGATGCAACTGCGCAAGAAGGGCTTGCCGGTGGTGTCGCTCGAGGAGACTCTGGAAGCCGACGACGAGGCTCCCAGGAAAGAATTTGGTACGCAGGATGTGAAGCTGACGGGTTCCATCGATCGCCTGCAGCTACAGCGAGCGATCGACCGGCTGCCGCCAGGTTATCGAACGGTTTTTGTTTTGCATGACATTGAGGGATTTGAGCACAACGAAATTGCCGAAATCGTGGGCTGTTCGATTGGCAACAGCAAGTCGCAGCTCCACAAGGCGCGATTGAAGCTGCGGGATTATTTGAAGTTCATGAGAGCCGAAAAGGCCAAGACTGGATAACGGAAATTGCGGTATTGGGGAGAGAGTTGCTATGACGTGTTCCGATGTACAACGAGTTCTGCCGGAGGTCATCGACGGCGATCTGAACGGTGCGTTTGGAAGTGATTTTGAGACCCATTTAAGGTCTTGTCCGGATTGTTCGGATCTGCTGTCCGATCTCAAGATGATCACAACCGAAGCCCGGCAACTGGCGGCAACCGAGGAACCGTCGCCCAGCGTGTGGCCGCAGATTGCGGCCCAATTACGCGCCGAAGGGCTGATTCGTGATCAGAACTCGGAGTCCGCGGCCGGCGGACCTGTTCTAGTCCAACTTCCTCCGCGGCCGAGATGGAGTGCATGGTGGCTAGCGCCAGTGGCAGCTGCCCTGGTGGCAGCAGGCTCTTATGTAATCAGTCACAAGCCAGCGCCGCAATTCGCCAACCAGCAAGCTCCGGCAACGCCCGGCGCTGCTCCGGCTCAAGCTCCAACCACAGTTCCGGAGTCTCCGGCCGCTACAACGGCCTCCGTGCCGGCCGCGACTCCTGAGCAAGAGGCGAAGAAGTCAACTACGCCAACGGGTCTTCCAGCGCCGGCTCCCGAAGCCACCGTAGAGCCTTTGCCGAGCGCGGAAGATCGACAATTCCTGAGTGTAGTTTCCACCCGTGCCCCTTCGATGCGGGCCGCCTATGAAAATCAGTTGAAAGCCGTGAACGCCGATATCCGGGAAACACAGGCCTATGTAAATCGGAATCCGGGAGATGCGGACGCCCGGCAGCATCTGATGGATGCCTATCAACAGAAAACACTTCTTTACCAAATCGCGTTGGATCGTATTCAATAATCGAAGGGGCGGATCGGATTCCCGACCGCAGGGGCGGCGTTTTATGGCGGGTCTTCTCATGGCGGGTCTTCGGCAAGTTCGGATCGATTACCCCACGGTTGTAGGTCTGGTTCTGGCCTCTTGCTTGGCGTCCGCGGCCTTCGCCGCGAGCAAGGAGTATCGTTATACCGTCGGCCCCCACGCCAATATCACCGTTGATACCCAGTACGGCGCAATTTCGGTAAAGCCCGGCAGCGACAATCTGGTCGTAGTTACAGCCACGTTCAAGCCGGAGAATGTAGAGGTCGACCAGCAGCAAAGCGGCAACCGTATTGAAGTCGCCTCCCACCTCCTGCGGGGTACAGACCAGCAGACGGGCCAGGTCGATTACGAACTGATGATTCCGCCCGATGCCAACGTCAACCTGCGTTCTTCTACCGGTCCACTATCGGCGGAGCGCTTGCGCGGAGACCTGACTCTTGAAGGCGCCGAGGCCGTGGTGAATGTTCGCAACGTCGAGGACGGCCATGTGCACGTTCGGACAATGGGCGGTCCGATCACGCTCGTCGATGTTCGCAACGGCCATGTGGAGATTGCCTCCATCAGCGGCGACGTTCATCTAAAATCGGTCACGGGACCGCTGGTGCAGGTCAGCTCCGGCAGCGGAAGAATTTTTTACGACGGTGATTTCGGCTCCGGCGGCGACTATCGCTTTATCACCCATTCCGGCGATATCGAGGCTTTGGTGCCGGCGGATGTGTCCGCTGGTTTCCGGGCGCATTCCATGCTAGGCCGTGTGCAGCACGATTTCCCTCTCAAACCCAGGCATTCCCGGTTCTCCGAGGAAGTGGGACGTTCCTTCATCGGTAATGCCGGCCAGGCCTCTTCGGAGGTCGTGCTCCGCTCTTTCAGTGGTAGAATCCGCCTCAAGCAACAGTAAAAAACCAGGTGACAGGTCTCAGTTCGCGGGTCTCAGAAAAATCTGGGCCTTTCCCTCCGTTGTAGGGAGTGCCATGGGAGTGCGCGCGGTGTTTCTGGTGGGATTCATGGCTGCCGGCAAGACCACTGTGGGCCAGGAACTGGCCCGGCGCTTGAATTGGGATTTTGTGGATCTGGATACCCAAATCGAGTCCCGCGAGCGACAAACTATTGCGGAGATATTCCAGCACCGGGGAGAGCTTGAGTTTCGGCTTGTCGAAACCGAAACTCTTCGCGATCTGACCGAATCGCTTCAGCGTAACTCCGTGGTCGCGCTCGGCGGCGGAACGTTCGTGCAGCTCAGGAACCGGGAGTTGCTGCGGGCTTGGCCCTCTGTATTCCTGGACGCTCCCTTGGACGAACTCTGGCGCCGCAGCCGCGAAGACGCCACGAATCGACCTTTGCGGCAAAATAACCGCGCCGACTTCGAAAGCCTGTATTGGGAGCGGCGAACGTCCTACACCCAGGCAACCATGACCGTCGTAACTTCAGGGAAAGATCCCTCCTCCCTTTGCGCCGAGATCGAGCGTACTTTGCAGTTTCGGGGCATTGACGCGGAAGGCCCGTCCCAGTTTGGCCCCGCTCATTTCGGAACAGGAGAATCAAGGTGAAGTTGTCTTATCGGCTGCTCGCATTCATGATGGCGCTGGTCTGGTTCGTTGCAGCGTCTAGTTCGTTGGCGTCGGCCGCTCCCATGCCAAAAGAGAAGGAGAAGGAACACGAGGGGAAAAAAGTTGACTCCGGTTCTTTCGGGGTGTTCCAGAATGGCCACCGAGTTGGAACCGAGACGTTTTCAATTTACGAGAACGCCAATGGCAGCGTCGTCCAGTCCGAGTTCAAAACCGAGAATGCTCCAACCCAGGACGTGCAAACTTCCGAGCTGCAGCTTACCGCGAGCGGGAATATTCGGCGTTACGAATGGAAAGAGCTGAGTCCGGAGAAAGCGGCATCGGTGGTGGTTCCCAACGAAGATTTTCTGAACCAGAAATGGAGCGCGGAAGGCGATAAAGACCATGAGCAGCCCTACCTGCTCCCACCGACGACCAGCATTCTGGATGACTACTTCTTCATCCAGCGCGAGGTGCTGGCCTGGAAGTTTCTGGCAGCAGCCTGTAAACAAGAAGGAGGCCAGGTGAAGTGCCCTCCGAGACAGCGCGCCCAGTTTGGAACCATGAACCCGCACCAACACTCGTCGGCTCCATTGATGGCGGAATCGCTCGGACGCGAAAAGGTGAACTTAAAAAGCGGGCCGCAGGAACTCAACAAATTGGAACTGAAAAACGATGCCGGGACGTGGCAACTCTGGCTCGACGATCAATGGAAGGTGATGAGGATCTCTATTGAGGCGGAGAATACAGTGGTAGATCGCGACTGAGTTCAGGTCTTAGGTCTCAGTTCTTAGGTGTTGGACTCTAGATATCGAGCGCAAAACACTGCGGTTTCTAAGACCCGACGCCTAAGACCTAAGGAAAGTCTGATTAAGTCGCTGGTGCCTCCGTGCACCCCCGTGTACCCTGTGGTTCAAGGTTTTCGACGGTACTTAATCAGAGTCTCCCTAAGGCCCGCGACCTAAGACCTGCTCTAGGAAGACCTGGTTTAGGATAACTCTTGACGATAATTGATTCACGCACGTCGCGCGTTCTGTTCACCGCTCTGCTGTTCGCCCTGGGTTTGGGCTTTCTCTACGCGGCGCGACGAACCTTGATTGTTTTTTTGTTCGCCGTCTTCTTTGCCTATCTTATCAATCCCGCCGTTGTGCGGTTGGAGAAACTGCTTCGCAGCCGCGCCTGGGCGATCACTTCCATTTACCTGCTGCTGCTGGTTGGTCTGATGGTGTTCGGCGCTCTCGTTGGTCCAAGGATTGCGCGCCAGAGCGCTCGCTTGGGATCGTCGCTGCCGGGATTTATGGATAAAGCCAGCAGCGGCCAACTCTCCGGCCAAATTGGCCAACTGGCCACACAGATCGGAAACGAACACGGCTGGAGTGCCGAGACTCAGAAGCGTATCCAAAGCTTCCTGATCAGCCGCCGGGGAGACTTGGCGCATGTGGCGCAGCGCATCGGCGTGCGCGCGGCCGAGGCGGCGCAGCAGGTGTGGTTGCTGTTTCTGGTTCCCATCCTGGCGATTTTTTTCCTGCGCGACGGCGGTAACTTCCATGAAGTGCTGGTGGCAATGGTGCAGTCGCGCTCACAACGCGAGTTTTTACAGGATGTGCTCCAGGATTTGAACCAGATGCTGGCGCAGTTCATTCGCGCGCAACTAACCCTCGCCGCCTTATCGTTTCTGGCATACGCCTCAATGCTGGGGGCCATGCGCGTTCCGTTTGCACTCACGCTCGCTACTGCCGGCGGCGCCATGGAGTTTGTCCCCCTGGCCGGACCCCTTCTGGCAGGCACCGCCATGATGATTGTCGCGGTCTTGGCGGGATACCAGCACTGGGCATTTCTGCTGTTGTTTCTGTGCTTGTGGCGGATGGTGCTCGACTATGTGATCTCTCCCCGCATCATGGGAGTCAGTGTGGAACTACATCCGCTGGCGGCCCTGTTCGGAATTCTCGCGGGCGGCGAAATTGCCGGCATCCTCGGCGTCTATCTTTCCATCCCGGTAATGGCGAGTTTGCGGATCGTCTGGCGCCGCTGGCGCATCTTCGCGGAAAAACGCAAATTCGGCCCGCTCAACGAATATTCGTTTCCGCAGGAGTTGGGACGGGGCGGGTCGTAATGCCCCTTCTGTAGAGACGGGGCTTGCCCCGTTTTGCCGGCACCGCTTCGATCGCGGCAGGGGACGCGGCAAGCGGCGTCTCCATAGGAACTTCTCTCTCCAATGCCGCATCAGCGGGGGCTTTGTTGGATCCCGCCCGTGGAACTTCGCCGGCGGATCAACGGTAACATTCCCCGCTGAAATTTCGCTGGTATAAAATCAACACTTACCCTGTCCACCGATATGTCAAACAAACTACCTATTGGAATTCTCGGTGCCACCGGCATCGTCGGCCAGCGATTTATCCAGATGCTGGAGCGTCATCCGTGGTTTGAAGTCGCGTGGCTCGCGGCTTCCGATCGTTCCGAAGGCAAGCCCTACGCAGAAGCTGCGCGCTGGCGCTTGAAAACTGCCATCCCCGCCAATGTAGCGAAGATGACGGTTGCGCCCGCCAAGCCCGAAGGCGCGCCAAAAATTATCTTCGCCGCGCTCGATGCTTCGATCGCCAGCGAACTGGAACCACAGTTCGCCGACGCCGGTTGCGCGGTCGTGTCGAACTCAAGCGCCCTGCGGATGCAATCCGACGTTCCGCTGGTGATTCCGGAAGTCAACGGCGACCACATTCGGCTGATTGATAAACAATCCTGGCGCACCAAATCCGGAGGTTTCGTCGTCACTAACTCCAACTGCTCGGCCATGGGATTGGTGCTGGCGCTGGCTCCGATCCATCGCGCCTTCACTCTCGAAACCGTTATGGTGGTGACCATGCAGGCGGTGAGTGGCGCGGGATATCCCGGCGTCGCTTCGCTCGACATTCTCGGCAACGTCATCCCTTACATTGCGAAAGAAGAAGAAAAAATGGAGGAGGAGACGCAAAAGTTGCTGGGGACGCTGAACGGTTCGCGCGTCATTCCGGCCCCGTTTGCCATGAGCGCACAGTGCAATCGCGTTGCGGTCGAAGATGGTCACACCGAGTCGGTTTCGATTCGGCTGAAAAAGAAAGCGCAGCCCGAGGAAATGATCGCGGCCTGGAACGATTTCCGCGCCGAGCCGCAACAACTCCGCCTGCCGAGCGCGCCCGATCAGCCGGTCGTTTATATGACCGCGCCCGACCGTCCGCAACCCCGTTTTGACGTTGACCTCGGCGCGGGCATGACCACGGCAGTCGGCCGCTTGCGCAAGTGCAACGTTCTGGATTGGAAATTCACCATCCTCTCGCACAATACGATTCGTGGCGCCGCCGGCGCGGCCGTGCTCAACGCCGAGCTTCTGAAGGTGAAGGGGTATTTGGGATGATGGACAAATCCACCACGGAGGCACGGAGATACGGAGAAAACCTGAACCATTTTGGCGAGGTTTCGCGTTTTGATATTGAGCCGTGGGAATGGTTGAAACCGCGGGTGCTTCGACGGATCAGCGATCGTCACGAACGCAATTCCTCGGTTCGGCTTTTCTCCGTGCCTCCGTGCCACCGTGGTGGATGCTCAGTTGACGGCAAGGAGCGCTCCCGCCCATGATTGTGATGAAGTTCGGCGGGACTTCCGTACAGGACGCGAAAGCGATTGAACGCGTGGCCCACATCGTTCAGGGCCGCTTGGCGGACCGTCCCGTGGTGGTAGTGAGCGCCATGGCCAAGGTCACCGATTCCCTGCTCGCCATGGGAAAGGCTGCCGGAAATGGCGATCGCAAGACCGCGCTCAAAATGGCGCGCGCCTTGCGCGAACGCCACTATGACACCGCCGGAGAGTTGCTCGGCACCGCGTTGTTTACCGAATTTCACGGCGATCTCGGCGCCGACTTCGAAGATCTGGACGAATTGCTGCGCGGGATTGGCGCGGTCGGCGAAATTACTCCCCGCACCTACGATTACGTTGCCTCTTTCGGTGAAGTGCTGTCGAGCAAGATCGTGGCCGCCGCTTTCGCCGCCCGTGGCTTGCCTGGCGTGCACGTCGATTCGCGCCAGTGTCTGCTCACCGATAACGCGTACATGCGCGCCGTTCCGTTGTTCGATGAGACCAACGAACGCCTGCGCAAGAAAGTTCAGCCGCTGCTCGATGCGCGCAAAGTCCCGGTAATGGGAGGATTCATTGGTTCAAGTCGCGCCGGCATCACCACCACCATCGGCCGCGGAGGATCGGATTTCTCCGCCGCCATTTTTGGCGCGGGCCTTAATGCCGAGCGCATCGAAATCTGGACCGACGTCGATGGCATGATGACCACCGACCCGCGCCTGTGTCCCGACGCCCGCCGCATCAAGGTCATCAGCTTCGATGAGGCTGCGGAACTTGCCTACTTTGGCGCCAAGGTTCTGCACCCGGCAACGGTGATGCCCGCGATTCAGCAGAATATTCCGGTCTACGTTCTGAACTCGCAAAATCCAACCTGTGAAGGGACAAAAATCACGGCGCGCGCGCCGCGCTGCGCCAATATTTTCAAGGCCATCGCGCTCAAGAAGAAGATCACGCTCGTCGAGGTTGCCTCGCCTCGCCGTTTGCTGGTGCACGGATATTTGAAGTCCATCTTTGAGGCCTTCGATCATCACAACGTGGCGGTGGATGTGGTTTCCACTTCCGAGGTCAGCGTCTCAGTGACGGCCGAGACCAACGAAGCCATTCCGGCGCTGGCCGCCGATCTCGCGAAAATCGCGGACGTGAAATACGAAGGGAAGAAGGCAATTGTCTGTCTGGTCGGCGAGAATTTGCGAGAAACTCCCGGAATCGCCGCCAAGGTTTTCGGCATCCTTGAGGATGTGAAGATCCGAATGATCTCGCAGGGTGCTTCCGAGATTAATCTGACCTTTGTGATTGAAGAAGACGATGCAGCCGAAGTGGTCCGGCGCCTGCATCACGCATTCTTTGCGGAAGTGGATTCGGAAGTGTTTGCGTAACTCATTCTCGGCCCGCGAACATTCCTGTGCTTCTCTGCGGCTGGTTCTAATGTGTCAACATGAATCTTCTGATCCTAGGCCGGGGCAAAACAGGGGCGCTCGTTGCCGAGGCCGCTCGCGCCCGGCGGCATCATGTGCAAGTCCTCTGCGCCGCTGAAAATCGCGCGGCCAGCACTCTAACGTCGGATTCGCTCTCCGCGATCGACGTGGTAATCGACTTCACCACGGCCGCGGCCGCGGTCGCCAATGCGGAAGCCTGCATCCGCGCCAAAAAACACATCGTCGTCGGCACCACCGGCTGGTACGACCAACTGCCACGTTTGCGCGAAATGGTGCTCGCCGCGCAAACCGGCTTTCTCTACGGATCGAATTTTTCTATTGGCGTGAACTTGTTCTTCGAGATTGCGGCGACCGCCGGTGCCGCGCTGAAATACGATTACTCCGGTCAGATTTTCGAGCGCCATTATGCGCAAAAAAAGGACGCTCCTTCTGGGACGGCGATCACGATTCAGAAAATTGTGCGCGAGACCGGCGGTCAGGAAGTCGAGATCGTCTCCTTTCGGGAGGGGGATGCGGTGGGCATGCACGAACTGGTTTTCAACTCCGCAGGCGATCGTATCTATCTGTGCCACGACGCCAAATCGCGCCAGGGATACGCTGTGGGCGCTGTACGCGCGGCCGAGTGGCTGGCGGCGAAGACGGGATTCTATGAGTTCCGCAACGTCTGGCGCGAACTTTAGGGCGAGGGGCGCAATCAAAAAGGGTTGGACATCGCCGCCGAGCCTCGCTCGGCTTGGACGGGCGAGGGCGCCCGTCCCCACACACCCGATCGCCCCTCATGCAAGCGCTTTCGATAAGAGTTATCCTTTAGGCATGCAACTCCGGGGATGTGGTACCGCTCTGGTCACACCGTTCTCCCAGGACGGTGCTGTCGACGAAAAAGCGCTGCGCAATCTGGTCGCATGGCAGGTCGAATCGGGCATCGATTTCCTTGTTCCCTGCGGCACTACGGGAGAAACTCCTACGCTCAGTCACGACGAATGGCTGCACGTCATCGACGTGACCCTCGAAGTCGTTGCCGGACGCGTACCGATTGTCGCCGGAGCCACTTCCAACTCGACTCAGGACGCGGTGGCCAAGGCGAAAGAAGTAGCGGCGCGTCCGGGCGTCAATGCCATTCTGACCGCGTCGCCGTACTACAACAAGCCGACTCAAGAGGGGCAATACCGGCATTTCCGCGCGATTGCCGAAGCGGTCGACAAGCCGATTATTCTTTACAACGTTCCCGGGCGAACCAGCGCGAATCTCGAACCCGCGACGCTTGCCCGTCTGTGCGAAGTTCCAAACATTGCCGGAGTGAAGGAAGCCAGCGGCAACATGACGCAGATTGCGGAGGTACTGAACCTGGCACCGGAGAACTTCCTCGTCCTCTCTGGCGATGACTCTGTCACTTTGCCGGTGATCGCGCTCGGTGGCGTGGGCGTCGTGTCAGTTGCGTCCAACGAAATTCCCCGCGAAATGTCGGAGATGACCCGCGCCGCGCTTAATAACGACTGGAGCGCCGCGCGTGCTATCCACCGCAAATATCTTCCACTGATGTTGGCCAACTTCATCGAGTCGAGTCCGCTGCCGGTGAAAGCAGTGCTCGCAATGATGGGCAAGATCGAAGAGGTCTATCGCCTGCCCCTGCTTCCCATGCGCCGCGATACGCGCTCAAAACTGCAGAAGGTCGCAACCGATGCCGGATTGATTGCCCGGCCGGCAGTTCCGCCCGCCGCGGCCGTCGAATTCTACATTTACGAAAACTGGGCGGCGGGCCCGCACAAAGCGATGCTGCACCGCGCATCCTGCGGACAATGCAGTTCCGGCAAAGGACGCCCCGCTGGGCACGATCCCAATCATTCACGCTGGCATGGCCCCTACGGCAATGTCGCCGAAGCGCGCGAGGCAACCCATCAGATGCCCGGGGTTCTGATCCGCAGCGAATGCAAGTGCGTTGCATAAGGCGGCTCTTAGCATTTAGCCATTAGCACTTAGTTCCAGGCTCCTGAGTCAATTAAGACTTGTCATCCTGAGCGAAGCGAAGGACCTGCTGCTTGCAGGCAGCCTTGGAAAGCCAAGGTTCGGCGCTGCGTCAGAGAGTGTCGCATCCTAAGTGTCAACCTATGTCAGATTCGCTATCCACCCTTAAGTCGGCCATTGAACGCCTGTCAGCGGACCAAACAATCACTAACGCCGGCGAAGCCCGCCGCACTTTTCTCGACTTCCGCGCCGCTCTTACTCGCGGCGAAATCCGCGCGGCGGAAAAGGTCGGCAGAGACTGGGCCACCAACGCCTGGGTGAAACAAGGCATCCTGCTCGGCTTCCGTCTCGGCGTGTTAGCTGAAATGTCGGACGGCGACGTGCTCTCGTTTGTTGACAAGGACACCTTCCCTGCCCGCCGTCTCACTCTCGCAGATCAGATTCGCCTGGTGCCCGGCGGATCCTCTATCCGCGAAGGGGCTTATGTTGCGCCGTCGGTCATCTGCATGCCTCCCATGTTCATCAACGTCGGCGCCTACGTGGATGAGGGTTCCATGATCGACTCCCACGCCCTGGTCGGCTCCTGCGCGCAGGTCGGCAAGCGTGTGCACCTGAGCGCTGCAGCGCAGGTCGGAGGCGTGCTCGAACCCATCAATGCCGCTCCCGTGATCCTCGAAGACGACGTGCTCGTCGGCGGCAATTGTGGAGTGTACGAAGGCACGCTGGTGCGCGCCCGCGCGGTGCTGGGAGCGGGAACGATTCTGACTCGATCGACGCCGCTCTATGATCTGGTGCGCGGCGAGATCTACCGCGCAACAGCGGAAAGCCCGCTGGAGGTTCCCGAAGGCGCCGTCGTCGTCCCAGGCTCGCGGGGTGTCAAGAAGGGCAAAGGTGCGGAGTGGAATCTTTCGCTTTACACGCCCGTGATTGTGAAGTATCGCGACGAGAAGACGGATCGCGGGATTGAGCTGGAGGAGTGGCTGCGATAAATCTGTTACATAAATGTTGCAATCGATCACGTTGTTCAGTATTGTTATGCGGACGCTGTAAGTCTGTCATTCCCCCTCTTAGAAGCGTCGTTATCCACTAACGCCAAATGGCCCGATTGTGTGGGCGTGCGTCTTGGAGGATCCATGCGGCAACGAATCGCGGCTACTAAGACAACTGTAACTAGCACCTTCGTCGTTCTTTTGATCGCGGGCCTGCTTTCTACAAATGCCAGCGCCACCAGCGAACAAGTTCTGCACAATTTTACGGGCGGGGCTGATGGCGGCTACGCCTTGCGAAGTCTTATCCAGGATAAGTCCGGCAACCTTTACGGCACCGCATATTTTGGAGGCACATACGGTGCTGGCGCGGTGTTTGAGCTAAGCCCAGCACAAGGAAGCTGGTCGCAAACTGTTCTCTACAACTTCACCGGCGGAGCTGATGGCGCCAACCCAGCCACGCCCCTTGTCTTCGACAGCGCCGGCAGTCTCTACGGAACAACCGATTCAGGTGGCGCGAATTCGAAAGGCACGGTGTTCGAGCTGAGTCCATCGGAAGCTGGGGGCTGGACTGAAACAGTGCTTTACAGCTTCTGCGCCCAGCCCGGCTGTTCCGACGGTTCCTATCCAGCATCGGGTGTTGTGATGGATAACTCGGGTAACTTGTACGGCGCAACGGGCAACGGTGTATTTGAGTTGACCCACTCCGGTTCTGGCTGGACGGAAACCCTGCTCTACAGCGGTCAAACCTATTTCGGCGTAACACTCGATTCGGCCGGCAACCTGTACGGAGCTGCCCTGGGAGGCTACAACGGGTTTGTTTTTCAACTTTCCCCTGTCCAAGGCGGCGGTTGGAAGGAAAGCACAATTTACACCTTCAAGGGCGGGAAGGACGGAAGGCTTCCGCAAGGTGGTGTGATTCTGGATGCCTCGGGAAGTATCTACGGTACCACTGGCTATGGGGGCCCCTCCAACAAGGGGACCGTTTATAAACTGACCCATCGCAAGAATGGGTGGTATGAGACCAGACTGCAGACCTTCGGAAGCTCGAAAAATTCGCCCGTAACGCCGGAAGGCGAACTTACATTCGACACCGATGGCAACATCTACGGCGCGACAATCTATGGTGGCACCGCGAACGCTGGCACAATTTTCAAATTAACTGCCAGCAATTCCTTTTTCAAGGCATCGGTTCTGTGGGACTTCTCTGGCAGCAACGGAGCAAACCCCGCCGCTGGCGTTACAGTAGACAAAGCTGGCAATGTCTACGGTACGACATGTGAAGGCGGTTTGAATGGACACGGGGTCGTATTCGAAGTAACGCAGTAACTGAATCAGCCTCGGCCGGGAAACTTTACTTCATGCTATAATGTAAAGCGATGACGGAAGCAACTCTTTCGACAAAAAATCAGATCGTAATTCCGCGGGAGGCTCGGGAGGCGCTCGGACTGAAACCCGGCGACAAGATTCTCGTGGTCGTCCGGGGTAGAAAAGTGCTAGTCCTTCAAAAGCCGAAGTCTTATCACGCCGCAATCCGTGGCCTGGCCCGCGGTAAATACCCCAAGGACTACCTGCAAAAGGAACGCCGAAGTTGGGAGTAGAGGGGCTCCGCTCCTTTCTCCGACGTCACCGGCGAATCGCTCTCGATACCAGTATCTTCATTTATCACTTACAACCCAGCCCAAAGTATCTCGTCTACACCGATCTCATTTTTGCCTGGCTTGAGCGGCCAGAGTCCAATGCGATTACATCCACAATAACGATGACGGAACTGCTCGTGCAGCCGTATCGCGAAGGGGACGAACAACTGGCAAATGACTTTTATGGGCTGCTCTCCACTTACCCCAACCTGGATTGGATTGCTCCGAACCTGGAGATCGCGGAGATCGCGGCCCGGATTCGCGCTCTCCATCGCCTACGAACTCCCGACGCCCTGCAAGCCGCGACCGCGGTACATTCGCAGGCTACCGGTTTGATTACGAACGACGCCGTCTTTGAACGCGTGGAAGGATTTCGCACGCTGGTCCTGGATGAACTTACGTGAATGTGGCCTTTATAGGCCCGTCGTTGTGCTCAGGGCTCACGATGGCAGGATCGCCGTGGACGCGCCCGAAAGCTGCGCCTGCTCCGCGGCCAATCTCTGCCGCTCCTCCAGATGCTTACCGCGAAAATGCGCCCGCGCCCGTTGGCCCCACGCTCGCACGAAATAGTAGTTCAGCGCGCATCCAATCACCGAACTGGTGAACGGAATCAGCCGTCCCGCCCACTTCTCCGCCACTTCGGACCCAGCCTTGACCGCGATCCGTTGGATCACGCGTGGAACAAAGCGGTTGACCACTTCTTTTTCCAACAATTCTCGGCTGATGTCGACCCCGGCGGCGGAGGCCGCTGCAATCCAAAGCTCGGCAATCTCGGCGTCGGTGTTCAATTCAAAACCATAAATCAGACTGAGCTTCTGGATCGTCCGCATGGTGATCGCGGAAAGAATGCCGAGGTCGGGCACAATGGTAAAGATTCCACCGAGCCCAAAACCCGCGCCCTCGGCCGCCGCCATCTTCATGCCGCCACGGATGACCGTCTCGGCCACATCGTCAAGCCGCTCCACCGGAAGTGTGTACACGCCTCGAAACGTAGCCAGCGGTAACCCGTGCGCGATGCGCAGTTGCATCAGGAAGCGTCCGGGATCGACCTTGATCGTCTCGTAAGCGCGGGTCAGGCCGCCGCGGAGCGCGCCTTCGACCCGCCGCCGCATCCACGATTTGTTTTCATCGGCCATTTTCTAGAACAAGTTTATCAGCGCACGTAAGAGTTCCGTTAGACGCAGCCTGCCGCGTCTCCCGCGGCGAAAACCGAGAGGGAGCAAACCTCGCCTCTACACTGTGCTAGCATCGACTTTACGAATGCCAAACGGGAAACTGCACATAATTCCGCTCGGCGGGATGGGCGAGTTCGGGATGAACTGCATGGCCATCCGCTACGGCGACGACATCGTCGTGGTCGACGCCGGACTCATGTTTCCCGAGGCTGAGTTACTAGGCGTCGACATCGTCGTACCCGACATTTCGTATCTGCTGGAAAATCGCAAGCATGTGCGCGGCATCGTCCTGACGCACGGCCACGAGGACCACATCGGCGCCCTGCCCTGGATCCTCAGCGAACTGAATGTTCCCGTCTGGGGCACTGAGTTCACGCTGGCATACGTCGAGGATAAGCTCGACGAACACCAACTCCTCGACAATTCCGACCTTCGCGAAATCCGCCCGGGACAACGCTTCAAGGTCGGGCCGTTCACCATTCATCCACTGCAGGTGACCCACAGCCTAGTCGACTGTGTCGCCCTCGCCATCCACACGCCACTCGGCGTGGTGCTGCACACCGGAGACTTCAAAGTCGATCCAACGCCCACCGACAATCGCCTTTTCGATTTGCATGGATTCGCCGAGTACGGCAAAGAGGGAGTTTTGTTGCTGTTGCAGGATTCGACCAACGTCGAGCGCAAGGGCTACACGCCGAGCGAGCGGGCGGTGCACCGGAAGTTTGAAGAGGTGTTTGTCCGTACCAAACGGCGTCTGTTCGTTTCCTGCTTTGCGTCTTCTATTCACCGCATCAAGCTGACAGTTGATATGGCGCGGGAACACGGCCGCAAAATCTGCTTCATCGGCCGGTCGATGAACAATTCGTCTGAGATCGCCGAAGACCTGGGATATATCCAGATCCCCGAGGGCATGCTGATCCATCCCGGCGACATGAAGAACTATGCCCCGGAGAAAGTGTGCGTCCTCATCAGCGGCACGCAGGGCGAACCGATGTCGGCGCTGTCGCGCGCGGCCGTCGACAACCACAAGCACGCGAAAATCGAAAAGGGCGATACCGTAGTCCTCTCGTCGCGCATCATTCCCGGCAACGAAAAAGCCATCTACCGCATGGTGGACCATCTGTTCCGCCGCGAAGCGTTCGTCATCTATGACGACGGCTCTTATCCGCCCATCCACGTCAGCGGGCACGCCAGCCAGGAGGAATTGAAGCTCATCATCAACCTGGTGCGGCCGAAATATTTCGTTCCCATCCATGGCGAATTCCGGCAACTCAAGCTACATGCCGATCTGGCCGCATCGATGACCGGGGCGGTCGGTAACGCGATGCTGATCGAAAGTGGAGACGTCCTGGAAATCGACGAACTCGGCGCCCGCAAGGCCGGACGCGTCAACGTAGGCCGCGTTTGCATCGATTCGGGCTCGCGCACAGATGTAGTAGAAGATCTAGTAATCAAAGACCGCCGCCACCTCAGCGAAGACGGCTTCGTGATGCCAATCATCGCCATCAACAAGCTCAGCGGACGAGTAGAAGCCTCGCCCGAGATCGTGACCCGCGGATTCAATCCCGGCGAGAACGGCCTGATCGAGCGCGCCCGCGAGATTGTCATGGAGACCCTCGATGCCTCCAGCGCCGAAGAGAAAGCCGACTATGGCGTGATCAAAGAAAAAATCCGCACCGATTTGAAACGCTACATCTCGCGGCAAACGCAGCGGCGGCCGCTGATCATGCCGGTGATACTGGAGATTTGAGTTTTCGCTTGTACTCGCCCTCACGGAGGTAACCTCATGGACGCGCTAAAGACTGTTCCCCAATTATTCTTCGACGCGATTGCAAGGGTTGTGCCTGGATTGACAGCCCTTCTCCTGTATTTCGGGTCTTCGACCGAGATTGGAGTCACTGGAGAAGGTTCGTAGAAGGTGCTCTTGCGAAGAACGAGGATTACCCCCAAGGTTTCGTAATACTGGCACTCCTCGTGGGCGCCTACATATGCGGACAATTAGTTTCGCCTTTTGCGAAGCAACTGGAGACGATCGCCGACACGCTGAGCAAGAGAAAGAATATTGGCCATCTTTACGACTGGCTCCGATTGTGTCGAGCGGACGCTGGCGCACTTTGCGCCAAGATACGCGCAGAATATGTAATGTTTAACAGTTTAGCGATCACCTTTGCGGGTTTTGCTGTGGCTCTGGCGCTGCGCCACGACTCGGCGCTACCCATCGGCTGGCTTTACGCTCTGCCGACTGCTAGCCTCATCACGGGATATCGCGGCTTCGACACCAAGACAACTTTCGTAAAGAGTGTTGAACAGTTTCACGCGGCTGCGAAGCAGGGTTGAGGCGCGGGTCGCTTCAGATTAGTTAGTTGTTGACTTATTTCGATGAACTCGTGCAGACGCGAGACATGCTCGACAGCCGCTATGATGATCTGAAAAGCGCGGGGTGAGGCCCATCGACGGCGAGAAGCTTTTTGTTCATCTGAAGGCGAAAACCGAAGCACTTCTAAACCGCCAGGCATGAGCAGCGGCTACGCGCTCCATCTTATCCCGCAGCTTCCACGGTAAGCTTCAGGCCTATGGCCTTAGTCACGGCAACCAACGTGGAAAGCCGGGGGTTTCCGCGAGCCGATAAAGCGCGGTAAAGGCTCTCGCGCTCAATGCCAGCCGCTTTGGCAACCTTGGCAATCCCGCCTCGCGCCTCGGCGATCCGGCGCAGGGCGATCAGAAGCACGCTCGGCTCGTCGTCATCCTCCAATGCAGCGCGGAGATACTCGGCGGCAAACTCCGGATTATCGCGCAGTTCACGAACTGTAGCTTCTTCGTGGGATATGCTCGCCTTGCGTTTCATCGTGTTCTCTCCCTGTAATCTGAGTGTAACCTATAGATTACAGCGAGCCGGGTGAGTTGTGGAGGAAAACACCCCAAGCGGGACTAGACCGTGGAATCCCACCCTTGCGCAACAAACGCGCAAGGATGGGGCACCCCTTGCCGGAAATGGGCATTCGGAAGACTTTAGAATAGTAATGATGGTCTCCCTCGACGACATCCGCGCCGCCCAGAAACTTCTCACCGGCATAGCCGTCCGCACCCCCCTGCTCGAGTGGACGCTCCCGACCGATGAGCGCAAGCTCTTCCTCAAGCTCGAAAACCTGCAGCCCATCGGCGCGTTCAAACTGCGCGGCGCGCATAACAAGGTCGCGTCGCTCTCAGACCAAGAACGCCGCCGCGGAGTCATTTCCTATTCGAGCGGCAATCATGCGCAAGGCGTGGCCTATGCGGCGCGGGCGCTGGGCGTGAAGGCGATCATCGTGATGCCGGGCAATGCTCCGAAGAACAAGCTCGAGGCCACGGCCGCCCTGGGCGCGGAGATCGTGGTAGTCGGCCCGGGCAGCGAAGACCGCCGCCTGCGCGCGGAACAACTGGCCGCCGAGCACGGCTACGTGATTGTGCCTCCTTACAATGACGAAAAGATCATCGCCGGCCAGGGAACGGTAGGGCTAGAGATCCTAGAGGACTTGCCGAATGTAGAAACCGTGCTCGTCCCGGTCGGCGGAGGTGGATTGATCAGCGGCGTCTCGGCCGCCATCAAGCTCAGAAATCCCAATCCTGGCCAACCAAAGGTTAGGGTGATTGGCGTCGAGCCCGAACTCGCTTCCGATGCCCAAGCCAGCCTGCGTGCCGGCCGCGTCGTCTCGTTCCCGGCGGAGCAAGTTTTGCAGACGATGGCCGATGGTCTCCGCACGCAAAGTGTCGGGGCAATTAATCTCGAACACATCCGCGCCTATGTGGACGACATCATCAGCGTAACCGAGGACGAGATTCGCGAGGCCACGCGCCTCCTGAGCGCGAACCCGAAAACCGTGGCCGAACCTAGTGGCGCGGTCGCTCCAGCTGCCTTTTTCTTCCACGCCCGTGAGTTGCCCCACACCAGTATCAACGTAGCTGTGATCAGCGGCGGCAACATCGATCCCAAACTCCTTGCCGAGTTGCACAATCACTGATCCTCGATTGCCCATTTGCCCGGCGAACAAGAAGTCACGGCCTTCGTCCGTGTCACTCTGTTTACTCCGTGGTTTGCGCTTTTGACGCTTCCATGGCAACTACTTGATTCACAGAGGAGCACGGACATTACCTCTCGCGCGTTTCGTCTTGCGAACCCGGTGCTTGTACAATCCTGACTTTCCACACGAGGGCAAACTTTGGATCGCTGGCTCGAACGGGTCTTCGAACTTTCCCGCCACCAGACGACCGTCCGCCGCGAGATCGTTGCCGGACTGACCACGTTCTTCACCATGGCCTATATCGTTGCGGTGAATCCTGCCATTTTGGCAACCGCCGGCATGCCGTCTGGCGCCGCGCTCACGGCCACGATTCTCGCCGCGATTTTCGGAACCTTGCTGATGGGTTTTTATGCCAACCGGCCTTTCGCGATCGCTCCTTACATGGGCGAAAATGCGTTCGTCGCATTTACCGTGGTTCGCGTTCTGGGCTACTCGTGGCAAAGCGCTTTGGGAGCCGTGTTCCTGGCCGGAGTCCTTTTCATTCTGATGACTCTGCTGCGGCTGCGGCAGTGGATGGTCGATGCCATTCCCACCACGCTCCGTTACAGCTACGCCGTGGGCATCGGATTGTTCCTGACTTTTATCGGGTTGAATCAGACGGGCATCGTTACCCTGGGATCGCCCGGGGCGCCGGTTCGTCCTGGGCATCTCACTTCGCTTTCGGTTCTGCTTTCCATCTTCGGCTTCCTGCTCATGACGGCGCTTACCATTCGCCGTTTTCCGGCCGCGATTCTTATCGGCGTTCTGGTCACCGCTCTGCTCAGTTTTGTTACCCGGATTGCTCCCGCGCCAGCAGGCTGGGTCAGCCGTCCGCCGAGCTTGCAGCCCGTCTTGTTTCAGTTCGATCTGCACAGTCTCTTCACCTGGGGATTTTTTCCGGTCGTTCTGACGATTTTTGTGATGGCATTCGTCGACACCATGGGCACGCTCATCGGTGTGTCGGCGAGGGCCGGTTTCCTCGACAAGGACGGCAACCTGCCGCACATCGAGCGCCCTATGATGGCCGACGCGCTGGCCACAACCTTCGCCGCTGCCATTGGCACCACGACATCGGGCGCTTATATCGAATCCGCCACAGGAGTAGAAGCCGGTGGCCGCACCGGCCTGACCGCAGTCACGACGGCGCTATGCTTTGTGGGAACCTTGTTCTTCGCGCCCTTCATTTCCGCTATCCCGCCGCAGGCGTACGGACCGGCGCTGATCTTTGTCGGATTGCTGATGCTGAGTCCGATCACCCGCATTCCTTTCGACGACCTCACCGAACTGGTTCCAGCTTTCGGCGTCATCGTGCTGATGGCCTTCACTTATAACGTGGGCATTGGCATGACCGCGGGTTTCATCTTGTATCCGATTTGCAAGCTGGTTTCGGGACGCTTGCGAGAGGTGCGCCCGGCCCTCTGGGGGCTGACCGCGTTGTCCCTTCTGTTTTTCGTTTTTTATCCGTACACCTAACTCTGGCAGCGGCGGTCGCTAAACGATCCCCTAGGATTGGTTTGCGCTAGATCGCTTGCACGAGTTCGAAGGCTGCTTGAGCCTGTGGAAAACAAAAATGACCCAGAAAGTTTGCCGCAAAAAAGCTTGCCGCAAATAAGAAGCGCCCCGGATCCATAAGGATCACAGGACGCCCGAACAGCCCTCCCCCAGAACTGCTCGTCCGAAAGAATACGGCAGACGTTTCGGTAAGGAAATCCCTCTCTTGAGGGACTCGAATAGCACGATCAGGCCACTGCCGAAGAACCAGTACCGTGCTAGCATGGGTCACCTTGTGATCGGTTACGTTACTACCGGTCATACGAGGGTTCTGGAAGCGGATCTCCCAGGCTAGGGTTTCGTTCTTCATGGCGAGATTCTCCCCTGCCGATGCCGAACTCGGAAATGCTTCGTTTCGTGGCCGGTGCGAGCCGAACCATGGGGCTGGGGCATGTGTGTGCGATCCAGGGAAAGCGATCTGATGCTAGTGTGCAGGAGATTGCATCCCGAGATTCACAGGGAACGCGGAAAATGGTTGTAAGCTATTGATAATGAAACATAAACAACCTGCGGTACCTTTGGAATGGCAAGTGCACTAGTCAGCAGGTGCCGACTTGTACCTTGACCACTAAGAGTTCAAGAGCGATCTGGCAAGAACAAAATTTGGGAGGAATCTAAAATGAGGCGAGTGTTAGTTCTAACAGTGTTGGCATTGACTTTACCAATAGCCGCTTGGGCAGACTCAATTACCATCGTTAACCAGCTCGGCGGGCTTTTGGTCTCCACATCCGGAATCGTTTCGCACCAGTCGCAACTGGTGCAATACAATACGGTTATAGCTGCTCCAAACCATGCGATCGGCACCGTCAACTACGCCACCGGCGCCCTGCTTAGCGGCTCGATCCGCTACGGCGGCGTGTTTGCCGGCGGCGGTTACTTTGACGTGCTGGGAAGCGGGCCCTGGGCAAAATCGTTGGCTGGAAGCTTCTGTCCCAGCCCATGCAAAAACCCGGTAACGCTGTTTACCGGCAGCTTCAGCGGTCCGGTGACCTGGACGCTAACCAGCCCTCCGGGATCGGCCCTGACCTATACACTCAGCGGCAATATCGTGGGCACGCTGTATAACGGCCGTATCGTTACGGGATCGACAACGCAGAGTATCTACTCCAGCAACGCGCAGCTCACGCTGGGGATTGGTCATATCAAGATTGGCACAACTGGTCTTGGCGTACCGGAACCCGGAACCTTGGGTCTTCTCGGAACAGGACTAGTGGGCATCGCTGGAATGTTCCGTCGCAAGCTGATGGGAGCATAACTTCGAAGTCAGTCCGACAACACTCACTCAGACCCCGCCGCAAGGCGGGGTTTTTCTTTGTAAGCCGAAGCTACTTGATCGACGTGGTTGCATTTCCTGAGTCATCTCCCGCTAGAACCACCCCTGGCTCCCCCGACTGCCTGGTATTTTCTTCTCCCAGCGGAATCGGTGCACCGTTGGAAGCCCGCACTGTATCGTCTCCGTCAGTTACTGCGGTAATCCCTCGCAATGGCTTTGCCGTTGACCTTGGTTTTCTCTAAACCTAAAGTCAGGCGCAGGGGGTGGTATGAAGGATATCCATGAGGTTTTGCGCCGGAAGCAGGCGCAGTATGCACAACTGGGCAAGCAGATCGAAATGTTGCAAGATGCTGCCGATAAACTGCGCGAGGTGGCGCCACTGCTGGCTGAAAGCGACGCCGACGATGAGACGGCAGTGCTGGCGGAGGTAGACGAGGACAACTCCAACGCAATGGCCGCCAGAGCCGCCGCTCAACCCTTGCCCGCTGCGCCCAAACCGGCGCGCAGTGTAACTCCGCGCTGGCCGTAAACGACCCGTCGTTGCAGTAGAGCGCGAGCGGGAGGCTCCGTTCCAATGATTTTGCAGGCGTTGCTGGTCTCGAAAGACGACCTGTCTGCGGAAACGCTAATTCAGGTACTGGCCGAGTTCGGGGTTGCGGTTGACCGGTCGAACACGGCCGAGGTTGCCGTGGCGCAACTGGCAGACGCGCGCTTCGATCAGGTGATTGTCGACTACGACGATCCCGAAGCGGCCGCGCTGGTGCTCGAAGCTTCCCGCCGGCCCGTCGGTCGCGACCGTAACCCGCCCATTACCGTCGCCCTGCTCCACGATCCATTGCAGACGCGTTCGATCCTCGGCGCGGGAGCTCATTTCACCCTCACCAAGCCCATCGTCGCTGAACAGGCACAAAATGTTTTCCGCGCTGCCACGGCGCTGCTGATGTGCGAACGGCAGCAATCGGCGCGAGTTGCCATCCAGGCGGCGGTTGCGATTCGTCTGCCCAATGGCAACACCATGGAAGGCATCCTGCTTGATCTGGGCGACGAAGGCATGGAGATCCTGGCGGTCAAGCCCTTACCATCCGGGGCCGTGGTTCACGTTTCTTTCGCGATTCCCGACGCCGTCGCTGGCATCGAAGCGGATGCTTCGGTCGCATGGAGCAGCGCCAACGGTCAAACTGGCTTGCGCTTTCGCGACATGGATGCCGGGACAAAGAGAAAAGTGTCCGAGTGGTTGCTTTCCCGTTCGCGCGACGCTTCGCTCCAGCAGCCCGATCCGGTCACTCCCTGTAAGCTGACGGACCTCAGTCCGGGGGGATGTTACGCCCAGACCGAATCCCCATTCCCGCGGCACTCAACTGTTGACCTCTGCCTGCGCGCTGCGGGGATGGAGGTCCACACCGAAGGTTTGGTCCAAGTCATGCATCCGGGGCGTGGGATGGGAATCGAATTCCCTGCCCGCACCGAAGAACAGCGCAAGAGCGTTAGCGAATTCATCAACTTCCTGGCCTGCCGTCCCGACGCGATCCCACAACTGGAATCTTCTCCTCGTTCGCTGCTCGCGAGCGGAGTGGATCTATGCGAGATGAGCAATGCCGACACCGACGCGGATGACCCTCTTCTGGTACTGCTGCGAAAAGGCAACGCGCTGGAGGAAGAAGTATTTCTCGCCGAACTGCACAGCCAGCGAACCGTAGCAACTCTTGGCTAATCGCAGACCTCGATCCACTGAGACCGCCGGATAGCATGCGATCCCAGGAAAGAAACCGGGAACCGGATCGACACCCCGTCTTTAGCGTCAATCCAGTCCCCGGTGGACTGTTCCACTTCGTTCAGCCCAGACTACCTCCAGAGCCGCTCCTAAATGGTGTCGATCCGGTTAATTTTCCGAGAATTTTTCAGATGCAATAGAATGATTTTTCTTATAGAGACAGGGTTGGCCCTCTCTCTCTTGGAACGCCGAGGCGCAGCACGCGGAGATGCGGCGCGCACCCGTCTCGAGGGGAAATCTCGGCACTGTCGAGGGCTGGGCATCAAACGGTAAAGCCCAAATTGCTGAAAAGTCCGATCTCGCGTGCATTGCTGCTGGCGGGCGCCTGTCTGCTGGCCATCACTCCATTTTTCTGGCGCGGCAGTCCTTCCGGGCATGATTTCGAGTTCCACATGTTTTCGTGGATGGAGGTCGTGGGCCAATGGAAGCACGGCATTGCCTATCCGCGGTGGGCGGCCCTGGCGCAATGGGGATACGGCGAGGCTCGCTTTCTGTTTTATCCACCCGCTTCCTGGAACCTCGGCGCGGCACTCGGCGCTGTGCTGCCGTGGAAGATGGTGCCGGGCGCGTATTGCTGGATCGTGCTGACCGCCGCTGGAGCGTCCATGTACCGGCTAGCCCGCGAGTGGCTTCTGGCCCCAGACGCACTCTTTGCGGCCGTGTTCTATTCGCTGAATCCCTACCACCTGCTGATCGTCTATTGGCGGAGCGCCTACGCCGAACTGCTGGCCGCGCCCCTGCTGCCGCTTCTGCTGTTCTGTCTTCTTCGCCTCAACGAGCCCGGCCTTCGCCCGACGTTGTGGCTGACTCTGGTGTTGGCCGCAGCCTGGCTTACGAACGCGCCTGCAGCCGTGATGATCTATTACTCGGCGGCCGGGTTGGCGCTGCTCTGCGCCGCGATTGGGGCTGTGCGAGACACCACCGTGCGAGACACTACATGGACTAGAGGTTGGAATCCGGAAATCTGGCGTCCTTTAATTCAAATCTTGGTCCCGGCCGCGCTGGCCATGCTCATGGGAGCCGGCCTCGCCTCGTTCTACCTGCTTCCCGCCATCTACGAACAGCGATGGATCAACGTTGCCGCGGTGATGTCGCCGGGAGTCCGGCCACAGGACAACTTTTTGTTCACGACGCTCGCCGATCCCGATCACAACCGCTTCAATCTTCTTCTTTCCACCATTGCGCTAGCCGAAATCATCGCCCTGGTGCTGGCAATCTGGTTTTCCAGGAAAGAACTTCCCGTAGGGACAGCCGCCCCCGGCTGTCCAGTCGCGCCGAGCGCGGCTCAAGCCGATCGAGCCCGTTGGATGCTGCTCTCCGCCTGGGGCGTCGCCTGCGTAGTCCTGATGCTCTCGGTCAGCAACTTGCTCTGGCAGCACTTGCCCAAGCTCCGCTTCGTGCAACTTCCCTTCCGCTGGCTGCTGTGCCTGAATGTCGCATTGGCCATGCTTCTAGCCATGGCCGCCAGACGATGGAGCGTACGTTTGCTGGCCTCTGCCGCCCTGCTGGCCGTGGTCGTCGTCGCCGGACATGGCATCCAGCCGCCCTGGTGGGACCAGGCCGCCGATATCCGCGAAATGAGAAATGCCCTCACCCAAGGCATCGGCTACGAGGGCACCGACGAATACGTTCCCGCCGGAGCCGATCCCTACGAACTGGACACGAAGCTACCCCGCGTCAGCGACAATACGGGAGCGCCGATTCCTAGCCGGATGCTGATGTGGGGGCCGACCGAAAAGCACTTCATTGTCCACACTGTGGCACCGAACAAAATCACCGCGCGGCTTTTCAACTACCCGGCGTGGGCCGTCGTCGTGAACGGCAGACCTACAGGAACAGAGAAGACCGAGATCACCGGCCTGATCGTCATTCCGATTGCCGCTGGAGACAACGATGTACAAATCCATTTCCGCCGGACCAACGACCGTGTAGCCGGAGACATCGTCTCGCTGATCAGTCTGGCAGCGTTCGTTCTGGCCTGGGTCAGGACTCGGGCACGCAATTCCCAATCGTCGAATATGGGAGAGTCCCGCCCAATGACCTCGCACACGGTTCTGTTGGCGACTTCGAACGCCGGCAAGCTTCGCGATTTCGCCGGAGCGGCAGCGCCTTATGGCATCACGATTGCCAACGTCCCCAACTTCTCTTCTCTGCCCCAGGTGGTCGAGGACGGCGCCACGTTCGAGGAGAACGCGCGCAAAAAAGCGGAATCCTACAGTCTGGCCGCGCCCGGCGAACTGATCGTGGCCGACGATTCGGGCCTGGAAATCGACGCGCTCAGTGCAGCACCCGGTGTGTATTCCGCGCGCTATGCTGCAGGCGAACCGCATACAGCAGATTGCAACACAGACGACGAAGCCAACAATGCGAGAGTCCTGCGCGAACTAATCGGAGTTCCAGAACAGAAACGCACCGCGCGTTTCGTCTGCGTTCTCGCGGTCGCCCGTGACGGTCAGACGCTCCAGACATTCCGCGGCACCGCCGAAGGCATCATTCTGGATGCGCCTCGAGGGCGGAACGGATTCGGCTACGACCCACTATTCTATTTCCCGCAAATCGACAAGACCTTTGCCGAACTGAGCCCGGAAGAAAAAGCGCAGCACAGCCATCGCGGCGCAGCTTTTCGAAGATTCCTGCAATGGATGGATCGCGAGCAGAATCCATGCTAGTCAGGCCGTGTGAATCCTACTTACTTTGGCAAGGAGAAAACCACAAACCTGAACAAATCTCGAAAAACCTCTCTGCCTGCCGGACCTCGCCTTGACTTCTCTCACCGCGAAAAACGATAATCGTTAGTTTTAGTTTCTACGCCGCACCACGTAAGGAGTAGACATCGTGGCAGCAACCGCCAGTCCCGCCGTTCCCCAAATCAAATCGGGTGTCGCTCCACTGCGGGTCGGCACGGGCACGTCGTTCGTGCTGCGGCGGCTGCATTCCATCAGCGGCGTCGTACCCATCGGAGCCTTTCTTCTCGAACACTTCATCTCGAACGCCGAAGCCTTCAAAGGTCCGATCGCCTACGGAAAGCAAGTTGAGTTTCTGAACAGCCTGCCCGCCGTTTTTCTGCTGGAGCTGTTTTTCATCTGGATTCCAATCCTTTATCACGGCTTGTACGGCCTCTACGTCTGGTATCAAGGCGAAACCAACGTCGCGGACTACCCCTGGACTGGAAACTGGTTGTACGCGGCTCAACGCTGGACCGGCATCATCGCGCTGATCTTCATGGTGCAGCACACCTACTTTCTGCGCTTCACCGGCGTGCACCTGCCAACGAATCCCATGCAATCGTTCGCCAAAGTTCAGGCGGAATTTCAGAATCCGTGGATGATCGCTTTTTACGCCATTGGCATCATCGCCGCCTCGTGGCATTTCAGCTACGGCCTGTGGCTGTTCGCAGCCAAGTGGGGCATCACCACCGGCGAAAACGCGCGCCGCCGGTTTGGCTACCTCTGCCTCGCGCTCGCCCTCGGCCTGGTTTCGGTAGGCGCGGTCAGCATGTACGGATTCCTGAATACTCCACTGCAGCCTCTAGATTCGAATACAAGTTCGGACAACATCGTAATGCGATAAAGCGACAGTAGGGTAACCAGGTTCAAGCACCAACAGGAATGGGCACGGCTTCACGGAAGAGTGTCGTAGAGACGTGGCTTGTCCCGTCTCGGGCGGCCCCTGAATTTTGTTCGAGCACGAACGGGAAGGGCACGGCTTCAGCCGTGCCACCCCGAGCCAATAATGACGCGGGCTTTAGCCCCTGAGGGCCCGGCAGATCGGACTTATACAGCATGGCAGCTCCGAAAATAATAGTAGTGGGCGGCGGCCTGGCAGGCCTAGCTGCCGTAATCAAGATCGCCGAGATGGGCGGCGAAGTTGACCTGTTCTCGATCGTCCCGGTAAAACGCTCGCATTCCGTCTGCGCCCAGGGAGGCATCAACGCCGCCAAAAATCTGAAGGGCGAAGGCGATTCCACCTGGCAACATTTCGACGACACCATCTACGGCGGAGATTTTCTCGCCAACCAGCCGCCGGTCAAGGCCATGTGCGAGGCCGCGCCCGGCATCATTGATCTGCTCGACCGCATGGGCGTTCCGTTCAACCGCACTCCCGAAGGTCTGTTAGATTTCCGCCGCTTCGGGGGCACGCTCTACAACCGCACCGCCTTCGCCGGAGCCACCACCGGCCAGCAGCTTCTGTACGCGCTCGATGAGCAGGTCCGCCGCTACGAGTCCGAAGGCAAAGTTACGAAGCACGAGCACTGGGAGTTTCTATCCGCCGTGCTCGACGGAAAGCGCGTCTGCCGCGGCATCTGCGCGATGGATCTGCGGACGATGGAAGTCCGCACCTTCCCCGCTGACGCCATCATCGTTGCGACAGGCGGCTGTGGCGCCATCTTCGGCAAGTCCACAAACTCGGTCGTTTGCACCGGATCTGCGCAGTCGGCGCTCTATCAGCAAGGCTGCTACTACGCGAACGGCGAATTCATCCAGGTGCATCCCACCTGCATCCCTGGCGAAGACAAGCTGCGCCTGATGTCGGAATCCGCCCGAGGCGAAGGTGGACGAGTCTGGGTTCCGCGTACTGCCGGAGATAAGCGTGATCCGAAGTCCATTCCGGAAGGCGAGCGCTGGTATTTCCTCGAAGAGTGGTATCCGAAATACGGCAACCTGGTGCCGCGCGACGTCGCCACCCGCGCCATTTTCAAAGTAGTGTTCGAGCTCAACCTGGGCATCGACGGCAAGCCGATGGTTTACCTCGATCTCACCCACATCGACGCCAAGACTCTCGACCGCAAGCTCGAAGGCATCCTCGAAATTTACGAGAAGTTCGTCGGCGACGATCCGCGGGTCACGCCCATGAAGATTTTCCCCGGCATGCACTACACCATGGGTGGCCTCTGGATCGATTACAAACAGGCCACGAACATCCCCGGCATCTATGCCGCCGGAGAAGCCGAATACCAATACCATGGCGCGAACCGCCTGGGCGCGAACTCGCTGATGTCGTGCATCTACGGAGGCTTTGTCGCTGGTCCAAACGCCGTGCAGTACGCCAAGGGTCTGCAAGCCGCGCCTGCGAATGGACATTTTGATGCGGAGCGTAAACGTCAGGAGGCGATCAACACCGGACTGATGAAATCCGACGGCAACGAAAATCCGTTTTTGCTCTGGCGAGAATTAGGCGCGCTGATGACCGAGAATTGCACGGTGATTCGCTACACCAAGAAGTGCCAGGAAGCGGACGCCAAAGTGGTGGATATGTTAAATCGTTTCCAAAAGATCAACCTTAGCGACCGCTCGCAGTGGGCTAATACAACCATAGCGTTCGCGCGCCAACTCTACAACATGCTGCAGTTGTCGCGAGTGATCGCGCAGGGAGCGGCCATGCGCGACGAGTCACGCGGCTCTCATTACAAGCCCGATTTCCCCGAGCGCGACGACAAGAACTGGATGAAAACCACGAAAGCGATCTTCGCCCCGGATTTGGACGAGCCGAAGTTTGAGTTCGAAACGGTGGATGCGAGCCTGATTCCCCCGAGGCCGCGGAAGTATTGAGTAGGTACGAGTGGCACTCGAGCCCTTTACGGTTATTCTTCTTACGATGGGTTTTCGCTTCGGGAACGCGCGGTTGAGTTTAGTAGCAACGCTGGCGCTTGCGTCGCAGATGGGACTTGCGCAGCAACCACTCTCCGTCAAAGAAAAAGTGGCAGCCAACGCGGTGGCGAAGCTCGTGGAAGATACTCGTAGGGAGAGTGGCCTTCGAAGACTGAGGCGGATCTCCGATCACTATCTGCGGCAAGATGCATGTTCCCGCGCGAAGAAAAGGGATAAGTCCTCGGGGCAAAGTACTGGAATTGGGCCGCCGGAAAAAGTCGGGATGATATCGGCCTTGTGGTATTCGACTCTCGATCCGAATCACCCTCCGCCGGAGCTGCTGAAATGGGCCAAGGGCCCCGAGGCGAAGTATTCACAGCCTCATCGTTTCGCTGTGAGCGTTTGTCTTGTCAGGACAGCGGCGGATTCCGAGGAACGATACTGGATCGATGTTGGCACATATATGAGCGCCATTGAATCGCTCCTCAATGTGCCCACATGGGATTAGAGAAAAGGCTAAAAGCTAAATGCCAAACAATAAATCCGTAATCATCAAGATCAAACGCCAACTCACCCCCAACGCCAAGCCGTCGTGGGAAGAGTTCGAGATTCCCTACAAGCCGAACATGAACGTCACCTCAGCGCTGATGGAGATCGCGGCCAACCCCGTTACCCGCGACGGCAAGCAGACCACGCCCATCACCTACGACTCGAGTTGTCTCGAGGAGATCTGCGGCTCCTGCGCCATGCTCATCAATGGACGCGCCCGCATGGCCTGCTCTTCCCTGCTCGACAATCTCGATCAGCCGCTCAAGCTCGAACCGCTTTCGAAATTCCCGGTCGTCCGTGACTTGGCCGTCGATCGCAGCGTGCTCTTCGAAAACCTGAAGATAGTCAAAGCCTGGATACCGATCGATGGTACCTACGACCTCGGTCCCGGCCCGCGCATGACCATGGAGGAGCAGGAAAAGGTTTACCCTCTATCGAATTGCATTTCGTGTTGCTGCTGCATGGAGGCCTGCCCGCAATTCAACGAAGACACAGGATTCGTCGGCGCGGCCACGATCTCGCAAGTGCGTCTATTCAACACCCATCCCACCGGCCAGGCCCTGAAGCGCGAGCGCCTGTCGGCACTGATGGGCGACGGCGGCATCCAGGAATGCGGCTACGCGCAAAATTGCGTCGAGATTTGTCCCAAGGGAATACCGTTGACCACGTCGATCGCCGAGGTCGGCGGCCAGGTGATGAAGCAAGCTCTAACCGACCTGCTGCGGAAGTAAATCACTGTAGAGACGGGGCTTGCCCCGTCTCCGCCCGCGCCATCCCGCAACCGCTGCCAGCAAGACGTGGCAAGCCGCCTTTACAGAGGCCTAAAATGGGGCTTTTCCCACATTCAGCGCGAAAATCAGTAGTTTGCCATCCGGTCACCACCCGCAACTCCCTTAAGTAAGGGGGTTTAGGTCGAATTGCTTCACAGAATTGTTCATCTGTGGGTTACAATTGCCACTCCTTGGGCAAATGGGCACTTTATCCACAGGCCCTGGGAGATGTGTTCGAGTGACGCAATAATGCCATCCTAATGACGCCAAGATTCACAACGCGGAGCCAGAAGACGTCCAAACCGGCGACAGCGCTGGTGACTTCGCTCGCGCTCGTAGTCTTTCTAATTGCAGCCGCGCCGCGGACAGCTTTCGCCCTGCGTCCCGTCAGCCATCGACACCGGATCCTGCATCGCCTTCGCGGCATTCTTTGGAACCCGCTGTTCCGTCCGTCGCACGATTCCCTGCTCCGCCAGAATGAAGAAATCGACCGCCTGAATCTGCCCCGAATTCAAGACGACACCGAACTGGAAGCACTCAAAGCCTCGGGCGATCTGGTGCCCATTGAGGAGAGTGAGTCTCTGAAGGTCGAACGCGGCCTCGATCCCTCCCGCCGCTTTTGCCGTCCCTGGACGCGCGATTTCGTGCAGGACCTTTCCGAAGTTTATTACCGCCAATTTCACGACCAGATCCAGGTGAACTCCGCCGTCCGCACCGTCAAGGTGCAGAAAAAGCTTCGCCGCCACAATCGCAATGCCGCTCCCGTGGATGGCGACACCGCGTCTTCTCATCTCGCCGGTATCACGGTCGATCTCCAACGCCGCGGGTTGTCGAAAGACGAGATACGATTCGTAGAGCACTATTTGTTCTATCTGAATGCGCTCGGCCTGGTCGAGCCCGAAGAGGAGCGTCGCCACTGGTGCTTCCACGTGATGGTCTCCGACCGCTACAGCGACTGGCGGCAGACCCAGACGATTTTCCCGCGTCCGCCGGCGGAAGAACCCGCACCCGCACCAGTTAGCGTCACCGCCGCGATGGGCGCCTCCAACTAAACGTCGATCTGTATTTCATCTGAAGCTCCATCCGAAATCCGCAGCCGCTACAATCTCCGCAGAATGATTGTTCTCATGGCCGGCCTTCCCGGAACCGGCAAAACCGCGCTCGCTCGCGAACTCGTTCGTCGCACGCAAGGCGCCCTCCTGAGCAAGGACGAGATCCGAGCCGCCCTATTCTCGCCGACCGGTCTCGCGCTAAACGATATCGAATACTCAGTCGAACAGGACGACTTCGTGATGGAGGTCATGCTCAAAGGCGCTCGCTACCTGCTGCAAGCCGCTCCCGGTCGCACAATCTTTCTCGACGGACGCCCCTTTTCCCGCCGCTATCAGATCGACCGTGTTCTCGAAGTCGCCCGCGAACTTGCTCAGCCCTGGAGGATCATTGAGTGCATCTGCTCCGATGAATCCGCGCGCCGCCGTCTCGACCTCGAGCCCGATCCCGCGCATCCCGCGCACAACCGGACGTTCGCGCTCTACACGGAAGTGAAAGCCCATTTTGAACCCATCTCTTATCCAAAGACAACGATCTCCACCGACCAGCCGCTGGAGGAATGCATCGAGCAGGCTCTCGTAGCCTTGCACGCATCGTGACGGGCCTCCTCGCCCGTCGAGAGATGAAGATCGAGCGGACGCGCCCAGGCGAGACGCCCGTCGCTCCACCAGCAATCGAGAATCGACTGTCGTACAATAACAACTTGCCAAAAACACCTACAGGAGCACTCATGAGCACTCTACTGCAGACGTTTGTACTGATCGTCTCCACCTCGCTGTTCGCCGCCGCGCAGACGGGCTCCACTTCCCCGACAACACCGCCCGTCCACAAAGCGGCCCCGGCCGCGGCCGCCGAGCCCACCGCGATCATTCACACCTCGGCCGGCGACCTCCATTGCGAGCTGTTCCCGAAAGTAGCTCCAATCGGAGTGAAGAATTTCATCGAGCTCTCCAACGGCACCAAAGACTGGACCAGCCCCGTCTCTCATGAAAAAAAGCACGGCGTTCCACTTTATGACGGCACCATATTCCATCGCGTGATCGCCCTGTTCATGATTCAGGGCGGAGATCCCGCCGGTAACGGCAGCGGCGATCCCGGCTACAAATTTAAGAATGAAACTACCCCCACGGTGGCTTTCGATCGCCCCGGGCGTCTCGCCTATGCCAATGCCGGACCCGACACCAACGGATCGCAGTTCTTCATCACCGAGGTTCCGTACCCCAGCTTGAACGGCGGCTATACCATCTTTGGCCAGTGCGATGACGACGCTGTTGCGCTGGTTAAGAAAATCGCGCGCATGCCGACGGCCGGCGAAGTTCCCGTTCATCCCGTCAAGATCATTCACATCGAAATCCACGGCGCCGGCGCACCCACTAAGCCTGCGCCCAAACCGCCGCAGAAATCGATGTAGAGACGCGCCATGCCGCGTCTCCCGCCCGTGTCCCAAAGCAGACGGGGTAAGCCCCGTCTCTACCGTAACGACGATTTAGAATCGAAGGAGACTATGACCCGTACACCCGGAACTTATGCCGTGCTCGAAACCAGCGAAGGCAATATCGTTTGCCGCCTCTTTGAGAAGGACGCCCCCAAGACAGTAGCCAATTTCATCGACCTGACCGAAGGCAAGCGCGAGTGGACGCATCCCGCTACCCGCAAAAAAACCTCCGATCCCCTCTATCACGGGACGATTTTTCATCGAGTTATTCCCAACTTCATGGTCCAGGGCGGCGACCCGATGGGCACCGGTTTCGGCGGTCCAGGCTACCAGTTCGAGGACGAAACCAAAGGTTCGCCACACAGGTTCGACAAGGCGGGGAAGCTGGCCATGGCCAATGCCGGCCCCAACACCAACGGATCGCAGTTCTTCATCACCGTGGCCAACACCGACTGGCTCACCGGCAAACATACGATTTTCGGCGAAGTAGTCGAAGGCTACGATGTGGTGGAGAAAATTTCGAAAGTAGCGCGGAACCGCCAAGACAAACCCAACAACGACGTAGTGGTGAAGTCGGTAAAAATCGAACGCTAGGGACCCCAGTAGCGCGCCGTCCCGGCGGCTGCCCGGCGGGCGTCCTCGCCCGCCGCCTGCGGTCAAGCCGCGCCATACACAAACCGGTGAGCCCCATCACATCGTCGCGTGATCGCTGACCTAGTCTCCCCTCCCTCAAAGTTCTCTATAATAGTTCTGTTCCTTCCCCAGCCTCTGGAGGTTAGTGCATGGCATCGTTTAATGGAGTCCCCGTCCCGCCGAACGGACAGAAGATCGAATACAGCAACGGCAAATATCAAGTTCCGAATCACCCAATCATTCCCTTTATTGAAGGCGACGGCACCGGCCGCGATATCTGGAAAGCCTCCGTCCGCGTGTTCGACGCCGCGGTCGAAAAGGCCTACGAGGGCAAGCGCTCCGTGGCCTGGTATGAAGTCTTTGCCGGCGAAAAAGCCAAAGCCCGCTTTCAGAACTGGCTGCCCGACGACACCGTCAGCGCGATCCGCGAATTTCGCGTTGCCATTAAAGGCCCGCTGACCACGCCCGTCGGAGGCGGCATCCGCTCCCTCAATGTCGCCCTGCGCCAGATCCTCGATCTCTACGGCTGCATTCGCCCGGTGAAGTACTATGCCGGCGTGCCATCGCCGGTGAAGCATCCCGAGCGCATGAACATCGTCATCTTCCGCGAGAATACAGAAGACGTTTACATGGGCGTCGAATGGGAAGAAGGCACGCCCGAAGTAGCCAAGCTTATCGAATTCCTCAACAAAGACATGCTGAAAGGCGGCAAGAAGCAGATCCGCCTCGATTCCGGTATCGGCATCAAGCCGATGTCCGTGACCGGTACCAAGCGCCTGGTGCGCATGGCCATCAAGCACGCTCTCGAAAACAAAAACAAAGCGGTCACCCTCGTCCACAAAGGCAATATCCAGAAATTCACCGAAGGCGCATTCCGTAAGTGGGGATATGAACTCGCCACCGAAGAATTCCGCGACAAGGTTGTCACCGAACGCGAGAGCTGGATCATCGACAACAAAGACGGGAATCCGAATCTCACCGTCGAGCAGAACGCCAACCTCGTCGAGCCCGGCCTGGAGTTTGCCCAGGAAGACTTCCGCCAGACTATTTACAAAGAAGTTAAAGACTGTCTCGATACCATCTACGCCACCCACGGCAAAGGCGCATGGAAGAAAAAGCTGATGATCAATGACCGCATCGCCGACTCCATCTTCCAGCAGGTTGTGACCCGGGCCGATGAATACAGCGTGCTGGCCACCCCGAACTTAAATGGCGATTACATCTCCGACGCTTGCGCCGCGCAGGTTGGCGGGCTCGGCATCGCCCCCGGAGCGAACGTTGGCGACGGCTACGCCATCTTCGAAGCCACCCACGGCACCGCTCCCAAGTACGCCGATAAAGACGTCATCAATCCCGGCTCGGTCATTCTCTCCGGCGTTATGATGTTCCGCCACCTCGGATGGCCCGAAGCCGCGGATCTGATCGAGCAAAGTCTGGAACGCACCATCGAGCAGAAAAAAGTCACTTATGACTTTGAACGCCTGATGGAAGGCGCCACCAAAGTAAAAACCAGCGAATTCGCCACCTGCATGATCGACAACATGCGCGTCGCAGTCGCAGCGGACTAAGCTTTACCCCGTGAACCTCGGTGTACCCTGCGGTAAAAGGTTTTGATTTTTTCAGCCTGAGAGGAATTTTATGCGCAAGAAAGTAACGATAGTAGAATTCGCCACCTGCATGATCGACAACATGCGCGTCGCAGTCGCAGCGGACTAAGCTTTACCCCGTGAACCTCGGTGTACCCTGTGGTAAAAGGTTTTGATTTTTCAGCCTGAGAGGAATTTCATGCGCAAGAAAGTAACGATAGTAGGCTTCGCCACCTGCATGATCGAAAACATGCGCGTCACAGTCGCAGCGGACTAAGCTTTACCCCGTGTACCTCGGTGTACCCTGTGGTAAAAGGTTTTGATTTTTTCAGCCTGAGAGGAACTTCATGCGCAAGAAAGTAACGATAGTAGGTTCCGGCAATGTAGGCGCCACCGCCGCTCACTGGATCGCCTCCAAAGAACTGGCCGACGTCGTCCTCATCGACATCATCGAAGGCGTCCCCCAAGGGAAGGGCCTCGACCTGCTCGAGGCCATGCCCATCGAGAAGCGCGATTCGGCAATTCTCGGCACGAACGATTACGCTGACACCGCCAACTCTGACATCGTCGTCATCACCGCCGGAATTCCACGCAAGCCCGGCATGAGCCGCGACGATCTTCTGAACACCAATCATAAAATCATGAACGACGTAGTCGGAAAAGTCGTGCACCACTCGCCGAACTGCATCCTCATCATCGTTTCGAACCCGCTCGACGCCATGGCACAAGCGGCCTACAAGATGAGTGGCTTCCCGCGCGAGCGTGTCATCGGCATGGCCGGAATCCTCGACTCCGCCCGCTTTCGCACGTTTATCGCCGAAGAACTCAAAGTGAGTGTAGAAAATGTTACCGCCTTCGTGCTCGGCGGACACGGCGACACCATGGTCCCCCTCCCCCGCTATTCCACCGTCGCCGGCATTCCCATCACTGAGTTGATGGACAAAGCCACGCTCGATCGCATCGTCCAGCGCACCCGCGACGGCGGCGCCGAGATCGTCAAACATCTAAAAACCGGATCGGCATATTACGCCCCGTCGGCCGCAGCCACCGAAATGGTCGAGGCCATCCTCAAAGATAAGAAAAAGATTCTCCCCTGCGCCGCCTACCTCAACGGCGAGTACGGCATTCATGGCCTCTTTGTCGGCGTCCCGGTAAAACTCGGAGCCAAGGGTATCGAGCAGATTATCGAGATCAAACTCACTGCCGAAGAGAAAGCGGCCTTGGATAAGAGCGCCGCGGCTGTAAAAGAACTTATCGCAGTAATCAACGTGTAGAAAATCAACTCCGAGGGTGCCCCGTCCTTGTCGCGTTTTTTGCGACAGGGCGGGGATTTTGACCTCCTAATTCTCACCATGACTCCCGCCTGTTCTCTCTTCCGCGCCGTCCAGGACGACTCAATTTCCGCCACTCCCTCAAAGCCTGCGGCTCGTAGCTCGAAGCTCCTTGCCGATCCAGTCATCCTCGTTATAGTGTGTTGACGACTCCACATGGACTTCGATCAGCTCGAAATCTTCCTGGAAGTGGCGCGCCTCTCAGGCTTTTCGCGCGATCTATCTTTCCGGAAATCGCACAGCCGCGCCGCCAAAGCCTTCATGGACACCGCGGTCAAGCAAAAGAATTTCTCGCCCTCTGCAGCCGGGACTGGAAAGCGGTCCAAATGAAGGGTATGACGCTGCTCGCGCTCTGCTTGTCTTTGCTGATCGCAACCAGCGCAGCCCAGAAAAAAGCCGCGAGCGGCAGAGCTTCGGCAAATGAACCCAACAAACTCATCGCGCTAAAAGTTACCGGAACGGAGCGCTACACTGACAAGGAAATTCTCGCCGCGAGCGGTTTGCAACTCGGCCAGGCCGCCGCCGATGGCGATTTCAAAGAAGCGGTGCGGCGGTTGGGCGATTCCGGATTGTTCAGCGAGGTGGTCTATTCCTATACGTCTTCTGGCGCCGGCGTAAAGCTCGAATTGCAACTCGGCGATACTGATAAAAGCAAGCTAGTCCCCGCGCATTTCGAAAACTTCGTCTGGTTTCCAGATGCCGAGCTGCAAAGCGCTTTGCAACGCCGGGTTCCGCTTTTTAAGCAATTGCTGCCGGTTACCGGCAACCTCCCGGATCGCGTGTCCGAGGCGTTGCAGGCCATTCTCAGCGAGAAAAATTATCCCGGCCGTGTAGATTTCCTGCGCGCGGCAGACGACGCGGGCGGCACCCTGAAGGCGATCGATTATCGCGTCGAGGAAGTCAGCATCCGGATTCGCAATGTCGAATTTCCCGGAGCGTCGCCGGAGCAAACCGCTCTGTTGGCAAAAGCCGCGGCCCGCCTTACGGGCGCCGAGTATGGACGCTCTTCCCTCAAAGCAGTCGCCAAATTTGATCTGCTGCCCGTATACCTTCACCGTGGCTGTTTGAAAGCGGAGTTTGCGCCCTCTGACGCGCGCGTTGTGCCTCAGCCTTCGTCTGCCGCCGATTCAAAAGCTTCCACCGAAATCGAGGTCGATGCGATCATCCCCGTAACGCCCGGCAAGCTGTACTCAACCTCCGCTTTGGACTGGAAGGGCAACTCAGCCATCGCCACCGCCGAACTGGCGCCCCTTCTCCATATGCCGTCAGGGCAGCCCGCCGACGCCGTGCGTTTTCTCGACGATGTCCAGGCCGTAAGCAAACTCTACCGCAGCCGCGGATACATGGCCGTTCAAATCAAGCCCGACACGCAGTTTGACGACGAAAAGAGTACCGTGCACTACGACCTGATGATCATCGAAGGCGACCTTTACAAAATGGGAGAGTTGGAAATCCTGGGCCTCGATACGCAAGCCAAAGCTCGTATGCAGGCTGCCTGGACGCTTCGCGCAGGCCAGCCCTACAACGCCGACTATCCCAAGAAATTTCTGGACGATACCCGCCAGCTCCTTCCCCGCGGCGTTGCGTGGAACGTCAGCATTCACGAGACCCCCGACGCCAGGGATAAGACCGTGGACGTGGAAATCCGTTTCAAGTAGCAGTAACCCCAAAGTAAGGGTTAGGAAGAGATAAAATTCTCATGGGACCCGGAGGTTGTGTGAGATTCTCTTAGGAGTTGTTGCAGTGAGCTTTTGACAGGCGAATCAGGATGGTGCGCCATATACGTCCAGTTCGACCACTACCCTTTATCACAGGAGAAGAAGCAGAATGAAAGTGAATCGAATTGCAGCGGCTGTTCTCGGAATGCAGCTATTGGTCGGACTCGCGGCGGTTCCGGCGCTGGCGGCCGGCAAAAGCCAGACCTTAACCGGCGAAGTGAGCGACGCCATGTGCGGCGCAAAACATCAGATGCCCGGCAAGGCCGCGGATTGCGCCCGCGCCTGCGTCCAGCATGGATCGAACTACGCGCTCGTAGTCGGCGACAAGGTTTACACTCTGGAAACTTCGGACAAGGCTGCGCTCGATAAGCTAAACGATCTGGCCGGGGCAAAAGCAAAGGTAACTGGTGAGGTGGACGGCACCACGATCACCGTAAAATCGGTGGCTGCGGGATCGTAACGCGGTGGAGAAGGTATGGGAAGGGCACGGCTTCAGCCGTGCCCATACATCTCCATCGGAATGCTGGCTTTAGCCACTGAGGGCCGCCACCCTGCAACTATTCCCAAGGCAATTCAATAAAAAACCGTCGGGCCTCCCGCCGGTTTTTGTTGTTCTCGAACAATTTCCTTATTGCTGTTGAGTCTGGTCCGGATTATCGTCCCGCCGCTTCAGCGTCGGGCGATCGTCGTCGCTCTTGTCCGAGCCGTTGGATGTCTTGCTGTCGCTGGTTGAAGTGCGGCGTAAGCTGGGCTTGCTTCCGTCTTTTTGCTCGAGGACCTTGTGCCGGTTCTCGATGGTAGCGAGTCGCGATTTCACATCGTCAAACTCTGAGGTGGTAACGATGTACTGCGCCTTCGCCGGAAGAATGGTCGCTATCTCTTTCTGCGATGCCGCAATGCGGTCGGGCGTCTGCGGGTGCGACGCGAAGGCCTTGGCAATCGTGCCCGGTTTCTTCTTCTCTTTCGCCTGAATCTTTTCGAAGAAACTGATGAAAGCCTGCGGATCGTATCCCGTCTTGTACATGTATTGCAGGCCGAGATAATCCGCTTCCGCTTCGAAATTGCGTTGGAACTTCATGAACGTCAGCGGCAAGGCCAAACTGCTCGCTTCATAGATTCCATAGCCGATGCCGCCCCCCATAAAAATCAGAGGAAGGGTGCCGATCTGCGCCCAATTCGCCCGCGTCATCTGGCGCATCCCGTGGCGCGCGCAAACGTGCGAAATCTCATGCGCCATCACGCCGGCCAGCTCGGCCTCTTCGTCGGCCGCCAGAATCAGCCCGGAGTTCACATAGAAAAATCCGCCCGGAAGCGCGAACGCATTCACTTCGTCGGAGTCGATGACCTTAATCGTAAACGGCACCTGCGCGTCCGAATTCCGCACCAGATTCTGGCCAATCCGGTTCACGTACTCGTTGACCACCGGATCCTGGACCAGCTTGACGCTCTGCTCGACCTGCATCGCGTATTGCTTGCCCATCCTGATTTCGGTTTCGAGTGAGTACCAGTCCCCCAGTCCGCGCTTGCCAATGTTGCGATTACCGATGGCGTCAACGTCATCCTCTTTGCCATCGTGCTTTACCTTGCTCTCGTCCGGCTCTTGGATGACGGGAGGCGGCCCGCTGGGAGTAGCGTCGGTGCTGCTCGGGCTCGACGAAGAGTCCGCAGGCGGTGCCTGAGGTGAGCCGGTCTGCGCGCTCGGCGGCTGCGCCGTCTGATCCTTAGTCGTTGTTTGCGGTGGCGCCTGCGTCGGTGAAGCCTGCGTCGGCGAAGCTTGTTGCTGCGCGTTGGAAGGCTGGGAAGTTTGATCCTGCGCCAGCGCCGCTAGAGCCATCAGCGCCAGAAAACTTAGGGAGATCAGCGATTTGCGGTACGACATGTGAATACCCCGCGGGAACCCGGTAGGCTGAGAAGATTATACCCCCGATGGCAAGGCGGCGGACAGAGTTCCCCACTCAATTGGACGCAAGCTCCAGCCAGAAAGTTATCTGCTATTTTCAGCGGAACGCGTTGCGGCTAAGGCGCCTTATGGAAGCCTTCCGCGCCCAGCATCAGGGCGGCAAGCAACGGTTAGCGTCAGGGCGCGCCTTCAGGGATGCCAAAGAGTCGCGTTTTGTGGTCAGGCCGAGCGGTTTCACGTTTTACAGCGGAGGCCAAGCTGGAATCCATTTTTCCTGCCGCGCTGGGTCAGCGTTCTTCTTCCATTTTGAATAGCTGACACAATCCTGTGCCCACACCCCCCGAGGACAAACCTTAAGCCTGGCTCTACAGGCTGACAGGTTCCCTGGGTTTATATGCTTGCAGGTATCCTTGTCAGGCCCTGAGCCGAGTGGGTGTATTCCGTCCGAGGCGATATAAAACCATTTCGGATTCGCGAACTTGCAAGGCTTGTGGCCGCCGTCGGCGGTTCTATCTTCGCCACAAAGATTGGCCAAGGGAGAGTTCTGGGATGGTGCGGGTTGCGCCGGAATGTTGGTGCGCTTAACCCGCGGATTTGCGTCAACCACCTCTGAAGCCAGAGTTGTGCCGTCAGCCTTCCGGCACGGCTTGCCATCAATTGGCGACACGGTTTCTCGCGGATCCAAACAGGGGAACGCCGTATAGAAGCCTTCAAAAGACGCCATGTTATCCGTAGCGATAGCAGGCTTGTTTTGCCTCGGCCTAGTGAACACACTAGCCACCGGCAACAAGGCAAGAACGCATAAGGAACAAGCGAGAAGCGGATACTTAGCCGCCCACAACCTGAGCGGTTGCCAGTTATATCCAAGTCGTTTGGTTTTACTCTGAGGTCGCCCTGAATATCGTGCCCGATGATACGAGCGCGCCGGAGTTACTCTAACTGTCAGCGGCGAAGCGGGCGCGGGAACCGGCCTACGTAAATACTTGGCTAACTGCTCATTATAAGACGCGCGTTGATCTGGATCCGCAAGTACATGATAAGCCTCATTGATCGCTTTGCTCCGTTCTTCGGCAGTCCGCCTCCAGTAAGCTGACGCGTTAGGGACGCGATCGGGGTGCACTTGCCGAATCAAGTCCCGGTACGCTTGCTTAATCTCGTATTGCGTTGCATTCTCAGAAATGTCCAGGACGCTGTAATAGCTGTCATCGCTCATTGCTTCCCTCGAGCAAACGGCGAGCGCCGCTTAGCGAAGAAACGAAAAAAGTGTAACAGCCTCGCGACTCGTTGTCACGAAGATTGAACGGTCAGACTCGATACTAACTCCATTGACAATTTGATGATAGGGATGGTGTCACACGTCGTTGAGCACGTAGTTACTTGACTACATAGTTGTGTGTAACTGTGGGGCCTTCTGGAATCATAGAGTTAGACACCACGCGGTGAAGAGAAATAGCATGCCATTGGAAGGCCACGCATTCTTGCCAAGAAGCGACAAGCCAAGCGAAACTCGCGAGCGTCAGGGGAAGGATAAATGCCTGGGGGGTAGGCTAGTAATTTCGGAGTAGGCAATAGGAATTGATCTACGTTTAGCGACTACGTTCCATCGTGGCCGTTGTCGCGTTGCCTATTGCGTCCTGCCAGAGGATCGCATTCAGTTTCTTCGCATCCACCGCATCCGGGCGAGAGAAATTCATCTTTGCCGATTCTTTCGCCCCTGGTGCGTTCCGGGCGTTCACCCGATAGAGGAAACCACTGCGCAGATTCTTATCGTCAAGCTGATAGGCCGGCTGCGTTCCCGGCCCGGAGAACAGCGGCGCCATCAGCGGAGCGTGCGCGTCAAACAGGTTCATCGGAGGAAGGCCGAGCAGAGTTTCCATGGTGTGGATCATGCTGACCGTGGTGTAGAAGTTATGAACGACAAAAGCTCGCGGCGTTCGCGGAGCATATTTGCTGATGACCAAAGCTATCGAGCGATGCGCATCGACGTGGTCGGCGCCATTCTGAGCGTCGTCTTCCACCACAAAGATGGCGGTATCGTCCCAATAAGGACTGTGGGAGACAGCATCGACCACGCGTCCGAGCGCCAGATCGTTGTCCGCCACAGCCGCCTGCGGCGTTGCCTTGCCGGTTCGTGTGCCTCCGGTGTGGTCGTTGGGCAGGTAGAGCAGCGTGAACTGCGGAAGCTCCTGGGCGGTTCCCTTCGCTTTTACAAACTCATCGAACTCGCGCAGGAATTCATCGGCGCGCAGTTGGTCCGGATAATCGGTGTTGAAGTCGGGAAACTGCGGATCGTAGTGCTCGCGCAGCGCGGCTTTCGCCGGGCGCATCCGCTTCATCTGTGGAATCGCCCACGGCCACGGGCTCGGCCCTCCGCGCGGGTTGCCAACATTCGCGGGCAAGGGATCGCCGAGCCTGATTTCGGCCGCGGGGCAGGTTTCGGACGAAGCAGGTAGCGTTCCTGCCATCGGCGATTCTGCCTTCTCGCTCTTACACCACACGGCGGCGACGAATTCACCGTAGATGCGATAGCTCAAACCTTTTTTCGCGAGATTGTCCCAGAGGAAGCCAGTGCCGGGATCGTCCACGTCGGGAATACCCTGCTCCAGCGGAAATGCTCCGGCCACGTCGCCCATGAAGTCGTAAGTGCGCTCTTTGCCGCGATAAGCAATGGGCCAGGTTTTCTCGTTGTAGTCACTGGTGGTAGCAGCGGTCGACCAGATATGCCCGTCACCGGAAACTTCTCCGCTATCGTAGAAGTTGTCGAGCACACCAAACTGCAGGGCAAGTTTGTGTTCGTTAGGCGTGACGTCCTTGCCGTACATCGTCAGCTTCGGGTCGCCATTGCCGACCGGCAGGTCGCCCAGGATCTGATCGTAAGTGCGATTTTCCTTCAATACGTAAATCACGTGGCGGATCGGATTCTTGCCGCCGGCAAACTCAATTTTGCCGACATCACCCTTCAAGAGATTGTCCTCTTCGACCTGCCGTGTATAGGCGGCGAGATTCTTGTCGATGTCCGCGAGCTTGAGGCGTTGTATGGAACCGCCAATCAACGTTGCAATATATGGATTATCGCGATGGTAAGGCCCGATCTGCGCTTTGGCCTTCATGTTATTCGGTCCGCTGCCTTCGCCTTTGGCGGTAGCGATGAGCAGATCGTTGTCAGCTATGGCAAGGGCGCTCGGATACCACTCGGTGGGGATGAAGCCGGTCGGACGTTCAAGCTCCGCCGAATCGAAAGGCTGCTCGTCGTGTTGCGTCTCGAAGACGGCGACCGCATCCAGTGAAGGAATCGCAGCGTAGAGTCGTTTCCCGTCACCAGTGAGCGCGAGGGCGATTACGGCCGAACCTGGAGCTTCGTTCTCGCTAAAATTAGTGGAGTAAATGTGCAGAGGTATTCCAACTCTCAAATCAACGCCCATCACCGCTTCGGCATTGGACAGTGCAACATACAACGTGTCTTCATCAGGGCTCAGAAGCATGGCACTGGGATGTGCACTGGGTGCAATGGAGCTGCCCGGTCGCAATAGTTTGAGCCATCGCACCACCTTCCCGGTGTTTAGGTCCAGTTCCGCCACTTCCGATCCGTTCCATAGACTGACCCAAGCCTTGGTTCCTTCTTTGTTGGCAACGACCGTGTACGGATAAGCGCTGGGAATGTAGCGGCTGCGGCTCAAGTCGAATGACTGCAGGATTTTTCCCGACATCGTGTCGAGGACAACAGCGTTATCCGAAAGATCATTGGCAATCAGCAGCCGGTCCCCCCCAGCGTTAGGAACAACGTTAGGAACAACGTCAGGAAGAACAACAAATCCCGCCGGATACGGAATCGCTGTCCCCGCAGGAGTCTTGCGCAACTCGAACGCAACTTCTTTCCCTTCGGCGACGGGCTGAGGCGCAATCTTGATGAAGCGCTCGGGAGTAACCCGCCCGTCCGCGAATTTGTACACCGCGATACCGTTGCCGGTGTTCGGCGGATTCTCTCCGGTCGGATCGGTGATCGATCCCATCGAGGCATAGAGATGCTTGCCATCACTCGAGAACGCGAGGCCGATGAAATAGCTTTGGTGTGTGGAGCGTTCGGTGCTCAGGCGGTCGTCGGGAAAATCACGCAGCTGATTGTTGCGGAGATCGAGAATGGCGATCGACTGTCGTCCCCCCGTTTCCTGCTTGCCATAGCCCTGATTGAGGAGCGCCGCATAGCGGCCATCGGGGCTGAGTGCGATCGTCGCAGGAAAGCTGTTGGTGCGGGCGACGTACCCGGGGACCGGGACTGTGAGCGTCTTGCTGCTCGGAAGATTGATCCGGCGCGAGCGCTCGGCGGCGCGGGCAACGACGAAGACGGCAAGCAGTGAGCAGAGAGCACAAAGAGAGACAGCGGCAATCTTCTTCACGAACCTTTTCACGAGGGGAAGCCTCTCAAGTTTTGTACCATCGACGCGTGAAAATAAAAAGGGAGAGCTGGAATACGTAGTCCATCGGGAGAACCTGTCGAGACGGGGCTGGGCCCGTTCCAGCAGGCCCGAGCCCCGCTTCCACAATATTCAGTAAAACGACAACTCTTTCATCGGATAATGCTTGCGGTTGCGCGTCCATAACTGAGCGCTATTCATCAACGCAGCCGCGGCAATCAGAGCATCGCTGATTTGAAGACCATGACTCTTTTGATATTGCCGGAGATAATTGCCCGCCCGGCGGCCCGTCTCATAGTCGATCGGGACGCAAAGAAGGGTGCGAAAGAGCATCGTAGTTGCCTCATGCTCGCGCGGTAACGCTCCAGCCCAGAGTTCTGCGGAACTTACCGGCGAGCATAGGATTGCGCCGCCCGATTCCGCCAGTTGCGTCCATTTGAATAAGACATCGCGATTCCTCTCGCGTGAAACCTCGATGAGAACGTCGGAATCGACCAGAACAGTCACCGCTTCCTGAGCCTCTCAATCCGAGTGTCACGCCGCAGGCTCCGCACGTATTCTTCGGTCGAGTCGGGCAAATCATTCCGATCCTTCCTGATTCCCACGAAGGCAAGCATGGCCTCTCGACGCTTCTCCAAATTGCCTAGATAACGCTCGCGAGCGGCCTGACGAACCAGGTCGGAGATGGTCGTTCCCTCGCTCCGGGCGCGGGCGTGGAGAGCGTTCCACAGATCGTCATCGAGATAGAGTTGGGTTCGTCGCACGATGTATAGTATACATCGCTGCCCTCTGATGAGCAAGTTCAGGTTCGAGGCGCTGGAGTGGAATTTCGCTTTGCGGCCAGCTCAATCCATGCTCTTCAACTGATCGACGAGAACCGCTCCCTCAACTTGGTCAACGCACACCAGGCCATAAATGGGCCCAGTCCTAGTGCGCCGATTTGAAAATCGCGAAGACCGCGCCCTGCGGATCGGCCAGGATCGACATGCGCCCGACTCCTTCCACCGTCATGGGTGGAACATTGAGATTGGCGCCCATCTGTTTGGCCTTCGCTGCGGCGGCATCCACCTCATCCACCAGGAAGTAAGTCAACCAGTGCGGCGGGGTCCCGGGTTGGCGATATTTTGAAGGCGGAACCCCTCCGATAAAATGATCGCCGTTCTTGATATGGAGGTAGCCGGAAGTATCTTTCGGATCGGCGGCCACCTGCCACCCGAAAAGGCCGGAGTAAAAATCGGAGGCGCGCTTCACGTCGGGCGTGCTCAAATCAGCCCAGCACAGCGTCCCGTGGACTTCGGCAATTTTGATTCCGGCACTTTTCTTTGGCTGCCAGACACAAAAAACCGCGCCGGTAGGATCCTGAATCACCGCCATGCGCCCAGCGTCCATGACGTCGAAAGCGGGAGCAAAAACCTTGCCGCCCAATTCCTGCGCTTTGGCCGCGGCTGCATCGGCGCTTGCGACGGTGATGTAAATCATCCAATGCGGAGGAACGCCCTGCGAGCGCTCCTCGGGACGAAGCGTGCATCCAGCGGCGGCTTCGCGGCCCCGGAGTTTGAATTCGGTATAAAAATCGTTCGGCCCCATCGGATTGTCATGGGCCTCCCAGCCAAAGAGAGAGCCGTAGAAACTCTTCGCGGCGTTCTGGTCGGTAGTGTGAAGTTCAATCCAGCAGAAGGAACCGGGGGCGTGTTGTTCAATGTTGGTCGCAGCGGCGTTTGTCGTGGCAGTGTTTGTCATAGCGGCACGAGTTTACACCAAATCGGGTGCATCGTTGTCAATGGAAGATAAAAGATAAAAGAAGTAGAGTTCGTGTGGTGACCGGGCTCTGCCCCGTCCAAGCCGGCCACTCCAAAGCCGACTTCGATCAGCGCAGGTTCTTCCCGACCCAGTCTTCAATCCGAGCCAGGGCCTTGTTCAGGTTCTCAAGCGAGTTGGCCACGCTGAAGCGCAGATAACTTTCTCCATATTCGCCAAACGCTGTGCCGGAGAGGCAAGCCACGCCAGCCTGTTCCAGCAATGCGTCCGCAAGTTTTTTCGAAGGCCAGCCCGTCTTAGCAGTATTGGGAAAAGTGTAGAACGCACCTTTAGGCACGCGGCACGAAAAGCCCTTGATCTTATTCAGCCCCGCGACGAAAGCATCGCGCCGCCGCTTGAACTCGGCATTCATCTTGTCGACCGAAGACTGATCGCCACGCAGCGCTTCAATCCCGGCAACCTGCGTGAAACTGGCCGTACATGAAATAGAGTTGGTCGAAAGCCGCGCAATGGGCACAGCGAGATCAGGACGCATCACGCCGTAGCCCATGCGCCATCCGGTCATGGCATACGTTTTCGAGAAGCCGTCCAGCAGAATGGTGCGCTCCTTGAAACCGGGCGCGCTCATGATGGAAAAATGTTCGCCCTCGAAGAGCAGCCGGCTGTAAATTTCGTCCGACAATATCAGGATATTCCGGTCGCCGATCGCCTCGGCGATTTCGAGAACATCTTCCTTAGTAAGCACGCCCCCAGTCGGATTGTGCGGCGAATTCAGAATAATCAGCTTGGTGCGGTCCGTGATCAGCGAAGCCAGTTCCTTGACGTCCACCGAAAAATCGCGCTCTTCGCGCAGCGGAATCGGAATCGCCTTGCCGAGCGAATAATTGATCATCGACTCGTAGATGGGGAATCCCGGATTGGGATAGATAACTTCATCCCCCTCCTCAACCAACGCCAACATCGTAAAGAAAATAATCGGCTTGCCGCCCGGAACAACAACCACCTCTTCGCTGGAGACCGGAACTCTACGCGTTCGGCTAACATAATCGGCAATGGCCTGCCGCAACTCGGGCAGCCCGGCAGCGGGCCCGTAATGCGTCCATCCCTGATGGAGCGCATTAACCCCGGCCTCGACAACATTAGACGGCGTGTCGAAGTCAGGCTCGCCAATTTCCAGGTGGATGATTTCCTTGCCCTGCTTCTCCAGCGCGCGGGCGCGGTTCAGAACTTCAAAGGCAGTTTCGGTGCCAAGACGCGACATCCGGCTGGCTAAACGCAATTCATGCTGAGTCATAGTCGGCATATCGGCGGCAAGAATTATACGCCCTGGGAAGTGAGGAGAATCCCCGGTGAAACCCCGTGTCCCCTGTGGTTAAAGATCCAAGGCCGATAAACACGGGGCATCCGGGTTCACCGAGAAAAGCTATTCCGAGATCGTGCTCTCTTCGCTCTGCGCCCGCAACAGCTTATCGACGGAGTACGGAGCGCGTTGGGCGGGCTCGTGGTAATGACGCACCTGCATCTCTCCAAGCAGGCCGACGGCGAGCATATTCAATCCTGCCAGCAACAGCACTGCGGAAAAGAGCATCAGCGGCCCGTGCTGGTACATGATGTCGGTATGGTGCAGGATTTTCTGCAGGATCAGCCAGAACGAAACCGCGCTGCCCGCAAAAATGCTGAACATCCCCACGGTCCCAAAGAAGTGCAACGGCCGCGAAAGATATTTGAGCAGAAAGCGAATCGTGATCAGATCAAAGAAGACCCGGAAAGTACGCGAGATGCCGTAATGCGACTCGCCCCGCTCCCGGACGATGTTCTTGATCGGCACTTCAACAATCGACGCGCCATACCATGAAGCCAGCGCCGGGATGAAGCGGTGCAGCTCTCCATAGAGCGGAACCTGCCCCAGGATTTCGCGGCGATAGGCTTTAAAAGTCGTCCCAAAGTCGTGAATATCGACGCCGCTCAGTTTGGCCATCAGCCAGTTGGCGCAAAGCGAAGGGATGCGGCGCAGCCAGAAATTATCCACGCGATTCTTGCGCCATCCACTGACAATGTCATAGCCCTCGGCAATCTTTTCAAGGAACAACGGGATGTCGGCAGGATCGTGCTGCAAATCGCCATCCATGGCGATGATGTATTCGCCGCGCGCATGGTCGAATCCAGCGGCAAGCCCGGCGGTCTGTCCAAAATTGCGCCGCAGCTTGACGACAGTAACACGGCTGTCAACGGCCGCAATTTCATGCAGCAGCGCGAACGTGCCATCCATCGACCCGTCATCGACCAGCACCATCTCGAACGTCTCGCCGCTCGCTTCCATCACGGACTTAAGCCGCGCGTACAGATCGGTGACGTTCTCCTGTTCGTTGTGGAGAGGAACTACGATTGAGTACTTGAGCACAATGCTTTCTATTATACGGGAACGGCCGGCAGGTTTCGCAGTGACTTATGTGGGGCAGCGTGTAGGGCGGATACTCCTGTCCGCCGCCTTTGACATTGATGTTGATCGTGAAGTGCGTCGGTGCCTCACCCTTGCGCGGGTTCTTGCGCAAGGGTGAGATTCCACAAAAGTATCCCGCATGGGATTTTCGCCCTTTCTACTCCGCTTTGAAGAAGCACCTACGGCAGCCGTAACCGTATCTACTCTCAAGCGTGTTGAAGTCTTTGGCGAGGTGTTTCCTGAAGTCCGCTCTAGATACCTTCCTTCTCCCGGTGCTTCCCCTTCTACACCTACGCCGCGAACTCCACCGCATCCCGTTCGCCCCCGTGTCCTCCGTGTCCCCTGTGGTTAAAGATGTTGACGTTTTCCCCGGATACCTTCCTTCTCCCGGTGCTTCCCCTTCTACACCTACGCCGCCGCGAACTCCACCGCATCTCCGTTCGCCCCCGTGTCCTCCGTGTCCCCTGTGGTTAAAGATGTTGACGTTTTCCCCGAACTAGCAAATGTGCTTTTCGACGTTAGAGCCGGCCCTGAGCGGAGTCGCAGGGAATGGGTTCCACTGTCCATGCCGCAAAAAAAGACCCCCCGCTTCCCGGCCTCGCTCTTGTCAAGCTTGACTTTTTGATCGGGACGAAACGGGGGTCCAACGTCCGGAGGAAAGCAAAAGCGCCCAATCCTGGGTGCCCGAGCTCTCGAAGGAACGTCCTTAAGTGAAAGAAGAATAAAGACTTACCTATAATCCCTTATTTCTCAAAGACCTGGCGGTGGAACCCGCTAAAGTATTGATCCCAAAAGACCGGCCATGGGAGGGGGTACCGCCGTTGCGGGCCAGTAAACACCAAACCCAGAAAAAGACGCCTTCCCAAGCACCCAGTAAGAAAATTTATTTTGGGGCGATTAATACGTACTCACATGTACGTACAATAATACCACGACAAAGTGTTCCACGTGAAACATTGTACGTACACCCGGAATCCTCGAATCGAGAAAGGAGAGCCCACGGAAACAGCCGGTAGAATGGTAGCCCCGGCAGGAATCGAACCTGCATAGTCAGTTTAGGAAACTGAAGTCCTATCCGTTGAACGACGGGGCCCCCGAGGAACCATCAAAATCAGGTTTATCAAAATCAGGTTAGCAGGTCGCGAAACAGCTTGCCAGACTTGGGGCTGACCTACGTTCGGGTAGTCGAGCGCAGACCGCCGCCTACAAACTGAACGATCTCCAACCGGTCTCCATCCTGCAAGGGCGTCTGCGGCCATTGATCGCGGGGGACGATCTCACGGTTGAGTTCGATTGCGACCCGGTCCGGCTTCATGCCCAACTGCTCGACCAGCAAGCCCAGACTCTCGGCGGATGAAACCTGGGCCTCGCCATTGATGGTTAAATTCATTAATGGTTAGATTCGTTAATCGTTAGATCGATCGTTAGATTCATCCGGAACATTGCGTGTCTAGCTGGCGGCGCGCAGTTGAAACTTGCGGGTGGCAGTCCGTCCATCGAAACTTGCCTGCACCAGCACGGAGGATTCCGCCAGGGACTGTTCCTTCACCTGCACGTTGATCTCGGCATTGCCCTTGGTGTCGGTGAGAACTTGCGCGTAGAAAGGCGTGGCGTCGGGGCGGGCCAGGCGAAGGGTGAGACGGGCGCCGGGAACCGTGGCGCCTCCGTCGGTGACTCGGAACTGCATGGTCAGTGCGCCGCCCGCATGCACGGATCCCGCATTGGTCCACTGCAGGTCGAGTTCTTTTACGGCAGCCAGCGTTTCCGGGGTCTCCCGCTTATCGAGGATCGATTCGAGCTTGCCCTCGCGTATAGCGTCAAGCACCTCGCGGTGCAACTCGCGCAACATCTTCTCTTGATCCTGATCGCTGACGCTGGAGCCGAGCTTCTCTCCGACGCCCTCCGCGCTTGGGTTGCCGGCGGCCGTTTTGCCTTCGGCCCTTCCATAGGGAACTGCGCGCTTCCCGATGCAACGTCCTCGGACGAAGACCTGCGTCTGCAGCAACTGCCCGCCTTCGCGCGCTTCGCTCTGCACGTGATACACCGTGCCTTCGTGACGAATGTCAGTATTGAAGCCGAAGATCATACGCTTTGAGGCCTTCCCGCCACTGTCGGCGTCTGTCAAGGCAAGCTTCGCCGAATGAAAGTACTGTTAAAACGTGCACTTGGCTTGACACTTCCGCCAGTCAAAACTAATCTGGAACGTTTACTATTGTGCTCAGCGCAGATTATATATAGCTCCTCCTATGCCGGACAATTATTTCGCTCGCTACCTGCCCCTCCTGATGCACTTTGGTATCGCCACGGCCTTGGCGGGCGCGATTGTCACCCTCTCATACTTCATTGGCCAGCACAAGCCGACTCGGGCGAAGGTATCGCCTTATGAGTGCGGGGTTCAGCCCATTGGCGATGCCCAGGGACGATTCTCCGTCAAGTTTTACCTGGTGGCCATGCTCTTTATATTGTTCGACGTGGAAGCGGTTTTTCTTTACCCCTGGGCGGTCATCCTGCGCGAACTGAAGATGTTCGGCTTCTGGGAGATGATGGTGTACATCGCGATCGTCCTGGTCGGCCTCTTCTATGTCTGGAAAAAGGGCGTGCTGGACTGGGGCCTGACGGCCATGAAGCAGGGGGATTTCTGATGCCGCTCGCGCCCGCAATCACCAATATCGAAGAGTTGAAGTCTCATCCCGCACTGGGCCGGCTGGTGGAGTGGAATGTTTCTGTTGTGGAGGCGGTCAAGTTCGATCGCGACGAGCTAACGATCTGGATCGCCAAGGAATCGATCCGCGAAGTTTGCGAGATTCTGCGCGATTTTCTCGATTGCCCATTTAATTATCTGGCCGATCTGACCTGCTTGGATTGGTCTCCGTCGGAGCCGCGGTTTGAGGTGGTCTACCATCTCCTTTCGATTCCGACAAAAGAACGGGTGCGCCTGAAAGTTCGCCTCGATGGCTCGAGTCCGGCGATTGAATCGGTCACGTCGGTCTGGCCCTCGGCCAATTTTTACGAGCGTGAGGTGTTCGACCTGTTTGGCGTGCGCTTCACCGGACATCCCAACCTGAAACGCATCATGATGCCCGATGACTGGGAAGGCCATCCTCTGCGGAAGGACTACCCGGTGGAAGGGTACCGGTAAAAGAAAGCCATGACGGACTTCCCTACTGCTATCGCTGAACCCGGCCTCGAAACGGCCTCGGGCGATCAGACGATGATTTTGAACATGGGACCGCAACATCCGTCTACGCACGGGGTGCTGCGGCTGGTGCTCGAAATCGATGGCGAAACTGTGGTGCGGCTCAAGCCCGAGATCGGCTACCTGCACACGGGTATCGAGAAGACCTGCGAAGCCAAGTTCTACCAGCAAGTTGTGCCGCTCACCGACCGCATCGATTATCTGTGTCCGTTGACGAACAATCTCTGCTACTGCCTGGCGGTGGAGAAATTGCTGGGGCTGGAGATCCCTCCGAAAGCGCAGTGGATGCGGGTTTTGATGAACGAGTTGACGCGCATCAATTCGCACTTGGTGTGGCTGGGAACGCATGCCATGGATCTGGGCGCGATGACGGTCTTTCTGTATTGCTTCCGCGAGCGCGAGGACGTTCTGCGCTTTTTCGAGATGGTCAGCGGACAACGAATGATGACGTCATATTTCCGGATTGGCGGGTTGGCGCTCGAACCTCCGCTCGGGTTCTTCGAGAAAGTCAAGAAGTTTGCCGACCGTTTCCCGGGGAACGTGGATGAATATGAAGGCTTGCTGACCGGAAATCCGATTTTCATGATGCGGACCAAGGGCGTGGCCCAACTGGGCGCGGAAGACGCAATTGCTTTGGGCGCGTGCGGTCCCACGTTGCGCGCCAGTGGGGTCGACATTGACCTCCGCCGCGATGCTCCTTATACAGGCTACGAGAATTTCAAGTTCAACGTGCCGGTTCGCACCGAAGGGGATGTGTTCGCTCGATACCTTTGCCGCGTGGCCGAACTGCGGGAATCGATTGGCATGGTGCAGCAGGCGCTGGCGGGCATGCCGGAAGGCCCCATCAAAGCCGACTCGCCCAAGGTCGTGCTGCCCGACCGCGAGAAGATGAAGACGCAGATGGAGGCCCTGATCTATCACTTCAAGATCATTACCGAGGGCTTCGCGGTTCCTGCAGGGGAAGTTTACCAGGCCATCGAATCGCCGCGTGGCGAAATGGGATATTACGTGGTCAGCGACGGCACGGCTAAACCCTATCGCGTGCACATGCGCGGACCGTCCTACGCGAATCTGCAGACATTGTCGAAGATGTGCGAAGGCGAACTGATCGCCGACGTGGTTGCAGCGATTGGAAGCATTGATGTGGTGCTGGGAGACATCGACCGCTGATGCGTTTTTCAGATGAATTCGAGGCTCGCTTCACCGAGATGCTGACGCACTATCCGACGCGCCGGTCGGCGCTTGTTCCCACGCTGCTCTATGCGCAGGATGAGGTCGGCAATCTCAACGATGAGGTCATCGCCGAACTGGCCGGGCGTCTGGATCTCACGGAACTCGAAGTCCGCAACGTGATCAGTTACTACTCGATGCTCACCACGAAGCCGCGCGGGAAGTACAACGTGCAGGTGTGCACCAATATCGCGTGCATGCTCGTCGGCGGCGAGGAATTGCTTGACCACTGCAAAGAGAAGCTCGGCATCGGCCACAAGGGCACGACGGAAGATGGTTTGTTTTCGCTGGAAGAAGTGGAGTGTATTGGAGCTTGCAGCTGGGCTCCGGCAGCGCAGGTGAATTACGACTTTCATGAGAACCTGACGAACGCGAAGATGGATCAGATTTTGGACGACTACAAAGCGAAATAATCAGCAATGTCAACTCTCGTTTCCCATCCCGACGAGGTAAAGGTGATCTCGAAGCGCTTTGGTCAGGGCGCTACGGATATCGATCGCTATCTCCAATTAGACGGCTACAAGGCCGTGCAGAAGGCGCTCGCCATGAAGCCGGACGGTCTGATTACTGAGGTCAAGAACTCCGGCTTGCGCGGACGGGGTGGCGCGGGATTCAGCACGGGGATGAAGTGGTCATTTGTCCCCAAGCAGTCGGCCAAGCCGAAATATGTGCTCTGCAATGGCGACGAGAGCGAGCCCGGCACCTGCAAAGACCGGTTGATTTTTGAGCACGATCCGCACGCCGTCATTGAGGGAGTAATGATCGCGGCGCTCGCCGTCGGCTCGCATACCGGATACATCTATGTTCGCGGCGAGTATCGCTATCTGTTGGTGATCATGCAGAAGGCGCTGAGAGATGCCTATGCCAAAGGATTCCTCGGCAAGAATATTTTCGGCAGCGGATACGATCTGGATATTTATTGGCACGGTGGGGCGGGCGCTTACGAAGTGGGTGAAGAATCGGCGCTGATGGAATCGCTCGAAGGCAAGCGTGGTATCCCGCGCATTCGGCCCCCCTTTCCTGCCGTGGTCGGCCTGTGGGGCGGTCCGACGGTCATTAATAATGCGGAGACGCTGGCCGCCGTTCCGCACATTATTTTGGGCGGCGCGGATTGGTACGCCAAGCTGGGCACGCCGAAGAATGGCGGCACGCGCTTGTTCTGCCTCGCCGGAAATCTCAACAAGCCTGGCGTCTACGAACTGCCGATGGGCTACAACCTCAAGAAGATGATCTATGAAGTCGGCGGCGGAATTCCGAACGGACGCGAATTGAAAGCCGTGGTTCCGGGCGGATCGTCGACGCCGGTGCTTCTGCCCGAAGAAATCGACGTCGCCATGGATTTCGACTCGGTGGCGAAAGCGGGTTCGATGCTTGGATCTGGTGGCGTGGTGGTACTCGACGACACCGCTTGCATCGTCAAGTTCGCCCTACGCACGATGAAGTTTTATAAGCATGAAAGTTGCGGTTGGTGTATTCCCTGCCGAGAGGGGACGGACTGGCTGGAGAAGACGTTGACACGCTTCCATGCGGGCGCAGGAACGAAGAAGGACATCGACAATATTTATTATCTGTCGGAAAACATGTTGGGCAAGACGTTCTGTCCGCTGGGCGACGCGGCGGCCATGCCCACGATGGCGTTCGTGAAGAAGTTCAGAAAAGAGTTTGAAGATCATTTGGACGGAAAGCCTTGCCCGTTTGAAAAAGCGGCGGAAGCCGTATTGGTGTAGCGCCGGCGTCTCGCCGGCCCAATCGGCGGGCCAAGCCCGCCGGAGATGAGCAGCTTAAGTTGCAGCGGCATTTAAGGTGCGAGAGGCGGCGGGCGAAGGTGCCCGCCGGACAGCCGGCGAGACGCCGGCGCTACGAAAATTGGCGCTACGAAAATCATGGCTGACGTAACACTCACTGTCGACGGAAAGAAGATCACGGCCCCCGCAGGCTCGCTGCTGATTGAAGCCTGCAAGAACGCGGGCATTGAAGTGCCCTCGTTTTGCTACTATCCCGGGCTTTCGCTGCAGGGCGCTTGCCGCATGTGTGTGGTGAAGATCGAGAAGATGCCCAAGCTGCAGACCGCCTGCACGACGAGCGTCACCGAGGGCATGATCGTCTCCACCGATAGCGATGACGTTCGCCAGGCCCGCAAGGCGATGGTCGAGATGCTCCTGGGCAATCATCCGCTGGATTGCCCGGTGTGCGATGCCGGCGGCGAGTGCGAATTGCAGGACATGACGTTCTCCTACGGCGCAGCCGAATCGAAGTTTACCGAGGCCAAGAACCACCGCGAAGAGCAGCAGTGGTCTCCAGTCGTCTATTTCGACCGGCCGCGCTGCATTTTGTGCTATCGCTGTGTACGGGTTTGCGGCGAGGGGATGGACGTCTGGGCGCTCGGCATCCAGAATCGCGGCGTTGGTTCGGTCATTGCGCCGAATATCAGTGCGCCCGATCAGGACGCCCACCTCGATTGCGAAGAGTGCGGCATGTGCATCGACATCTGTCCCGTCGGCGCGCTGACCTCGGGTGCCTACCGCTACAAGACGCGTCCCTGGGAGATGAACCATGTGCGCACGATCTGCACCCACTGCGGCGACGGATGCAAGACCACGCTGGGGGTGCGCCGTTGCGACACGGGCGCGGAAATCGTTCGCGGCGACAATCGCGACAAGAGCGGGATCAATGGCGATTTTCTTTGCATCAAAGGCCGCTACGCTTTCGACTTTGCCCATCACGAAGAGCGTCTAACACAGCCTCTGATCCGCAAGGGCGGCAAGCTGACGCCAGCTACCTGGGAAGAAGCTTTTGCACTGATCGGCAAACGGTTTCGCGAAGTTCGCGACGGCGTCAATAGGGAAAGTCATGGCGGAAGCGCGATCGGCGTGATCGGCTCGAATCGCACGACCAACGAAGAGAATTATCTTCTGTCAAAATTCGCTCGTGTCGTCCTTAAGACCAACAATGTCGATCATCACCGGACCGCGGACTATCCAGCCCTGGCGGCGGCGTTGCACGGCAAGCCGGGAAAAACAGCTTCCATGCGCGACGTGTTGAATGCACCCGCGATTCTGCTGATTGGCAACGACCCTACGAATCAGCATCCGCTGCTGGCATGGCAGATCCGGACGAATGTACGGTTGCGGCGGGCGAAGCTTTATATCATCAACTCTGCCCCAATCAAGTTGCGGCGACAGGCGGCGGGATTCGCCTTGGCACCGGCGGGTGCGGAAGCAAAGGCAGTAGCATTTTTGGCGGGCGACGATTCCCTGCTCGACGCGTTGGTGAGTGACGTCACAAGCCGCGACGCCTGGATCGCCGTGCGCGAGAGAGTTCGCGCCGAACAGAACATGGTAATTGCCTTCGGCTCTGAACTTCGCGGACAGGACGTCGAGAAGTTAGTAACTTTTGCTTCGTCCTTGACCGGAGCAAAGTTGATTTGCCTGGGCGATTACGCGAATTCGCGCGGAGCCAGCGAAATGGGGCTTTATCCCGATCTTCTTCCTGGATACGAGCCCATTACGGGAGCGCAAAAGTTCGAACAGGAATGGGGCACATTGCCGGCCGAAAAGGGGCTCAGCTTGCCGGAAATGATGGAAGCGGCCAAGGCCGGCAAATTGAAGGCGCTTTACGTGCTCGGCTCCAATCCCTTCGGCCGGTTGGGCGTTGATCCCTTCGCACTTTCAAATACTTTTGTAGTGGTTCAAGACATGTTCCTGACTGAAACCGCGTCGGTCGCCGACGTGGTTTTGCCAGCGTCCAATGCGTACGAAAAAGCTGGAACTTATACGAACACCTGCGGCGATCTGCAACTCCTTAAGAAGGCGGGCGAAGTCTCCGACACCAAGCCGGACTTCGAGATGATCGTCCGTATCGCGGATGCCATGGGCTTCGATGTACACGGATTGGTGCCGTTCGGTGGCGGGACACACTCAGACATGGGGCAGTCGCGCGGGGCGCAATCGGGCGAGGCGGATCGTCATGCGGTGTGGCTGGAAGCGAACAACCTCGAACCCAAGATGACGCCGTTTGATCCCATGGCGATTCTCGATGAAGTCCAGCGCGTGGTTGCCGGATACGATGTTTCGCGGGTCAATCTGCTCGCCGGCTGCGATCAGCATCTGGAGATTGCGGAGAGCGGCTCTGGCCTGGTTCAGGATCCGCAATTGATCGTGCCGGCGAACGATGATCTGTTCAGTTCGGGCACGCTGGGACGGTATTCAAAGACGTTGAATTCGGTTTTCGAAAACAAGTCGGCCGAGTCGGAAGTTGCGGCGGACTAAAACTCTAGCGAACCAAGAGCTAGATCAAAAGCACGCGGGCGAGGGCGCCCGCGCCACACGGACACTTTGAGCATAACGGCTTTCATTATCATTTCGATTATCAAGTCGGTTGCCGTGGTCTTCGTTCTGCTGACGGCGGTGGCTTACAGCGTGTGGCTGGAGCGCAAAGTGTCGGCGCACATCCAGAACCGCTGGGGACCCACGCGGGTCGGGCCCTTCGGCCTGCTGCAGCCGCTTGCCGATGGCGTCAAATTTATTTTCAAGGAAGACCTCACCCAGCCGCATGTCTACAAGCCGCTTTACATCGCGGCGCCGATCATCGCGGTGGTGTTTGCCATTAGTTCCATCGCGGTCATCCCGTTTGGCAACTGGGTCGACATCGGCCCGTGGGGCACCTATCTGCAGATTACCGACTTGAATATCGGGCTGCTGGTGGTTCTCGGCATCACGTCGATGGGCGTTTACGGTGTCGCGCTCGCCGGATGGTCGTCGAACAGCAAATACGCGCTGCTCGGCGGTCTGCGCGCCAGCGCCCAGATGATCAGCTACGAAGTTTCGCTTGGCCTCTCGCTGGTGGGAGTGCTGATCGTGACCGGGAGCCTGAGCCTGCGCGAGATTGTGGAAGCGCAGCGGCACCTGCACTGGAACATTTTGTTTCAGCCGGTTGCGTTCTTCATATACTTGATTTCCGCCTACGCGGAAACGAATCGCACGCCATTTGATCTGCCGGAAGCCGAGTCGGAACTGGTGGCCGGCTATCACACCGAATACAGCGCGATGAAATTCGCAATGTTTTTTATGGCCGAATACGCGAACATGGTGACGGTGGCTTGTCTGGCGACGTTGATGTTTTTCGGCGGCTGGCTGGGCCCGGTATTTGGACCGCAAATCCTGCAAATGGTTTTGCCCGTGATCTGGTTCTGCCTGAAAGTTTTCTTCTTCATGTTTTTGTACGTCTGGGTGCGCTGGACCTTGCCGCGCTTTCGCTATGACCAACTCATGGCGTTCGGATGGAAGGTCCTGCTGCCGCTGGCGGTTGCCAACATTGTGGTCACGGCGCTGGTTGTGGCGTGGAGAGCTTGAAAGCAGTATTCAGTACCGAGTTGCGGCTTGGGTCTGACTGGGTACGGGGTGCTGAGTACTGGGTACTAGCAAAACAATGTTCCATCTAATTCTCTTTCTATTCTTCGGAGCGATTTGCGTGGCGGGGGCGGTGAACTTGCTGGTGCAGAGCCATCCCATCAACAGCGCGCTCTCGCTGATCGTGGTGATGGGCTCGCTCGCTGCCGAATATCTTCTTTTGGGAGCCGAATTCCTGGCCGCGATTCAAGTGATCGTTTATGCGGGCGCGATCATGGTTTTGTTCTTGATCACTATCATGCTGCTGAACGCCGGAAAAGAGGAGCGCACCAAGGGTAGCCGGGTTGCGATCCTGATCGGCGTTCCCGGGGTGATCATCGCGTCGGTGCTGGTCGCGTGGACGCTGGTTGGCCGCACGTCCACAACGCATTTGGTCTCGATCGGCGCGTTATGGGGCGCTCCCAAGGATATTGCGCGGCTGCTTTTCCACGATTTTCTGCTGCCCTTTGAAGTCACGTCGGTGCTGATCCTGATCGCCATTATGGGCGCGGTCGTTCTCGCCAGCCGCCCGGAAGCGATTGCGCGGCCACATCGCAGCCGTCCCGTGCCGCAGGAGACTTGCGAACTGGTTGTGACGGGAAAGGATCGCTAATGGTTCCTCTTTCCTACTATCTCGTATTAAGTGGAATCTTGTTCGCGTGTGGCGTGCTTGGCTTCCTCATCAAGCGCAACATCATTACGATTTTCATGTCGATCGAGCTGATGCTGAACGGGGTGAATCTGTCATTCGTGGCCTTCGCTGCGCAATGGCACGCGCTGAGCGGACAAGTATTCGTTTTCTTCGTGATGGTGGTGGCGGCGGCTGAGGCTGCGGTGGGACTGGCGATCGTCATTGCCGTCTATCGCACGCGTGAAACTTTGAATGTTGATCAGGTGAACCTGCTCAAGCTATGACGGTGAATCCTTATCTCTGGCTCGTGCCGGTGCTTCCCCTCGCGGGGGCGGCGATCAACGGTTTCTTTGGACGGCAATCGTCGAAGAAAGCGATCACGGCCATCGCGCTCGTCTTCTGCGGCGCTGCTTTTGCGATGGCATTGTTCCTGGCTGCGGGATTTTCTTCGGCATCGGCTCCTTATTATTACGATCTCGCTCGCTGGCTCCGCTCGGGAGCCTTTCAAGTCGACTTCAGTTTCTATCTCGATCAGCTTTCGCTCGTTATGCTGCTGGTGGTCACCGGGGTCGGATTCCTGATTCACGTCTACTCCGTTGGCTATATGTGGAACGATGACGGGTATTACCGCTTCATGTCGTACCTGAATCTGTTCATGTTCTTCATGCTGACACTGGTATTGGCGAAGAATTATCTGGTCATGTTTATCGGCTGGGAGGGCGTGGGCCTGGCTTCGTATCTGCTGATTGGTTTCTGGTTCACGAAAGATTCAGCAGCGGCGGCAGGTAAGAAGGCATTCATCGTTAATCGGATCGGTGATTTTGGATTCCTGATTGCGCTCTTTCTGATGATCAAGCACTTTGGATCGCTTGACTTCACGCATGTGTTTGGGACCGTGCAATCTCTGCCCACCGAGACTGCCGGAGCCGGGCTGCTCACAGCCATCGGTTTGCTTCTGATGGTCGGCGCGGCGGGTAAGTCAGCGCAGATTCCGCTCTATGTCTGGCTGCCGGACGCCATGGAAGGCCCCACTCCGGTGTCGGCGTTGATCCATGCAGCGACCATGGTCACGGCGGGCGTTTATATGGTGGCGCGGTCATCGGCAATTTTTGATCGCGCGCCGATGGCGCTGATGGTGGTCGCGATCATTGGAACGCTCACCGCTCTGTTCGCAGCGACCATCGGAATTGCGCAGACCGATATCAAGAAAGTTCTGGCCTACTCGACGGTCTCGCAGCTTGGTTACATGTTCATGGCTTGCGGCGTCGGAGCGTTCTCAGCCGGCATTTTTCACTTGATGACGCACGCGTTTTTCAAGGGGCTGCTATTCCTTGCCGCGGGCTCGGTAATTCATGGCATCGGCGGCGAGCAGGACATGCGCAAGATGGGCGGGCTGCGCGTCTACATGCCATGGACGTTTGTCACCATGGGGATTGGCACGCTTGCCATCGCGGGTATTCCACCGCTGGCGGGCTTCTGGTCCAAAGACGAGATCCTTTGGAGGGCCTACAACGCAAGCTGGGTGTATTGGATGATTGGCGTGACTACCGCTTTTATCACCTCCTTTTATATGTTCCGCCTGATGTACCTGACATTCGGCGGCGAGTATCGCGGCGCCGCTGCGCAGGAAACGCACGGCCACAATAGTCACGGTCATGGGCACGGTCATGGGCACGGTCACGGACATGGAGGGCCCCATGAGAGCCCCTGGGTGATGCTGTGGCCGCTGGTAATTCTGGCCATTCTTTCACTCTTTGGCGGATTCGTCGGCTACGGAGATCGATTCGAGCATTTTCTCGCTCCTGTTTTTCAGCAAGCTAACGCAGTCGCCATAGCTCCCGACGCGGCAAAGAGTTCGCTCGAATATTTGCTCATGGCGGTTTCCGTTAGCGTGGCCGGGCTCGGATGGCTGCTGGCATATTTTCTCTATAGCCGCCGCCCGGAATTGCCGGCGCGCATTGCTGCCGGGTTAGATGGGCTCTACGAGGCAGTCGCGCACAAGTACTACATCGACGAACTTTACACCGCTCTTTTCGTCAAGCCGCTGATCGATGGCTCAACCACGATTCTCTGGCATGGCGTTGACCAGGGAGTAATCGACGCCGCCGTCAACGACTCGGCCGACGCGGCGCGCCACGTGTCTGACAACGTGCGCCACATGCAGTCGGGCAATCTGCGTTCGTATGCCGGATGGGTGGCGGCGGGCGGCGCGGCGGTGATCGCCTACATGGTTTGGATGGGAGTTCGGTGAACGGAATCCGATGAATATGGAGAGCCTCGGTCCCATCGTTCTTTCGCTGGTGACGTTCATCCCCGCTGCGGGCGGACTGCTGATTCTTCTGATCCCGCGCCGCGATCGTGACATCAAGTTATTTGCGCTGGTCATCTCAGTGCTGGCCTTCGTCGCTTCACTGCATTTGCCGGTGCATCTGCACCGCGATCACAACCTCTTCAAATTCGAAATCGACAAAGTCTGGATCACGACTCCCAACATTCATTACCACATGGGGATTGACGGAATTTCCGTCTGGCTGGTGGTGCTGACCACGTTCCTCACGCCGCTGTGTGTGCTGATTTCGTGGACTTCGATTCATGATCGCGTAAAGGAATTCTTCATCCTGCTGCTGATCCTGGAGACGGCTCTGATCGGCGTCTTCACCTCGCTCGATCTATTCCTGTTCTACTTCTTCTATGAAGCGACGCTGATCCCGATGGCGCTGCTGATCGGCATGTACGGCCATGGACGCAAGGTCTACGCGGCGGTGAAGTTTTTTCTGTTTACCATGATCGGCTCGATGTTCATGCTGGCTGCGATTGTGTGGCTTTATGCAAAGACCGGCAGCTTCGATTTTGTCGTCATTCAAAACGCGATTCGCAGCGGCAGTGTGCCAGGTTTCGAGTCCGCTTCGCTATGGCTCTTCCTCGGCTTCTTCATTGCCTTCGCGGTGAAGGTCCCGCTGTTCCCTTTTCACACCTGGCTGCCCGACGCGCACGTGGAAGCGCCTACCGCCGGATCGGTGCTTCTGGCCGGCGTGCTGCTGAAGATGGGCACCTACGGCATGCTGCGCTTCAACATCGGCCTCTTCCCTGCTCAGGCGCACCGCAATGCCCCGTGGATCATGATTCTGGCGCTGATCGGCATCATTTACGGCGCGCTGGTCTCGCTGGTGCAGCCGAATATGAAGAAGCTGATCGCCTACTCCTCGATCAGCCACCTTGGGTTCGTCGTCCTGGGAATTTTCAGTTTCACGACCGCCGGCCTGAACGGAGCCGTCTTCGTCATGCTGGCGCACGGCGTTGCCACCGGTGGACTCTTCATGCTCGCCGGTATCCTCTACGAGCGCCGCCACACCTACGAAATTATCGATTTCGGTGGGTTAGCGACACCGATGCCCAAATACGCCACCTTTTTTCTGGTCACCGTTCTGGCCTCCGTGGGACTACCGCTGCTGAACGGTTTCATCGGGGAGTTCCTGGTACTGAGCGGAGCATTTCAAGCGCGACCCATCTACGGAATCCTCGCCGCGACCGGTGTGATCTGGAGCGCCTGCTACCTCCTGTGGATGTATCAGCGCGTCTTCTTCGGCAAGGTGACGCACGAAGTCAATGCCACGCTGCCCGATCTCAACCTGCGGGAGAAGGCGGCCCTGGCGCCGGTCGCGATTGCCGCTCTGGTCATGGGCGTCGCTCCCCTGGTGTGGCTAAGCGCGATTGATCCGGCGGTGCAAGCGGCCCTCGGCTTCACACAATTGGCCAGCCGGATGGTGGGCCAATGACAACTCTGGCGGCACTTGCACATTCATTCCCGGCTCTGCTTGCCCAGGCGCAGATTCGAATTCCAACGTTCCAGTCACCGCCACTCGCCGACTACATGCGCATTCTGCCGGAGCTGGTGCTGTCGCTCTTCGGCATGCTCATCATGATTGTCGACCCGCTGCTGGACGAAGAGAGTAGTCACGAGTCGCTCGGTACGATCGCACTCATCGGAACTCTTGCCGCGCTGGCGTCGACCTTCTGGATGGCGCAGTATCCCGGGACCGCTTTCTCGAACATGGTTCGCGTGGAAGGCTTCAGCATCTTCTTTCATTTCCTGGTTATCGCGATTTCGGCAGTAGCCGTTCTCAGTTCTTTCGAATACTTGAGGGTACAGCGTATCCGCGCCGGGGAATACTATGGCCTGATTCTGTTTGGCACGGTGGGCATGTGCCTGATGTCGTCCGCTATCGAGCTTGTACTTATTTTTATCGCGCTCGAGATTTCGTCGATCTCAACCTATATTTTGGCAGGCTTCCGGCGGCGTGACGCCGCGAGCAGCGAATCTTCGCTGAAGTATTTTTTGCTGGGATCGTTCGCAACGGCATTTTTTCTCTATGGCGTTGCGCTCATGTTCGGCGCGACCGGCTCCACCAGCATTGATGCGATCAGCGAGGTGTTGCGATCTGGGAACGTGCCGGTTCTGGCTTACGTTGCGACGGCATTTATTTTTGTGGGCCTGGGCTTCAAGGTTGCGTCGGCCCCGTTTCATGTGTGGACACCCGACGTTTACGAAGGGGCGCCGGCCCCCGTGGTGGGACTGATGTCGACCGGCCCGAAAGCGGCGGCCTTCGCGGTGTTGCTGCGAGTCATGTTTGAAGCGAACGTACCGGGGCGCTTCTGGCTGATTTGGGTCTCGGCCGCGCTTTCAATGACGCTGGGAAATGTGGGAGCGTTGGTGCAGGACAACGTCAAACGGTTGTTGGCGTACTCTTCCATCGCCCACGCCGGATACCTGCTGGTTGCCCTTGCGGCGCAGCCTGAGCTGGGAACGTCGGCGGCGATGTTCTACACCGCTGCGTATGCGGCAATGAACGTGGGGGCTTTTGCCATCGTCAGCCACTTGGCTAACGCGGGTGAGAAGTACGTCGCACTCGAGGATTATGCGGGCTTGGGCAAATCTTCTCCCGTGCTGGCCGCGACTTTAACGTTTTTCCTGATGTCTTTGATCGGCATCCCGATCACGGGCGGCTTTTTTGCGAAGTTTTACGTCTTGAGCGCCGCCCTGAAGTCGAATCTCGTGGGCTTGACCCTCATCCTTGTGTTGAATAGTGCGTTGGCCGCTTATTATTATCTGCGGATCATCGTCATGATGTATATGCGCGAACCACGGGGCGAAGTTCCCGTTACCCGGATACCCGCCGCGGCTGCGATTGCTATTGCAGTTTGCGTTGCGGCCACACTTTATCTTGGGGTGCTGCCCGGCCGCGTCCTCGACTATTCGGTTCGTTCCGCCCGCGGCTTGCTAAGCGATCGACCGGAATCGACGACATCGTCCGCCGCCGTCCTCTCCAGACCGTAGTTTCTATTTCACTGCGAAAGAGCTAAGATTACTTGCACAGCCGGTTCAAAGTGCGGGCGCTGCCAGCTCGCAAACCCTGTGTGGGACGCGGGTTTCCGCTGCAACTGCCTGTGCACGTTGCGGTGGAAAAAAGACTTCCGCGCCGATTGACAATCGACCTGCGAATCGTCATTATTACTAACACACTTTGCCCGGAGCTTTTCGTCATCGGGACCGGAGGATGTATGGTTCAGTTTTTGCAAACACTTTGCACGGACGAGCGAGGACAGGACATTGCGGAATACGCTGTCATGCTCGCTGTTATCCTGGTATTGGTGATCGGCACCGTGCGGCTGATCGGGGGCAACGCCAATAACGCTTTTTCCAGCGTTGCCAGTTCGCTGGGAACACAGTAATTCCGGTTCAGCTTTACAAGGATTTCGATATAAGACGGTACAGTTTAACTTCTCTATGACACGGTTTAGCACCTTCCGGCTGTTTGGCCGCATTTGGTTTCCATTCGCGGCGGCGGCGCGGAATCGGAGCGGGTCAGAAGAGAAATAGAGACAAGCTCAAAGGATTCCGCCAAAGCCGCGATAAAGTCGCGGCTTTTGTTTTTGGCGGCAAAAAGAAAGGTCATCGCCATGATTGTCAACATGTCCGACAACGCCACGGAACAGCAGATCGAACATATCATTCAACGCATCCGCGAAGCCGGTTTCCAGCCTCATGTCACGCGTGGCACCGAGCGCACCATTGTTGCAGCGGTCGGCAGCGGCGGCCGCCGCCATGAGATTGAGGCTCTTTCCGTCGCCCCAGGCGTGGATACCGTGGTGGCGATTGCCCAACCCTTTAAGCTTGTCAGCCGTCAGACGCGGCCGGAAGGGTCGATAGTCAGCGTCGACGGAGGAAAGGGCGGGGCTGTCAGGATCGGCGGTCCGGAAGTAGTCGTGATTGCCGGTCCCTGCTCGGTGGAGTCGCGCGAGCAATTGCTGGAGACCGCTGAAGGAGTCAAGCGCGCGGGCGCGACAATGCTGCGTGGCGGAGCCTACAAACCGCGCACCTCCCCCTACGAGTTCCAGGGCTTGGGAATTGAAGCGCTGAAGATTTTGTGCGAGGCTCGCGAACTCACCGGCCTGCCGGTTGTAACCGAGGTCATGAGTACAGAAGACGTCGACCTGATCTGTGAATATGCGGATATGCTCCAGGTGGGAGCGCGCAACATGCAGAACTTCGCCTTGCTGCGCCGACTCGCAACTGTCAAGAAGCCGATTCTGCTCAAGCGCGGTCCATCGGCCACGGTGAAAGAGTGGCTGCTGGCGGCCGAATACCTGCTCTCCGGAGGAAACGATCAGGTCGCCCTCTGCGAGCGCGGAATCAAGACCTTCGAAACCGCTACGCGCAACACTTTTGACCTGTCCGCTGTCGCCCTGGCCAAAGAGCTGTCGCACCTCCCGGTGGTGGCCGATCCTTCGCATGGCACGGGCAAGCAGAGTCTGATTGGGCCGGTTTCGCGCGCTGCGATCGCCGTCGGAGCCGACGCGCTTATCGTTGAGGTCCATCGCTGTCCGGAGCGCGCACTATCCGACGGACCGCAATCGCTCGACCTCCCGCAATTTGAGCACGTGATGCGCGGCTTAAGCGAGCCGCTACGCGCAGTGCTCGGTCGCAACGCAGCCCAAGCCTGATACGGCAGAAAAATCGAGTTCAGCCTCAGGACGTTGCTTTCACGAGGCTGAGATACAAGTCTGTATTGGGCCAATCTGTCCCAAATTGCCTTCCCCGGCCTGCCCACCCTTTGTTTCAAATCAGTTACGCATTCGCAGGCGGACGAAAGCCCGGTCCCCAAGCCAATTTGTCCCCTTGAACGCGGTTGCAAGCTCTTCGTAAGCGGCTGTAAAGACAGGATTTAGGCTGCCGCAATTGGTCTTGCGATTGCCCATTAGAGGCTGGGCACGAGAACGGGTTTGTATGCCCTCTCTCGCAAAGCCACTAGTAAATTTATGAACAACATCGATAAATCGCAGGCCACAAGCGGACGAACTGGCCGTCGTCGCAATGCCACAGCGTTTTGCGCTTGGAGTCGAGCTCTCGCATTGGGATTGACGGTGCTATCGGCACTTCCGTCCCATGCTGGCGCCAACAGCGTGTTGAATAAATTCTCTTCAGACTTTCGCTCACCGGCAGGCGCGAACGGCATGGTGCGGGTGATCGTTCAATACCGCGCGATGCCCGCTACCACGTCTTTCACGTCCATGCTTGCGCGAGGCGCAACCGTCCATTCCAGGCTGGAAACAATCCGGGGAGTGACGATGACTGTGCCCGCCAGCATGCTGGCGGAATTGCAGAGCGATTCCAACGTCCTCTACGTCACCCCAGATCGTCCGGTACAGATGACTTCGAACCCTCAGACCGAGGAGTTTGCGACTGCGGTCGAAGCGGATATCGCGGCTTCGCAGTATGGACTGGATGGCACCGGCATCGGCGTAGCTATAATCGACACCGGAATCAGTTCCCACCCCGACTTGAACAATGCTAACGGCAAGACGCGCGTGGTCTATAACCAGAGCTTTGTCGCCGGCGATACCACAACGTCGGACAAGTTCGGACACGGAACCCACGTTGCGGGCCTGGTCGGCGGCACGGGCGCCAGCTCCGGCACCGCCAATCACTACGCGGCGATCTATGCCGGTATGGCTCCAAACGTCAACCTCATCAACCTGCGCGTGCTGGACCAGAATGGATGCGGCACGGACAGCGGTGTAATCGCTGCGATTGAACAAGCGATCGCTCTCAAAAGCAAATACAACATCCGCGTCATCAATATGTCGCTGGGGCGTCCGATATTCGAGAGCTACACGCTCGATCCGGTGGACCAGGCAGTGGAAGCCGCCTGGAAGGCCGGCATTGTAGTGGTGGTGGCGGCAGGCAACAGCGGCCGCTATGCACCGACGGATGGTTTCGGCACCATCGGCGTGCCGGCTAACGATCCCGCCGCGATTACGGTGGGAGCGACCGATACCTTGTTTACCGCGACGCGTGTGGACGATACGATCGCGAGCTACAGTTCCAAAGGTCCGACGTCGATCGACCATATCGTGAAGCCCGACCTGGTCGCGCCGGGAAACCGGCAAGTCTCCTTGCGAGTCGCGGGCAGCACATTAGATACGCTCTATCCGCAATTTGAGGTTTGGCCAACCAGCGGAACCTCCAAGTACTACGTCTTGAGCGGAACCAGCATGGCCGCGCCGGTGGTGAGCGGAGCGGTGGCTCTGATGTTGCAACAGAGCTCGTCGCTGACTCCCGATCAAGTGAAAGCGCGCTTGATGAAGACAGCGTGGAAAGGCTTTGGGCAATACTCCTCGTCAAGCGATCGGCACGGCAACACTTACAACAACGAGTACGACATCTTCACCTACGGTGCGGGGTATCTGGACATAGACTCCGCCCTTGGGAATACGAACCTCGCCTCGGGAGTAGCACTTTCTCCGACGGCGATCTTGCACGCAAACGGTACGGTCACGGTCACGAATACTGCCGATGCGAATTTCAACGGCAGCAGCGTTGTTTGGGGCGCAACTTCAGTGGTCTGGGGAAACTCCGTGGTTTGGGGCTCTGCGGCGATTGAAGGGACCTCGGTAGTCTGGGGATCCACGAGCGTGGTTTGGGGGGCAACCTACGAGTCTGCCTGCAGCGTGGTCTGGGGCTCACTTTCCTCCGCCGCCAGTGCGACTGCAGCACTCAGCAGTGGCGACCCAGGAGACAACTAAACAACCGAGAGACACCATATTCGGAGACTACCATGACAAATAACCTTCCAATTAAAGCCAAAGTGATGATCGGAATCGTGGCCGTGGCCAGTCTGTGCGCCCTGTCGTTCGCCGTTGTCGGATGGCAATCGCAGGCCTGGCCCCAGTTGGTTCTCCTGCTGGCGGCGGCGGCGCTCAGTTCGCGATTCAAAGTGAAGCTGCCTGGGATGACGAGCTCGATGTCTGGAAATCTGCCGGTCATTCTTCTGGCGGTCACCCAGCTGGGATTGTTCGCCAGCCTGCTCGTAGCCGTGACGGCCGCAATCGCGCAGTCCTATTCCGAAAGGAATAAAGGGAAATCAATCCAATTCGTATTTAACGCTTGCACACTGCTGAACGCGGCGGGGCTCGCCTACCTGGTCTTCCACAGCCGGATGTTTGGCGCCCACCCGTCGACCCGCACAATGGATCTGCTGCTGGCCGCAGCGGCGTACTTTGTGGCGAACACGGCTCCGGTAGCAAGCATTATCGGTCTGACCGAGGGTGGCAATCCTTTTGTTCTCTGGCACAAGGTCTTCCTGTGGTCCTTCCCGAATTATGTAATCGGTGCGGGATTGACCGCGATCGTTTCCACTTTCACCACCGTCAACGTACTGGCAACGCTGGCAGCGCTGACCGCGGTGCTGTTCGCCGTTTATCAATCATACGAGTTATACGTCGATCGGGCGGAACAAACACAGCCACGAGCGATGGCTATGGCAGCCGGCCGATAATCTATAAGGCATTCCTTCCTGCGCGTAGCCTCCCCGGCTGCGCGCATTTGTTTTGCCGTGAGCCGCGGGGTGTTTTCAACAACGGCTATTTTGCGGACGCAGGCGCCGCCGCGAGCACAATTTCTATCAACTCAGTCGCGAGATCGGAGGCAGGGCTTCCGTCAAGGTTGATCAGGACGACGACCCCGGCGCGCCGCTCGGGAACAATCATGAAAAAAGTGCTGGTTCCCTGCTGGCCGCCTCCGTGGCCAACGTCCAACACGCCCAGATCTTTTCCCGTACCCCAACCGAGGGCATAGCGATCTTCCTTGCCGTCGGTCGGCGTCTGGGGAGTCCACATCAGGTCGCGCGTTGAGTGAGCGACAATGCGGTCATTGAGCATGGCCACTTCGAATTGAGCCATGTCTTCAGCGGACGACAGCCAGCCGCCGCCGGGTATCTTGTAGCTTGAGTCGAGGAAATCGGCGTTCGTAATGGCTCCCGACTTATCTTTACTGTAAAAACGTGTACGGAATGGAACAATGGCAAAGCGGTCGTCGACCACCGTATGCGTCATGCCGGCGGACGTCAGCACATTTTTGCGGACGTAATCCACATAGTTCTCTCCCGACGCGCCTTCGATGGCGCAGCCCACCAGCGTGAATCCCTGTGTGGAGTAGTGGAACTCGGTCCCGGGCTTGGCGACGAGCGGATCGTTCTTGAAAAAATCGAGTCCACCCTGGATCGGATTCAGAAAGTGCCTCGTGTTGCCGATTTCGGGATCGTCCTGCGATTCAGATTTGTAATGGCGAATTCCGCCCAGGTGGCCGAGAAGCTCGCGGGTGGTGATGGGCGTGTCTTTCTCCGGGAAAACCGAGCAATATTTTTGAACCGGAGCGTCAAGGTCAAGTTTGCCCGCCTGCCAGAGCAGCAGGGCCGCAGTTGCTGTGATTGATTTTGAGATCGACCCCAGCCGATACAGGGTGTGAGAAGTTGCGGGAACAAACTCTTCGAGGTCCGCAGTGCCGAATCCCGCAGTCCATTCGACGGCACCGTTCTCCACCACGGCCACTGAAATTCCGGGAGTGCTGTTGGCGGCCATAAAGCGAGAAATGGCAGCTTCAAGCTGGGCCCGCTTTTCGGGAGCGACCTGGACTGCCTGCGGAAAGGCAGAAACGGTCGGGAGGAGAACGATGAGAAAGACTGCGGCGAGCCCGGCTTGGATGGCAACATATCCTACGTGTGGGATGCGAGTTCGGGGCATAGTCAAAGACCCTACTTTACATCGGCCCCTGACATTATCGGAACTGTACGCAAATTAATTCTGAAATACCAACCAGGGGTGCCCCGCTCCTTGCGGTTCTTGCAAAGGGGCGGGTGCTGGCGCATTCACATCCTTCGCGCCCGAAAACATAAAAGGACTCCAGGTGTTGTACAAAAAGATGGCAGACTGATATACAAATACCAAACAACATGAAAAAGAGAAGCGCGTGCTGCCTGTTCTGTGTCTTTCAGGTGTCTCTCTCAATTTTCCTTTCCGCCCAATCGACAAAACAATCCGCCGATACGATCATCACCGGGACAGTCGTCACCATGGACGGCGCACGCCACATCTATAACGACGGGGCGGTCGTGGTGGCCGGGGACACGATTGTCGCGGTCGGCCCACGCGCGGAACTGGAAGCGCGGTACGAGAGCCGCCAGAACATCGATGCGAAAAACAAACTGGTGCTCCCGGGATTCATCAACGGTCATACCCACGTCCCGATGACGCTGTTTCGCGGCCTGCACGACGATGTGACGCTCAACGACTGGCTGTACAAATACATCTTCCCCGCCGAGAAAAAGAATGTCACCGAGACGTTCGTTCGCTGGGGAACGCGGCTGGCGGCAGCCGAACAGATCCGCTCGGGAATAACCACTTTCGCGGATATGTACTACTTCGAAGACGCCGTCGCCGAGGAAACCAAGACAGCCGGTATGCGCGGCGTGCTTGGCGAAACGTGGATCGATTTTCCCGCGCCTGACAATAAAACCGAAGCCGCGATGCTCGAATACACCGAGAAGTTCTTGAAGAAGTGGCAAGGCGATCCGTTGATTCATGCGGCCGTAGCTCCGCATTCGATTTACACCTGCTCGCAAACGACCTTGCAGGATGCCGTCGCTCTGGCGCGGAAGTATAACGCGCCCATCCTGATTCACGTGGCGGAGATGAAAAAGGAATGGGAAGACAGCGAGAAGCAGAATGGGGCATCGCCGGTGCAATATCTGGAGCGGATCGGGGTGCTTGGTCCCGATGTGGTTGCCGCGCATTGCATCTTTGTGGACGCGGCAGACCGCAAGATTCTCGCGCAGCACAACGTGGGGTGCGTGCATAATCCGTCAAGCAACATGATGCTGGCGAGCGGCGTTGCACCCGTGCCTGAAACGCGCGAGGCGGGGGTCGCGGTCGGCCTCGGAACCGACGGCCCGGCAGGCAGCAACAACGATCTCGACCTCATGGAAGAAATCGATTTGGCGGCCAAGCTGGCGAAGATTACGAAAATGAGTCCACTGGCGCTGAATGCGTTGGCGGTCGTGGAGATGGCAACGATCGACGGCGCCAGAGCTCTGCACATGGAAAAAGAGATTGGTTCTCTCGATAAGGGAAAAAAGGCAGACATAATTCTGATCGATCTGGACGAGCCCAACGCGGTGCCGATGTACGACGTTTACGCGCAGATTGCATACGCGTTGAAAGCCAGCGATGTGGAGACGGTCATGATCGGCGGCCGCATCGTGATGCGCGATCACAAGCTGCTGACCGTCGACGAAGCGGCAGCGATAGCCAAGGCGCGAGAATATAAAAAGTCGGTTGCCGCGTCGCTGGGGATGGAGTGAGAGGCGCGGGGAATGGAATGCAATCTCGCAATTACATCCTGTGGGAAGTGGATGTGCAGGCGGACTTCATGCTGCCGGGTGGCAAACTTTACGTGTCCGGTGCGGAGAGACTTCTGCCTAATATCCGCAAGCTGACGGATGCGGCGCGGCGCGGAGAAGTTTTTCTGGTTTCGCACGGCTGCTTCCATACGGCGAACGATCCGGAGTTCCAGCAGTTTCCACCCCATTGCGTGAAAGGGACGGTTGGGGCTGAGTTTGTTCCAGAAGCGCTGGCTGACAATTGTGTTCGCCTGGAGAACGACGTCAATGCCAGGCTACCTGAGGACCTGTTCAAGTATCGGCAGATCATTATAGAGAAGCAGACGCTGGACATTTTTGAGAGCCTCCATGCGGACGAGTTAATGGAACGATTGGGGAATGCGGCGGAATTTGTCGTGTTTGGAGTAGTGACGGAATACTGCGTCAGTTTAGCGGTTAAGGGCTTGCTCAAGCGAAAGCGGCGGGTGGCGGTGGTTTGCGACGCGATCGAAACCTTGGCCGCGGAGGTTGGCGAAAAGAGTCTGGCGGAATTGCACAGTCTGGGGGCTAGGCTGGTTACCACTGCGGAAGTCCTGAAAGCGCTGGGTTCGGCAAACGCGCGATAAACGACCCACTGGAGCGACGGGCGTCTCGCCCGTCACAACAGCATGCCCGCAATCGAGGCCGACATCAGGTTGGCCATGGTTCCGGCCAGCATGGCGCGGATACCGAGTTTTGCGAGTTCTCCTCGTTTGTTTGGAGCGAGTGCCCCAATGCCGCCCATTTGAATGCCGATAGAACTGAAGTTGGCGAAGCCGCAAAGCGCGAATGTCGCAATCGTGAACGAGCGCGGATCAAGCACCGCCTTCTGCGGGCCAAGCATGGAGAATGCCACCAGTTCATTTAGCACCATGCGTACGCCCAGAAGGTTGCCAATCAAACGGCAGTCATGCCAGGGAATTCCAATCACCCATGCAACGGGCGCAAACAACACACCGAGGATGGCTTCGAGGCTCGAGGGAAACCACGCTATGTGGGCGTGAATTCCGCCCATGATTCCATCGAGCAAGGCGATTAGCGCCAGGAACGAAATCAGCATGGCGGCGATATTCAGCGCCATATGCAAACCATCGGTGGTGCCGCGCGCGATGGCGCCCAGAAGATTTTCGTTCTTTTCCAGCTCTACCTCTTCCTCACTCATCACCACGCGGCCCGCAGTCCTGGGAACCTCGGTCTCGGGCACCAGCATCTTGGCCATCACGAGCGTGCCGGGAGCGGTCATGATGACGGCGCTCAGCAGGTGTTTTGGCTCGATTCCGAAAGCGATATAGGCCGCCATGATGCTGCCGGAAACATGCGCCATGCCGCTCGTCATTACTGTCATCAATTCCGAATATGTGAGGTCGGCCAGAAAAGGACGAATCGTCTGCGGCGCCTCGGTCTGGCCCATGAAAATGCTGGCCGCCACATTTAATGATTCCGCACCGCTCACCCCCATCAGCCGGATCATCAGCCATGCAGCGGCCTTGATTACCAACTGCATGACGCCGAGGTAATAGAGTACGGCAAAGAGGGCGCAGATGAAGATCACCGTCGGCAAAACCTGGAATGCGAAATAAAAACCGAGGTGCGAGCCCTGTTTCCCGAGATCTCCAAAGACAAATTGCGAGCCGGCAAAGGCGTAGCCCAAAAGCCGGCTTACCGCGGCACCGGCCTTTTGAAAAAGCGTACGGCCGACGTCACTCTTCAGAACAAAAATGGCGAAGACAGCCTGTAGCCCGAGCCCCCACGCCACCGTCTTCAGGCGGATGGCGCGGCGGTTGGTAGAGAACGCGTAGGCGAGACCCAACATGGTGAACAGACCGAGAATGCCGGTAAAACGTCCCATTTTTATCCCCTTGGTCAGTTAGTATTCGTGAGTCAGTATTCGCCTTTGTAAATCACGCGATGAACCAGAGCTGGCTTGTGCACAGGCGGAGCGGCTTCGATTTGATAACTCTCCTCCAGCAACTTTTTTGCACGCGCGGCTTGCGCGTCGGAGTGGCAGTGAATGGTGCAGAGCGCCTCGCCGGTAGCAACGCTGTCGCCGATTTTCTTATGCACAACGATTCCGACCGCGGGATCGACAGAATCTTCCTTGCGTTCACGCCCTCCACCGAGAATGACGCAGGCCGTGCCAACCAGTTCGCAGGCGATTGCTGTCACATATCCGGACTGTGAACTCGGCACATCGACGCGGTGATCGGTGCCGGGTAAGCGCGCGGGATCGTCGATCGTGCCGATGTCGCCTCCTTGCAACTCCACCATCTGGCGGAATCTCTCGAAACCCTGCCCGGAGGCGATCATTTGTTCGGAAAGCTGCTTCCCACGTGCTACGGTCTTGGATACTCCGCCGAGAAAGAACATCCACGCCGCCAGTTCGAGACAGAGATCACGCAGGTCTGCCGGGCCGCCGCCGTGCAATACCTCGATACACTCCTGTACTTCGAGCGCGTTGCCGACCATGCGTCCCAGCGGTTGGTTCATGTCGGTGATGAGCGCGACCATCTGCTTCCCCATGCGTTCACCAGTCTCGACCATGAGTTCGGCGAGGAAAACGGCGTCTTCTTCTTTTTTCATAAAGGCGCCGGATCCCGTCTTTACGTCAAGCACGAGCGCATCGGTGCCTTCCGCCAATTTCTTGCTCATGATGGAAGCGCAGATCAGGTACGGACTCTCGACCGTCCCCGTAACGTCGCGCAATGCGTACAGTTTGCGGTCGGCGGGAGCGATCTTCTCGGTCTGGCCGATCATCGAACATCCGCAGGCCTTAAGAACACGCTCGAACTCGGACACAGATAAGCCCACGCGAAATCCGGGAATGGATTCGAGCTTGTCGAGCGTGCCTCCGGTATGGCCCAACCCTCGGCCGCTAATCATGGGAACGAACAGGCCTCCGGCAGCAACCAGCGGCGCGAGCACGAGCGAGGTCTTGTCTCCGACGCCGCCAGTGGAGTGCTTGTCCACTTTTTTCGCGGGCAGAAAGCCGAGATCGAGGACTTCGCCGGAGTACAACATGGCGTGGGTCAGCGCGGCGGTCTCCTCGCGAGTCATCCCGCGCAACACAACTGCCATGAGCCACGCGGCCATCTGGTAATCGGGGATGCTGCCTGCGTCCTTGGTGCAGCCACTAACGAGGTACTCAATCTCAGCCGCGGATAATGCGCCGCCATCGCGCTTTTTGCGGATGAGATCGATGACGCGAAATTGGGATTGCGAAACACTGGGCTGGCTCACTTGAGGCGGAAACCCTCCGGCAGAAGATCGGTAATAAGGCTTTGCTTCGGGCCTTTCTCACCCTCGTAAAAAACAACGGCGCGTGGCCCGAATTCATAAATGACCTGTCGGCAAGCGCCGCACGGCGAGCATGGAACCCCCTGATCGTTGGCGACCGCGACGGCACGAATCTCGAGATCGGGTCCATCCTCAGCGATCGCAGAGAAGATCGCGGTACGCTCGGCGCAGTTGGTCATTCCGTAGGAAGAATTCTCGACATTGCATCCCGTGAAGATTTGGCCTTTGGAAGTGAGGATTGCCGCACCAACTCTGAACTTGGAGAAAGGTGCATAGGCGTTCTTCATCACTTTGCGCGCTGCACGAAGCAGGCTTTCGCGCATCGCGACCGACACCTTTGTTGTTTTCATACTCACTTCGATTTCGCGAAGAAGAAGAGTGGGACATTGTAACGCCTGATCGGCCTTGGCAGCAGGGATTTTCGTTTTAGCTTCGAAATAGTGGTCGAATCTTGACGGTGGTGTTCGCGAGTGCTAATTTCAGGCCACACGTGGGCGTCGGGGAGACATCGTTCTGAGTCAACCAGAAAAGATGCGGAATTCACCCGCACCGGGTCCCGTGGACCTTCGCCGGCGCGATTTTTTGGCTCGCTGCTGCCAGGGTGCTTCGGCGGCGCTGATTCCAGCCAACCTGCGCAGCTTCCCTTTCCCTTCAGGCTATATTCTCGACTCGCCCAACACAGCCTCGGCAAATTGTGAATTCCACCTGCAGCCTCACTACCGAACGCCCAGACCGCTCGACGCCTTGCTGCTGAAAACGCAGTCCGGCTTCGACGATTTTGTCATGGAAAAATACGCGGATGAGATCGCGGCCATCTTTGCGCAGTGGAGTTCCGGTCTACGGCACTCTCCGCAAGATCTGCAAGCCGTCGAGCGAGTTCTTGCGCCCGCTTTCTCAGGATCCTCCCTCCGGTCGACCGAATCCAAAATTGTGCGCCCGGGGCCGCCGATCGAAGTTCGCCACAACACTTTCGATCCGCACCCTGCGCTTGGCCGGAACGAATTTCTGCAAGACCTAGCGTCGTCCCTGAGTGGCTTTTCGAAGATTCTCACGGCTGAGTTTCAGATGACGAACATCGACGCTGGATCCATGCCAGCAGCGGCATCTCCTCGCCAGCTCCAGACTCGCGTCCGTTATGAATTGGTTGCCACCGGCAACGGCTTCTACCGAGAACAGCGCGTGGGGTACTGGCAAATCGCGTGGGACCGATCTGCTCAGGAAGGATCTGCGTCCGGCGAGTTGCACCTGCGTAACTGGCAGACGCTGGAAGAAACGCAAAGCCGGTCCGCCGGTCCCGGCTATATCGACATCGCGGCCGCAGCGCTCGGTGGCAATGCGTCATATTCATCGCAGCTTCTCCATGGAACCGACTACTGGCGGACGATGCTCGACGGCGCTTGCGGCATCGATGTTTATGGCCACAACGGGGTTTCGATTGGCGACATCGATGGCGATGGATTTGACGATCTCTACGTCTGCCAACCGGCCGGGCTTCCAAACCGGCTCTACCGAAATCGGGGCGACGGCACGTTTGAGGACATCACCGAAGCGTCGGGTGTCGGCGTCCTCGAAAATACGGCGTGCGCCCTGATTGTCGACGTCGACAACGACGGGCGTCAGGATTTGATCGTGGTGCGCGCGACGGGGCCGATGTTGTTCCTGAACGAAGGCAACGGCAAGTTTCGCCAGAAGGCGGACGCGTTTCAGTTTGCCAACCCGCCGCAAGGCACGTTTACGGGCGCTGCCGTAGCAGACTATGACCGCGACGGCTGGATCGATATCTATTTCTGCCTGTACATTTATTACCGGGGCACTGACCAATACAAATATCCATCCCCGTATTACGCGGCCGAGAACGGGCCTCCGAATTTCATGATGCGCAACAACCGCGACGGCACGTTTCGCGACGTAACTGCCGTGACCAATCTCAACCAGAACAACACGCGCTTCAGCTTCTGTTGCGGGTGGAATGACTTCAACCGCGACGGCTGGCCCGATCTCTATGTGGTGAATGATTTCGGACGAAAAAATCTTTACCGCAACAATGGCAACGGAACGTTTACCGATATCGCTCCCCAAGCGGGAGTTGAGGATATTGGCGCGGGGATGAGCGTTTGCTGGTTTGACTACGACAATGACGGCGCGGAAGACCTCTACGTCGCCGACATGTGGACGGCGGCGGGCGAGCGTATTTCGATGCAGGATGTTTTCAAAAGAAATGCGTCTCCGGAAACTCGCGCGCTCTACCACAAACACGCCATGGGCAATTCGCTGTTTCGAAATAGCTTTCGCAATGTGTCACGCAATGGCGGCGCGACTTTCGACGATACAACACGCGCCGCCGGCGTCGGCATCGGGCGCTGGGCTTGGTCCAGCGATTCCTGGGATTTTGATCACGACGGTCTTCCCGATCTCTACATCGTTAACGGTATGGTTAGCGGCCCGTCGCGCGAGGACTTGAACAGCTTCTTCTGGCGGCAGGTAGTCGCCGATTCGCCCGATGAGGCCAAGCCGTCCCACGACTATGAACAGGGATGGAGTGCGGTTAACGAGTTGATCCGCGCCGATGGCACGTGGAGCGGATACGAGCGAAATATTTTCTACTCGAACAATGGCGATGGAACGTTTTCCGATATTTCAGGCGCCGTGGGACTGGACTTTCTGGAAGACGGGCGGGCATTTGCGCTCGCGGATTTCGATCATGATGGCCGTCAGGAAGTTTTCCTGAAGAACCGCAATGGGCCGCAGTTGCGGGTTTTGAAGAATGTAATGGAGAGCCTGCCTCCGTCGATCGCCTTCCGTCTGCGCGGTACGAAAAGCAATCGTGATGCCATTGGCGCGGTAGTCACGGTGGAAACGGAACTGGCCCGCCAGACTAGGGCGTTGCAAAGCAGATCAGTGCAAGCTGGCTCGGGATTCCTTTCGCAGCACAGCAAAGATGTCTTCTTTGGCCTGGGAGCGGCGAAGGGCACAGTGCATGCGTCGATTCGATGGCCGAGCGGAGTCGTGCAGAAACTCCGTGATTTGCCGGTCAATCACCGCGTGTGGATTGAAGAAGGGTCCGAGCCGTCTCGAATCGAACCTTTCAAAGATCAGGCAGGGCGAGACCAATTCGCGAATGCCGGAAGCGCAAGCGCTAAGACAGCAGACGCGATGCCCCAGCACAGCGAAATCCTGCCGACCACGGCTGAGACCTGGCTCCTGGCGCCCGTCGAGGCCCCCGATTTTTCTCTCCCAGATCTCGCAGGTCAGATGCACGCTCTGTCTTCCCGGCGCGGAAAATCGGTGCTGCTAAACTTCTGGACCGCCAGAGCAGGGCGGTGTGGAGAAGACTGGAAAGTCTTCAATCAGCATCATGCGGATTGGGCGACTCAAGGCCTTCAACTGCTTTCCGTGAATCTCGACAGCTCGGCGAATGAGCAAGAGTTCCAGGCAGTGTTACGGGAGCGGCATCTTTCGTTTCCGATCCTGCGCGGGTCCGAGGACATAGCCGCCATCTATAACATTCTCTATCGTTACATTTTCGACCGGCATCGCGATCTCGCGCTTCCAACCTCATTTCTGGTCAACGCAAGAGGAGAAATCGTCAAGGTTTATCAAGGGCCGGTGAACACAGAGCATATTGAATACGACTTCCGGCACATCCCTCAAACCGGAGCAGAAAGAATAAGCCGGGCACTTCCCTTTCCAGGTGTGACAGACACTATCGACTTTGGCCGCAACTACCTCTCCTACGGTTCCGTATTTTTTCAGCGCGGCTATATGGAACAAGCCGCCGCTTCGTTTCAGATAGCCCTGCGCGACGATCCAACCAGCGCCGAGGCTCTTTACGGGATTGGCAGCGTGTTTCTCGACCAGAAAAAAAGCGTCGAGGCCCGTGAGAGTTTCGAACGCGCACTCAAACTACCCGCCAGCTATCCTGACACTTTGGCAAATTGCTGGAACAACTTGGGCTTGCTGGCCGCGCGTGAAGGCCGCACCGCTGAGGCGATCGGTTACTTTCAGGAGGCGCTCAAACTGAGCCCCGATCATATGATTGCGCTCGATAATCTGGGCAGCGCGTATCGCCAGCAGAAGCGCTGGGACGATGCCCGCCAGACTTACGAACGGGCGCTGGAACTCTACTCCAACGACGCGGAGGCGAATTACGGTCTGGGAATGGTGTTCGCGCAAAATGACGACACAGTGCGGGCGTTCGATTCTCTACAGAAAGCGCTGAAATTGCGTCCGGTTTATCCTGAAGCGCTGAACAATCTGGGAATTCTCTATCTCCGCACGCAGCGGCGCGATGAGGCCGTGGCAACCTTTGAGCAATGCATCCGCCTGGCGCCTGCTTTCGAGCAGGCTTATTTGAACCTGGCGCGAGTCTATGCTGTCGAGGACGCTCCCGACAAAGCTCGATCCGTGCTGCTCGAACTGCTCAAGCAGCATCCCGGCAACGAGCAAGCACAGAAAATGCTGGATCAGTTGGGACGCTAGCCGGTCTCTCTAATGCGCTGCCTTCCCCGGCTGCGGCGTCGATGCAGTCAACAAATCCACATACATTTTGTAGAACCTGCCCGTATCCAGGTCGAGTTGCACTTCCACCGACGGCATCTCGCGCTTGGGTTTATCCGAATCGGACCAGGTGAGCGTATCGCCGTAGCCGGGGCCGCGAGCCAGATTCACGTCCATGTATCGGGGTTCTTTCTTCGTGATCAAAGTCGGATCAAGCCAGGCCGCCGCCGTGAGTTCGTCCCACAGATAGTTATAAGGACCATGCAAGTGCTCGTACTTGCCGATGTATTGCGCTGCCAGCGAACTGCCCGCCTTGACCTTTTTGATCAGCTCATTGGTCATTCTGGTCTTGACGGAAATATCGACTGTCGTGGAGACCATCCGCTTCCACGGCGCCCGCAGCACAATATGCGCCGCTTCGGGATCGAACCAGAGATTGAATTCGTGGCGTGGATCGTTTGCAAACTCGGGATCGTCGGTCTGCGGATTCAGACTGCCGCCCATGAACACTAACTCTTTCGCCAAGCTGGCAAATTCGGGATCGATCGAGATTGCGAGGGCCAGGTTGGTCATCGGACCGCCCTCATAAATCGTGACTTCGTGCGGATATTTACGGACCATGCGCACCAGGAAATGAGCAGCGTCTTCTTCAGCGGCCTTGGTGGTAGGCTTCCCTTCCGGCATTTCTCCCAGTTCTCGGGGTGGGTGATAATACTTCGGAGTCCACGCCCCCAACCACACCACCGAGCCATAGCGCTGCTCCCATTGCTCGGTCTCTTCCTTAGTCCTGACCAGCGGATATTCGGCTCCGCGAACCACAGGGATATCGGTTCGTCCGATCAGTTCGAGCATGCGCAAGGTGTGCGCGACTTCTTCGGTCACCCAGGCATCGCCGGTCACCACGGTGATGCCCAAGACCTCCGTCTGCGGAGACTGGATCAGCAGCAGGATCGCTTGCTGATCGCTGCCGGCCGGACCGGATGCGTCCTGATCGATGATGACTTTGCGTTTGTCGTTTTGGGCCACCTGACTTTCGGACGGAAGACATGTCATCGAAATCAGGATTGCCACTGCAATCGCGAAGAAACTCGTGAGCCAGCCCAGCTTCATCCGTAAACCTCAAACTTTTGGAGAGCGTGCAATTGTAAAGCCTATTCTCGCCGCTCCGCCAAATTATTAGAGCCGACACATGGGATAGAATGACGGCAACGAATGTTCAGCGAGCGCCGCTTTCTGCTTTTTTAGGAGCCAATCCGCGTGACCTCCAGCCACCTGGGAAAGTGTGATGTTCATTTCGCCCTCCTCGCATTGGCATTAATGTCGATGGCGGTTCCCGCTCCCTGTCGGGCACAATCTCCGAAGGACACCGGCAGCGTCACTCTTCAGGGAACTCTACAGGGGCATGTGCGCGACTCCAGCGGCAGGCCGGTGGCGGACGCGGTCGTCATCTTACAACGAACGGGACGGCAAGCCAACGCTTCAGTTTTCACACACGCGGATTCCGAAGGAAAGTATAGCTTTGCGTCTCTTGGCGAGGGCGCTTTCACGGTGCGCGCAGAAATGAAGGGATATGGGCAAACCCTCTTCGGTCCCCTGGTCCTGACTAAGAACGAAACGAAAACAATCGACCTCACGCTCAGACCTCCGAAGACATCTGGAAAGTCTGGCACACGAGCGCCCGAATTTTTCGACGAACCTCAGTTCACGGTGGCGGGCGTGACGCAAGCCACCAATTCCGGGGGACACGGTTCCGACACGGTGCTCCGCACCACGGAGGCACTCGCCAGGGCGACGCTTTCGCTGAGCAAGGAAAAGGATCCGGATGCGAGTTCGACGGCGGCGAAATCCGACGTTACCGAAGCTTCGTTACGCGACGCAGTGGCACGCGAGCCGGAGAGTTTTGCGGCAAATCAACATCTCGGAAAATTGCTCGCCGATCGAGGAAAATCGGCCGAGGCCGTTCCCTACCTGCTACGAGCTTCGCAGCTGAAACCGAGCGACCCTGAGGTTCATCACTTGCTTGGCGAGGCGCAGGAGCAGCTCGGCAATCCACTCGAAGCAGTTCGCGAGTACCAGCGCGCGGCCGAACTCGACCCCAGCGAACCGAACTTGTTCGACTGGGGAACCGAGCTCTTGACACATCGCGCGCTCGAACCGGCAACCGAAGTGTTCACAAAAGGCAATCGCGTGTTTCCCCAGTCTGTACGGATGTTGATCGCGCTCGGCGTTGCCTTGTACGCGCGCGGTTCCTACGATCAGGCGACGCAGTGTCTGGTCGAGGCTTCCGATCTCGCCCCCGACAATCCGACTCCGTACGTATTTTTAGGAAAAATGCAGAGTGTCGAAACCACTCCGTCGGAGGGATCATCGGAGAGATTGGCGCGATTCGCCCAGCTACAGCCGGACAATGCACTCGCGAATTACTATTACGCTGTCAGTCTGTGGAAACAATCAGCGAAAGAATTGAAAGAGCAGTCAGCGGATTCGCCAGATAAAACCGAGCTTTCAGCGCAAGTGGAATCGCTGCTGCTGAAGGCGGTGCATCTCGATTCGAAGCTTAGCATCGCATATCTGCAATTGGGGATTCTCTATTCGCAGCGCAGCGATTTTGCGCGGGCGATTTCCGCGTATCGGGAGGCGATTGAAGTTGGTGCGGAGAGCGCTAACTCGGCGGTCATCAGTCCGGGAAGCGTCAGTCTTCAGAGCGTCAGTCGGCCGAACGACGACACCTTGGAGGAAGCGCACTATCGGCTGGCGCAAGCGTACACGCGAACGGGCGAGAAGGTGAAAGCTCAAGAAGAACTTGAACTTCACGACCAGTTGGCGAAGAAGACAAAAGAGGACACGGAGCGAAAGCGGCGCGAGATTCAGGGATTTGTGGTATCACTTCGCGGCAAGGACTCAGAACGGTAAAGAGACCCCTCTCCATGCGTCCTTTTAAACTCAGAGACTTAGGAGCTTAATATTTTTCAAGTCTTTGATAAATAAGGCATTACCTGTAATGTATTTATAAATCAATAACATGGTTATCACTGGAAGGCGATTTTCCGAGTGATCGCTCCAGGTCTTTGAAGAATAAGGAGTTACAGATCCAGCGCTGGAACGCCTGCGGATGGCTCTTTTGCAGAGCCATGCAAGCGCCTCAATTGGGCAGAGTTACGAGAAAAAGCTGAGGCCGACGCGACAGCATAGGCCCCATCTTCGTTGTTTCCTTCGTTGATCTTGCTGCAAACCAGCCTACGTCTCGGTCTGCCCCTAGAACGTAAGCTTGAGGGCGAATTGCACCAGACGTGGGTTGTTCACCGTCGAGTTCACCTCGCCAAACCCGTTGGTATGAATCTGGCCAGTGACGGGGTCGACGGTCTCCACGCCTATGTCGTTCACCGGCATACCGAACTGGGCATGATTAAAGAGGTTGAAGAACTCCGCCCGGAAGTTCAAGCCCATGCCCTCCCTCGGTAAGGCGAATTGTTTGATGATGGAGAAGTCGGTGTTGACGAAATCCGGGCCAATGACAGGAACACGATTCGCGTTCCCGAGTTCGCCCGAAGGCGCCGTCCTAAAACAGGCTGTGTTAATCCACTGCTGCTGGCCGTGGTTGGCCGATTGGGCGTTGCAACCGCTAACCTGGTCAGGACGGTTATAGTTGTTTCCGTTGCCGCCGTTGTTGAATGAAACTCCAGACTGGTTACTGCTGTCGATCAGGGGAACTGGAAATCCGGAAGAGATATGTTCGATGAGTGTCACTTGCCAATTTCCAAGCGCTGTGTTGGCTGCGCCATTCCAGTTGCCGCCGAATTTTTTGCCTCTGCCTAAGGGCAAGTCATAGATGACGCTGGCGGTGAAGTTGTTATCGAGGTTGATCTGTGACAAGCCCCAATCCAGCTTCTGCCAGTTCGGGAGCGGGAAATAGGGGGCACTTAACTCGGAACCCAAACCATCGGACAGACCGTTATCGTAAGTGCGGGAATAGGTGTAACTTATCAGAGCATAGAGGCCATAGCGTGGCGTCTTGGTCTCCGCTTTGATTTGCAGCGAGTTGTAAGTGGTCTGGCCGACATCGCCAAATAACAAGACAGCGTTCCCTTGCGGCAGTATATAGCTTGGCACATACTGGGAGCCGTTCGGATTGCACCCAATGGTGTAGGAGCCTCCGGGAACGCATGTTGCCGGGCCGGTGGTGTTCAAGTCATTTCCGGAGAGCAGAATGTGATGGCCGCGTGCGCCTGCGTAGCCGGCAGTGAGCACGACATTCCCGGGCAACTGGCGTTCAACGTTAAAGTTGAACTGCTCAACCATACCGTGTTTGAAATTCGTTGCTTGGGTAAACAGTGTCCCGGAGAATGACGATAGCGTGGGCGGGGTGGGGTAAGGGATAAAGGCGCTGGACATACTAACGCCCGTAACGGCGTAAGTAATTGGGGCGCCTGGGGGTAAGTTGTTACAGTAAGCGGTCGCGGACGGGCAGCCGACTTCCACGGTTGGTGCAAATGTTATTCCAGAGTTTTGTGCAAGCCCAAACTGGTCGGACTCAGCGAAGAATGGCGGATTCTGCCACAGCCCCTGGGCGCCCTGGCTCCAAGAGGAATCGTGGAAGATGCCGAAGCCAGCCCGGAGGACAGTCTTGTCGCTGCCGAGCAACTTATACGCCAGACCAATGCGCGGCTCGTAACCCGTCCAATCCATGTTCACGCCAGCCGACGAACCCACACCCCCCTGGTTCGCAACGAGCAACTGCCCTGTAGTTGGAATGAAGTCTGCCATCCGGCCATGTTCTTCCGAGATGGGAGTGGTCATATTGTAGGCAAAGCCAAGATTGAGGGTGAGGTCTTTGGTGACTCTCCAATCATCCTGAATGAAGGGCCGGAAAGTTTTCCAGCGGCGGCCGGTGACGGGCCCGTTGTAGGTCTGATCGTGCTCGGAGACGCCTAACAGGCCGAGCAGGACATCCGCTGCGTCGTTCCCCTGAATATTCACCGTGCCAGGGCCAGTGCCATTGCTAAAGCCGCTAAAGGTGCCAATTGCGCCGGGGATCCAGAATCCATCCTGAAAGGCCTCAGCGCCTACGTTCATCTGGTTCGCGCGTATATCGATTCCCACCTTGATGTCGTGCTTGCCACGAATCAGGGCGAGAGAATCAGCAAACGAGAAGATATTGGTTCCACCCTGAAACGGGGTGTAACCGCGATCGCCCAGCGACCAATATCCACCCTCCATCAAGGTGGAAACCAAGCCGCAGCTATAGGCCCCGGCGGAGCAGGTTGCGCCGCCGTTCGGGCAGCCAAGGTTGGCCCCCGGGATTCCGCCGGGCACGAGCGTATTGGAGGCGCAAGTCCCTGTACCCTGCGAAAGAATGTAGTCGAAAATACGGTTGTAACCAAAAGTAGCCTGATTCACCGTCGTCGGGGAAAAGGTGTGAGTTTCGCCGATGGCAATTTGGCGCGCGTGATTGATAATTCGCTGATTGCTGCCGAATGCGCTGGCCTCGGCGAACGATCCAACTCCACCGCCTCCTGGTACGTAGGAACCCGCCTGATCGTAGCTAAAACGGCCAAACACGCTGTCGTCGTTAGAAATATTATGGTCTAAACGAACGTCAAACTTGGTCTCGTCAAGACTGCGCACGGGTTGGTTGACGAAGTTGAAGGAACAGTTCGTGCAACCGGCGTTGGCATTGGGCGGGGGGTAAAGGTTAAGCAAGGCTTGTCCGATGTTATTTGCCAAGCCAGTCGAACCAGTTGGTATCTTATTACAGGGCGTTCCCTGAGGCTGTTGTCCGTTTGCGGCGGCGGGCAAAGGGTTACCCGAAGCATCGCACTGGAAATAGATACTTGGATAGGTGCCGGGGGCTGTTGAAGCTCCTAGCATATACGGATTCGAAATCACCAATCCTGTAACGGGATTGCCATAGTTGTCTGCGCTAAAATCGCCATTCCGCATGGCCAGCGTGGGAATCAATCCCGTAAACGCAATGCCGTGGCGCTGGTCCTTTTGTTCGCCATCGAGAAAAAAGAAGGTCTTATTTTTTTGGATGGGCCCGCCGATCGAGCCGCCATACTGATTCAAATTGAATTTTTCCGCGGAGGTTGCAAAGAAGCTCTTGGCATCCAGGGAAGTGTTGCGCAGAAACTCGTACAGCGATCCGTGGAAGCCATTGGAGCCTGATTTCGTCGTCACCAGCACCGTGGGACCAGCGCGCGTGCCGTATTCCGCGGAGTAGTTATAGGTCAAGACCTTGAACTCTTGTATGTCGTCGATCGAGGAAAAAATCCCAATGCCGCCGGCGGTCAATTCGTTATTGTCGACGCCGTCAAGAAGCCAGTCCGTGCTGTTAGGACGGGACCCGCCGACCGACAAAGAGAACGAGCCGCGTGCGGCTACTTCGCTGTCCGCGCCTTGAGTGAAAAAACTGTTCGGATTCGTCTCTTGCGTGGCTCCCGGCGTCAGGCTCGCCAGTTGGACGAAGTCGCGCCCATTCAAGGGCATGTCCGCCACTTGCTCGGCGGTAACCACCTGGCCAAGGGATGCGTTGGTGGTTTCAACGGCAACTTCGTTGGCGCTGACTTCAACCGTCGAGGCGACGGAGGCGGGGTTCAGCGTGAAATCGACTTCGCGCTGCTCGTCGACTTGCAGACGAACATCTTTCTGCTCAGTGGTCTGGAAACCCTGAAACTCCACTCGGATGGTATACACCGCCACCGGCAGCAGTGGTACGAGATAGTGTCCCGACCCGTCGGTCTTCGCTTCGCGAGTAAGACCGGTGCCCTGCGAGCTGATTTTCACTGCCGCTCCGGCAATGACCGATCCGGTCTTATCGGTGACCGTTCCGGAAAAACTGCCGTTCGCCTGGCTATACAGAAGTGGACAGAGGGAAAACACGGAACCGACGACCGCCACCAGCAGCGCTTTTCTTTTCAGCATGGGTTTCCACCTTGTTGCCACTCTCTCGAGGAAAAAAGTGGCGATTTGGGATCGAGTTCCTCGCGACTCAACGTGGAGCGACCCTTATTTTGTGATCGGGTCATATAAATAGATTAGAAATGCAAAGTCAAGAGTTTTTGTGACGAGACCGCGAATGTGCGACGGATGTCCGGCGAATTGATCGGCGGCTGCGGTGGGAATTCACTTTTCCATAATCCCTATGTTTTCGCGGATTTTTACCACGCGGTTGCCGACGACGTTTTCGAAGCGCTGCACAAGGCCGCTGGGCCAGCGAATCTCAATAGCATCTGCCTTGGTGGCTTGGCCCAGCCCGAAATGCAGGCGAAAATCACTTTGCGAGATGTATCCGCCGCCGCTGCGAACCTCCTGCGTCTGCCGATGGTCGCTTGGATGGCCGCTTGATGGATCGCCCACGCGCACCGTGACTCGGGCGCCGATTCCGTCGCGATTGGACTTCGTGCCTTCCAATTTCAATAGAATCCAATTCCCGCGTTCGCCAAGATTTTTCAGCAGGCTGGGGCGATCATGACTATTGTTCACGAGAATCTCGACCGCTCCATCATTGTCGAAATCGGCACTGGCTACTCCATGGCTGTTAAACGGCGTGGTGATCCCAGCGCCGGCATCGAGGGAGATATCGCGAAATTTGCCGTTGTGTTCGTTCCAGTAGAGAAGTTTACGTTCGCGGAATGTATTGTTGAGGCCGAGACCTCTGCTGTCCACCTCGGGATAGACGTGGCCGTTTGCCATGAAAATGTCGGGCCAGCCGTCGTTGTCGACATCGACGAAAAGCGTGCCCCATCCCAGAAATTGTGAATTCCTCGCGAGTCCGGCGGCCGAGGTAACGTCGGAAAATGTTCCGTCGCGATTGTTGCGATAGAGGGTGGCGGTGTCGTCGGAGAAATTCGTCTTGATGATGTCGAGCCAGCCGTCCCCATCGTAGTCGACGGTATCGGCGCCCATGCCCGCTTGCTCGCGCCCTCCGTCGTTGAAGGCGACGCCAGCTTCGACGGCAATTTCCGTGAACGTCCCGTTGTGGTTGTTGTGAAACAGCAGGTTAGGCGTGGAATCGCAGGAAACGAAGATGTCGGGCCAGCCGTCGTTGTCGAAGTCGCCGGTAAGAGCAGTGAAGCAATAATAGGCATCGGTCTTCGCGACTCCAGACGCCTGGCTGACGTCGGTGAACGTGCCATCGCCGTTGTTGTGGTAGAGCTCGCTGTGCGTTCCCTTCAGCCCGCGCGGGCCGCACATCACCGGCATCCCTTTCCACACGCACGTCGCGGCGCTGCCAGGCTCGGGCGTATGGGGCAGATCGAGATCGACGTAGTGGGCGATGAACAGATCAAGGCGGCCGTCGCGGTCGTAATCCACAAAAGAGCAACCTGTGGACCACCGGACATCGTCATGCCAGAGGCCAGCCTTCCGTGTGACGTCGGTGAAAGTACCGTCGCCATTGTTGTGCAGCAGAACGTCGTGGCCCCAGAAGGTGACGAATAGGTCGACGAATCCGTCGTTGTCGTAATCGCCGGCGCAGACCCCCTGTCCCCAGCCGACTAAGCCCACGCCGGCTTTCTGCGTGACATCCGCGAAAGTTCCGTCGCGGTTGTTGCGGTAGAGGTGGCTGATTGGCTCTTGTCCTTTAGGGAAACCTCCCAGGCGGCTGCCGTTGACCAGAAAAATATCAGGCCATCCGTCGTTGTCGAAGTCCAAAAAAGCCGCGCCGCTGCCGGTCGTTTCGATAATGTAGCGCTTCGTCTTGTCGCCGCCGTCTTCAGTTTTGGCAATCAGGCCGGCGCGTTCGGCGATATCGACGAAGTTCACTTTGGGGGGGGTGGGCGCCGACTCGGTTTTCGAAGAAGGCGCCGAATGCGTTTGCGCGGTTGCGAATGACAGTGTGAGTGCGCACAGTGCGACAACAGCCCTGGCGAGCCTGCTATTCATGAGTCGGGGTCCAAAGGAGAATCTTACAACCCGCCGCCGATTGTGGGGGCGGGAACTGTCAATGCTTGTAGTCGCCCCGTTAGCAACAGTTCTGATGGTCACTTCATGAAAACATTGACTTGGGAGCAGGCGGCTGAGTGGGTAACTGGCACGGGGCTGAGCGCCACGGTTGACCGTGCAGTTCAGGAGTACGTTGCCGACGACGGACAAAAGCAGAGCTATTCACTGATAAACAAGAGCATTCATTTTCCCAATGAAGATGCTGCTCTTCGGCTGACCCTTCCGTTGCCAAAATTGCCATATCAGGTCTCATACCTTGCGAACGCACTACTGCCGTATTCCGAATCAGATGAATTGCGGCCTTGCCTCCTGTGGATGACGGATTGGGGGATAATGGGCGAGGTGTCTGAACGGGTCGCGAAATCGCTAACTCAGTGTTTCCGTTCCGCCCGAGGTGAAACTAAACTTCTCATTGATACGCCCGCGCATCTGTTCAACAAAACGAAAATTCCAGCGTGATCTTCGCACGCTTGACATCAAAGACGGAAACGGTAGACGCACAGACCCTCCTCACGATTGCAATAGTGTTCGGCTGGTATTGCTACGTCATCCCGGAATATGCGAACTACTATGCCCTCACCAGCCATGACGAGTACCTAGAGGTTGTCTCCCGCAACTCTGCAACCCACCAGCGTTTCATGAGTGAACTTGAACGCTGGGGCGCTGGCAAACGTCTTTGATGTCAAGCGTGCGAAGATCACGCTGGAATTTCGTCAATTGGCGCAAGCATCGCGATTTCACTCATTGACGAGGACAATTCACAGGCGTAGAGGCGCGGCCCGCCGCATCTCCCGCCGCGGAGTTAGACGGGCAAGTCCCATTGTCAGCCATTAGCCTTGGCCACCAGCAAGATCCCCAGACAGTAGAAGACAAACATCAGGCCAAGGTACATTTTTGCCTTGCCGGGTGCGCCATCAAATTCCTTCCAGGCAAGAACGCCCCAGAGCGCGGCAACCATGGGCGCGGATTGCCCGATGGCATACGAAATTGCCACTCCGGTGAAGCTGGCAGCGACCAGATTGAACACCATGCCGGTGCCCCAGATGAATCCGCCGAGCAATCCGAGGGCGTGGCCGGAGGCGGGCGCACTGAAGTAGCCGCTGAAGTTGACGGGCTCTCCGGCAAGCGGATGCTTCATGAAATAGACGTTCCATACGAGACACGACAGCAGCGCGCCCAGCGTCAGGAAGACAGCGACGCTATACGGACCCAGTGTATGGCCAGTAGTCAGCGCATGTGTGACCAGCGGAGCCCAAAGCCCCATCAGCACGCCGGAGATCACGCAGACGACCAGGCTCTTCTTTGATGCGGAGCGGCCGGAAACCGCGCGGCCGGTGATCGCCAGACTGCCATAGGCCTTGCCGTCGAGCACCACGGCGATCAGGGCGCAAAGAACACCCGCGCCGAGCAGCGTCGCATTCCCCCGCAGCTCCTGAACATAACTCAAGATCACGCCGACGACGAGCGCGATTCCGATGGCAACCGGAAAGGCGACGGCAAGCCCGGCCATATCAATCGCAGCCACCAGCAGCAGGTTTGCCAGGTTGAAGATGACCCCTGCGGCCATGGTGAATGCAATATTGCCAGTATCGGCCGAACGCACATTGTTCAGGAAGCTCGAAGCGTCACTCCCCGTGCTTCCCATGGTGAGCGCCAGGATGAGCGAGATCAGAAAAATACCGATCGCGTAGTCCCAGTAAAACAATTCAAAGCGATAATTCTTGACACCCTTGTACGTATTTGCCCAGGAGCCCCAGCAGATGGCGCTCGTGATCATCATGAACAGCGCAATACCCAGACTGTGGGGTGTAAACATCGCTTCTCCTTGAGTGCGAATCCCGAGTGCGAATCCTGAATGCGAACCTCTGAGCGCGAATCGCTGAGTGTAAATCGCGGGTAAGAATCGCGCCGTAGCGTAGCCGTGCCAGAGCGCCAGTGTCAAGGCAAAAGCGGGTGTTCAGCTTTCGCCGCATCTGCCGTACAATCGAACCGCGAAGAGTATTTATGCCGGTCGAACACAATAATTCTCGGATCGCACCTCGGGCCTCCAGCGACGCGCGCGGCGCCATCGCCGTTCTCTCCGGACAGCCTCTGCTCCCGAATACCGGCATTCCTCTCAACCTCGACTGGGTCCGCGACGTGCGCGTCAACACCAGCGCGGTTGAGCGCCGTGTTCAATCGCAAGTCGCGCGACGCACCGTTAAAAAAGAATGGCAGGCGGCCTGGCTTCTGCGTGCAATCACCTGCATGGATCTGACGACCCTTTCCGGCGACGATACCGACGAGCGCGTACGCCGTTTGTGCGCGAAGGGCCGGCATCCCATCCAGCCGGAGTTGGAAAAGAAACTTGGGATCGAGGACTTGCAGATTAAAGTCGCAGCCATCTGCGTATATCACACCTTTGTGGAGACGGCTCTGCACGCGCTCGAAGGCAGCGGAGTGAATGTCGCGGCCGTGTCCACCGGTTTCCCCGCAGGCCTGTCGCCGCTGTCAGAGAGGGTCAACGAGATTCGCCGATCGGTCGAGGCGGGTGCGCATGAGATTGACGTCGTCATTACCCGAGCTCATGTTTTCGGCGGTCGCTGGCAGGCGCTCTACGACGAAGTTGCAGCGTTCAAGCAGGCTTGCGGACCGGCGCACATGAAGGTAATCCTTGGCACGGGCGATCTGCTGACGCTGCGCAACATCGCGCGCGCGAGCGTGGTTGCGATGATGGCCGGCGCCGACTTCATCAAGACTTCGACCGGCAAAGAGCCGACGAACGCGACGCTGCCAGTCGGGTTAGTGATGACTCGCGTTATCCGTGAATACGCGCAGCAAACTGGAATGGCCGTGGGATTCAAGCCAGCCGGCGGAATTCGCACCGCCAAGCAGTCGATCGATTGGCTGGCCATGATCAAAGAAGAACTGGGCGAATCGTGGTTGCGGGCCGAAATGTTCCGCTTCGGAGCCAGCGGCTTGCTGGGCGACATCGAGCGGCAGTTGGAGCACTATGCCACCGGACGTTATTCGGCCGAGTATCGGCATCCGATTGCGTAAGTAGCGCTAGCGGGTTTTTCAACACAATTACAAGAAGGAATCGAGCAAACGCCATGAGCATCGCCGAGAAATTCGTGAGCATGGAATATGGCCCCGCTCCAGAAGATTCGAAGGGGGCAGTGGCCTGGCTCGATCGCCACGGCTATCGCTTCAGACATTTCATCGGCGGAGAATGGCAGGCGCCCGCTGCGGGAGAATACTTCGATACCGTCGATCCTTCGAACGGGGAGAAACTCGCATCGGTGGCGCAAGGCTCGGCGGCGGACGTTGACGCTGCGGTCAAGGCCGCGCGGGCGGCGTCTTCCGGATGGCAGGCGCTCGCTCCGCATTCGCGCGCGCGATTTGTGTATGCCATCGCTCGACTTGTGCAGAAGCATTCGCGCCTGCTGGCGGTCCTCGAAACCATGGACAACGGCAAACCCATCCGCGAGAGCCGCGATATTGATATTCCACTGGTTGCACGGCATTTTTATTACCATGCGGGTTGGGCGCAACTGCTAGAGCAGGAGTTCCCCGAGTACGTGGCCTGCGGAGTCGTCGGTCAAATCATCCCTTGGAACTTCCCGCTCCTGATGCTGGCCTGGAAGATTGCGCCGGCACTTGCGACCGGAAATACCGTAGTTTTGAAGCCCGCAGAATTCACGCCGCTAACCGCGCTCGCCTTCGCTGAAATATGCCAGGAGGCAGGCTTGCCCGCCGGCGTGGTCAACATCGTCACCGGAGACGGCTTGACTGGCGAGGCCCTGGTCAAACATCCGGATGTGGACAAGATTGCGTTCACCGGATCGACCGAAGTCGGACGCGCCATTCGCGCCGCCACCGCGACCAGCCATAAGCGCCTCTCGCTTGAACTCGGCGGCAAGTCCCCGTTCATCGTTTTTGAAGACGCCGACCTCGATAGCACAGTCGAAGGCCTGGTGGACGGAATCTGGTTCAATCAGGGGCAAGTATGCTGCGCAGGCTCGCGGCTGTTGATGCAAGAGAGCGTTGCTGAAGTATTGATCGCCAAGATTCAGGATCGTATGAGTACCCTGCGCATCGGCGCACCACTCGACAAAGCGATTGACATTGGCGCCATCGTCGCGAAGGTACAGCTCGACCGCATTCACAAACTGGTCGATCAGGGTATAGCGGACGGCGCGACGTGCTGGCAGCCGCAGGTCACGCTGCCGGCGCGCGGGTTTTACTATCCGCCAACGCTGCTGAGCAACGTGCATCCGACGTCGATTGTCGCGCAACAGGAAATCTTCGGACCGGTGCTGGCTGCGATGACCTTCCGCACGCCCGCGGAAGCGGTAGAACTCGCGAACAACACGGCTTATGGTCTGGCCGCCTGCGTCTGGAGTGAAAGCATCAACGTTGCCTTGCATGTCGCGGCGCAAATTAAGGCAGGCGTGGTCTGGGTAAACTGCACGAATCTGTTCGACGCTTCCTGCGGCTTTGGCGGCTATCGCGAGAGCGGTTACGGACGCGAGGGCGGACGCGAAGGCCTGCTCGAATATATGGAGCCGGCATGGTTTAAAAACGCGCCGGCACTTCCCGCTGAAAAGCAAGCCTTGCCCGAAGCGGAACTGAATGAAGAATCTACCGCTTCTAATGTCAACTCTCCCGCCGGCACTCCCGCGATCGACCGCACCGTCAAGCTCTACATCGGCGGTAAGCAGGTGCGTCCCGACTCCGGCTACAGCATGGAAGTCCGCGCGGCCGATGGACGGCTACTCGGTGAAGCTCCGCTGGGCAATCGCAAAGACATTCGTAACGCCGTCGAGGCGGCACGCAAGGCAGCTGCGTGGACAAAGGCTACTGCCCACAATCGTGCTCAGGTGCTGTACTACTGCGCGGAGAATCTTGCACAGCGGCGCGATGAGATTGCCCATCGCCTCGCCGCCGTAGTCGGCGAGAAGCAGGCCGCCGCGGAAGTGGAGCTCAGCATCGAGCGCGTTTTCTCGTATGCGGCTTGGACCGATAAGTTTGATGGCGCCGTGCACAATCCTCCATTCAGGAATGTCGCCCTCGCGATGAATGAGCCGATTGGGACGGTGGGCATCATCTGTCCTCGGGAAGCTCCGCTGCTCGGCTTTCTCTCTCTTGTCATGCCCACGCTCGCCGTGGGAAACACCGTGATCGCCGTTCCGTCCGAGGCCTATCCTCTAATCGCCGGGGATCTTTACCAGCTCTTCGACACCAGCGATCTCCCCGGTGGCGCGCTAAACATTGTGACCGGATACACGTCGCAACTTTTAAAGACGCTCGCCGAACACGACGATGTCGACGCCGTCTGGTGCTTTGGCGATGAAGCCGGCGCCGCGGCCGCGAAGGCGATGTCAATCGGCAATCTGAAGCAGGTCTTCACCAACGAGGGCCGCGCTATCAACTGGTTCGACCCGAAACTGGCGGAGGGCCGCTGGTTTCTTGAACACGCCACCCAGGTGAAGAACATCTGGGTTCCCTACGGCGAGTAGGGACCATTGAATCATCGGTTGATTGAGTCATTGAATCATTGGAAAAACCTCCATTTCCAAGTGGTTATAAATGATTCGTGGTTATAAATGATTCAATGACGAAATCGTTCAATGTCTCAACGGCTCTACCCCGAGTCAAAATATGCTGCATCGGCAGCGTCGACGAAGCGGCTTTGGCCATCAAATGCGGAGCGTCCGCCCTGGGCTCGGTTTCGCACATGCCGAGCGGACCCGGCGTCATTAGCGACGAGCTCATCGCAAAGATCGCTGCAACCGTTCCACCGCCGATCGGGACATTTTTACTAACTTCAAGGCAACGAGTAACCGACATCATCGAGCAGCAACGCTTCTGCCGGACGAATACGATCCAGCTCTGCGATCATCTCCTCCTCGGTACGCATCGCGATCTGAAGGAGGCCTTGCCCGGAGTTTCCCTCGTTCAGGTTGTCCACGTAACCGGCCCCGAGTCCGTAGAGGAAGCTGCGCGCGTGGCGCCCCATGTCGACGCAATCCTGCTCGATTCCGGCAATCAGAAACTGGCGATCAAGGAATTAGGCGGCACAGGCAAAACTCACGATTGGAGCCTTAGCCGCGCAATCCGTGAGCGCATCGGCATTCCGCTGTTTCTGGCGGGAGGGCTCACGCCCGAGAACGTGGGTCACGCAATCGAAGAGGTGGGCCCCTTCGGCTTGGATGTGTGTTCCGGCGTACGAACCGACGGTCGACTGGATGCGGGCAAGCTGAAGCGTTTCTTTTCCGCGGTGCAAGGTGCGGCGACGTCCTGAAAGCAGGGCGGCCACCGGGCTACTTTAGAATGGAAATCCCGATTGCAACGGAAGAGATCAACAGCGTGCCCAGTGAGCCTAGAATGAGGATGAAGCGGGTCATACACCCATAAGGTATTGGGATAAGGCTCGCGTTGTGGCGCGGAACTTCCAGGTTCGCGTTCATTGAAGGCTCTTAGCCGACGGCTCTCCAGATTCCTATCGCAACAAAAAGAAGCAATGAAGTATCCCACGTTCTGCACTCATTGCAAAATGAGAGTTGCTGGCAAGCGCAGCCGCAGCCGTGGTCATACTTCCAATGCACTATGGCAATATGGGTAGCGCGTTGACTTTTGCGGGCCCTACAGGCAAACTCTCAATTCGCCCGTCCCACGCAATCGGACAGCACGATAGACCCGGCGTCATCGTCGCAAGCGAGGCGAAGGCTGGTTCAGGAACGTTCGCTCCTATTAGGCTACTATTTAGGCTACTATGACCGCAGACCGCGTCTCGTTTACGCTCGACTCGACGTTGGAGACGGTGAACAGCGCCGAAGAGACGGCTACCCGCATGGCGACCGAGGCCGGCTTCGATGAAGAGGAGATCATGAAGATCTCCATGGCGGTGCGGGAAGCCGCCGTGAATGCAGTTTTGCATGGCAATGCCTACGACCCGAACAAGAAGGTCATGCTTGCGTTTGAACGCACCGACAACGACCTTGTGATTGTGATCCGCGATCAGGGCAAAGGGCTGGACGTCGGCAAGATTCCGGATCCATTGGCGCCGGACAACCTGATGAAGACCTCGGGTCGTGGCATTTTCCTGATACGCTCGTTCATGGACGTGGTGGAAATCCATCCGTCCCAAACAGGCACCGAACTTAAAATGATCAAGCATGTCCACGGCAACCCCGCGGACTCCAAGGAGGCTCCTCAGTGACCATGAAGTCCAGTACTCGTCAGGTGGATGGTGTCACCATTGTCGACCTTAGCGGCCGGATCACCCTCGGCGAAGGCAGTGTGGTTCTCCGCGATACCGTGCGCGATTTGCTTTCCAAGGGACAGAAGAAGATCCTGCTCAACCTCGGGGACGTAAACTATATCGACAGCTCGGGTATCGGCGAACTCGTCAGCGCCTTCACCACCGCCAAGAACCAGGGTGGCGAACTCAAACTGCTGAACCTCACTAAGAAAGTCCACGATCTGCTGCAAATTACGAAGCTCTATACCGTCTTCGACGTAAAGGAAGACGAAGCCGCAGGCGTTAAGGCTTTCAGCAAGTAGTTGGGCGCGGCGCGCTTGTGGGGCGCAAGAATTGTGGCGACCCTTTTGCGCGCCGGCGGGAGTTCACACCCGCCCTCGAATCCGCATTTCTGCTTGCCGCCAAGGTCGCATCCATGCGTCGCGCCAGCATTGCGGCCACGCCCAGGGCGGGGGTGTTGATTCTTGCTCGCTGATATGGCCGGCCTCGCTGATCTGTCAGGTGTTCCCTTTTCGGGAAGCGGCTGCGGATATATTCGCTCGGCTCAGCGCAGGAAGTCTTTTTCCATGCCTACAATGAATTGAGGACGCGCTTTCCAGCGTTCTTCCCTCATGCGTTTTCCTTTTCTGATGTTTCTAGCCGCGACAATCCTCGCCGCGAATGCAGTTTGTTCCGCGCGTAATCCGTCCACCGATAACTGCGTGGCATTGGCCGAGGCAAGCAAGCATGTCGGCTCGGCCCAGTGTGTCATCGGAACCGTGATCCACGTGGAGAATGGCAGCAACGGAGTCAAGCTGCTTAACTTCTGCCAGCAGAAGCCGTGTCCCTTCACTGTTGTCGTATTCCCCTCCGATCTCAAGAAATTGGGCGACGTTCGCCAGCTCGAAGGCCGTCAGATCGAAATCAAGGGAACGATCCAGGACTATGATGGGCGCGCCCAAATCGTTTTGCGCCGCTCCCAACAATTGGGCGAAGGTGCTTTTCTTCTGTTTCCTCGGGTGCCCACCGATTATGACGTCGAGCGCGCCGGCCACAACAGCGCCGGGAAATCGACGCATGCCAAAGCCGCCAAAAAAACAACCGCAAAGCAAGGCGAGCCGATTTCAATTGAAGATCCAGGAGAGCCTCAGTAGCGGGTTCAATCGCTCGGAAAGATTTACGGCCTTCACACCATCCCCTTCCTCAATTCATCCAGGGGATACCTGGTCCCTCGCCATACGATGCCATCATTCCAGAGCGCGTGAATCATGGAGCGCAGCAGTATGTGCATGAACAGGACGGTCGCGACGGGATGCAGAAAAAAATATTGCGGCGGAATCGGCGATCGCAACGACATGCCCCAATAAATCGCAAACAGCGAACCTAGTGCGATGGCATAAGGAAAGCGAGCCCATCCATGTGCGAGAAAAACACCCAGAAAAGGCCCGAGATTCAGAAATCCAAGACCGACTATGGTGGCCACAGTTCGCCACCACTGGAAGGAAAGCACCGCGAAAAAGTTCTTGGTCAAATTGTCGACCATACCAAAAGCGCCCTTTGCCCAACGCAGGGAAATCAGGTCCTCTCCATAAACATTGCGCTGAGCATAGCCCGCATTCTTGACCACCTTGCCTAACTTCATATCGTCGAGCACATCCATCCGCAAGGTCCGATAGGTCCCGACCGCCTCATAGACAGACCGCCGGACCATATTGAAAGCGCCCACACCCATGTGGTCCCGAGCTTTAGGATCGGCAACTCTCCACGGCCGGTGTCCGAAAACGAAAAGCACCTGGAAGAAGGCGATCATCATTATCTCGCCGGGACCCTTCGTGATCATGCGTGGAAAAAGGACGACGTGGTCGGCACTCTCCGCCTCAGCATATGCAAGCGCGCGCCGCAGAGCATCAGGCTTAAACAGCACGTCGGCATCGGTAAAGAGCAGCCAGTCCCCGGTCGCCTGCAAGCCGGCCGTCCACATGGCATGCGTCTTCCCCAGCCACCCCGCCGGCAGCTCCGAAACGTGGATCACTTCAAGCCGTGTGGCGCGGGCGCCCTCGCCCGCGTCTGCCGTGGCCACTTCATCCATGATCGGGCCGGTCCGGTCGGTCGAGCGGTCATTGACAGCAATGATTTCGCAGTTCGAATAATCGAGCGCCAGCAAATGGGTTAGCGTCTCGCGAATATGTTCTTCCTCGTTACGCGCGGGAACGATAATGCTGACCCGGGGCTCCCCGTTTGGGACTGGCGGCCTTCGATCCCATTCGGGCCGCGCGATGTCGGCAACTCGTGGCATTCCAATCGCGGCTTCCACGATGCGTGAAAACCAGGCCAGCGCGAGGATGCCGCCCGCAGCCCACTGAAATGTGCCCCAGTGGAATGCACCCCAGTGAAATATTTGCCAATGCATTTTTCTTAGGAAGATGCTCCCGAGGAAACTAAGATGCCGCCGACCCTTCGCTGACCCGCAGTGGTGGGGCAAATCTCATGCCGTAAAACAGTATGACAGAGGAAACGGCCATGGCGATCACGGGCAGAATAAACGCTGCCTCCAGCGAATGGTGATCAGCCACGTATCCCATCAGAGTTGGGGAAGGAACATCTCCCAGCAGGTGAAAAAGAAATATGTTCACGGCGATCGCGGTGGCGCGAATATGAGCGCCCACGGCATTGACCAACGCTGTATTCAATGGCGAGGTATTCACCAGCAGAAAAAATGCCGCCAGCGCGATTGCGGGCAGCATGATCGGGCCCTTCACAAACAAAGCGACGATCATCACAGGCACTCCCAAGGCCATGCTCAGAGCCGAGACGAAGTAATAGGAGCCCTTCATACGCGGAAGCAATCGGTCCCCTATCCAACCGCCCGCCAGCGAGGCCACGATGCCGCACACGACCACGATGGCCCCGAAAACTTCGTTCGCTTCTTTGAGGCCGTATCCGCGTTCGGTAACGAGAAATGTCGGCATCCACACCTGGATTCCGCCGAGAGAAAACGTTCCTGCGGCCATGCCGAGAGTGACCGCCCAGAAGCCGCGATTGCGCGCCAACCCCAGAAGCGTTGCCCGCTCTGGAGTCTCCTTCACAGAATCGAATTGGCCGCGTGGCGGCTCGGGAAGAAAGGCAACTGCCAGCGCCAGTAAGAAGCCCGGAGCGGCGGCAATGTAAAAAGGAAAACGCCAACCGAAATCGGGACCAAGTCTGCCGCCGAGCAAGTATCCCGCCGCCGTCCCGACGGGTATCGCCAGATAGAAAATGCCAAAGATGCGTCCGCGCTGATTCTCCGGAAACAAATCAGCGACAAAGGTGGGCGCGATTGTAACGAAGGTCGCCTCGCCAATCCCCACCAGCGTATGCCGCACTAGCAGCTCCCAATAGGTGTGGGTGAAGGCGGTAAGCAGCGTGAGCCCGCTCCAGAAAATCGCGCCCAGTACGATGATGCGCTTGCGCGAATAGCGGTCGGCCAGCGGACCAACAAATGGCGCCGCAACCATATAAAAGCCAAGGAACGCGCTCGTGAGATATCCCACCTGAGTGTTGCTGAGATGAAACTCCGACTGCACCAGCGGCTGCACCGCGAACAACACCGAGCGGTCAATGTAGTTCAACAGATTCAGCGTCGTGAGCAGAGCGAGCGCGGTTCGGGGATAAAGTTTGGATGGAGGCATTTAGCGTGGGAATATAACACGAAGAGGATCGCAGAAGTCGAAGGTCAAGTAGCAGAGGTGGGAACTGAAGTAAGAACTAAAGAGTATGACGCCGGCTACTTCTGCAACTACCTCTGACCTCTGCAATCCCTCTTATCTCTGACCTTTCCCGCGCGGCCACTTGGCAATCACGACCGTAGAAATCCCGCCGCGCGGACGAAACTCGCCCTTCACCTCCGCCCACACCGGCTTGGCGCAGCGGACAACATCGGCCAGCACCTGGTTCACGACATTCTCCTGGAAGATGCCAAGGTTTCGATACGCCTGCAAATATTCCTTCAAAGACTTCAGCTCCAGGCACCAGCGATCGGGCTCGTAGCGGATCACAATGTTGCCAAAGTCGGGCAAGCCGGTCTTGGGACACACCGACGTAAATTCGGGATCATCCACAACAATCTCGTACCCCGGAAACTGATTCGGCCAGGTCTCAATTTCCGGAAAATCGTGATCGAGACCGGCGTTGGCGTGCTCCGCTGTGTAACCCGGAGGCTTGAAACGCGTAGATCTTGGCATTGGAATATTGTACCCAGTGTCGTACGCAAAACTGAGGCAAATGGCTGGCCCACTGCATCTAAACAGACAAGTCTCAAGCGTGTATTTCGCTGCTTCCGCAGCGCCTGAATGATACATTGAAGCTTGCGCTTTTCTCTACATGCCCTTGAATGGAAACAGTTCGAAAGGCCAACCGCGGCGTTGGTGGATCACGGCGCTTGCGATTTTCGCGGGGGTCGTAGTGCTGGCGGCTTTTGTCACCCACCGCGACGACGCGATCCAGGTGCGGACCGCCGTCGTCGAGCAGACCGCAATCCGCAGCCTGGTTTCTACCAACGGGAAAATCGAGCCCGTCAACAACTTCGAGGCCCACGCTCCGGTCGCGACAACTGTGCGCCACATTTATATCAAGGAGGGCGACTCGGTCAAGAAAGGCGAACTGCTCCTTGTTCTGGACGACGCCGACGCTCGCGCCCAATCCGCTCGCGCCCAGACACAGGTAAAAGGCGCCCAGGCCGACCTGGGTGCTGCGGAACGAGGCGGTAGCCAGGAAGAAATGCTGAGCCTCGAAGCGCAATTGGTGAAAGCTAACACTGACCGCGATTCCGTCCAGCGCAATTTGGAGGCATTAAAAAAGCTGGAACAGGAAGGCGCGGCTTCGGCCGGAGAGGTGCGAGAAGCGCAAAACGCTCTTGCCCGCGCCGATGCCCAACTTACCTTTCTGCGGCAAAAACAGACGAAACGATATTCGAAGGCGGAGTTAGCGCGCGTCGATGCGCAGCGAACCGAAGCTCAGGCCGCCTACGATGCCGCGCAAGACACTCTGGCGAAATCGAACGTTCGCGCTCCTTTCGATGGCATTGTCTACTCGCTGCCCGCCAAGCAAGGCGGCTTCGTCGCTGCCGGAGATCTTCTGCTGCAAGTGGCGGATCTGCGAAAAGTGCTGGTGCGCGCATTCGTCGATGAGCCCGACGTGGGCCGGCTGGCGCCGGGAGATCCCATTGAGATCACTTGGGACGCTATTCCTGGACGCGTTTGGCGCTCTTCCGTGACCGCCATTCCATCCACGGTGCGGTTGCGCGGCTCGCGTAACGTCGGCGAGACGACCAGCATCGTAGATAACAAGGATTTAAAGCTCTTGCCCAACATCAACGTGGGGGTGACCATCGTCGCCGCCCAGCACGATAATGTGCTGGTCGTGCCGCGGGAGGCGGTACGCACGGACGACTCGAAGCCATACGTCTTGCAGGTCGTCGGCCACGAACTCAAACGCCGCGATGTGGAAACGTCCCTTACCAATCTCACGCAGGTCGAAGTAACGCGCGGCCTTTCGGCGAAAGACGTGGTTGCGATCAATGCCTCGAATGGCAAGCCGATTGGCGATGGAACGCAGGTCAAGTTCTAAATGATCACCCTTACACGCATCACGCTAACGTGCATTTCCAGAGTGCTGCTGATTCTGCTCTTGTTTGTCGCTTCGCTGACGGCCAGCGTCGCCGACTCCGTGAAAAATATGCTGGCCGCCGGCCGGATCGATGATGCCATCGCCGAGTTGAATGGCCGCCTTTCCTCCGCTCCAGCAGATGCCGACTCGTCCAACCTGCTCTGCCGCGCTTACTTCGCGCTCGAAGACTGGAATCGAGCGGAATCCTTCTGCAGAAAAGCCGCTTCCCTGGCTCCCGACAACGGCCGTTTCCATCTTTGGCTGGGGCGCGTCTACGGAGAAAAGGCGGACAGGGCAAATTTCATGGCTGCGGCGGGGCTTGCCGGCAAGGTCCGCGACGAGTTCGAGCGCGCTGTGCAGCTGAACCCCAAAGACATCGAGGCACGTCTCGATCTGGCGGAGTTTTACATAGACGCGCCCGGCATCGTCGGCGGCGGCGAGCAGAAGGCCCGCGAGCAAGCGCGGCTCATCGGAGCCATGGATCCTGGCCGTGAGCATTGGATCTACGCTCGCCTCGCCGAAAAGAAGAAGGACCCCGTCACCGCCCAACGCGAATATCGCCAGTACATCGACCTCAGCAACGGTGACGCGGAAGCGTGGCTGAACCTCGCGCTATTTTTCCGCCATCAGAAGCGCTTCGACGATATGGAACAAGCCCTGGTCAAACTTAGCCAGGCGCCCAATCCCGAACCCGACGTTCTGTGCGAAGCTTCTTCAATGCTGGAACGCGCTGGTCGCGGTTACCCCTTGGCCACCGAACTCGTGAATCGCTATCTCGCTTCGGGTCCGGTGGAAAAGGCTCCCGCGTTCCGGGCCCATTATTTGCGCGGAGCTTTGTTGGAAAAGCAAGGCGATAAAGCCGGGGCGGCGCGCGAATACCGCGCTTCGTTGTCGTTGGCCCGGAACTTCGGCATAGCCCAGCAAGCACTCAACCGCGTCGCCCATTAGCGGCTCGTGATTGAAGTCGTGGAGAGGCACTCAATCAATACTTTTCATGCATTGTCATCCTGAGCAAAGCGAAGGACCTGCTGTGTGGTGGCGGGGCTTTGCCCTGCATGGACGGGGCGACGCCCGGTCACCACATATGAAGTATGGGCTGATCGCACCCCTCCTGTTTGCGGCCCTTCTTATGACAGCCGCACGTGTCCAGGCTGAGCCGCTGCCGCTCGAGCGCGCCATTCGTCTGGCGCTCGCGCACAGCACGACTTCAGCGATTGCCCAAGCCGACGTGCAGCGGGCCTTCGCGTCTTATCGCGAACTCCGCAACAACTACGTGCCGCAAATTATCGTCGGTTCGGGACTCGGCTACTCTTATGGATTCCCTCTCAGCATCGAAGGGTCTGCGCCCGCGATAGCCAATGCGGTCGCGCAGAGTCCAATTTTTAATCCCGCGCAACGGCAGTTCCTGGGCGCCGCGAAAATTGACTGGCATGCCGCCGAGTTGCAGGATAAAGACCAGCGCAACGCCGTCATCCAGGACGTCGCCCTAACCTACGCCGAGCTGGCAAAGTGGGAGGCGCGGCTCCAGCGCTTGCAGCAGGACGAAACCGACGCGAAGAAGATGGAACAAGCAGTGGCCGAGCGCGTGCACGAGGGCGTCGACAGCACCGTGGATTTGAATAAAGCCAAACTAACCGCAGCCCGCGTCCGCCTTCACCGCGCTGAAGCGCGGGGCGATGCCGACGTCTTGCGGCGTCATTTGTCAACGCTAACCGGTTTGCCGGTTTCCTCCATCGAACTCGCGCCCGAAAGCATTCCCGCCTTGCCGCCCATCGCGCAGGAGCAGGAGGAAGACCTTTCGGAAAAAGCGGCTGCCACCAGCCCTGCTGTCAAATTCGCCGAACAGCATTCCCTATCGGAAGCCATGCGGGCCTCCGGCGAGCATCGCTCCTTGTTGCCGTCCATCGATTTCTCCGCCCAGTATGCGCGATTCTCGTCCTTCAATAACTACAGCCAGTACTACACTCACTTCCAGCGGGATAATGCCACCATCGGCTTCGCCCTGCGGATTCCGATCTTCAATGCCAGTCAGCGTGCTCGTTCCGACGCTGCCGAAGCCGAGGCCCTCAAAGCGAAGAAACAAGCCGAGGCCGCCCGCAACCGGGTGGCGGAGGAAACGCTAAAGCTGCAGCGCGCGGCCGAGCAACTCGAGGCCGCCCGTGAGGTGGCGCAACTGGAATATCAGCTGGCGCAGTCAAGCCTGGAGGCGGTTCAAACGCGCATCGACGCCAAGACTGCCACTCTGCACGAATTGGCCGATGCGCGCACGCAGGCAGCCGAACGCTTCCTGCTTTTTCAGGACGCCGACTTCGAGTACCAGCGGGTCCGCCTGAACCTGCTGCGGGCCACCGGCGATTTGGAGAGCTGGGCGCTGCCTGGCACGTCTTCCCAGAACCCGGCTTCAAAATAACGCACGCTTCTGGCTTGTGCCGAAACCGGCTCTGCCCGTTTTCTAGCAGGCTGCGGAAAAACCCGATGTTGCCTTTGCTTTTGGATGGCGCAGCTGCTTTTGGGTCGCGCAGCGGTTCACCGCTGCGATAACTGCGTTATTTTGATTACGGCTTTAGCCGCTGAGGACGCGGCTCTCGCCGAAGAATTGCTTTTTCCGCAGCCTGCCAGATAACTTCCAGTTTGCCAATCATCCAGAACCCACCTCGCCGCCCCCAAGGTTGCCCCTTCAGTAAACTCTCTGATTCGCCGTGGTACAAAAACTCGGTCCGGTCAAGCCATAATGAAGCGAACATCCATGCCGATTCTCGTACGACCGCGATTGTCCCCCGAATGTCTGCGAGGTTCTCCATATCGAGGTTCTCCTTATCAAGGAATGGACCGATGAAAACATCTTTAAAAATAGCGGGGCTGACGTTAAGGATAGTAGCGCTCGCTTCCGTCCTCCTGTTTCTCGCCGGCTGCAACCGCATTTCCCGGTCGTTGTATCTGAGCAGCTATGATCGCGACATCCGCAGTGCCACGAAGGCGATCGAGACCGCTCAGGATAACGCCCACCGCGCAGAGGCCTATGCGAAGCGAGGCAGCGCCTATTCGGAAAAAGCCCGCTATAGCAAAGCTTTCAAGCTGATCTCCGCCGATGAATACGACCACTTGTTCGGCATTGCCATCAAAGATCATGACCAGGCAATCGCGCTCGATCCCAATGCCGAGGCTTATTACACCCGTGGGGTCGCCTATTACGACCGGGCCAACCTGCAGGCCGTGGTGGACGGCCGGTTGATGGGCACCGAGGCCGACCGGAAGGCTTGGTTCAACCCGGCCACCGCCGATTTCAAAAAGGCCATCGAGAGGGACAGCCGGCTCTATCTGGCGTGGGACAGACTCGGCTTGATCCATGAGACGACCGGCGAACTCGACCAGGCCATCAGCGACTACTCGCAAGAGATGGCGCTGAATCCGCTGGGCAGGGCGCGCTTAGCCGACGCCTACTGCACCCGCGGCGGATATTCCTCTAGCCAAAAAGAGAAAAAGAATGATGCCGCCATCGCGGATTACGAGAAATCCATCGGCCTCGGCGGCACCGCCGACGGCTGCTCGTGCGATCCTTACAATCCGCTGCTCGCGCTCTACACGGACGGCCAGCGCTACCACCAAGCCTGGGGAGTCGTCGACAAGGCGCGGAAATCTGGGAAATGGATCGCGCCCGAATCGCTGGATAGACTGGAGAAGGAATCCGGACGCGGCAAGTAGCCTCGTCCCGGCGTACCCCAGCGCATCCTGTACACGCTCAATTCGTTTGGCTAGCCCATCTCCAAACGATTGACTGCCGTATTCCGGGCAAACCGAAAGTTACGCAACGACCGGGGCACAAGTTGGCTTCGAGGAGATCGCCATTGCAGTCCTCCAAGCCCGTTTCTGGATAGCTTCCGGTTAGCCAACCATCCAGGAATTTGGGAGATCGGTAAATTCCCCGCCGATTTTGAACCGTACCGCAGTTTAGAGCCTGGTGAAGCCGTCGGGGGTCCACTGTTTTGAGCCGACTCCGTTGTGGACGAAGAAGAGGCCGTCGGGGTCGTATTTCTTTTTGATTTCGGCGAGGCGAGCGTGGTTGGGGCCCCAGTAGGAACGCTCAAAGTCGGACTCGAAGAAGTTGCTCTCCGAGACGTAGGCTCCGCCGCTGGAGGCGACGACGCGAAGTTCGTTCATGCAGCGGTGCACGGCGTCAGCAGCTTTGCGGCCCTTGGCAACGTCGGGCTCGTGATTGGGAATCCCGGGATACGCGGGGCCCTGGCCATCGGCGACGATGGCGAGAGCAAACGCTCCGCACACGGCAGGATTTATAGCGGTGTCTTTGGCCGACTTGATGGCTTCCGAAGGCGCGCCGGCGAACCCTTTATTGAAATGAAGCTCCACCTCGCTGAAGCGGGAAGCTGAGAACAGCGCGTTGGCCAGTTTCTCTTGTGAATTGTCATCGAGCAGGGACGCGGGCATCCACAGCGACTCGAAACCCCAGATGACCCAGCCAACCTGGCCGCCGTCGCCGTTCCACCAGACATTGCTTGGGCTGGCGCTGGCGCGGGAGTCTGCCTTGAAAACGTCCTGGTGATGTTCTTTGCGCCAGTCAACGTCCCACCAATGGCGAAAGGGCAAGCTGCCGATTATGGGTTCGGATTCGATCGTGAAGGCGGTCGAGGACTGCGCCAGCCAGCTGAGGAAAGGCTGCCAGACTTTTCGCGATTGCTTCGTGTCCAATCCAAGATGAACCATGCTGATTTCGAGCTTGTTGTCGGGAGAGAAGTGCGCTTGTTCGCCCCAATGATCGTTGAAGAGAGCTTCGCGGTAGAAAGCAACGAAGCGGCGGACCAGACGGCGATAGGCGTCATCGGAAGAGGCTTTGACGATGAAACTGGCACCGCCGGCAAGTTCTGGAAGATCTCGCACGCACAGGGTTAATTTGCTGACTGCGCCGAAAGTGCCGCCTCCGCCTCCTTTCAGAGCCCAGAACAGGTCCGAATTGGTGCAAGCGTTTGCGGTTCGCACTTTGCCGTCCGCGGTAACAACTTCGGCTTCCAGCAGGCCAGCGGCGGCCATGCCGTAATGTTTGGAGAAGCTGCCGAACCCGCCGCTTTGAATCAGGCCGGCGACGCCGACGGTGGTGCACCCGCCGCCTTGCACGTAGGCGCCCGCCTTGGTGGTGACCGCGTCGTAGGCTTGCATCCAGATGGTTCCCGAGCCGACCGTAACGGCCCGCTGCGGAGCGTGAGTGGACTCGCATCCGCGAGCCACGAAATTCTCCCGGATGGTGACGTCGTGCATGTGACGCGTCCAAATCAGGAGAGAATCGGGCGCGTTCGATGTGCCTTGGTAGCTGTGCCCACCGCCTTTGACCACGAGACGGACATTGTTTTCGCGGGCAAAATCTACGGCGGCTGCGATGTCGTCGGCGTTTCTTGCAGCGACGGCATAGACACTGGGTTTGGTCGACCAGGCGTCAACCCATCCCAGGGTTTGAGTTACACCGGGGCTGTCGCCGATGTAGTAGGGGTTTTTCAAATTCGCGAGGAGAGTTTCGCAGTCCGCGCTCCGGGACGAGGAGGTGCATGCGTTGATCGGAAAATCAACCGGTATCAGGTTGCCGCCAACCTCATCGTTGAGGCGTTTCCACGCTTCTTTGGAGGGCCATCCTGGGTCGGAACGGCGCACCCGGCGAATCGCGGGACTTGCGAACGCCCTGTGCGGCCACAGTTGCGAGAGTGATACCGCCCCGGAAGCCCTCAAAAACTCTCTTCGATTCAAAGGTGCTGCCTGCTTTCTCAGCGTCACTAAGAGATTATTTCTCGATGGTTGTCGACAAATTCAACCATGACTCGTGGTGGGAAGCAAGGGCTCGCTTTCGGTGCCGATCGCAACCTGATGCTCTGCTGGCTCTGGCCAATTGGAAATTCCATTGAGGCTCGTCGATTTCCCCCAGATCGACCCGCAAACAAACCCTCTCCGCCAGCCCCGTGCAAGTCGGCGCTTATCTGGCCACTGAACGACTTGAATCCCAGCCGCTCCCCAATTCTCTTGTTTTAATGGCTAACAACCGCATTCGGGTGCGGTTCATTTGCGCGTTTGATATCGGCCAAGGCACACTAGCATAAGGATTTCCACGTCCCGCTACGTCAACAATGTACCTGAATGGTAGCGCTCGGCGGGATTCCTGCGCATCTAAGAATGCTAGAATAGAGACTCATCCTATGCCATTGAAAACACTGTTTTTGAATCCGCCTTCCTTTGAGAATTTCGATGGGGGCGCAGGTTCGCGCTGGCCCGCCACGCGCGAGATCGAGTCATACTGGTACCCGGTCTGGCTAGCCTATCCGACCGGTATGCTCGAGGGTGCGCGCCTGCTCGACGCCCCTCCTCATCACATCACCGCGGAAGAGACCATCCGTACCTGCAAGGACTACGAGCTGCTGGTGCTCTTCACCAGCACTCCGGGATTCGCCGGCGACGTTCGCATTGCCGAAGCCATCAAAGACAGCCATCCTCACATCAAGATTGCCTTCGTCGGACCTCACGTCAGCGTGCTGCCCGAGAAGTCTTTAATGGAGGCCAAGGTAATTGACGTGGCCTGCCGCAAGGAGTTCGACTACTCCATCGTCGAATATGCGCAAGGCAAGCCGATCGAAGACATTCTCGGCATTTCCTACCGCAAGCATGGCGGGGTTGTTCACAATCCCGATCGCCCGACCATTCAGGATCTCGATTCCCTGCCGCACGTCACCGACGTTTACCGCCGCGACCTGGATGTCCGCCGCTACAACGTGCCTTTCCTGCTGCACCCCTTTGTCTCGCTCTACACCACGCGCGGATGCCCCGCCCAGTGCACGTTCTGCCTCTGGCCCCAAACGCTCAGCGGACACCCCTGGCGCAAACGCTCCACCGACGACGTGGCGCGCGAAATGGCGAAGGCCAAAGACTACTGGCCCTACGTAAAGGAATTTTTCTTCGACGACGATACCTTCAACCTGCAAGCGGCGCGCACCGAGGACTTGTGCGCCAAGCTGAAGCCGCTGGGCCTGACCTGGTCCTGCACATCCAGGGTAACTACCAGTTATGAAACGCTCAAAGCCATGAAGGAGGCGGGATGTCGCCTTCTGATCGTCGGCTACGAGTCTGGCGATCAGCAGATTCTGAAGAACATCAAAAAAGGCGCGACCATCGAGCGCGCCCGGCAATTCACCAAGGATTGCCACAAACTGGGGCTCGTGGTCCACGGAGACTTCATCATCGGCCTGCCCGGAGAATCTCGCGAGACCATCAAGAACACAATCAACTTCGCCAAGGAACTCGACGTGGAGACCATCCAGGTTTCGGTGGCACACGCTTATCCCGGGACGGAACTGCACGAGTTCGCAATAAAAAATGGCTTTATGACCAGCGACTCAAAAATGGTGGACGACGGCGGCCATCAGATGGTGCAAATCGAGTATCCCGGCCTGCCCGCAGCGGAGCTTATGGAAGCAGTCCATCACTTCTACGACGAATATTATTTCCGTCCCAAGGCTGCGTACCGCATTTTGCGGAAAGCGATGTTCGACAACTCCGAGCGTAAGCGCCTGTACAAAGAAGCGCGGACTTTCCTGAAACTGCGCGCCCAGCGCCACAAGTGGGTCAAGGAAAACCGTAAAGAAGAAGCGCCAGCCCCGGCACCGGCCAAAGCCTAGAAGGTCGCGGATAACTTGGGCTCCGTATGGATAACCTGGGCTTCGTATCAGGGCATCGCTTCAGCGATGCCGCAAGCTCTTCAGAACCAACGCCCCTTTAGGGGCTGGGCAACCGAGATTAGACTTTTCCCGCTCAGTCTAAAATAAAAACTTGGTTGAATTCAATTGACGCTTCGAAAATACCTCGTCCTCGCCGGAATCACCCTCTTCAGCACTGCCGGTGATTCCCTGCTGGCTCGCGGCATGAAAGATCTCGGCAATGTAAATGTCTCGCTGCATAACCTTTCCGGCCTGCTGCTCGCCGTCCTCAATCCCTGGGTAGCCGCGGGAATCCTCTTGCTGCTGGCATTTTTCTCCTGTTATATGTCTGCGCTTTCCTGGGCCGACCTCACTTATGTGCTGCCCGCCACGTCGCTCGCCTATGTGCTCGTCGCTTTGGTTGGCCACTTCCGCCTGAACGAAGAAATTTCACCGACACGCTGGCTCGGCATTGCCCTGATCGCCGCAGGAGTGGGATTCGTAGCCGCCGGCCCTTCGCTCACCCCCCGTCACGAACGCCAGGATCCTAAGGACATTGCCCGAAAAGCAATCCCGTCAGAGGTAAACACAAGGTGAAGTCATGAAAGACATCAACGCCTGGGCCGCGATCGGGGTCATTGTTCTAGCATCGACCACAGGCGACGTGCTGCTTTCATACTCGATGAAACAAGTCGGTGACGTCGGTGAACTCTGGAAGCGGCGCGGAATCCTGGCAGTTGTAGCTCGCGTGCTGACAACGCCCACGTTTGCTCTGGGCTTGATCGCGATGGCCGTGGCGTTCTACAGCCTGCTCTTCGGCCTGTCCTGGGGCAATCTGAGTCTGGTCGTGCCCGCTTCGGCCTCGCTCACCTTCGTGGCCAACGCCGTCGCCGCGCGCATCTTCCTCCATGAGCGCGTCGGGCGCAGGCGTTGGATCGCGGCGTTGCTGGTATCGAGTGGCGTGGTGCTGATGGCAGTTTGAATTGCTTGGACACGGAGCAAGCCTCGTCTCTACACGAGTCTCGCGGATCTAACCAAATAGATTCACGGAGATTACCAGGCGTTCTTCCACGCTCTCCTCGTCCCCGACGGCTTCACTTTCTTTCCGCTCCGAATTCTCGGCCGGCCCTATCGTCCTCAAAACACGAAACCGCTCACTCAACATCGCCGCTTGATGTTTGCCATTCTCCAGCTCTTTTTTGAACGCCTGCGCATCCATCTCGCGCCGGGCAGATTTGAGCTTATTGATGGCAGATTGCAATCTTGCCAACTCGGCGACCACGCTTGCGAGCATATCTTTCCCGCTCGCACTCAAATGAACGAATTCCAACCCAGCCCCTAACGCGCCTCGAACCGCCCGCACCTCGCCCACGGCCCGAAACGAAGCCGCGTTGACGCGCACAACGATTTCCGTCCGCGCCCCGCGATCGATCGGCTCCAACGTATCGACCCAGCATCCGTGCAGGCTGAGATCGCGGATCGCCCCCGCAACAAGGATGCCGGATGACGGCAGGCAATTGATCTCGGCACGGCCGCCGCAGGTGAATCGCGGACTGCGGCGGCGATCTTCTTCCGCGTCGGCGCGCTCAGGCATGTTTATAAGATCGTGTATTCGGGCGGGATTCTTGAGGATGGCATCGAGTAACACGGCACCGAATACCGAAGTAACCGATGCTCCCGCTCCGAAACAACTTTTTCTGCATCCTGGGGATCGAGACAAACTAACCGAGCAGCCGCATCAGTCCGCGCGCAGCCATATCGGGGACAACAAACCGTGCACCTTTACACGCAAAACGCGCCAGCGCCTCCGCCGCCAGATAGCCGCTGCGCACCGCCCCCTCCATCGTGGCCGGCCACCCAGTAGCGGTAAAATCCCCAGCCAGAAAAACTCGCGGCCATGCCGTCTCTGACTGAGGCCGGTACCGGTCGATCCCGGGACGAGGCGAATACGTCGCATGCACTTCCTTGATCACAGTCGACTTGACCAATTTTGCATCCCGCGCGCCGGGGAAAAATTCTTGCGCTTCTTTTACCGCCAGATCGACGATCTCCGACTTCGACTTTTCAACCAGGCTCCGCGAGCAGCTTACAACCAGCTCAACGTAGCTGCCGCCGCCGTTATTGCGAGCTTCGTTATTGCGAGACTCGAGGAGCCGCGATTTGTGAAACATCCACTGAATCGTGCGGTCGAGCAGCACGGCATGATCGAGTTCGCTGATTTGACGATCGAACCATAAATGGATGCCGGTAATCGGCGACGGCGAGAATTGGCCAAGCGCGGCGGCCAAAGGCGCTGCGGCGGCAGTATCCGGCAGCACTCGCCCCAACACATCGAAAGGAACGGCAAGAACGAGATAATCGAATTTCTGCTCCTGCCCGTTCGCCGTCACACTGACCTCGTCGGCCTCCGCTCGAAAAGACTCTACGCCGGCGCGCAACTGGACATCTCCGCCACGAACGCTAATGTATTCGCCTGCGCTGCCGTACAGATCAGTGAGCGGCACGGTTGGAATCCCCATGCGTCCAGCGGCCGCCGACTTAAGAAATGACTCCCGCACCACCTGGGCCGCGTACGGTACGGAAATCTGATCGAGATCTTCATTCAAGGCGCTGACCAAAATCGTCTTCCAAAAGCGTTCGATGGCTTGTTCGGTTTGTCCGTGGCGTTTGAGCCAGTCGAGAAACGACTCGCCACGATCCGCCGGAGTCGCAGGAGCAAGCGCAGCCATAGCGCGGCTGATCCCCAGTTTGTCACGAAAATTCAAACACTCCGCCCGCAGAAATGCTAGCGCAGTATGCAGCGGGGCCGGCAAGGCCGACGGGGCAATAACCGAAGCGCGTCCGCCCGGTTCGAGGAACGTCAGCCGTTCATACCAGCGAATCTTGTCCTGAACCCCTGCGCGGCGATAGAAATCGAGCAGATTGGTGCAGCAGCCAAGCAAAACATGCTGGCAGTTGTCGACAACTTCGCCGGTCCCGGGATGTTGATAGGAAGAAGCACGCCCGCCCAGATAAGGCCGGCGCTCAAACAGCGACACGCGAAACCCGGCGTCAGCCAAGGCGCATCCAGTGGCCAAGCCGGCCAGCCCGCCTCCGGCGACGGCGACTTTAGGAAGATAGGTCGTATCAGGATGGATCGAAGAAGCCATCACAACAGGCGCTTCAGGATTCCTTTTCCAAGGACAGTAACCTTTTCAGGAACCGTTAACTGAACCCGCTGACTGAAGACGTCATACTGGTTCGAAGCCATCTTTTCGAGCAGGCGTTGATAGATGGTAATGAGCACCCACAGGGCGGGCTGGCTGTCTTCATTCACCAGCGGGATCAACTCTTCTCCCGCGCGATAACCCTCGCGAGCGCGCTCGGCCTCCAAGGCCAGCAGCGGACGGATGCGGGCAACATCAATCCGCGGCGCGGCGAGATCGGCGGCCGAAAGACCGCACTGCGCCAGGTCTTCCTGAGGAAAATAAACCCGGCCCATGGCGGCGTCTTCTTTCACGTCGCGAATGATATTTGTGAGCTGAAAGGCCAGTCCGCAGCGCTCGGCCAGCGGCTCAGCGGCCGGATCGCGATAACCGAAAATCTTGATGCACACCAGGCCGACAACCGACGCCACACCGTAGCAATACTCGCGCAGCTCTTCAAAAGTCCGATAGCGCGCGGCCAGCGGCGCACCACCGGAGGCGTCCGGTTGGCCGAAGTCGAGATCGGCAGCCGTACCGAAGGCCAGCTGGTCCAGCAACCCTATCGGAATCTGGTAAGCGCGCTGCGCATCGGTCAAAGCAAGCAACACCGGATCGTCGGTCGGGTATGCCGCGAGGGCGCGGTGTACTTTGTCCAACCAATCCGCAAGCTTATTGTGCCGGTCGTAACGGCTCAGCGAGTTGTCGTCAGCAATGTCATCGCAACGCCGCATGAAGGAATAGACCGCGCTCAACGCATTGCGCTTGCGTCGCGGGAGCACCAGGAACCCATAGTAGAAATTCTTTGCCGCCGACCGGGCGATACTCCGGCAGACGGAGTACGCCATATCGAGCTGTGAAGCGGTCGGCGCAAATTGCGCGGGCGCATTTCCCACGGCAGTGCTCATCTTTGTCTTTGTCCCTGTCCCTGCTTCCCCAGCAATTTCCCCAGCGCGGCGCGGGCGACCAGAGCCAGCTTCCGGGACTTCGAAATTGCGGGACGCCGGCTGAGCACAGCATAACCTTGGCGTTCAATGGCATGCAGGATCTCTTGTCCGCCGCGGCTGAAGAGTTCGATGTCGATAGCCAGCGTGCGATCGACCTTCGCGATTAATGGCAAGCCTTGCGCAAACCATTCTCTCGCGCGCGCGACCTCAAACTTCATCATCTCGCAAAATCCCGAAGTGTTTTCGCCGGCGCGGATTGTTTCTTCGCTCACGCCGAAGCGCCGCAGATCCTCGAGCGGGAGATAAATTCGTCCTTTGGCAAAATCCGCGCTAACGTCTTGCCAAAAATTCGCGAGCTGCAGCGCGGTGCAGGTGTAATCGGAAAGCAGCCGCCGTTCTGCATCGCGGTATCCACACAGATACAAAACCAGGTGCCCCACCGGATTCGCCGAATAGCGGCAGTATCCCAGCAGATCGTTGAAGGTTTCATAGCGGGTGATCCTTTGATCCTGCCGGAAAGCGGTCAGCAAATCCGCGAATTCATGTTTCGGAATTTCAAACTGGCGGACGGTTTCGGAAAGCGCGACAAATACGGGATGCCGCGGATGGCCGTCGTAGCAAGCGTTTAACTCCGCTTCCCATTGATCCAGAAGCTGCAGAGACGCGGCACTATCGCCCACCTCGTCGCCCAGATCGTCCGAGATGCGGCAATACGCGTAGACGTTGAAGAAGTGCTGGCGCAGTTGCCGCGGAAGAAACCACGACGCGACAGAGAAATTCTCGTAATGCGAGCGCGCCAGACGCCGGCAGTATTCGCGGGCCTCGGCTTGGGAAGGCGCCTGGTCAGGAATGGCATACTCCGGCGGCAGCGCACTCCAAATAGAGGAGGGCAGCGCAGTCGGGGGATTGCTGGCGACAGTTGTCATTGATTTTGGGTGGCGCAGCGGTTCACCGCCGCGATAACTGCCAAGTCTTGAATACGGCTTTACAGTTTGCTGAAAAAATCTGATTTCTCAACGGACTGGAAGGGCACAAGTTCCACTCGTGCCGTTAAGTCGTTGAAAATCTGTCCGCGCTTCAGCGCCTGAGGTACCGCTCTGGCGCCCGCCAAGAGTTTTCAGCACTCTGTCGAGCCGCTGAGGGACCGCTCTCGCCCAACGCACTCAGTGCCCGGGGATAATCGCGGTCTTGATGTCCCCGCCGCGGTTCAGCATATGGCGCAGCACATCCTGCAAACGGGAAAGCGGCGCTTCGCCGGTAATATAGTCGTTGCCACAGACTTTTTTCTCGGCAATCAGCCCAAAGGCCCGGCGCACTGTCTCCGGAGTGTGATGGAAAGTCGCCTTCAAAGTGATTTCCGAGTAGTGCAAGCGGTTGGTATCAAGTTGCACCTTGGTTCCCGCGGAACATCCTCCGAAGAAATTTACCGTGCCACCCTTGCGCACCATCTGCACGGCCCATTCCCAGGCTTCCGGACGGCCCACCGCCTCGATCGCCACATCGGCGCCCCGCCTCTCCGGACTTAACTCGCGCACCGCCTCCACCGGATCTTTCACCTGTGTAATCTGCACCACCTCATACGCGCCTTTCTTGCGCGCCAGCGAGACCTGCGAATCGCGCTTGACCACCGCAATCACATTGCAGCCGATGGCTTTTGCAACCTGAACGAACATCAGGCCGATCGGTCCCCCGCCAATGATCGCGACCGTGTCGCCGATCTCGACTCCCGTTTCATGGAGCCCGCGGAGAACGCACGCCAGCGGCTCCGTCATCGCCGCATCTTCGAACGTTACATTCGAAGGCACCATCAGCATATTGGTTTCCACAATACGCCGCGGAATCCGTATGTATTCCGCATAGGCGCCGTTGTTGAACAGCAGATCTTCGCAAAGGTTCAACTGGTGTTTTGAGCAATAGAAGCACATGCCGCAAGGAGCCGAGTTGAGCGCGACCACGCGCATGCCTTTTTTGAAGCCGCGTACGCCTTCTCCGACCTCTTCGATCGTGCCCGCCAGTTCGTGCCCAAACAACGCAGGCGGCACAATCATCCGCGCATGATAGCCCCGCTGATACACCTTCAAATCCGTGCCGCAGGTAAGCGCCACGTGCACCTTGACTAGAACTTCGCCTTCACCCACGCGCGGGATCGGCACTCTTTCAATCTTGATGTCTTCTTTGCCGTAGAGAACGGCCGCCGTCATCTTGCCATTCACAATTAACTTCCTTCCCAGGCGCTTCCCGGCTGGATAACCACTTTCATCGAGTCCGGTTGAGGATGGGCAGCCAGATTCAGCGCTTCCACACCGCCTTCCAGCGGGTAACGGTGGCTGATGAGCCGTTCCAGATCCATTTCCCGGTTCATCACAAATCGCACCGACTCCTCCTGTAAATCAACCGATGCGCTATACGATCCCAACAACGTTTTTTCGTCCACGCACACCGCCGCCGGATCGATCGTAGCCTCGCCGCGTACGGTCTGCGCGAACAGCAACACCCGGCCTCCCGGACGAGTCGCATCCATGGCTGGCCGGATCAGGCCGCTCCCGCCGACCGCCAGGATCACGGCGTCAGCGCCGCGCCCTTCGGTCATTCCGCGCACCGCCTGTACCGCGTCCGCCTTGGAAGCGTCAATGGTCAGGTTTAGCCCAAAGCTACTAGCCATTGTAAGCCTCGCCGGATACAAATCGGAAGTTATCACGCGAGTTCCAGCCCGCTTCGCTAGCACCGCCAGAATCAGGCCAATGGGTCCCTGCCCGATCACCAGCACCGTCTCGCCACGTTGCAGCCGAAGGCCCTCAATCCCTTTGATGCAGGTATTCACCGGCTCGACAAAACATGCCTGCTCAAAACTGACGCCCTCCGGAATGCGTACCATTCCCTTCTCGACAATCCAGTCCATCACCCGGACGTACTCCGCAAATCCCCCACCCGACGGGTCAAACCCAGCCGTGCATCCGACCTTCTTGTACGTCGCGCACTGGGCGAACGTCTTATGGAGGCAGTAATAACATTCCCGGCAAGGAATGTGATGAAACACCACCACCCGCTCGCCGATGCCAAACTTGCGAACGCCCTCGCCTACTTTCGCGACAATGCCCGAAGTTTCGTGACCAAAAATGCGCGGCGCGGAGTGCGATCCAGTAGCAATTTTCTTAAGATCCGTGCCGCAGATTCCGCAGGTATGGACTCGCACCAGAATCTCTCCGGCCCCGACTTCGGGCACCGGCACTTCTTCCAGGCGCACATCGTTTATGCCGTGATACACAACGGCCTTCATCGTGGATGGAATGTTGCGCGTTTTGCTTTCACTCGCCCTTTCAGCAGATAACTTCAATGGTGGAGCGGTCGCCATAGCAGAGCTATTCTTTCCCTCCTACACGAGTATGCGACTCATCACCGGTGCGCGTATGTGCGCCAGCGAACATCGGTCCGTTCAGGTCATTTCGATTGGACCCCGATCGATCCGACGCCGATCTACCGGACGAAGACTCTGCCGGCAAGATCGGACAGCCCGAAGTTTCTCGGATGAGATAACGATCGAGCGCCCCGCAAAGCGCCCGGCTCGCCCTGGAACTGTTCCGCGCCAGGGTGATCGTCGTCCCCCATAGCCACGGGCGCAACGCCACATGACACACGAACCGGACAGAGTGAAATGTCCCGTCGTGCCCCGCAAACCGATCCAGCGCGGGCAACTCGAAATCTGCAGCGTCGGAGATAACCTTCAAAACTCCGAACTCGACCCCGCGCGCCTCGGCTCCCTGGGCCACGGCTGCGGCTTCCATGTCCACCGCGCTCGCGCCATAAGCTTTGCTCAAGCGAATCTTCTGCTCCTTGCCGGCCACTTCCGCGCAACTCACCAGTATCCCCTCGCCCGACCCGATGTCGGTTCGAGCGCCGTCGGCGCTATTGATCACCGTGCGCGGCTCAAGAATATCTCCAACCTGCAAAGATGCATTCAGCGCTCCCGCAAAACCGGCAGAGATTACCCGCGACGGCTTTATCTCTCGAATCACCGCTTCGGTCGCGCGCCGCGCCGCTTCGGCTCCAATTCCCCCGCATACCAGTGCTGCTTCACCGTTTTCAAAAAGACGGTATCGCCGTCCTGCGTGTTCCATCGCTAGCATCTTCCAGCTTCGGACCAGTGGCGCTACCTCGCGCTCCATCGCGGCGATAATGGCGATCTTCGTCATGACGACCTAGGCATATCCGTGATCGCGAAACCACTCTACCGACCGGCGCAACGCCCCGTCGACTGGAACCATTCGCCAGCCCAGTTCCCGTTCCGCCTTCGCGGAACTCACAAACATCATCTTGCGACCCATGCGCACCGCGTCAATCGTAGCGCGCGGCTCGCGGCCCAGAAGCCGCCCGATCACCATCTCGTCCACCACGCCGGTCGCAAGCGCGAACAAATAAGGCAACTTCACCGTCGGCGACTTCAAACCCGTAATCGCGGCCAGCCGGTCCAGAATCTGCTTGAGCGTAAGATTCTCTCCGCCCAAAATGTAGCGCTCGCCCGATCTCCCCTTCTCCAGCGCCTGCACATGGCCGCGCGCGCACTCGGTCGCATCCACCAGATTCAATCCCGTTTCCACGTAAGCCGGGAATTTCCGCTTCAGGAAGTCCACCACGATCCGCCCCGTAGGAGTCGGTTTGATGTCGCGCTCGCCGATCGGCGTCGTGGGATTAACGATCACTACATCGCCTCCCGACTTTGCGGCCTCGATTGCAATTTCCTCCGCTATGAATTTCGAACGCTTATAATGACCGATCATATTCTCCAGCGACACTGGACTCTCTTCGTCCGCCAGACTTCCGTTCGAAGTGAACCCCATGGTCGCTACGCTTGACGTATACACAACGCGCCGCACCCCTTGTTTGCGCGCAGCCCGGAGCAGGTAACGCGTGCCTTCCACGTTCGACCGATGCATTTGCTCGGGATCGCGCACCCACAGCCGGTAATCCGCCGCAACGTGAAACACCACGTCACAGCCGGAAAGCGCCTTCTCAATCGAAGCCGAATCGCGCAGATCGCCTACAACGCGATCCGTATTCAGGCCCTCAATATTGCGCTGATCGCTGGTAGGCCGCACCAGCAGCCGTAACTCCGCTCCCTGTTCGGCCAGAACGCGTGCAACATGACTGCCCAGAAATCCCGTGGCGCCGGTAACAAAAGCTTTCAAACTCAGTTCTCAGTTCTCAGTTCTCGGTTCTCGGTAAGAACCCAGAAAACCAAATCACGCTGACTTTTTCTGGGAACTGAGAACCGGGAACTGAGAACTAACTTGCACTCTTCTCCGCCATCACCTTCGAATAAGTCGTGAGCGCAATCAGCGGAAAATACTCGCTGTACAGGTGATACTTCAGATAGAACACGCGCGGAAAACCCGTGCCGGTGAAGAAAGCCTCGTCCCACGAACCGTCTTTATTTTGCGTGCGCAGCAGATAAGCCATGCCTCGCGCCACACATTCGCTGCGCGTATCGCCGACCGCCAGCAATCCCATGATCGCCCACGCTGTCTGCGAAGCCGTACTCTCTCCCTGCCCGCGAAGATTCGGATCATCGTACGACCCCACCGTCTCGCCCCAGCCGCCATCGGCATTCTGCACCGATCGCAACCACTCCGCCGCCTGCTGGATCATAGGGTCATTACGGTCCACCGCCATCGCTTCCAGCCCGCGCAACACCTGCATCGTGCCATAGAGATAGTTCACGCCCCAGCGCCCGAACCAGCTTCCATCCGGCTCCTGCTGCTCGCGAATGAACTTGATCGCCCGCTTTACCGCCCCATGATTTTGGTCGTATCCATAAGTCGCAAGACACTCCAGAATGCGCCCCGTAATATCCACCGTCGCCGGATCGAGCATGGCGTTGTGATCCGCAAACGGCACATACTGAAAAACCATGCGGTCGTTGTCTTTGTCGAACGATGCCCAGCCGCCGTCCTTGCACTGCATCGACAGAATCCAGTCGATCGCCCGCTGCACCGACTCGCTCTGATAGCGCCCGTTCGGATGCTCGACCCGGCTCAACCCCAGGCAGACCATGGCGCTATCGTCCACGTCCGGATAAAACTCGTTATTGAACTCGAAGTACCAGCCTCCGGGTTCGCCTTTCGGATTCTTGATCTTCCAGTCTCCCGGCTTGCGAACCTGCTTCTGCAGAATCCAGTCGGCGCACCTCACCAGCCGCGCATCCGTCGCCGGAACCCCGGCCTCGCCCAAAGCAAACAGCGCGTAAGCCGTATCCCACACCGGTGACTTGCAAGGCTGCATGCGGAACGTGTCCTCTTCTTCAATCCCGAGTTTCTCGAACTCGTCCATCGCCCGAATAAATTGCGGATCGTCCACCGAGTATCCCAGGCAGCGCAGCGCAATGATGGCGTTCATCATCGAGGGATAGATCGCTCCCAGCCCGTCGCTCATTTCGAAGCGCGCCAGCATCCACTTCTCGGCTCGCCGCAAAGCCAGCGACCGCAGCGGACGAATATGCACCCGCTCGAACCAGTGCGTAAGTCGATCCAGAACCAAAAAGAAATTGCGCCACGAGATCCGCTTCTTCGCCCAGTGCAGATGCATGCGCGACTTGTCGCGTCCGCCCACAAAAAGTTCCTCCACTCCCATTTCGTCGGGAATCTTCTTGAAGGGCTTCTTGGCATAGCAGATCGAAAGCGGCACCAGAATGGCGCGTGACCACGAAGAAATTTCGTAAATGTTGAACCAGAACCAGTTGGGGAAGAGCACGATCTCCGGCGGAACCGCCGGCACCGCATCGTAATCGTACTGTCCAAAGAAACAGAGATAGATCTTGGTAAATGTATTGACTTCGGTCACGCCCCCCATTTCCATTATCTTCTTGCGGGCGCGTACCAGCGCGGGATGATCGGCGGCAAATCCAGCCAGCTTCAGCCCGAAGTAGGCCTTGACCGAACAACTGATGTTGGATGGTCCCGCGGCGTAGATACTCCAGCCGCCATCTTCGTTCTGATGGTTCAGGATGAAGCGCGCCGCCTTGTCAAACCGTTCCTGGCTGCCGGTACCAAGCAATGTATGCAGCAGGATGTAATCGGATTCCAGGCTGGTATCGGCTTCCAGTTCTCCGCACCAGTAACCCTCTTCGTGCTGCCGAGAAAAAAGATATTTGCGGGCCGCATCGACAGCTACGGCAACCCGGCTTCCCAGGTCGTCAATCTTTCCGAATCGCATCTGCGGTCCAGATGCCGAACTACAGCCCGAGCTAGAAGCCGAACTCGAGCCCGAACTATAAGGGGAGGATTCTTCCATTAAGACTCCAGGGCCACAGCCGGCGCTGCGGCTATCGTGGCCACGATCTCCGGCGGCAATCCAAAACGCACATTCTCCGGCATGATTTCCAACTCCTGCACGTCGCCGAAGCCCTGTCCCGCCAGATACTCCACCACTTCCTGCACCAGATGCTCAGGAGCCGATGCTCCCGCAGTCAGGGCCGCCGTCTTCACGCCGTTAAGCCACTGTGGCTGGATATCGCGGCAATCATCAATTAGATGCGCCTCGGTACCCAAACTTCGGGCAACTTCCACTAACCGTTTCGAATTCGAGCTATTGTCCGAGCCAACCACCAGCAGCAAATCCGCATCGGACGCCACGTGCTTCACGGCAACCTGCCTGTTTTCCGTGGCATAACAAATGTCCTGTGCGGCCGGCCCCTTAATATTAGGAAACCGCTTGCGCAGCGCCGCAATAATATCGCGGGTCTCATCGAGACTAAGCGTAGTCTGCGTCAAATAAGCAACCCGGTTGGGATCGGGCAAAGTCACCGAAGCAACCTCCGCCGGCGACCCTACAACCTGAGTCACCGCCGGCGCCTCGCCCAACGTGCCAATCACTTCGTCATGATCGCGATGCCCGATCAGGATCAGCGAATAGCCTTCCTTAGCAAACTTCACCGCCTCGACATGCACCTTGGTGACCAGCGGACAGGTAGCATCAATCACCCGCAAATTCCGAAGCTTGCTAGCCTCGCGCACCTCCGGAGAAACGCCGTGCGCGCTATAAATAACGCGTTCCCCCGCCGGGACCTCGTCCACGCTATCGACAAAAATTGCGCCCTTCTGCTGCAGCTCCTCCACCACAAATCGGTTATGGACGATCTCCTTGCGCACATAAATCGGCCGCCCAAACGCCTCCAGAGCGATCCGGACAATATCAATAGCCCGAACCACTCCCGCGCAAAATCCCCGAGGCTTCAAAAGCAGTAAGGTCTTAGCATGCAAGTTCCCGTTCTCAGACAAGTTGCAACCCCCACCCACTAGGGTACACTTCTTCCTAAAAAAAGATGCAATAAGGGTATCGAAAGATGTACCCTCCGGTCAATGTAAGCCTTTGAGGGTGTGGGGATTAGCAGCGGGCGGGGAAAACGGGCGGGTGAACGGGAAGGGGCTCGAATATAGCGATTCACCAGATGCGGCGCGCCCCATACTGGTCGAAGATTTTCTCGTTGCTGACGATAAACATTTTCTCCATCTCGGCTTGCGCGATCAACATGCGGTCAAAGGGATCTTGAAGCGGCCCAGGCAGCGACCCAGCGCGGACCCCCTGCTCAAACGATATTGGCAGATTCAGGAAACGATCACGGTCGAGATAGCCCCCAAAGTCGCGCACTAATTCGGAAGCACTCGCCAGCCGACCCAGTCGAAACTTGGTGGCGATCTCCCAGGCGGAAACCGCGCTCACAAAAACACTGCTGTCCGGTTGGGCAATTAGTTTCCTGCACGACGCTGGCAGGGAGGGATCGTCGCTGAACCACCACAGCAACGTATGCGTGTCCAGCAAAAGACGCACGCCATCACCTTTCCCACGCGTCGAGTTCTTCCGGAGGCAGCGGCTCAAAGAACTCAGGTCCGACCTTCAGCTTCCCGCGTAAGGCGCCGGGCTTCCGCTGGCCGGTCTTGTCCTCAATTGCGACCAAACGCACCACCGGCTTCTTCCCCCGAGCGATGACGATCTCTTCGCCCCGGCAAGCCCTCTCAATCAGCCGCGAAAGCTCGGTCTTGGCCTTGTGGATGGTGATGGTTTCCATGAATCGATACTAGCTAACTTTAGTTAGCTAAGTCAAGCAAAGTAGCTTCCATATTTATGGCACGCGTGAAATAATAGCATTTATGAAGCAGGATTCCGTTCGTACGACCGTTGACATTCCAGCACCGCTCTACCGGAGGCTAAAAGCGCAAGCTGCCGCGAACGGACGCTCGGTACGCGACCTGGTCCTGGCGGGGGTCAAAACTGTGCTCCTGCAAGGCCAGCGCCCGCGTCCTAAGAGAGTGCAGTTCCCGCTGATCGTCTCCGACGGCCCTAAGGTCGATCTAACCAACGAACAAATCTATGAACACGTTGAATTTCCTTGATGCGAACGTGTGGCTGGCGCTGATTTGGAGCCAGCATATGCACTCCGAGAAAGCCCGGTCTTGGTTCGAACGGGCCAGCAACAACGAAGAGCAATTCTTTTTCTGCCGCTTCACCCAGCTCACCGTTCTCAGGTTACTCACCACCGATCAAGTCATGGGGAAGAACACGAAGACCATGTCCGAGGCCTGGAGCTTGTGGGACCGTGTGTGGGCCGACACTAGCATTGCCTTCCTGCCAGAACCGGATGATCTCGAAAAGGAGTTCCGCTCCCGGTCGCGACTCTCCAGTCGGTCGCCCAAAGTTTGGGCGGATTCTTACCTTCTAGCCTTCGCAGTGGTCGCCGGCTTAAAGTTCGTCACCTTTGACCGCGCTCTTCCGACGCGTGGCGTCGATGTGCTCGTACTATAGGCAAGCAAGCAGTAGTTTTCACGTTTGTTTTTGAAGCTGTGCGGATTAACAACGAAGCGCAAGGCAAATGGGGTCACGCCTTGCGCCATTCTTCGAGCTGCTTTCTGACCTTGAGGGCGGACGGATCTTCGATCTCCTCTTTTATCTTCAGCGAAGCTTCCGCGAGCTTGATGGCTTCCTTACGATCGCCGAGCGCGTCGATCGTCAAGCTCATGTTCCAAAACGTGTAGCCCTCGCGCTGGCGGTCGCCGATCGCGCGCGCGATCTGCAGGACTTGCCCGTAGTGCTCAATGGCACGGCGGTGCTCGCCCAAGTTATTGTAAGCAACGCCGAGGTTGCCCAGCGCATTGCCCTCGCCTCGCCGATCACCGATCTCGCGCGCAATCCCCAAGTGCTGCTCGCAGTACGTGATGGCTCGACGGTACTCGCCCAAGTCCTTATAAGCAATGCCGAGGTTGCCCAGCGCATTGCCCTCGCCTCGCCGATCACCGATCTCGCGCGCAATCCCCAAGTGCTGCTCGTAGTACGTGATGGCTCGACGGTGCTCGCCCAAGTTCCTGTAAGCAACGCCGAGGTTGCCCAGGTGCGCGCTCTCTCCAGCCCGATCTCCTAACCGCCTCGCAGCGGCAAGCCCGGCCTCCAGCCAGCGGATCCACTCGAGCGGGTGCTGGCGCAGGCCAAAGCAATATACCCCCGCATCCGGATAATCGTTGCATATTCCTGCCGCTGCGCTGTCACCAGCGGCATTCTCCGCCGCCCAAGTCAGTCCCGCCTCGACGTCGCCACGTTCCAGATCAAACAGGGCAAGCCCGGACATCAACGAGTCCCCACCTTTAAGGTAGAGGTCATCGCAGTGGCGCAGCACATCCAAGTAATGCCGCGCATGGCGCAGGGAGGCCTCATATCGTTCCTCAACCGCAAGCTTTTGCCGCGCAAAGTCGCGCATCAGGTCATGCAGCCGGTAACGGCGCGTCTTCTCGTTCCAATCCAGCATCGAGTACTGGGTCAGCAATCCAAGCGTGTCTTCCACCGAGTTCTTCTCAGCACCCCAGACGGCTGCCGCAGCAGCCCCGTCAAAAGCTTCAGGGAAAACTCCCAGCATCCGCCAGCGCTTCTGCGTCTCGGCATCGAGCAGCCCATAGCTCAAGCTGATGGATGCCTCCACGCTCTCATTGCCCGCAGCCAGCAGCTTCGGACGATTCTGCTCATCCGCCAGCCGCTGCCGGTAATCCGACGGAGCCATGTTCACGCGCTCCGCCAGCGCCGTAGCCGCCAAGCGCAGCGCCTGCGGAAGATATCCGCAAAGCTTGGCAATCGCCGACGCCTCTCGATCAATACGCGACGCAATTCTGAGAAGCAGTTCCTCAGCCTTGTCGGGTGGAAGAGTGTTCAGGTCTTTCGCGTGAAGGCCGGGCAAAACGAAGTGAAAGCGCGACGTAACCAGCAGCACGCAACAGGCAGGAGGAATCAGCGGCCTCACCTGCGCCGCATCCCTGGCATTGTCCATCAGGAGCAGAGCCCGTTTTCCATGCAGCACAGACTGATAGATCCCAGCCAGTTCTCGTTCGTTCTCCGGCAGCTTGGCCTCGGGCTGAAATGCTCGAACCACATAAGCCATCGCATCGCCGGGCGTCAGCGGCTTGTTACTCACGCCCAGAAGATCCATGGAAATCTGTGCGTCAGGGAAATTCGGCGCAAGCCTTTCCGCCAGTTTCAGCGCCAGCGCCGTCTTCCCCACGCCGCCTTGCCCCTGAAGTCCGGAAATTGTCACTCCGCCAATGGCCACAGCAGTGAGCAATTCCTTGATCTCCTCCTCGCGCCCGATGAAATCCCCGGGCGGCGGCGGAAGCTGATGCAGCGGATTAAACGACACCGCAGCGGCCTGCAGGTAGATGATCGTTTGGCTGCCGATCGCATCCCGGCCGGCAACGGGCCCGGAGATGGACGTCGGCCCCTGCCCACCAACGCTCGCGCCGCCAGTCTGTACATTCCCTCCGGCGACCACGGCGTCACGCCCAGTGTGTATGTCTTCGCCCGCAACGGCGGTCCCACGTTTCGCCGCGTCGTCTTTCTTCTTCTGCCACAGGCCGAAGATGAATATGACCGCGCTGGCTGGCCAAGTGACCAGTTTTGCGCCGAGCTCAAGCAGAGTGTTGACCGCCTCGATCTTCTCCTTGTCGTGCACGGCAAGTCCAACCAGCGCCGGCACCCACCAGCGGACGGTGATCGCCAACACGAGCAGGAGCGCCGCCACCGCAATCGTGATCACCCACTTCTTCACGTTTTCACCTGGACGAGAAATCCAAGGGCCCAGTTACGTCACTTAGGAAGGGAGTATATCTGAACATCTAACTAACAAATCTCGGACTTAGCGAGCTTGACACCAAATGTTAAAATAGACCTACAGCAAACAAACCGTTTGCCGCATCTGCGTTCGATCTTTGACAACATAAATCGGAACCCCAATCCTCAGTCAGCCGGAAGAAACAATCTTCCAGAATCGGGCCTACAAAGAGGGCGGAAACCGCTAAGTCCTTGATTCCGAAATACTTCAGCAGTAAGTCCTTTAGATTCAAAGACCGAGTGAAGAAAATCCCCCTAAGTCTTTGACTTCATTAGACAGGGGGGAGGGGGGGGTGGGGGTACCAAGTAGTAACATCGGTCCAGATCAGGAATTAACCGTTGGCCCGAATCATCTGCTCCGCATGTTTCCGTGAAGTCTCAGTAAGCTTGGCTCCCGACAGCATGCGAGCTACTTCTTCAGTCCGCTCTTCGCCAGTAATCTGACGAACAGTGGTCTTAGCCCGCCCCGCAGCTTCGCGTTTCTCGATCAAGTAATGATGATCGGCAAAGGTTGCGATCTGCGGCAGATGAGTAACGCAAAGCACCTGATTGCCCTTGGAGAGCGCCTTCAACTTTTTTCCAACAGCCTCAGCAGCGCGCCCTCCAATGCCCGTATCAATCTCGTCGAAGACTAATGTCCGTTGCGCCGCCGCCGACTTTTTTTTCGGAGCGCCCGCCGGATTCGTCCCCGCCTCGACGCTCGCCTTCAACGCCAGCATGACGCGCGAGAGTTCCCCGCCCGACGCAATCTGCTCCAACGGACGCAGAGTCTCACCAGCATTAGTCGAGATGCGATAGACAACCTGGTTGATGCCCGACCAAGTCCAATGCGCCTCGTCTTCGTTCTCCTCTACAGCGATGCGAAAGCTGGCGCGCATAGCAAGATCGTTAATCTCAGCCTCCACCAGCTTCTCTAACTTCCGTCCCGCCTCCAGCCGTTTACGAGAAACGTTACGAGCCGCTTTGCGATACTCGTCGCCAGCCACCGCGAGCATCGCCCGCAGCTCGAGCAACACCTGATCTTTGTTTTCCATCTCTGAAAGTTTGCGCCGGATGTCTTCGCCAAAAGCAATTACCTGCTCAAGCGTCGGTCCGTACTTGCGCTTCAGACGATCCAGCAGAGCCAGACGCTCTTCGATTTCCGCGAGCCGCTCCGGAGAAGCCTGAATTCCTCCCGCATAATCGCGCAGCGTCGCTCCCACATCCTCGACGCTGATGCGCGCCGACTCCAGCGCCGCCAGCGCTTCCTGAAACTTCGGCTCATAGCGGACAAGTTCCTCAACGTGCTTCTGCGCCGCGCGCAGGCTCGACGAAGTAGATGCGTTCCCCTCATACAGCAGGTCGAAAGCATTGATGGCCGCGCCGTAGATTTTCTCGGCATTAGCCAGGACGCGCTTCTCGGCCTCCAGTTGCTCATCTTCTTGCGGACTTCCATACCCGCTTCCATGCGCACTATCGTCCGCCGGCCGCAGACGCGCCTCGTCGATCTCGCGGCATTGGAAGTTCCACAGGTCAAGAAGCCGCATACGGTCCTGCTCGTCTTGTTCGAGTTCGGCGATGCGTCCGCGAATCTGTTTCCAGTGCTCGAATGCAGCCGACACGTCTTTCAATTCAACTCCAGCGAAAGCATCCAGCAGATCCTGCCGCGCCGCAGCGTCGAAGTTTACGATCGATTCGTTCTGTGCATGGATCACCGCCAGGTGAGGAGCAATCTGCTTCAGCACCGCAACGGTCGCAGGCTGATTATTGATGAAGACTCGTCCCTTGCTGCCCGGAGCAATGTCACGCCGCAAAATCAGCGAGCCATTCTTCCCATCCAGACCGTTCGTCTCCAGAATGCCTTCGATGGCACGCGCCGCCGCCCCATCGCTCTCAAACACCGCAGTGACCACGGCTCGTTCGGCTCCCGTGCGGATTACATCCGACGAAGCCTTCTCGCCGAGCAGCAGTCCCAGCGCGTCAATCAGGATCGACTTCCCTGCCCCGGTTTCGCCGGTCAAAAGATTCAGCCCGGCCGCGAATTCGATCGCAACGTTGTCAATCACCGCGTAATTTTCAAGTCGAAGCTCAGCCAGCATCGAACACGCCCGTGTGGCGCGGACGCCCTCGTCCGCGGCCTTTGATCTTAGTCTGCGATGCTCTGTAATTTACGCGCAAATTGAAGCGCAGCAAAGTGTGAATAAATCGGGTGATCGGGTGATCGGATCATCGGGTGATCGAAGGTCAACGGCCTTTGACTTTAGATGACCCGATCACCCGATGGCCAGATCAACAGATCGCTTCTCCTCATTGACCGATGCGGTACCCTCGCCAAGCCCGCCCCAACCGTGATCTATAATTACAAACAGGGGTTTTCTCAGAAACCGATGCACTTTGCTTCCGTCCTCCTGCTGTTTGTCTTTTCGTTTGTCGGCGGCGAAATCGTTGATCTCGTCCTTCAGACCGGTCCGGTCGCAAAAACCGTACTTTTCCTGCTGGTCGCCTTCAGCGTCCTTTCTTGGGGTGTCATTTTTTCCAAGTGGCGGATGATCAAGCGCGCGCGCTGGCAGAGCGGACGTTTCGTTCGCGCCTTCCGCAAGGCGCAGCGCCTGCAGGACATTGCCTCGGTTGCCGAACAGTTCCGTCCCAGTCCGCTGGTGGGAGTGTTCGAAGCGGCGCTAGAAGAATTCAAACGCCAGATGGGAACCACAGGCGGCATCCACAACCCCGTGGCCATTCAGCGCGCCATGCAGATCGCGTCTTCCGAGGAGATTACCCGCCTCGAACGCAACGTTCCATGGCTCGCGATTACGGGCGCGGTCACGCCGTTTATCGGACTATTCGGAACCGTCTGGGGAATCATCGATGCTTTCCACGGCCTTGGCACGGCCGGCGCGGCAACTCTGCGCGCCGTCGCTCCGGGAATCTCCGAAGCTCTCGTCACTACCGCCGCCGGTTTGGCAGCGGCGATCCCGGCAGTGATCGCCTACAACCTCATCATTGGCTCCATCCGTGAAATGGCAGCGCGCAACGACGACTTCGCGCTCGAGATGCTCAATCTTGTGGAGCGCCAGCAAGTCCCACAAGTTGCCGAGGTGCGCCGCTGATGGCCTTCACCTCCGCCAACGGACGTACCCAGACGGCTCTGGCCGACATCAACATCACTCCCCTGGTGGATGTCGTCTTGGTGCTGCTCATTATTTTCATGGTTACGGCGCCGGTGTTACAGTCCGGCATCGAAGTGAACGTACCCCACACGCGCACCGTCAAAGAGATCACGGAAGAGCGCCTCGTAATCAGCATCGACAAATCGCAAAAAGTTTTTCTCGGCAACGATCCCATCAACATCAACCAGATTGGAGCGACCCTGAAGCGGAAGATTCGCGACCCGCAGCATCAGTCGATTTTTTTGCGCTCCGACGAAGATGTTCCCTTCGGAGCGTTCGCCACCGTGATGGATGCCATCAAGCAAGCAGGCATCAGCAACGTGAGCATCGTTACGCAGCCAATGGATGCAAACGGCGGCCGTCACTGACATCGACATGCATTACAACGATATCGACGTCTATTCCGGGCCAGGCCAGTTGCGGCGGCCTCTGCTGTGGTCGTTTGGCCTGCATCTGGCATTCGCGGTATTCGTTGTGCTCTACGCCACGTTTATTTCCGGCTTTGGCCGAAACTCGTGGGGCAGCGGCGGCGGCGGAGATGCCATGGGAGCGACGCTGGTGAGTTCGGTTCCCTTACCCGCTGTTCCGGCGGAGACAACGAACGTGCTGGCTACCGAATCCAAAGGTCTGTCAAAGTCGCAGCCCACAGTTCAGGAGAAGGAGCCGGAAGCGATTCCAATCCCCGACAAAAATACGAAAACGAAAATTAGACCCGCTCCAGTGAAGACCGAGACCCAACGCAAGCCGGAACCGGAGCCCGCCGAGTCGAATCAAATTCCGTATGGCGAAGGCGGTCCGGTCAGTGGCCCCTATACCATGAATGCAGGCGGAGCCAAGGGCGGATTCGGCTTTACCGGAAGCGGTGGCGATTTTGGCAGCCGGTACTCATACTATGTCCAAGCCGTTCAGCGAAGAGTCACGGAAAACTGGCTGAAGTATGAAGTCGATCCCAGGATCACGGAGGCCAAGCGGGTGTATGTGACGTTTGACATTGCTCGCGACGGTCATCCGTCGAATGTTGAGATCGAACAATCCAGCGGCGTTCCGTCGCTCGACCAGTCGGCGGTCCGGGCGCTTCAGCGCATCGATTCCTTCGGCCCGCTGCCAGTAGATTACTCGGGAAGCAAAGTGTCGGTAGAGTTCTGGTTCGATTTCAAGAGGTAAGTGATCGTGTGGGGACGCAGAGTCCCGGTTCTACAGTCAAAGGAGTGTAAATTGAGTAACTCGGTCGGCCGAATCCGTTCCCTCTTAATCGCCGTTGCTTTGGTTCTGCTCGCAGCCGCCAGCCCCGCGCAGGATTGGATTCGCACCGGCACCGGCCTCGGAGTCGAGCGAGTGCGTCTGGCAGCAGCCGATTTCAAACCCTCGACCACCGACGCTCAAAACTCGCAACTCCTGAAAACTTTCAACGACGTGCTCTGGAACGACCTCGACAACGCCGGAATCTTCGATCTGGTCTCCAAGAGTTTTTATCCGCTGCAGGAGCCCGGTCAACCCTCCGAGGTCAACTTCCCGGCCTGGAATTCCCCGCCGCCAAATACTTCCATGCTCGCGTTCGGCAACCTGGGCGCAGCCGCCGGCAAAGTCACGGTTCAGGGATGGCTCTATGACGTCAAGAATCAGGCATCGCCCCAGGTGCTCGGCAAGCAATACGCCGATAACGCTACGACGGACGCGGTGCGCGTGATCGCCCACCGCTTTGCCGACGAAATCATCTTCCGCCTCGGCGGAGGCATACCCGGGATTGCCGAAAGCAAGATTTTCTTTGTCAGCGAGCGCAGCGGCCACAAAGAAATCTGGATGATGGACTACGATGGCGCCAACCAGCAGGAGGTCACACATCTCGGAAGCATTTCCCTGTCGCCACGCATCTCACCCGACGGTTCTCGGCTGGCCTTCAGTTCAATCAATAAGGGCGGATGGGAAATCATGATGTACTCATTCGACCTCAACCGCATGGTCGGTTTCCCGCGTTTTGGAGGCATGAACCTGTCACCTTCCTGGTCGCCCGATGGCAAGATAGCGTTCTCATCCTCGCGAAATGGTTACCCCAACATTTTTGTCATCGATGGTTCTGGAGGCAACTCGCGCCGCCTCACCAACGATAAGGGTCCCGACGTTTCGCCGACCTGGAATCGCAAGACCGGCTCACAGATCGCGTTCGTCAGCGGACGCACCGGCCTGCCGCAGATCTATACTATGGAAGCCGATGGCACCAACTTGCAGCGCATCACCGATCAAGGCTATGCGGTTTCTCCGAACTGGTCGCCGAACGGACAGTTTCTTACTCTTTCCTGGATGCGCAAGTACGGTCCCGGAGAGCCCGGTTCCAACGACATTTATTTGATGGACGTCGCCAGCAAGCAGTGGGTACAACTGACGCACGATGCCGGGCGCAACGATTTCCCCTGCTGGTCTCCCGATGGGCGGCACATCGTGTTTCAATCGCACCGCGGCGGCAGCGACCAAATCTGGAGCATGCTGGCGGACGGCAGCAGTGTGAAACAGTTAACATTCAAGGGCGCCAACACGCAGCCCAACTGGAGTTGGAAGTAGATCTGTTCGAAGGTGTACCGCACGTAAGGTACGTATCGGGGCGTCAATAATCAAGGCGCCCTATGAAGCAGGTAAGTCGTATCAGGGCACGCCTTCAGGCGTGCCGCAGGAGCCACATCATGAAAGCGCCTTTAGGCGCTGAGGCCCGAAAGTAGTGTTTTCGCCAGCGCTGTTAGTAAGCACAGTTTTCTTGCGGCTGGCTCCTGTGCGCCCTGCCGTCAAGCTGCAAATTGCACGCCAATATCCGGGCGCACAACAGGAGGAATTCCGTGAAGCACTCTATGAGCAAAAGAAAGATAATCACGATGATGAGATGCAGTACGCTGGTATTGGTGCTCGGCGCAATCGTTCTTCTGGGCGCATGCCACAAAAAAGTCGCTCCGCCGCCCCCACCGCCGCCTTTTGCGACGGCGCCCACTGCCTCGCTGTCGGCCAACCCGAACACCATCAACCAGGGTCAATCGACAACTCTGACCTGGCAGACCACGAACGCGACCGACGTGAGCATCGACGGCATCGGTCCGGTTGATGCGAGCGGCTCGCGTCAGGTTACTCCGGCCGACTCGACCACCTACCATCTGATTGCGAAAGGAGCTGGTGGCACCCAGGATGCCACCGCTCGCGTGACCGTGAACTCGGCCTCAGCGCCACCACCGCCACCGCCGCCGTCGAACCTCACCGAAGAAGAACTCTTCGCCCAAAACGTGAAGGATATTTTCTTCGACTACGACAAGTACGACATACGCGCAGCCGACCAAGGCTCGTTGCAGGCCGATGCCCAGTTCCTGCAACAGCACTCCAGCATTCACATCACTATCGAGGGACACTGCGACGAACGGGGTTCCACCGAGTATAACCTCGCTTTGGGTGCCAATCGCGCGGACACGGTGAAGAATGCGCTCATCCAGGCAGGCGTAGCCGGCGACCGTATTAAGACCATCAGCTACGGCAAAGAAAAACCGTTCTGCTCCGAGTCGAACGAGAGTTGCTGGCAGCAAAACCGCGTTGGCCACTTCGTATACGAGAAATAATCGTGGAAGGACGGGCGTCTCGCCCGTCTACCCTGGGCCGGGCGGAGACGCCCGGCGCTCCACCACTCAGAGTGGTTCTAACATCCAATAGGATAACTATGAAATCCAAACGCATCGCGTTCGCTGTAGCACTACTCCTCACGTTCGGTATCGCTCCTGCCCATGCGGTCAACAAAGACATCATCGAACTGCAAACGCAGGTCGCCCAACTGCAGCAGCAGATGACCGCGATGAAGCAATCTTTTGACGAGCGCATGGGTGTCATGAGGAATCTGCTTGAGCAAAACACTGCCGTTGTCACCAAAGTGAGCACCGCGATGGGCGAACTGCAAGCTTCCATCAACAAGCAGCAGCAGGATCGCGCCGCGCAGGTCGATCAAATCTCCGGCCAGATCCAATCCCTGAACGACACCATGGATGAGCTCAAGGTCCGCCTCGCCAAGCTCAGCAAGCAATTCGAGGATATGCAGGCCGCACAGCAGTCCCTGGCCGCGCAGCAGGCTCAAGCGCAGCAGGCGGCCCAGGCGATGGCCGCGGCTCCTCCGCCGGACGTGCTCTACAACAATGCCCTGCGCGACTACAATGGCGCGAAAAACGACTTGGCGATCCAGGAATTCAATGATTACATCAAGTTCTACCCCAACACCGACCTGGCCGGGAACGCTTATTTCTATCTAGCCGAAATTCAGTTCAAGGCCGGCGACTACCAGAAAGCGATCGAGAACTACGATCTGGTACTGCAGAATTTTCCCGGCGGAAACAAGGCTGCCGCAGCGGAGCTCAAGAAGGGATTCGCCCTCCTTGAACTCGGAAAAGAGGACGAGGGGTCCCAGGAATTGAAGCGCGTAATCCAGCGCTATCCGCGCACGAACGAAGCGATCCAAGCGCGGGAAAGACTGCGGAAGCTGAGTCCAGCACCAAAGCCTCGCTAGCCCGGCGATGTATGAGACCTGGTGGTGTAACTGAGACTCGCATCAGGGCAGGCCTTCAGGCATGCCGCAACTGCGTTAGCATCAACACGCCTCCAGGCGCTCGGTTTCGAGATTCCAGTTTCACCGCAGGCCGCGGACAACCTCGGAGAATTTGTCCGTCCGCTGGTAGGCTACGGTGTTCGCGTCGAATTCGGCGCCACCACTCCGCCCTCAATCTTCGGGATACCGAAATGCCCGCCCAGATGCGTAAGGTCAAGCGGACTGATCGAGCCCGAGACCACAACAAAGTCCACTTCATGCAACTTGGTCATCAGCAGCGCAATGTTGCTGATCGCATTATTCTCCAGGCGCACCCAAATATCGGTCGTCTCTGATCCCGCATCCTTGGCGTGGTCCACCACCTGTTTCCATCCAGATGTGTGATATTCGGCTTTCAGCGAGCTCAATACCTGCGGATCATACGTCCACTCTGCCGGAAATCGGTAGCGATGCACCGAAACCCCACTCACGCCTGCGATCACGCGGCGAAGGTCCTCATTGTCCGGGTCGAGCTTGGACGCCATCACCAGCATGGAGTGGTCTAGCGTGAACTCGGTCTTCGAGGATGCGTGTTGCCGCAAGACCTCAATACCCTGAGGAAGCCACTCATTCTGCGATTGCGCCTCGCTTAATCTAGCCGAAGAAATGGCAATCAATACCGCAAAAACTATACGGGACAACTTCCGGGACAATTTCATGATAGAGCGCCTCAAGAAGAAAATGGTTAGACGGAATTCTGCCCCAACCCCGTGAGCGAGAACTCCTAGGGCAGTAGGAACCCGGCGAATAAGAATTAGTTGTACAGCCCGGTGATTCCATCAAACAACGTCGGCCGCCGCGGCGCTTTCCGCCAGGCTGCCGCTGGGACGCAGCGTGACCCAATCGGTCTGGACCCGGTCCCATCCCTGAATCAGGAAGCCATAAGAGTCGAACAGCTGCCGGATCTGCGTCCGCTGCCAGCCCGCAATGTCTTCCAGAATAGGCACCAGTGTTGGCAGCACATTGTCACTGAGCACGGTCCGCTTTGCGATTTGTGCCACCAGCTTCGATTCCGATACCGCAATGGTGAAGCCGTCGCGGCGATTCACCTGCAGCATGACGTGAATGTCGGAACTGCCGTCGCCCACATACACCACATGGTCTGCCGGAATGCCCAGTTGCTCTTCGAGTTGATCCAGCCGCGTGACCTTTCCATAACCTGCCGTAGCCCGAACCAGGCTTTCAATCTCGCCCGAGGCTTTCCATTTGAACTCGGTCCCGAAGATGTGGTCCTCGGGCACGAGCCCCTCCAGGGCCGACTGAATCACTTCCACCGGCGACGCCGATAGCACGTAAAAATCGAAATGGAATCCGTCGATCTTACGGTCGAGTATCTCGTAGACCTGCTTGATATTTTCCTTGAGACGAATCCGCTTGCCCACCTCGATCAGGTCGTCCCGCCGCACGCGCGAATGGAATTCGGGATCGTGCAACAAGAGATAAGAAAGCTCGGCCCCCTGCTGAACCAGGTTCAGCTTCGCCATGCCTTTGGACTTCCGCTCAAATTCGTCGACAGAAATGCCCAGCATTTCGCTCAGGACGTAACCTGTATCGTTGAAAGTCAGCGTCTGATCGAAGTCGCTGGCAAACAGATAATGTTTTCTATATTTGCTGATCATGTCTTATTTTAGATTCGAGACTGCGTTAATCGACTATTAAATTTACCTATCCTAACGATCACAACAATTTGCGAGGTGTAAGACGAGTAGGAATTGCCCGCCGCCAGCATTCAGCGTAACCTGAATGGATAGTTATTTTAGTAACAATATCGAGAGGCCTGCCATGCCAAAAAGTGTCAGCGATCATCTTAAGAACGATGCCGACCGCGGGAAGGGTTCCAAGGAGCCCGACGAACGCAGCCAGTCCGGCAACAACTCCATGAAAGACCAGCTCGGCCATCGCAATCCCGATCCTATGCAGGACGGCGCCGACAGCGATTTTCCCGAGCCCGGCCACAGCCCCGAACACTCCTTCGAGGGAGAGTTGAGGAAAAAGAAGACTCGATAGCTCTTCCAGCACGCTCGGTAAAACTCGGTTCGGCATCTCGGTTTTGGTATTCAGGTTCGTATCAGGGTATCGCTTTAGCGATACCATCAACTCTCCCAATCAAAAGCTCGTTTAGGGCTAGCGTCGAGACTCGACGAAACGTCGACTGAAGTCTGAGTCTTTATCAGCCCCTCGCACATCTATTTCTCTTGCCTGCAGGTGGACCACATTTTCAACCAATGAATTTATAAGGAAGACCCATGCCAAAAATGAAAGCTGTCCAAGTTAGCAAACCCGGCGGCAATTTCGAACTGGTCGAAAAAGATATTCCCGAGCCCGGCCGAAACCAGGTGCGCATCAAAGTCGAAGCCTGCGGCATCTGCCACAGCGATACTCTAGTGAAAGAAGGCCACTGGCCTGGCATCCAGTATCCGCGGGTCCCCGGACATGAAATCGCAGGCCGCATTGACACCGTCGGGGCCGACGTTACCAACTGGAAGCCCGGCCAGCGCGTCGGCGTAGGATGGCACGGCGGCCATGATTTCACCTGCAACTCCTGCCGCCGCGGCGATTTCATCAACTGTCAGAACGAAAAAATCACGGCTATCAGTTACGACGGCGGCTACCAGGAATACATGATCGCGCCTGTCGAGGCGGTGGCCGCGATCCCAGATGACCTGCCCGCTCCAGAGGCGGCGCCGCTGCTTTGCGCAGGTATCACAGTCTTCAATGCGCTGCGCAACTCGGGAGCGCGCCCCGGCGATCTTGTCGCCGTTCAAGGCATCGGCGGCCTCGGCCATCTGGGAATCCAATATGCGCGACAGATGGGTTTCCGCACGCTTGCCATCGGTCGAGGCAAAGAGAAAGAAGCTCTAGCGCGAAAACTTGGGGCCTTTCACTACGTGGATACCGCCGGCGGAGATCCCGTCGTCGAGTTGCAGAAGTTCGGCGGCGCCCATGTAATCCTCGCGACTGCGCCCGATTCCAAATCCATGTCGGCGCTTGTGAATGGCCTTTCCAAAAATGGCAAGCTCGTTGTGGTAGGTGCCGGCTCTGACCCGCTCGCGGTCACTCCGATTCAATTGATCGGTGGCCGCAGCACTCTCCAGGGATGGGCCTCAGGAATCGCGACCGACTCCGAAGACACCATGCAGTTCAGCGCACTCACCGGAGTCCGTCCCATGATCGAAAAGTACCCACTGGAAAAAGCCGCCGAAGCCTACGACCAGATGGTCAGCGGCCGGGCCCGCTTTCGCGTAGTGCTAACCATGGCCGCATAAGACGCACCTTACCGGTTCTGTCTTGATCGACGACCGCCAAATGCACTATGCTGTAGTGCATGAAAACAGAGGTGTATAGCTGGCGGGTTTCCGCTGCAAGAAAGGCGGACTTGGAGAGTGAGGCACGGCGCGAGGGGACATCCGTAGCCGAACTCCTGGAGAAGATTACCTCCGACTGGCTGCAGGAACGCCGTTCCTCCCGCAATGGCGAGGAAGCTGAACAGGCAGCCCTCCGGCGCCGCGTAATGGCTACCGTTGGCACAATTCGCGGCGGAGACCCGACGCTAGCCACGAGGGCCCGGGAGGTTGTCCGCGAACGAATCGCCCGCAAGCATGCCGAGGAATCTCGTGCCTCCCGCCGCAATCATTGACACCGGTGCCATCATCGCCATCATAGCCGTCGATGAGTTCTGGCATGAGCCCTGTCTCCAGGCGCTGATATCGCTTCAACTGCCCCTGCTCACCACAGAAGCCGTCCTTACGGAATTATTTCACCTCATCGCAGCTCGTAACCTGAGAGTGGATCGCGCTTGGAAGTTTGCGCGCTCTGGCGCGCTCAGCGTGCGTCCCCTGGCCGATTCCGATTTGCCCGCGCTTCAGTCATTGATGGCCCAATACAAAGATCGTTCCATGGACTTTACCGACGCCACGCTAGTTCATCTCGCCGCTCGCGAATCGCTAAGTACAGTCTTGACTGTGGATCACAAGGATTTTGAAACCTACCGTATCGGGGGAAGGAAACATTTCACCATCCTGCCCACCCGCACAGCGAGGTGATTCTTCGGCGCGGCTGGTATGGGGAACCCTACTGCAGTTCTTCCATGCACTTCGCCAGCACTTCCCGACTCGGCCGAGTCAGCGATTCCGGCAAAGTTGCTAGCGGCTGATCCGTGACGTTCAGCATGTCAATAAACGTCGGCGCTTTGGCATTGATATAGAACACGCCGGTCAGCACATCGCCTTTTGCATGAGCTTCCATCAACCGGCTCACTGCCTGAATCTTATCCGTCGGATCGTAGTCCCGTTCCAGCTTCCGCAACCGCAGGCTCGATCCGTCGTGCATCGTGACTTGAAACGTCGTCCCCGGATCGTAGTCCACATTAATCTCCTCAAACGCCGGCACAAAGCCGACTTCGTGCAGCGGTTCCTCATGCTCCAGCACGTATTTGTAGGACTTCGTCGAGCCCTCATGGTCGTTGAAGGTAACGCACGGCGAAACCACGTCCAGCATCACCGTTCCCTTGTGAGCGATCGCGGCCTTGAGCATGGTGTGAAGTTGTTTCTTGTCGCCAGAAAAAGACCGCCCCACAAACGTAGCTCCCAACTGTATTGCCAGCGAACAGGTATCGACCGGCGGCAGATCATTGACCACGCCACTCTTCAGCGTCGATCCCAGGTCCGCAGTCGCCGAGAACTGACCCTTGGTCAGACCGTAGCAACCGTTGTCCTCGATCACATAGATGATTGGCAGGTTCCTCCGCATCAGGTGGACAAACTGTCCCGCGCCAATCGAAACCGTGTCGCCGTCGCCGGTGACCCCGAGCGCCAGCAGATCTTTGTTCGCCAGGATAGCTCCCGTCGCCACCGAGGGCATGCGTCCATGCACGGAGTTAAAGCTGTGCGACCGGTTCATGAAGTAAGCCGGACTCTTCGACGAGCATCCAATTCCACTGAACTTGGCCACGCGCTCCGGCTGTACGCCCATTTCATACATCGCATCAATGATGCGTTCGGAAATTGCGTTATGTCCGCAACCGGCGCAGAGCGTGGTCTTCCCGCCGCGATAGTCAACCACCTGCAGTCCGATGCGATTAGTCTTTGGTGTAGGCGTAGAAACTGGAGTAGGAGCCGGCGTGTTAGTGGGAGTATTCCCCATGTTACTTACCCTCCATCATCATGAGCTCGTCAGTTACAGATCGCGCGTCAATTGGCAATCCGTGGATATGGCAAATCGACCGCAATCGCGGCGTCAATTCCGGCTTAATGTCGAGCTTCAGCAGAGTGGCCATCTGCCCGTCGCGGTTCTGCTCCACGACGTACACGCGGTCGTGCGACCCGATGAAGTCGTGAACCTCGCGCGTAAATGGATAGGCCAGCACTCGAAGATAGTCCGTTTCCACCTTGTGTTCGTTGGATAACTGGTCGCGCGACTCCGTGATCGCCCAGTGCGTGGTCCCATACGCCACGATGCCGATTTTCGACTTACCGTTGGACACTATCTCCGGCCGTGGTACCAATGACCGGGCCGTCTCAAACTTCTTGTTGATCCGCTCCATGTTGCGTTCGAAATCGTCGGGACGCTCGCTGTACTGTCCCCTCTCATTGTGCCCGCTGCCGCGCGCAAAATATGCCGCTGCGGGATGGTCCGTCCCCGGCAACGTTCGATAGCCGACGCCGTCGCCATCCACATCCTTGTAGCGGGAGAATCCACCCGCCTTCTCAAGTTCTGCCTTACTCAAAATTTTCCCGCGGTTAATGGGCTTGTCCGGATAAGGAAACGGATCCGACATCCAGTTATTCATTCCCAGATCGAGGTCCGACATGACAAACACCGGCGTCTGCAAGCGCTCCGCCAAATCAAAAGCCTCCTGCGCCAGTGTGAAGCACTCGCTGACCGAGGAAGGAAACAGCATAATGTGCTTCGTGTCGCCGTGGCTGAGGAACGCCGTCGAAAGCACGTCGCCCTGCGAAGTACGAGTAGGCAAGCCAGTCGACGGCCCGACCCGCTGAATGTCCCAGATCACTGCGGGAATTTCCACGTAATATGCGAGGCCGGTAAACTCCGCCATCAGCGAGATGCCCGGACCGGCGGTAGCCGTCATCGAACGCGCACCCGCCCAAGCGGCCCCAATCACCATGCCCACCGCCGCCAGTTCATCCTCCGCCTGCACAATGGCAAACGTCGCCTTGCCATCCGGCCCGATGCGGTATTCCTTCATGTACTCAATCATCGTCTCCACCAGCGACGACGATGGAGTGATCGGATACCAGGTCACCACCGTACACCCGGCAAACATGCATCCCATGGCCGCGGCGGAATTGCCATCGACGATGATTTTGCCTTTCGTCTTGTCCATGCGCTGGATGTAATATGGATCGCGCTTCTTCAGATTAGCGGCGGCGTAATCGTGCCCCGCCTTGGCAGCCGCCAGGTTCAGGTTGGCTGCTTTCACCTTGGTGGCAAACTGCTTGCGGATCGCCTTCTCTACCTCCGCATAGTCGATTTCAAGTAATTGCGCCGCGACCCCCACGTAAATCATGTTCTTGATCAGCTTACGCAGCTTCGCGTCCGCGCCTACCGTCGCCGCCAGCTTGTCATAGGGCACCGCGTAATACACCAGATCGTTCCGGAGCTTATCAAGCGCCAGGGGCTCGTCATACAGCACGGCCGCACCCGCCGTCAGCGTCTTCACGTCCTCCTGCGCCGTCTCCGCATTCATCGCGATGAGCACGTCAATTTCTTTCTTGCGCGCGATGTAGCCATCTTTATTGGCGCGGATGGTATACCAAGTCGGTAGCCCAGCAATATTCGAAGGAAAGAGGTTCTTTCCCGAAATCGGCACACCCATCTGGAAAATACTGCGCAACAACACGGTGTTGGAACTCTGCGACCCCGAGCCATTTACCGTCGCAACCTGAATGCTCATGTCGTTCACGACACGCTTTTGCCCCAATTGACCCAGCGATTCCTGGGGCATGACATCGGAAGTAGCCATCCCTGTGCCTTTCTTGTCCGCGGGCAAACCCCGTGCCCGAAAATGTAGCGAAATCAAGCAGGAAAACTGCACTGATTATACGCGCAAGAAGCGAGCGTAGGGTTAACCGGCAGCACCCGGCTTTTGAAGGCGGCCAGCTTTGGGCGGGGCCTGCCGCCTCTTTTGTCGGCAGCTGCCATTCGGCTTCGGCGATAATAGGAAGATGACAGGTCTCTCTAAAAGCGACGCCACGGGAAACCACCCCGTCGTTAGACAGAACAACAATGTCGCACCAACCTGCACCGTGGCTCTCCTGGGCTTCGGCACCGTGGGAAGTTCGGTGGCAAAAATTCTTTGCCAGCGCTCGAACGACCATCTGCGCCTAACCCACATCCTCAACCGCAATGTGGCGCGCAAAAAGGTGGATTGGCTCCCGAGTTCGGTGCAGTGGACGGAGAATATCGACGACATCCTATCTTCCAACGCGGATATCGTAGTCGAGTTAATGGGCGGCCTGCAGCCAACCGAAGACTGGATTCGGCGCGCGCTCGCGGCGGGCAAGTCCGTGGTCACCGCCAACAAACAGCTGATTGCGCGTTGCGGCCCCGAATTGATCGGCCTGGCCCGCCAGAAAAATCGGCAGATCCAGTTTGGCGCGTCGGTAGCGGGCGGAGTGCCGGTGATTTCCGGATTGCATGAGGGATTGGCCGGCGATGACCTGTTCAAAATTCGCGGCATTTTGAACGGCACCTGCAACTACATTCTCAGTCAGATCGAAGCCAACGGCATGCCCTTCGCCACCGCGCTGCGCGAGGCCCAGAAGCTCGGCTTTGCCGAGGCCGATCCCACGGAGGACATTGAGGGCCTTGACGCACGCGCCAAGCTCGCCATTCTGGCGCGAGTCGGTCTGCACTGTAACATCACTCCCGAGAGTATCGTGGCGCGCTCGATTTCCGCCATCGACGCCGTCGATTTTGAATACGCCAACCAGTTGGGCTGCACGATTCGCCAGATTTCCTGGGCCGAGTTGCAAACGCCCGAGTTAGCGCCAGAGTCGAAAACAGAATCGAGAGTTGAACAGTTGTTCGCCGCCGTTCAGCCGGCGCTGGTCGAGCTTTCATCGCCCTTGGCACGGGTCGAGGGCAGCCAAAACCTTGTGGTAGCGACCGGAACCTACGGCGGTGAAACCGTCTTTGGAGGCCACGGCGCGGGCGGACATCCAACCGCCGTAGCCGTCGTCTCCGACATTCTCGCCATCGCTCGCTCGCAGCAATCCGAGCTATCCAAACCATCACCATCAATGACGAGCACCGCCGGACAGCCCGCCGAGAAAACACCCGCCGTCACCGCCGATTTCACCGCCAAGCACTATCTCCGCTTCCTGGTAAAGGACCGCCCCGGGATCATTGCGACCCTCGCCACAATTCTTTCCGAGTGCGGCATCAATATCGACTCAGTGCTGCAGAAGCCGGGCTGTCCAAAATCGCATCTTCCGTTCTTGATCACACTGGAGGAATGCAAGGCGTCGCTGGTGGAGCAGGCACTAAAACAAATCAACGCGCTGGACTTCCTGGTACAGCCGTGTTTGCATTTGCCGATTCTGTAAACCGAGTCTCAAAGGCTAAGCCCAGGGATCGACGAGCGGAATCCCAGCGTCTTCGAAGTGACCACTGTTTCGCGTTGCAAGCGTTGCGTGCTGCGCCAGCACAATCCCCGCAATCATCGTGTCGCGGAGATCGCCGGGGTGCCCTCGCTTGGGTCGCGCCGCCATAAGATCGCTGGCTTGTTCGGCCGCCATCGCATCGAATGTGACGACTCGTTGACCGATTCGCGAAAGAAACTCCTCGAATGCCTGGACGAGCAGTGCTCGTCGGCGACCCACGGCTAGAATCTGCAGCCCAAACCGGACTTCGAGAATCGTCACCGAACTGGTCCATACCGAGGTTCGAGGTTGCTGGTCGAGCCAATTGACAACGCTCTGGTCCGGCACTTGACGCATCAGCGCCGAGAGCACGTTCGTGTCCAGAATAATCATGACTCAAAATCGAAGCGCTTAATTGTATGTCCACGCAACTCGGGAATGTCGGCTTCGAGCCCCACCTTGCTGAAAAGGCCAGCGATTTCTTTTCCCAATCCGCCAGTGGCGCGGGGTTCCTCGATCGCGGCATTGCGGAGGATATCTCGTATTTCCTCTTCCATACTGCGCCCGTTCCGCCGCGCGCGACGCTGTAATCGAGCCTTCACGGCATTCTCGATATTCCGGACCACGAGTTGGGCCATTGGATCCTCCCCAGGCAATAACGATATCATGATATCACGCGCAAAATATCGGAGCTAGGGGTATTCGCGGGGTCGTTTGTACTCCGGGGCTCAAGAGAAAGCGCGAAGACGGTCAGCGTCGCTCTTACGCTTCCACCTGGAAGAACTGCGCCATGTTGCGGAATTTCTTATAGCGGGTCGCCAGCAGATCGCCGACCGACTGCTTCTTGAGCGCAGCCAGGTGCCGTTGGAGCGCCGTATCCAACAACTCGGCGGCCTGCGCATGGTCGGTGTGCGCGCCTCCGGCCGGTTCCGGAATAATGCCATCGACACACCCCAGTTCGTTCAAATCTTTCGCGGTAATCTTCATGGCCTCCGCTGCCAGGTCTTTCTTGCTGGCGTCCCGCCACATGATGGACGCGCACCCCTCCGGCGAAATCACGGAGTAAACAGAGTTTTCCATCATCAACACGCGGTCGGCCACCGCAATTGCCAGCGCGCCGCCGCTGCCGCCGACGCCGATTACCGTCGCAACGATCGGCACTTCCAGTCTCGCCATCTCCAGCAGGTTGCGGGCGATCGCTTCTCCCTGGCCGCGCTCTTCGGCGTGCAGTCCGGGATAGGCGCCGTCGGTATCGACAAAAGTAAAGATCGGACGCTTGAATTTTTCCGCAATCTTCATCACCCGCAGCGCTTTCCGATATCCCTCCGGGTGCGGCATGCCAAAGTTTCGATAGACACGCTGTTTCGCGTCGCGCGCTTTCTGCTGGCCCACAATCACTATTTCTTCGCCGTGAAACCGGGCCATCCCGCAAACAATCGCCGGATCGTCGCGAAACCCGCGGTCGCCGTGAATCTCGCTCCAGTCGCTGAAGATGCGCTCGACATAATCCAGGGTGTAAGGGCGCTGCGGATGGCGCGCCAGTTCAGTGCGCTCCCAGGCATTCAAGTGCGAAGAAATCTCGCGGCGAAGGTCATTCACCCGTTCGTGCAATTGCCGGACCTGACGGAGCGTTTCCGCGTTCTGCCCCTCCACCGCCTGCAGCCGCGTGATCTGCTCTTCGATCTTTTGCAGTTCCTGCTGCGCTTTCAATCCAGATTCCATTTTGATGACATTTCCGTTCTTTCGGGTGTGATGCGCCTCCACGATTGAAAGCATGAAATCCGTGCCGGCAATCGCGGAATTCTCCGCGCCATCCTGCGCACCGTTTTTCGCGCTGGGATCTGATTTCTCCGCCCGTCTTATTTTCGCTCGTCTCATCTCCGCATCTGATAAAACGTGCCGGTGGAGACCCCGGCGTCCTCGCCCGGCCACGATACCGCCCACGATAACGCTGGGGAGGCGAGACGCCCGTCGCTCCACCTGCAACTCATCAGCTGATCACGCGCACGCTGCCGCGCCCGCACAACTCTTCCACACGCCCCATAAAACTGCGGTCCGGCATCACATTATAGCCTTCGGCTTCCATGACCACCATAAAATCCCCCTCCCGTTCCAGGTCGAACAGCACTTTCGCCTCACCCTTGCTCTGGTTGAAGAGCGCGTGCAACGCGTCGACTGTATTGCCGGTTGCGTTTTCCAGCGGGATCCTGATACGCAGCGCCTTCGGCAGCGGCACGCGCGCTTCATCGAGCGGAATGATTTCGTTGGCCGTCACTTTCGGATTAGCGCCTTCTTCAATCCGCACGCCACCGCGAATCAGCACCGGGACCTCGAGCTTCACCTTCTCCACAAGTTTCCGGTAAGCCTCGGGAAAGACCAGCAGTTCTACCTTACCCGACATATCTTCCAGCGCCGCTTGCGCCCACAGTTCTCCTCTTCGTGACTTCGCCACCCGCAATCCGGAGATCAACCCCGCGGTTGTGATGTTTTCATCCTTGGCGGTCGATTTTTTCATGGCCGCAATGTCTTCAGTAGAGAGCGCGTTCAGGTCGGCAAGCTTTTCTTTGTACTTCTCCATCGGATGCCCGGTAATAAAAAATCCAAGGATTTCCTTCTCCGCCGCCAGTCGCGTGTGCTCGTCCCAGTCGGGCACGTTAGGGAGCGCGTCGTTCGCCTGTTGCGCGGTCTCATCGGCAAACACGCCAAACAGCCCGTGTTGTCCCGACTCCGCATCCCGCTGCATCTTCTGGGCCTGCTCGATCGCCGTATCAAGCGCCTGCATCAGCTGCGCCCGGCGTCCGAATCCATCCATGGCGCCACTCTTGATCAGCGACTCCAGCACGCGCTTGTTCAATAAACGCAGGTCCACCTCTTCGCAGAATTCGTAAAACGACTTGAAATTCCGGTCGAGCTTTTTCCGCGCCGCGCCGATCGACTCGATCGCATTTCCGCCTACATTCTTGACCGCCGCCAACCCAAACCGGATCGCCTGCCCGTGCGGTGTAAAGTTCGCATCGCTGACATTAATATCCGGAGGCTCAACCGCAATTCCCATTTCCCGGCACTCGTTGATGTACTTCACCACGCTATCCGTATCGCCAGTAATGGAAGTCAACAACGCCGCCATGAATTCGATCGGATGATGCGTCTTCAAATACGCGGTGTGATACGCCAATAGCGCGTATGCCGCCGAGTGCGATTTGTTGAATCCGTAGCCGGCAAACTGCGCCATCAGATCGAAAATCTTCTCGATCCGCTTCGGAGGAAATCCGCGCTGCGTTGCTCCCTGCACAAACCGTTCGCGCTGCTTCGCCATCTCCTCGGCGTTCTTCTTCCCCATGGCCCGCCGCAGAAGGTCAGCTTCACCGAGAGAGTAGCCCGCGAGTTTGTTCGCCGCCTGCATTACCTGTTCCTGATAAACGATGACGCCCAGCGTCTCCTCCAAAATTTCTTTCAGCTCGGGCAATTCGTATTCAATTTTGCGGCGCCCGTGCTTGCGCTCGATGAAGTCGTCAATCATTCCGCCCTGAATCGGCCCGGGACGGTACAGCGCGTTCAAAGCGGTGAGATCTTCAATCGAGTTCGGTTGGTAGCGACGCAGAACATCCCTCATGCCGGACGATTCAAACTGGAACACGCCCGAGGTCAATCCCTTATGGAAGACTTTCTCGTAGGTTTCCTGATCTTCGAGTGGGATGCCGTCGAGCGTAAGGCTCGTCCCCTTTTGCGCAATCAGCTTCAACGTGTCGTCGAGAATCGTGAGTGTCGTCAGCCCAAGGAAATCCATCTTCAGCAGGCCCATCTTTTCGATGGCTACCATGTCGAAGGCGGTGACGATTTCGTCGTTCTTGGTTTTGTGCAGCGGCACCAGTTCAATCAGCGGCCGCGGCGAAATCACCACACCCGCCGCGTGCACGCCCGAATTCCGCACCAGGCCTTCCAGTTTCCGCGCCGTGTCCAACAACTGCCGCACTTGTGGATCTTTCTGGTATGCCTCTTGCAGCGCCGCCGACTCCGTGAGCGCGTCGTCGAGTTTGATGTTCAGCGTGGTCGGCACCATTTTCGCGATGCGGTCCACATCGCTGTAGGGCATATCCATCGCGCGCCCCACATCCTTGATTGCGGCTTTCGCCGCCATCGTGCCGAAGGTGATGATCTGCGCTACATTTTCCCGCCCGTATTTATGGGTGACATATTCGATCACCTCGCCGCGCCGGTTCATGCAAAAGTCAATATCGATATCCGGCATGGAAATCCGTTCCGGGTTCAGGAAGCGCTCGAACAGAAGCTCGTGCTGCAGCGGATCGATGTCGGTAATTCCCAGCGAATACGCCACCACCGCTCCTGCCGCCGATCCCCGGCCCGGTCCGACAGGAATGCCGTGTTCCCGCGCGTAACGAATGAAGTCCCAAACAATCAGAAAATAGCCGGAAAACTTCATCTGCTGGATGATGGCTATCTCGCGCGCCAATCGTTGTTCGTACTCGGCAAGGGAATGTTTGAGCCGGCCGCCCGCCGCGGCGGAGCGCAGGTTCTCCATCCGCCGCGCGAATCCCTGCCGAGTGATGTGCTCAAAATAGCTGTCCAGAGTAAATCCGTCAGGCACGTCAAAGTGCGGAAACGGGCTGGGAACTTTCTCTAGCCGCAAGTTACAGCGTTCGGCTATGTCGAGGGTGCGCGATAGAACCTCGGGTGCATCCTTAAACACGCGCAACATCTCGTCGCTGCTCTTGACGTAAAACTGCGTGCCCTCGAACTTCATCCGGTTCGTTTCCTGTATCGACTTCCCGGTTTGAATGCACAACATCACATCCTGGGCATGGGCATCGTCTTCGCAGAGATAGTGGCTGTCGTTGGTCGCGACCATCGGCAGCGCGAGATCTTTCTCGAGCTGAAACAAACCGGAGCGGATCTGATGCTCCCTTTCCAGCCCCTGGTCCTGAATCTCTAGAAAGAAATTCTCTTTGCCGAAGAGGTCGCGATAAAACACCGCCGCCGAGCGCGCCGCGCCGTAGTTCCCTTCCATCAGCCGCTCGGCCACTTCACCCTTCAAGCATCCAGAAAGCCCGATCAATCCCTTGGAATGCTCAGCCAGAAAATTCTTGCTCACCCGCGGCTTGTAATAGAAACCGTGGAGCGACGCTTCCGACGTGATCTTCACCAGGTTGCGGTAGCCTTCTTCGTTTTCGGCCAGTACCAGCAGATGGTTATAGCTATCGCCGTCGGGCGGAGTGCGTGTAATGACGTGGTCGTCCTTCTTGCAGATGTAAAGTTCGCAGCCGACGATCGGTTTGACGCCAACCTTGTGCGCGGCATTCACAAAATGCACCGCGCCAAAAATGTTGCCATGGTCGGTCATGGCGACGGCGGGCATGCCAAGTTCATCGACGCGCTCGACAAGTTTCTCAACGTCGCAAGCGCCATCAAGGAGGGAATAGTCGCTATGCAGATGCAGGTGGACGAATTGGTTTTGGCTCATGAAGCTCTTCGATTCCTATTTCCTGGTGAGTTTTACCCGCGCGAATTCCGACACTTTGCCGCCGGCTTCATTATCGATAAGCCACTGCCATGTATCCGTGCTTTTGCTGTACGCGAAAGTGTTGTGGATGCTGCTGTCCTTGCCCTTGAACAAAAATGCGATTCCGGCGCCGCTACGTTTCCCACGGGCGATACCTTGCGCTGAAAGGCCGCCCCCGGCGGTCGAATCCAGCCACAGGCATCGATATTCGCCTGTCGCTTTATCCCATTCGATGAAGATGATCGCTTCATACGCGGGCTGGCCTGCCGCCTTCTTTTCGCGCGAAGTTTCATGCAGCCGCACGTACTCATGCCCAAGCACCCACTCGGCCTCGACGTCGTGCGTCGTCTCACGTCCTGCAATCGTGCCCTGGAGGATCCAATTCCCGGTCAAATGTTCCAGCAATGGCTCTTGCGCCGCCGCTGTTTGAGCGAATGACGGTTCCGCGAATACTGGAAGCGAAGCGTGGCGATCAAAATCGTGTTTATCAAAATGAAGATTGACAAGACTGTTTTCATTCAACGACCTTCAAAGCACGGTGACGCCCCGCCAGCGCAAAATGGCAGCTGGCTTGGCCTTTGCTTTTGGCGGATCGGATTCATTCTACTGGCTGGAGGGAATCGCGCAACGCCTGAAAGTGGTGCACTCTCACCGTGCGATCTGCTAGCGCACGATCATGATCTGGAGTGAAGGCTCCGGCACTTGAAAATCAACGCCGCGATCTTCATTCATCTTCACCGTGGCGGCAATATCGAGGTTTACAAGCGGAATCTTCTTCGCGGCTTGCGCATTCAGCACCCAGACCGCCCCACCGGAGATCGCGTAATTCCGCACTTCTTCAACATGCTGGTCGCGGAAGACTAGCGCCGTCTCGGGCTCGGCATCCGGCTCCGGCCGATTGCGCGCTTGCACTTCCGCCTGCAGCCGGTCGACTTTCCCGTTCAGCGACTGAACATCGCGCTGTAAGCCGCTATTCTCGGAGTAAGGTGTTGGATACGAAGGAGCTTGATAGGAAGCATACGCATCCTGGTCGTTCTCTCCCGAGTCATCGTAGGCGAGAGGATCGTCGTACCAGCCGTATAAGCCGTAGGGATAATATCCAACGTACGGGTAATTGCCATAATAACGTCGTCGATCGTAGGAGCCTCGACGATTGTAATAAGACACTCCAGCCCGACTATGGATGCTGGAGGTTCGGCCAAAACTTCCGCCGTGAAACGCGCCGGAGCTGGAGGAATGTACCGAGGAGCCACCGCGTACAGCGAAATGCGCGCCACCGCCTCCGCCATGGGAGCCACCGCTCCGTTGTGCCCAAACCGGCAGGACCATCAGAATAAAGCTCAATGCCACGATGGATAACCAGCGCCGCATAACCTCATTATAGCTCAATTCCGAACGATTTGACCGCCAACTTCCCAAGTCTCAAACGACGAAACCCGGCGTCTGAAGGCGCTTCTTGGACGCGCTTGATTTTAGGTGGTCGATGTGGCCGACGTCGGTGGCCGATGTCCGCGCAACCTAAAACCAATTCATTTCTTCTTCTTGGCGGCAACCTTCACCGTCCCTTTTGGCTTCGTGGGCTTGGCAGGTTTGCTCGGTTTCTTGACCTCAACCTTGCCTCCCTTGCTCGCTTCAGCCGCCGCTGCCGGCTGGGCAGGCTTTGCCAACGGGACAGCTTTCGCCGGCGCTGCGGACTTTTCTTTGACAGCCGCGGTCGGGACCGCCGCAGCCGCTGGAGTTGCCGCAGCTTTTCCCTTCCCCTTAACCGCCTTGTTACTCGCGGCCGCAGAAGCAGCAGCACCAGCCGCGGCGGCCGCGGCCTTCGCGCCTCTGCCTCGCTTTGCTGGCGGAGGTGGTGGCGGAGGCGGTGGTGGCGGGGCCAGCGGCTTCAGATATTTCAGCGTTTCCGTCCGCGATCGAAGCTTGCCATCCAGCAGCAGCAAGAAGACATCGTTCGCGATCTTCGGATACGTCGGCATCTGCGGCGTGATGTGCAGCTCCGTCATCTCCGGCAGCGGAATCTTCTGCTGCACCTGCCGCCACTTGGTAAAGAAATTCTTGATCTTCTGTGCCACCGCCTGCTGCCGCGCCGTGATGGCAAGAAACAGAATCATCTCCGGACGCGCCGACGACAGCAACTGCCAAGTCCGCGCCGGCGTTGCCGCTTCCTTGCCCGACAGGCGCTTGGCCAGACTGTGCGCATTGTCCTCCAGATCCTTCCAGGCCTCGACCAAATCCTTGCGCGGAATCGCCCGGCGCAAATCCGAAATATCCTTGTCGCCCAACCGCTCGGTAAGGAAATGCAGCACCGCGGGTGCGACGTCCGGCGTATAGCCCAGCTCATTCATCTGCTGCCGCGTCTTCATCAACGCGCTCAACCCGGCCGTATCGACCTTAGTTGTGCTCCAGCGCGAATTCAGCACCTTCAGCCAGCCCTCTTTTTCGTATGCCTTCAGAACTCCCAGCGCATCGTCCTCGTAAGCCAACTGCTCGATCTCATATCCAATGCTCGAATTTCGTATGTGCTCGATGTAGCCGTTTTCTTTCGCCGATTCGTAACGCGCCTGGGTTCGCTCTTCGAGCGGCCAATGGAAGCGCGTCGTAAACCGCGTGGCCCGGATCATTCGCGACGGATCCTCCAGAAACGCGTAGTTATGCAGCACGCGGATCACCTTGGCTTCGATGTCGGCCGCGCCGTTGAACGGATCCATCAGCAACCCGCGCGATCCCTCGTTCAACGACAGCCCCATCGCGTTCACCGTAAAATCGCGGCGGCGAAGATCCTCAATAATTGTGGCCGGAGCGATCTGCGGAGGCTTCCCGGGCTTGTCATAATGCTCCGACCGCGCCATCGCAATCTCAGCGCGAACCCCGCCCGGCAGCGTCAGCAATAACGTCCGCGTTTCGTCATCGGTGTCGCCGACAACCGCTCCCGCCTTCTCCAAATCTTTTTGCAGCTTGAGCGCATTGCCCTGAACCGTGAAATCCAGGTCCCGAATGGGAAAACCGGTAATGATGTCGCGGATGGCGCCACCGGTGAGGTATAAGTTCATCCCCGCGGCCTTGGCGGCCTCTAGGACGAGGGTAACTGCCTTCTGTTGGTCCGGCGAGAGCCGGGTTTCGAGCGTATATAGGTAATCGGCCATGCCTTCCTAGTCGCCTGTCGGCGGCCCATCGGGGGGCTCGCCTGGGGCGTTATTCACAGCTTTTCCACAGCACAGCCGCTAGCCCTTCGGCGAGCCGCCCGCAAGCGGAATCTAACTCACTCTAGACATTAGACTTATACCGCACTCGTGCTGTTCAAGTAAACTAGAGAAAATAACACAACGTTTACCGTTTGGCTACTGTGAAGGCACAATCTGTCCGAATTCATCGCGAAAGTGCGAGAATCCCCTCTGGGAGCTTTCTTGTAGCGGGTGCCCCACTCGTTCGCGTTTTTTGCGAATGGGTGGGATATTGTCGAAATCGCTCTGCAGGCTCTCTTAGCCCATGTCCTCGACCCACAAGAAAGTAATCGTGCGGAAACACGACCGCGACTCGATCAGCGGTTTCGTCTCTCCCGCCAACTTTGTGCTGGAGGGCAAACTGGAACTCCTCAACACCTCCGGCAATGTGGTAGCCATTGATCTGCGCGACATCAAAGCCGTCTACTTTGTCCGCGAGTTCTCCGACACCGACCTGATGATGCGCAAGACCTTCACCACACGCCCCAGGACCGAAGGCCTCTGGGTACGTCTGAAGTTCAAAGACAACGAAGTGATTGAAGGCATCCTGCCCAACGACCTGACGCAAAATCCCGCCGAAGGATTTCTGATGAACCCTCCCGACCTGCGTTCCAACACGCAAAGAGTCTTCGTGCCCCGAGAAGCGCTAATGTCGGTAACGGTGCTGGCAGTAATAGGAGCAGGCAACCGCCGCCGCAGAGGTGGCCAACCCGACACCAGGCAAGTAACTCTGTTCGAGCAGTAGGAAGCCAGGTGTCAGATGTTAGGTCATAGGTCTTAGGCGGCTGCGCTGCGCAAGAATCCGTTGGCGGCGCACGTGATTTTGGGTGGCGCAGCGGTTCACCGCTGCGATGTGGCTGTTTCAATGACGGCTTCAGCCGCCCAGATCAGCCGTCTCATGAGTTCAAAGGGTTGACGCTGGTTCTTCCTAAGACCCGACACCTAGACCTGCGACTGCCTTGCTACAATTCCCCGAGACTGCCATGAGACTATCCGACATCGCAAAAGCCTTGACTGCCCATCTTGAGAACGCCGCTCCCGACACCGAAATCACCGGAGTGGCCGGAATCGAAAACGCTGGCTCCGGCCAGCTGACCTTCGTCTCCAACCCCAAATACAACGCCGCCGCGAGGACGACAAAAGCCTCCGCCGTTATCGTAGCCGAAAATTTTCCCGCCATTGAAACCGGAATGCTGCGCAGCAAGAACCCATACTTAGCCTGGGCCAAAGCCATCGAACTCTTCTACCAAGCGCCAAGCTACGCCCCCGGAGTTCATCCAACGGCAATAGTTCACCCCAAAGCTAAACTGGGCAAGAAAGCGTATATAGGCTCCTACGTAGTAATCGACGAAGACGTAGTAATCGGAGACAACGCCGTCCTGCTGGCGCACGTAGTCATCTATCGCGGAGTGACCATAGGCAACAATTTCTTCGCGCATGCCCACGCCGTAGTAAGAGAATTCTGCCAACTGGGAGACAACGTTCTACTGCAAAATGGAGTGGTCATAGGCTGCGACGGCTTCGGCTTCGCCAAAGACGATGAAGGCTGCTGGTACAAAATCGTCCAGTCCGGCAACGTAGTCATCGAGAGCGATGCCGAACTCCAGGCCAACAGCTGCATCGACCGAGCCAGCATCGGCGAAACCCGCATTGGGCGCGGCACAAAGATCGACAACATGGTCCACATAGGCCACAGTTGCGCCATCGGCAACGACACGCTGCTCTGCGCTCAGGTAGGTCTGGCTGGCACAACCGAAGTGGGCAACAACGTAATTCTCGCTGGACAAGTAGGCGTCAGCGGGCACGTAAAAATCGGAGACGGAGCCATAGCCATTGCGCAGAGCGGCATTCCGCATGACGTTCCTGCGGGAGCTATGGTCAGCGGCGCTCCTGCTATCGATCACAAATTGTGGTTGAAGTGCTGCGCCGCTTACGCCAGGCTTCCGGAGATTGCCAAGGCAGTTCGAAAACTTTCGCTGCGGGAGTAGTTTCTCTTTTTCTTCGCTCAAAAATAAATTTCTGGCGGCTGCTTGGGGGAGAGGCGCTTTTTGTGGGTTTTTCCTGGGCCTATGTTTGCTGGGGTATCCCCCCTCCCCTACCCGGTATAATGGAATCAGGATTTTAGGGAGAGTTTCCTTTTAAAATATTGAAAGCAAGCGGCTTAGAGATAAAATCTTTATCTTCTTTCACTTAGGGACATTCCCGGAGGCGGTTTGGGCTCCGGGATGGGCCCTTTTGCTTTGTCCCGGTGTTGGACCCCCATTTCGTCCCGATCAAAAAGTCAAGCTTGACAAGAGCGAGGCCAAGAGTGGGGCTTTTCTTGTGTCGTAATCACGGGATCGCGTCCTTCAAAAACGGACTTTGCGGGAAAGTATCCAATCGGATACAATGAAAAAGAGGGATGAATATAAGAAAAACAAGCTACAAAGCGTTCGACGCGGCAGCTTATCTCGATAACGATGCCGTCATTGCGGAATATCTTTCGGCGGCTGCCGAAGACCCAAACCCCGATGTATTCGTTGCCGCGCTCGGCGACGTGGCGAAAGCGCGAGGCATGGCGCAGATCGCCAAAGAATCCGGACTGGGCAGGGAGAGCCTCTACAAAGCCCTGAGCGCAGGCGCACATCCACGCTTTGAAACTATCAATTCCGTTTTGCGCGCCCTGGGTGTGAAGATCGCCGTCGTTGCTGAACACGGGGGTTAGGCCGGAGTGCTCCACGCTTCGTTTTGCGGGGCGTGGGATTCCAGGTCGGCCGACCGCTTGGGGTTCGTCGGGCCCCTTCTCGAAAAGCGCGAGAAGGGGCGCACCCCCCTGCTGTTTTCGATCGATGTTAAAGGAGTAAACCTGCATTATTCCCGGCTAAAGTGGCCCACCCGCCACGCAGCCGCCCCCTGCAAAAGGCGCGAGGAGCCGGGCACCCCCATAGCTGCACGCACCCGCCCCTTGCAAAGGGCGCAAGGAACGGGGCACCCCGCCAGCGGGGCACACCACTCGATAAATCAAAGTCAAAGGCAGCGGACAGGAGTGTCCGCTCTACTCTTGCAAATCCGGTGGAAGGCCGCTGTTGATTGCGGCTCGCACTTTGGCCATCAGGCAATCGCGTTCTCCGAAATTGGCGGGCTCGATGGGATCGTGAAATTCGACCGTCACCATTGCTGTTCCTGGACGAATCGCAAACCGCCCTTTTGGCATGACGGCTTCGGTGCCGGAAATCGTGATGGGCACGATTGGCACTTTGCATTCTTCGGCGAGATAGAACGGACCTTTTTTAAAGGGCAGAAGTTTGCCATCGAACGAGCGGTGCCCTTCCACGTAGATGGACATGTTCAGGCCCTGCTCGATGGCTCTGACCGCGTCGCGCAGTGCGGTGATGCCGGCATCGCGATTGGCGCGGTCGACGGGGACAAGCGATCCGATCCGCATGATGGGGCCGAGAATCGGGACTTTGAATAGTTCTTTTTTCACCATCACCGAGGTGCGGCGCGGGATCAGCGGCAGCGTGATGGGCGGATCGAGATTGGAGATGTGATTCGACATGAAGATATAGGTTCGCGCCGGATCGATTTTGTCGAGGCCCAGCGTTTTCACTTTTACGCCCGCGATGCGCACGCCGGTGAATGCCGCCCACATGCAGGTGTTGTACAAGAGGCTGATATCTTTGGTCAGATACGTCCACGGGAATCCTACGAGCGCGGCAAAGGGGAGCGCGGCGGCCCAGAACAGCAGCATGAGAATGGTGCGAAACACTGATTAATCCGTGGTGAAGCTCAAGTTCGAAATCCGGCGCCTGAAGGCGCGGTGATATTGATGCATTTGCGGCACGCCTGAAGGCGTGCCCTGATACGAATCTTCGTTGATACGAATTTCAATTTATACGAATTCCAATCGATGCGAATCTCGATTCATACGAATCTGAACTGGACTGCGGAGGTTATGCTTTGGCTCCGAGCGCGCGCAATCGTTGGGGTAGCTTCTCATAGATGCCGCCGAATCCGCCATTGGAGAGAATCGCCACTACATCCCGCTGCCGCAGTTCGGGAGCGATTGCGCTGACAATGGCATCGGCGTCGGCGAAAATACGCGCTGGCTTTCCACTCTTCTGGATATCGTTGACCACGCGATTCAGATCGAGACGTTCGGCCTCGGGAATCGCTTCCGACTTGAAGATGTCCGCTAGCACGACTTGGTCGGCGAGCGCGAGGCTGCGGGCGAGCGCGCCCTGCAGAACATTGCGGCGCATCGTGTTGGAGCGCGGCTCGAGGACCACCCACAGGCACGATTGCGGATAGCGCGCGCGAAGCGCCAGAATCGTCTGCTCGATGGCGGTGGGATGATGCGCGAAGTCGTCGATAATGGTGATGCCGTTGACCTCGGCCTTCACCTCCAGACGGCGCTTGACGCTGCGAAATGTTTTCAGGGCCTCGGCGATTGCATCTTTCGAAATGTCATAATTCGCCGCCAGCGCCGCGGCTGCGGTCGCGTTCCAAACGTTGTATTCGCCGCCCAGCGCGAACTCGAAATCGGCCCACACTTTTCCATCTCGCAGCATCGACCAGGAGGTCCGATCCTCTTTCAACTTCACATCTGCGATTCGCCAGTCTGCGCGGCTCAGCGTGCCGTAGCGCTCGACCGGACAGAATGCCTTCTGCAGACAGCGGTCGACGCTTCTTCCCGAAACGTCGTTCGGATCGAACGCGACGATTCGCCCACGCCGCGGAACCAGATTCACCAGGCGCTTGAAGGCCGTCTCTACCGCGTCTAGATCTTTGTAGATATCGGCGTGATCGAATTCAACCGAGGTGAGAATCAGGGAATCCGGAAAATAGTGCAGAAACTTCGGACCCTTATCGAAGAATGCCGTGTCATATTCGTCGCCTTCCAAAATAAAGTGCTTGCCATCGGCGAGCCCAAAGCTGCGGCCGAAGTTCTCCGCTATGCCGCCGATCAGAAACGAAGGCTGCAGGCCCGCGGTTTCGAAGATCCACGCCAGCATTGACGTTGTGGTCGTTTTGCCATGCGTTCCGGCAACTACGAGAACTTCTTTTCCGGCCAGGAACTCATCATGCAGAACCTGCGGCAGCGAGCAGAACGGAATGCGCTCGTCGAGCAGGCGCTCCAATTCGACATTGCCGCGAGAAAGCGCATTGCCGACGACTACAAGATCAGGGCGAGGATCGAGGTTCGCCTCGGCGAAGGGCTGGGCTACGGGAATGCCCAGCGTCTCAAGAAAGGTGGACATCGGCGGATACGACGCCGCGTCCGATCCGGTGACCCGAAAGCCGCGTTCTTGCAGCATGCCGGCGAGCGAGGCCATTGCCGTTCCGCAGATGCCGATCAGGTGAATGTGTTTAGGTTTGATCATGCGGTCGTCGCCGACTCCAGAATTTTCAGTCTCACTTTACCGCCTACTTCGAGATCGCCCACTTCGAGCCGGGCTTTCACACCGATCGGCAGGGTGATATTGGCGCGCGAGACGTGTCCCGAACGCAGGCCGAAGGCTACGGGAATGTGCAGGTCACTCACGATCCGCAGAATCACCTCTTCTAGTGTGTAATCCTGATCCGGACTCTGACGGCAATCCATCATCTCGCCGAAGATAATGCCGCGTACATCTTTCAGCCTGCCTGCCAGTTTCAGTTGCATCAGCATGCGGTCGATCTGGAAGGGCTTGGCCGCGATATCTTCTATAAAAAGAATCGTGCCCGCGGTTCGGATGTCATACGGCGTGCCCAGCGCGGCGACCAGGATGGAAAGGCATCCGCCGTAGAGAATGCCTTCTGCGTGTCCCGCGACCAGCGGCTTTGCGCCGGAGCCCAGGCCAATTTCCCAGTCTGGCGCTCCGCTTAGCGCGCTCTGCCATGAGGCCAGATCGATGCCGTCGGCGATAGCGAAATCCTTAGCTACCATCGGACCATGGAAGGTTACAAGGCTGGCCGCGCCGGCAAATGAAGTCAGCAGCGACGTCAGGTCACTGTAGCCTACAAAAATCTTCGGATGAGCCGCGAATTTATCGATATCAAGCGCGGGCAGCAGGTAGTTCGATCCATATCCTCCGCGTGCGCAGACAATGGCGCGGATATCGTCGCGCGCGAACATGTCCTCCAATTCGCGGGCGCGGCGCTCCACGGAACCGGCAAAGTACAGATCGCGATCCAGGATTGACTCGAAATAAAATGGCTCATAGCCGGCGCGGCGAAGGCCGTCGCAGCCTGCCTCGAGCATCTCGCGCTTCACGTTCGACGCGGGCGCAACGATTCCTACTTTGTCTCCCGGACGGAGAGCGCGCGGCTTGATTCGCGAATTCGGGGATGGGGGAGGCATTCTGGTGTTGATCTTACCAGTCTGTGACGGACCCATTGTCAGACGAAGAATTCTCCCCGGCAGACGAGGGTTGCCGGACCTCGCAGATAGACTTGATTCTCCCAGCGCACCGTCTGCGTGCCTCCGGGCCCGATCACCGTTACCGGCGAAGCCACTCGGCCGGTGGTGATTGCAGCTACCGCCGCCGCGCACGATCCCGTACCGGAAGACTCGGTTTCGCCCACGCCACGCTCAAACAGCCGGATCTCGATCTCATTTGCGACGCGCGCATTCCCGTTGCGCTCACTCGCGCCACGAATCAGCACGTACTCCACATTCGTGCCCTGCGGAAACTGGGGCTGCGTTGCAATCAGCGCCGCTTGCTTTTGCCATCCATCCTCAAAGTTGTCCACAAAAATAACGAAGTGCGGATTCCCCATCGAAACTTTCGTCCCCACCACCCGCATTCCCCTCGTCTCGATCGCCAATTCGCCGCCTACCTCCGGCGGGCCCATATCCGTTTCGAACTCAAACGTGGAGCCTTGCCTACCCGTAAGCCGGCAAGTCTTCAGTCCGGCGCCGGTGCGCACCACAACTTGGGTCTTGTCCTCGCGCGAACAAATCTCCGCCGCCACACAGCGCGTGCCGTTGCCGGAAATCTCGGCCTCCGAACCGTCGGCGTTGATGAGGCGTGCTTTGATATCAGCTGGCACATCGGCTTCGGCATCCGGAAACAGCCACTCGACGCCGTCGGCGCCTACTCCGCGATGGCGATCGCACAGGCGGCGGGTGATCGCGCCGAGGTTGCCGGAAGCGTGCGCACCTTCCACGAGCAGAAAATCGTTGCCGCACGCCGACGCCTTGGTAAAGGGAATTGTCGCGATACGGACATCAATCTTCCGCGGCACGGTCATCTTCGGGCACTCATTGTCGGGCACTCATCGTGGGAAACACTTATCGTGGGAGTTCATTCGTGTTCGGTGGACCCCAAAGTTGACACCGTGGCAAAGGCGGGCGATTCGTGGAGCCGGACGGAAAATACGTCCTGCTGTTCACGTTCGCCATCCACCGAAAACACCAGGCGGAAATCAGGATCGGAGTTCGCAATGTGGATGCTGTGCATGGTAAGTTGCTCGGAGTCCAGGATGCGGTTCACTTCCCGCAGCATCCCATCCACGTTGCGGCCTGTCACTTCGTAGCTGGTCGCAAGCATTTTCAGCGAGAACGCGGCTTCCATCCGTCCCAGCAGCACAAGAGCAATCAAAATGATGCCCGTGGCGAAGCATGCGGTCAGGTAGAGGCCGCCGCCCGCCGCCATTCCAACCGCCGCGACCACAAATAGAGTTGCCGCCGTCGTCAGTCCGGTAACCGAAGTCCTGGCATGCAGAATCGAGCCCGCGCCGATGAAGCCGATGCCGGGGATGATCTGCGCCGCGATCCGCGCGCTGTCGGACTCCACGCCCGCGAGCTGTTTGGACAAAACCGTGAACATCGCCGCGCCGAAACAGATAAACATATTGGTGCGCAGTCCGGCCGGCTTGTGGCGCAGTTGACGCTCAAGACCGATAATGCCGCCGAGCGTCACTGCCAGCAGCAACCGCGCCAGCGTCGAACTCAGCACAACGCCCAGTTCGTTACGCAGCAGGTTTATGACTTGATGAATCGGATTCATAGCAGCGTCCTGGCGTCGAGCGGATTCTATCACCGCTATCCCGCGCTACTCGAATTGCATCCGCGGAATGGTTAACGCGATTGATTCGGGGCGCTTCGGGTTGCGTAGATGTGTGCGTGCGGCTGGCCAGTCGCGTGAATTTCTGCCAGCTCGGTGAGATTGGTCTTATTTGCGCTTCGATCCACCGCATCGCCATCGAAGGCAATCACGAAGTCCACATAGCGCGGCGGATCGGCCAGAGCGTGCTCCCACAGGCCTTCGGGATCGGAGGGCTGCCTCCATGGGCGATGATTGTCGTTATTCACCACCTGGCGCAGGGGGATACCGGCCTGCTCCATAATGCCGACATGTTCGCCGATATCCATCAGGAAGCGCGAATTCGGGGGCAATCTCGCGACCAGGCGCTCGATTGCGGAATTCAGAGGATTTCGGACATCCCACTGCTTCCGGGCTTCCTGCAGGCATAGAGGGCTTGCTCTCCAAACCGATGCATCGCTAACAACCATGAGGGCAAATACGATTGCCACCAGTTTTCCAGAGTGGCGCCAGCGCGCGCCCAGGAGAAAGGCCGACGCAGCCAGCGCTCCGGCGGAAATTGCAAACAGCGGCAGCAATTGGAGTCCGTAGCGCTGGTTGAAGGTCGCAAACGGCCACCAGGTATGGACGTGAACTGGCACCGAGCCGTAGGCAATGGAAATTGCGTAAAACGGCAACGGGACCCACAACAGCAGCAGCGCCCCGGACAGCGCCCGCAGTTTCCAGGCGGAGATTGCCACGGCAAGAATGGCCGCCGCCAGCCAGAACCGTCCCCAGTTGCCGTCGGCCAAAATCAACTGCGCGGATTTCAGGAAAAAGATCGCCGCAACCCCGACATTGTGAAGCGCTGGATTCGGCGCGCCCACTCGCTGCTCAATTGCCCGCGCCGAGTAAGGACCGTTAGCAAACGCCAACGCGTTGCCATATACAGTCCCGTTGTACGCCAGCCACAGTATGGGAACCGCGGCAATGACCAGGACGAATTTTATGGCGGCTCTTCGCAGGGCACGGTCGTCCCATCGGCGCAGTGTGGCGACGACCACTACCGCTCCCATGACGCCGGCCAGAAACCATCCGTCGTAGCGAGTGAGTTCAGCGCCCGCCAGGCACAATGCGCAGCGCATTAATGGAGACTTCGCCTCGCGCTCAAGCACGGGACGAATTTGGTTTTCCCCTCTTGGGCTGGATTGTCGAATAAATTCCGCAAAATACACGACTGTCCAAATGAACAGCGCCAGATAGATCGACTCCGTCATCGCTGTTGCCTGCATGTAGATCAGGTTGGGATTGCCTCCGTAGGCGAAGGCAGCGGCCCAAGCACTTACTTCAGCGGCTGGCTTGGTGCGAGGATTGGTATCCAGCAGGCCGCTAACCAGACGAAATATCCCCACGACCCCAAACACATAGGCAATCATCGACGGAATCGAACCGCCGATGCCGTTCTGCCACATGGCCTTTGACAGAATGAAGGGGATCGTCAGCAGATGCGGCAGAGGCAACCATACCGTTCCTAATTGCAGCAGACCCGGAGTCTGGGAATCGAATACGCGCCGCGCAATATTGATGTGCGCGACCGCGTCGCCATAGAGCAAAAGGTCGTTGTGCCGCAGGTAGTAGAAAAATGAAAACAGGGACACCAGGGCAGGTATGCCGGCCACGCGAGCCGCGCTTGGTTCTGGAACGGCACCTGTGTCTATGCTCACTTTCCGCTCGCCGTCATGTTTCATTCCAGGTGTGTCAGTTCGCGGAAGATTTGAAAACGTTCGTCAATTTCCTCGCGCGTCAGATTCTGCAATCGCTCCGTGCCAAAGAGTTCCACGGCGAACGACCCCATCACGCCGCCGTAAAACAGGGCACGCTTAAGGACTTCGCGGTTGATCTCGCCCTGCGATGCGATGTATCCCATGAATCCCCCGGCAAAGGAGTCGCCGGCTCCGGTCGGGTCTTTCACTTCGTCAATCGGCAAGGCAGGCGCGCGAAAAGGATGCTTGCCAATGCCGAAGGCGCCCTCGCGGAAAAAAATAGTGGATCCATACTCGCCGTGTTTCACCACCAGAGCGCTCGGCCCCATGGCAATCACTTTGCGCGCCGCGCGCAGAAGATTCTTCTCTCCGGCCAGCATTTTGGTTTCAGTGTCGTTGATCAAAAGAACGTTCACCAGCTTCAACGTTTCCGCCAATTCCGCCGGGGTGCGCTGGATCCAGAAATTCATGGTATCGCCGCCGGTCAGGCGCACCCCGTCCATCTCCAATCGAACTGCCGCTTGCAGCGTAGGATGGATGTTCGCCAGGAATAGGAACTGGGTGTCCGCATACTCTTTGGGAATGCGCGGCTGAAATTTCTCGAACACATTCAGTTCCGTAAAGTCAGTCTTGGCCTCATTGAGGTTGTCGAGATACTGTCCGCCCCAACGAAAAGTTTTGCCCGCGGTGCGCTCGATGCCGCGCGTGTCGATTCGATGTTTTTTCAGGACGGATTCGTGTTCGGGCGTGAAATCTTCGCCCACCACCGCCACCACACGCACCTCGGTAAAGTAACTCGCGGCCAGCGCGAAATAGGTCGCGGCGCCTCCGAGAATGTCGGTCACGCGGCCGGAGGGCGTAGCGATCGTGTCGAAGGCAACCGAACCAACTACCAGAATGCTCATCAGTCTCCGTAGGTGAGTGGAGAGCCGGGCGTCCGGGACGGACGGGCGGGACTGTCCGTCGCTCCACTACTTCAAGTACTTTCCCAATATCAACCGCAGCTTCTCTTTAGTTGCCGCCGGAATCTTCGCTGGGTCGGTCAGAATGGCATGCGCGAGCGCCGATCCGCACTTGCAGGAGCGCGCCTTCGGCATCGCCGCCACCGTGGACTTCATAACCTTCGCGGCGTTCTCGGCATTCTTTACCAGCACGGAAACAATCTGCTCGACGGTCACCGAATCGTGATGCGGATGCCAGCAGTCGTAATCGGTCACCATGGCGATGGTGACATAGCAAATTTCGGCTTCGCGCGCGAGTTTCGCCTCCTGCAAGTTGGTCATGCCAATCACATCCGCTCCCCAGCTGCGGTACACATTCGACTCGGCCTTGGTGGAAAATTGCGGGCCCTCCATGCAGATGTAGGTACCGCCGAACTTCGCGGAAACCTCCGCCGCTGCGCATGCGTCCCGAACCACCTTCGCCATTTCGTTGCAGACAGGATCGCCAAATCCAACATGCGCCACGATGCCGTCGCCAAAGAAAGTGTCGACGCGATGACGCGTGCGGTCAAAAAACTGGGTCGGGATCACGAAATCGAGCGGCTTATGTTCTTCCTTCAGCGACCCGACGGCTGAGACTGAGACAATGCGCTCCACTCCCAACCGCTTAAATCCGTAAATATTGGCGCGGAAATTCAGTTCGCTCGGAAGAAGTTTGTGCCCGCGCGCATGGCGAGCAAGAAATGCGACCTTGCGCCCTTCCAGCATTCCCAGAACGTAGGCATCCGACGGATCTCCAAAGGGAGTCTGCAGTTCGACCTCATGCGGGTCGCTGAAACCCGGCATATGGTACAAGCCGCTGCCGCCGATAATGCCAATCTCTGCCTGTTGCAATTGCGCTCCTGATGAGGATGGGAATGACCGCAGAAATGCCGATTATACAAGATGGAAACTCAGGGTTTGCCGGGGGCGGCCTTCTCTTCCGGTCTTTCTTCCGGCCAAAAATCCGCTTCCACCTTCTTGGTCGTCGCGTCATCCAGACTTTCGCTGATGAGTATCTCGTCGCCGCGCACTTCGATCACCACAATTCCTTCTTCGGTCATCCACGCATGCCGCCCCCGCAACGTTCGCCAGGAATCCGCCGGGGGCGCGTCTTCCGCAGCTTTGCCGTCCGTTCCCAGGCCTTGACGTTTCTGATAGCGCTGCGCCAGCGATTTCGCATACACGGCCGCGAACTCCGCCGCCTTCGCCGGACTCGACCACCGCGAAATGTACAGCACCGCAATCGGCGCCGATTTGTCTGCCGATTTGCCGACTTTGCGTTTGCCGGCAAAGTAATAACCGCCGCGCCATTCCGGATAAATCGCCGTAGCTTCCTCCCGGCCCGTGTACTGCTCAACCAGCACATCGACGTCAAACTCTCCCATCGCGCCGATATCGAAGGGTTCGTAGTCTTTGAAATCCTTCTCCATGTCGATCATCTTCATCGGCGGAAGTTTCTCGTGCGTAATGTATGTCTGCGGCTCCATGATTTCGCGCGTCGTCTTCGGCGGATCTGTGAACGCGCCTGCGTACGCCAATTCTTTTCCGCCGGCTCGCAGGAGCGCGGCCGTAAAGTCGAGTCCGTAGCGATACGGAAAGGTCAATTCCTCTTTCAGAAACATCGGGGCTTCGCGAAACTTTGGAGAATCCGCCGTCCCCTGGAGCATGCCCTGCTCAAGCGCATCGACGATCTGCGGAGAGTTCACCAGCGTCTTTCCTGTCGGCGCCAGCGAATAGTCGAGCAGCACCACCATCGCCTGTCCCTCCACTACCGCCTGCCGCGCGGAGGATTCTTCATCGTTTTCGATATCGGCTTGGCTTGGCTCATCTTTCTTACTGTCAGTAGTTTCCGCCGACCCTCTCATCCACTTCTCGATGCCGAACGATTGGTCCTGGAGAGCGTGCGTTAGTTCGTGCGCCAGCACCGGCTTTTGCTGCTCAATATCCAGCCAGTTCAGCAGATTCACAGTTTTCGTTTTTTCGTCGTAGTATCCCGCGACCTGTTCGCGCAGCATCGCCACCAAGAAATTGGACAGGTCGAAATCCCGCGGCAGCAGCCCGAACTTTTTCAGCACCGCCGACGAACGCTCCAGCCGCTTCGCGTCCTTGTCATGCTTCATGTTCTTTTCGAGATACGACTGCACCTCGTCGCGGCTGGCCAGCCGGCGCTTCACCTTGTGCTTGATCGGCAAGCCAGTGTCCTGGCTGGCAAATTGGAGGATCTCATCCACCGAGCGAAAAAGTTCTTTTGCATCTTTGGGGGAGACGGTAGATTCGGGTGTGGCGGAGGCTTGTGTGGCGCGGGCGCCCTCGCCTGGGGGCGGCTGATCTTGTGAGGGCGCGTTTGTTGCTTGCGCCCAGATCGTGCCCGTCAAGAAGACGATCAGCGCAAGTCCGCAAAACCAGTTCCATACCTTGTGTGCGACAAATTTGTGCATTGAAACGAGTTTATGCGTAGTTTGAAGTTAACGCGAATTGGGCCATGAATGACGTTCTTACCCTTCGGTGACTCTTTGCGCGACCCAATCGCCCGCCTCGCGCGTCCCCAGAGTCCCAGCGATGTCGGCCGTCGTTTTTTTCTGACGCACGGCTTCGAGCACAGCCGCTTCGATCTTCTGCGCCTCGCCAGTCATCCCCAGATGCGCCAGCATCATCGCCGCCGTCAGAATCGCGCCGAAGGGATTGGCTGTATTTTTTCCCGCAATCGGCGGCGCGGAACCATGCACGGGCTCGAACATCCCGATATGACCCGGTGAGGTCTGCCCCGGATGCAGATTGCCGCTCGCGGCCATCCCCAGCCCGCCCTGTAGCCCCGCCGCGAGATCGGTAATGATGTCGCCAAACATGTTATTCGTGACGATGATGTCAAAGCCGCGCGGATCGCGCACCATCTGCATGCAGAGGGCGTCGACGTACATGTGCTGCGTCTGGATCTTCGGATACTCGGCGGCAACTTCGCTGAAAGTCCGCTGCCACAGGCCGCCGGCGTGCGTCATGGCGTTTGACTTATCGCACATCAGCACTCGCCGCCGCGGAGAACCATCGAGCTTCCGATTGCTCGCGCAATATTCAAACGCGTAGCGGATGATGCGCTCGACTCCTTTGCGCGTGTTGATATCTTCCTGGATCGCAACTTCGTCCGGAGTTCCCTGCTTGAAGACTCCTCCGAGGTCGCCGTAAACGCCCTCGGTGTTTTCGCGAATCACGACGAAATCGAGGTCTTTTGGTTCGATGCCTTTGAGCGGACACAGTGACGCATCCATCAAGCGCACCGGACGAACATTGGCATAAAGATCCATCTTGGTGCGCATGCCCAGCAGAATTTCCCTGGCATGAATGTTGGAAGGCACGCGCGGGTCGCCAAATGCTCCGACCAGGATGGCGTCGAAATCCCGGGCCAGAGTGGCAAAGGCGCCGGGCGGGACTGTGGTTTTGTCGGCGAGATAGCGATCGGCTCCCCAGTCGAAGGGCGTGAATTCGACCGCAGCATCCGCGGCCTGCATGACTTTTACGGCCTGCGGTATGACTTCTTTGCCGATGCCGTCGCCGGGAATTACGGCGATGCACTTTCTTGCATTCACGCTGGCAACGTTAGCACAGGCTTGAACCATTCAGAAACCGTTCTGTAGAGACGGGGCTTGCCCCGTCTTGCCGCCGGCTAAGACGCGGCGAGCCAAGTCTCTACAGGACGTCGGTTGATCTCCGGTCAGCCGCCCTCCTTCGTTCGTTATAATCAAAGGATTGAGCGTATGACTTCGACGACACTACCTGGGGCGAACCCGAGCGAGCACAGCGGCGCGGTCGGCGCCAACGCGCCCGACTTCGGCGATACTCGCGCCGGGTTCCAGGCTTTGCTCTCTGGCTGCGGAATCTTTGACCTGAGTTCGCGCGCCAAGATCGCCGTCACCGGCGGCGACCGCGTCCGCTGGCTGAATGGCATGGTTTCGAATAACGTTCGCGATCTTGCGCCCGGCCACGGCGTCTATGCCTTCATGCTGAACGCGCAGGGACGCATTCAGGCGGACCTCTACGTCTACCAACGCGGCGATTCCCTGCTGCTGGATACGGAACGCGGGCAGCGAGAAAAAGTTTTGCAGTTGTTCGATCGCTACATCATCGCCGACGACGTGGAGATCGCCGACATCAGCGACCAACTCACCGCGATCGGCTTGGCCGGACCTGAGTCGCGCCATGTTCTGGAACGCGCCGGCATCGCCGTCCCCGATCTGGCGCCGTTAGAGTTCTGCTCGCCGAAATGTGATTGTGCGTGCGGGTGCCTGCAATGCACCGTTGTTAATGGCGACGCTGCCGCCGGCACTTCATATGAAATCTGGCTGACGCCAGATCAGCGGAAGCCCACTTGGGATGCCTTGGTTGCTGCAGGCGCCACTCCCGCGGGCGCGGGGGCTATGGAACTCCTTCGAATTAGATCGGGAATTCCGCGTTATGGCGTGGACATCCGCGAGCGCGATTTGCCGCAGGAAACGGCACAGGCACGAGCGTTGAGCTTCACCAAAGGTTGCTATCTCGGGCAGGAGATCGTGGAGCGCATTCGCTCGCGTGGGGCAGTACACCGGCAATTCACCGCGTTCGTCATCGAGGGCGCGCTGCCTGAAGTAGGGAGCAAAATTGTGGCGGAAGAAAAAGAGGTTGGCGAGGTCACCAGCAGTGCGATTCTCCCCCTACCCGGCGGAGATCGTGCGGTCGCGTTAGGTTATTTGCGCCGCGAGGCTGTGGGAAAGGATTTGAGTGCGGGAACGGCGAAGGTGAAGCCGGTGGCGCTCCCGATTGTCTGAATCGTCCGGCATTGCCGAGGTCCTCAGGGGCTAAAGCCCACGATTTTATTGGCTCTGGATGGCACGGCTAAAGCCGTGCCCTTCCCCAAGCGATTTGCGAGATAGATAGCTTCTAGAATTCCGGGAAGCCGGAATTCAATTCACCCAGAATTTCAATGACCGAATTTCGATGACCGAATTTCAATAAACCAGGTAAACCATATATGGCGCAAAAAAGAAAAGAAGAAAGCGAATTCAAAGTAAGCGACCGGCGCTTGTTCACCTCCGACGGAGAACTTCGCGATTCCACGGAAGAGCAGATAACCCAGTCCGGTGCAGCGACGGCTGCTGCGACAGCGACGGCCGCTCCGGCGCCGCCTGCGACAATCGTTCCCCAAGAGACAGCCCCGAAAACCGCGCCTGCTGCAGAGGCGCCCACGCGCGAATCCGACATACCCGAGCCGCCGTCCGCCTCCGAGCAGCAGGCGCAGCACGATGCGTACAAGCAATCGTCGCGCGATCTGGATGCGAGCGTCGAATTGAGCGGACACTCTTCGAAAGAACTCGAAATGAATTTCGAACGCTTCATGGCGTCGCTCTATATGACCGCCATGATGCAACTCGGGATGATGCATGAACAGGGCGGACAACCCGGCGTGGACTTGATCGGCGCGCGCCAGACCATCGACACGCTGGGCATGATCGCCGAAAAAACCAAGGGGAACCTTACTCCGAAGGAACAGGGATTTTTGCAGAACTGCCTCTATGAACTGCGCATGGCCTATGTGGAAGTAACCAATGCTCTCGCGCATCCCCCGCAAGCGCCCGGCCCAATCACAGGTACAAACGGCTGATGCATGCGACTCTGACGGTATTGGGCAGCGGCACATCGATGGGCGTTCCCACGATTGGCTGCGATTGCCCGGTATGCCGTTCGCCAGATCCGCGCGATCGACGCACTCGTCCCTCCGTAATGATCAGCTACAACGGCCGCCACGTCATGATCGACAGCACGCCGGACTTTCGCGAACAGGCGTTGCGCGAAAAGATCACCCACCTCGACGCCGTGCTCTACACCCACACGCATGCCGATCACATCCTGGGAATCGACGATCTACGGCCGCTGACTTATAAACACAAGCCAGGCAAGCTGCCGCTCTATGCCACGCCGCGAGCGTGCGAATTTCTGCGCAACATGTTCCGCTACATTTTTGAGGCCGAGTATAAATTTGGCGGACTGCCGCAGCTCGAACTGCATCCGATTGAGGGTCCGGTCGAATTGTTTGGCGCGCGCTTTGAGCCGCTGACAGTTATTCATGGTGAGACCCCGATCCTTGGCTTCCGCTTCGGATCGGGTGCCTATCTCACCGATCACAGCGAGGTCCCGGCTGAAACTTTGGAGAAGCTGCACGGCCTCGACATCCTGTTTTTGGACGCGCTGCGCTACACGCCGCATCCCACACACTCGACGGTCGAGCAGTCGTTGAAAATTGTAGAAGAAGTAAAACCGAAGCGCACTTTCTTTACGCACATCTGCCACGATTTGTCGCACGAGGCCGCGAATGCCGCGCTGCCGGAGGGAGTGCAACTGGCCTTCGACGGGATGAAAGTGGAGTTTGAGATTTAAGAACACGTAGGGACTTTACTGGATGCTGACTTTTCACAAACTCGACGACATCCCCCGCGACTTCGGTCCCGCGCTGGTCAGCGTTGGCAACTTTGACGGTGTGCACCGCGCTCACCGCTCAGTTCTCGACGAAATTGTGCAGCGCGCGAAGGCCGAAAATGCACAGTCGGTGGTGGTTACCTTTGAGCCGCACCCTGCCCGCATCCTGCGTCCCGATCACAATCTGAAACTGCTGACTCCGCTTCCGGAAAAACTGCGCCTGCTGGAAGCGACGGGCGTCGACGCGGTTCTGCTGCTCCCCTTCTCGCGCGATCTTTCGCTGATGACGCCACACCAGTTTGCCCACGAAATTCTGAAGAAGCGCCTGCACGCTCGCGAGGTTCACGAAGGTTACAACTTCCACTTCGGACATAAGGCCGCTGGGGATATTCAAATGCTTCGCGAGCTGGGCAGAGAGAAGGACATGGGATTCGAGGTGCACGCGTATGACGAGATGCGCTTGCGCGGCGAGCAGGTTTCAAGCAGCCACATTCGCAAGTTGCTTGCCGAAGGCCGGGTCAGCCGGACCCGCCATTTGCTGGGTCGCCCATTCAGCATTCTGTCGACCGCGGGGCGCGGACGCGGCTACGGGGCTAAATATACCGTCCCGACGATCAATCTGGCGCACTATGAAGAACTTGTGCCCAAGGACGGTGTGTACATCACCCGCACGCGAATCGGCGGTGGTCCCAAGAGCGAATGTTTCGATTCGGTCACAAACGTCGGCAACCGGCCCACATTTGGCGCCGATTCTTTCGCGATCGAAACGCACCTGCTGAATTTTCATCCGATCGAGCTTTCCGCGGAAACGGAAGTCGAAATTCATTTTCTGGATCGTATGCGCGACGAGATCAAGTTCCCCTCGGTCGAAGCACTGAAAGAGCAGATTGGGAAAGATGTGCGGAAGGCACAGAAGTATTTGCGACGGCTGGGACGGGCGGGATAGCCCGAAGGCCACCCAGCCTTCTCACTCCATTGGCTCAACGACTAACTCTTGGCCTTGCGCCGATTTCTCTGGTAACTGGATCAGCACAATTGCCACCAGCACCAGAATGATTCCAACCGTCTGCATCGGCCGCACTAACTCTCCCAGCACAAGCGCGGCGATCACGATACTGAACACCGGTTCCAGACAACTCGCTACAATCGCTCGCGTCGGTTCCAGATGTTGCAGGCCGGCGAAGTAGCAGGAAAACGGCCCGAGTACGGATACCAGCGAAAACGCCAGCATAAATTCCCACTGTTGGCGGCCGTACTGAGCGGCAAGAATTTTCCAGGGAGGATTCACGAAGATCCAGAAGATTGAGGTCGCCACCAGCACCCACAGCAGCACTTTCCAGCGGTCGTACCGAGCCAGCACTTTGTGTCCGCCGACGTTGTAAAACGCAAAGGAAAATGCTGCCAGCAGTGCGGCCATCACTCCGACTGCATCCATCCGAAAGCCGCCCGAGCCGACCAAGCCAACGGCGAGAGCGCAGCCCGCCACAGCCAATCCCACCGCCGAGGTCCTCCGCAGCGAAGGACGCTGCGCTCCTCGCACCGCCGTATACAGCAGCACCCAGACCGGCGCGGTGTATTGCAGGATGATCGCCGTTGCGACGTTTGTCCGTTGAATCGCGAGATAGTAAAAATAGTTCGATACCGCGACCCCGAGAATTCCGAGCAGAAAAAACTGCACCAGATCGCGCCCGGGAACGCGCAATACGGACGCACCTTTTCGCACCAACAGCACAGGTAACAATACGGCAAGAGATAGGGTTGCGCGGCTCTGCGAAAGGATCAGCGGATCGATCTTACTTAGCGTAGCCCCAAGCGACACTCTGCCAAGCAGCGGATGCCCGGTGAACGCGGCGCGGCCGAGCGTCGCCGAGACACCCCACAGAAAGGCCGCGCTCCCGATGTAGAAATAACCTCGCAGCGGATTCGGGCCTGCTTTCACGCCGCGTGCTCGATGGTGTAGGTGATCTTCGCCGTCTTCTCCAGCATGGCGGAGACCGAGCAATATTTTTCTTTCGAGAGCCGCACCGCGTCTTCCATGGCCTTCTTCGACACCTGGCCACGCACGATGTAAGTCAAATGAATCGACGTATAGACGGCGGGATAACCGTCCGCTCTTTCGGCCTTGGCCGCGACTTCGAGGCCGGCGAAGGGCTCGCGCTTTTTGCGGAGAATTCCCACTACGTCCGAGGCCGTGCAACCGCACAAAGCGAGCAGTACCAACTCCATCGGGCTATTCGCCGTCTTGTCGGCCGCTGCGTCCATCACAATGGAGTGTCTTGAGGTTGCCGCGCCTACGAATCGTTCGTTGTCTGTCCACTTGACCGCAGCTTCCATCATTGGGTACCTCTCGTTCCCGGAGTTGCTCGGTCGTCCCTTCGGGACTGAAATCTCGCTAGCGCCGGTTGTCCGTCACAGGCTCGGGATGAATCAGCACGCGAAAAAGTTCCGGCGCGTCGTGCTTGAAGCGCATCTCGAGCGAAGTTTGCACGTCGTGCACTCGCGACAGCGGCATATCGTCAGGCAGAGTGCAATGGCAGGAGGCATAGAGGCGCGCGCGCACTCTCTTGAACTGAAACTCGTGCACGTCGATTACTTCGGGAAAATCTCTCACAATATTTTTGAGTTGCTTCTCCAATTCCGGCTCCCGCACAATCTCCTCGCCCCGTTCAATCGTCGCCGGCTCGCTTTCAATATGCGTGAGGATGGTCGCAATCTCTGGAATCTCACCACGCATCTCGGTCTCGAGCCGCGTCACTTCATCGTGCGCCTGCTTCATACTGAGCTGCTCGTCGAGTTCGAGATGCTGTTCCACGTGTAGCGCGCCCTTCAGGTCCTGCACGCTGACGTCATGCACGTTGAAGTTGTGGCGCGTGGCCACGGCACGGATACGGTCAAAGATATTTTCCGTCCTCCGGGCCCGCGGAACCGAATGTACCATCACGTCCGCATCGGGCAGAACTTCACGCACCCGCGACGTCACCGCATCGGAAACCTGCTCTGACCGCTGGAAGGTGAAATTGCGTTCCAGGCCCACCGAAACGTCCGCGAAAAAACGGTTGCCGGCCTTGCGGAACCGGACCCGATCCACCTCGAGCACGCCATCGACGGTTCTGATCCGGTCAAGAATCTGGCTGCGCACACCGACCGGGGCCGCATCGAGCAGGACATCGGCCGTCTTCCGCGCCAACCGCCAACTCACGGAAACCACCACGCCCGCCACAAAGAGCGCTGCGATGGGATCGGCCTGGCGCAGCCATTCGACTCCAGCGCTTCGCCCCGCCCAAACCAGAGCGAGGCCCAGAATCACCACCGCGCTCGACCAGACATCGGTGGAAAAATGCAACGCGTCCGCTTCCAGAGCCTGGCTGTCGTACTTCCTGGCAATCCGTCCCAGTGCGCGAGATCGCCAAGCGTCGACCGCGATCGACAAGAACATCACCATGAAGGCAGCCACGCTCGGCTCAATTTCTACGCTGTGGAAGAATAGCCGCTTGATTGCCTCATAGACGATCCAGGCGCACGCCACCATCAGCAATCCGGTTTCTATGAAAGCGGAAAAATTCTCGAACTTGCCGTGACCGTACTGATGATCGGCATCGGCCGGTTTGTCGGACACCCGGACCGAAAAAAATGTTACCAGGGCGGCGATCAAGTCCAATCCCGAGTGTGCCGCCTCCGACAAAATTCCCAATGATCCGGTCGCGATTCCCACCACAATTTTCAGGGTGGTAATCACCAGAGCCGCCAGCACTGAGGTCCCGGCCACTGCCCGTTTTTCCCGGCGCATCGACCCGGAACTGAAGGAAGCCCCCATCTTTAGCATAAATGCCATTATCGCCGCGGATTCGCCAGCCGCCAAGCCTGGGTATCCGGCAACCACCGCATTCCCGCGGTAAGTAATGCGTCAGCCTGAACTGTTTTGAAAGGGTACGGCTTCAGCCGTGCCGCAACCTGCCCGGTGCCCGGCTAGACATGCTACGATGAAACTCGTCGAATTTCTTCCCTGGAGGATCTTGATTCATGCGTTGCCCGTACCTTGTGTGTCTCTTGCTCGTCGGCTTGGCCTACGGACAAGCCGCACAACCGTCAACACCTCCCACCGCCCCGCCTCCCGCGGCCGGGGCAAAAGCGGAACCAAACGCTCCTGCTCCCACTAAAGCTCCTGAAGTTAAGGTCGCACCCGATGATGCCGTGATCACGATCAAAGGTTTTTGCGTCGATAGCAGCCAACAGGGTGATGCTTGCAAAACCGTGATCACCCGCGCGCAATTCGAGAAGATCGCCAACACCGTGCAGCCCGGAATGGCATCACCCATGCGTCGCAACATCGCCAACCAATATCCGGGTATGCTGCGGATGGCCGCCGCAGCGGAAAAACGCGGCCTCGACAAAGGGCCCACGTTCGATGACAAGATGGCCCTGGCGCGCTTGCAAGTCCTGGCGCAGGAAATGCGCCGCGTGCTGCAGGAGGATTCCGGCAAAGTTTCCGACAGCGATATCGAAGACTATTACAAGAAGAACGAAGCCTCCTACGAGCAGGCAACCTTGGTGCGGATTTTTGTTCCCCACACAAAACAACTCGTCAATCCGGTCGCACCTCCAAAAGCCGGTGCGAAGCCCACCGCGACCACAACGCCACCGCCGGCGCCGACGGACGCGCAAAAGAAAGCCGCCGAGGAAGCGATGAAGCAGGTCGCCACCGACCTTCACGCCCGCGCGGTTAAGGGTGAAGATCCCGACAAACTGCAAAAAGAGGCGTTCGTGGCCGCCGGGCTCCCAAACAATTCCACGAATACCAAGATGGAGAAAGTGCGCCGCGCCGCGCTGCCTCCGAATCATCAGGCGGCGTGGGAGTTGAAACCCGGCGAAGTCTCCGAGGTAATTTCCGATCCCAGTGGCGCCTACTACATCTACGAGATGGTCAGTAAGGAGACCGTGCCTTTGGATTCGGTGAAAACCGACATTCGCACCCAGATTTCTGCCCAGCGTTATCGCGAGAACATGCAAAGCTTTCAGGGCAATGTGGACCTGAATGACGCCTACTTCGGAGCGGCGCGCGGTCCGGTCATGCCGCCGCCGCGAGGACCAAAGCGGCCTGACCAACCCGCCCCAGATCCGGACTAAGACGCCGACTAAATGGATACGGTTAAACCAACCATTCTGGTCACCGGCGTTTCGGGCAACCTTGGCCAGCGGCTTCTGCCGCAGCTTGCGGATTCCTACCATGTCGTTGGCGTCGACGTCACGCCGCCAACCCAGTCGCCGGTCGATCGTTTTGTGCCGCTCGATCTGGGAGCGGAAGAGTCCTGCCGGGAGTTGCTCCTCCTGCTGCGCGAGTTGCAGCCTGCTTGCGTGGTGCATCTGGCGTTTGTCATCGACCCCCAGCGCACCGGTGTTCTGGATGTTGACCGAATGTGGCGCATCAACGTGGCCGGCACCGCCCGTGTGATGGAGGCCATAGCCGAAGCCAACCGGAACGCCGAAACCCCGATTCGGCAGTTTATTTTCCCTGGCAGCGTGTCTGCCTACGGGTCCGACCTGCCCACGCCCGTTGCCGAAGACGCGCCCCTCCAGGCTCACACACTGCCCTACGCGATCCACAAGAAAGAAAGCGACCTGGTCGTACAGCAGCGCGCGCCTTCCTTGCGCGGATGCGGCGTCTTCATCCTGCGTCCTCACATTTTTGCCGGGGCGACGGTCGAGAATTATCTGATGGGAGCATTTCGAGGAACGCCCAACGGGAAGAGCCCGCGCGCCGCGCGCATGCGCCAAAGATCAAAACGCCTGCCCTGCATGTTGCCCTTCGGCCAGAAATATCTGGACAATAAAATTCAGTTCGTCCACGTCGACGATATGGCCCGCCTGATAGCATGGATACTGGAGCGCGAACCGGAAGCGCAGCGGCTGACCATTCTGAACGTAGCCGGACGCGGCGATCCGCTCACCTTCGCGCAGTGCATCGAACTGGCGCACGCCAGGTTGGTCCGCGTTCCGGGACAGTGGGGCATGCGTCGCGTTCTGCAGTTCTTGTGGAACAGGAACATCTCGGCCATTCCACCCGACGCCGTCCCCTACATGACCGGCGAGTACATAATGAACACCGACCGTCTGAAGAAATTTCTCGGCGATGACTATGAGCGGGTGATCGAAAAAACAAATCAAGAGGCGTTCGCGGATTCGTTCCAGAAAAACTAGAAGGGGATGTTGGGCGGTTAGAATAAATCAGCGGCATCAGTCCTATTATCAGGTGTTATGTGACGATGCGGATCGACCTCTTCCGGTGGGTTGCAATGGCGCGTGGTGCAATTGGATTTGCCATTGCAGCGAGCACAGCATTTATCGTTTGGCTACGAAGACGAGGCTCCCGACACTGGCCAATCGCTTTTGGGAATGTGGAATCTGCATCGAGCTTTCAAGATAATTCAGTGTGGCGCACGGATGTCGCTTACTCTTACAGCGTAGGAAACGAATTCTATCCGGGCGAGTTTCGTCTTCGCTCTTTTAGCGAGCGCAAAGCTAATGGAAAAGAACTCCGTTGGAAGGGGCGAAAAATCGGGGTGCGTTATTCCCCACGGAATCCTCAAATCTCAGTAGTGAGGATCGAGGACCAAGCTGGTTTATACGGCGATGAGTACGCGGGCCCTGGCTTCCCAAGCTAAGACTACTTGTTTGCGTAGTGGTCCGCTCCGAGGAAGTGCAGCGAGACATAGGGCTCATTGCCCACCACCCAACTATCGTGACCGGGAGGCCCGGGTGGAATATAAAAGAGCGTGCCCGCGCGAAGTTCGTGGATGGTACCATCCTCCATCGCAGCCGTGGCACAACCGGAAAGCACCAGGCCGACATGCTCCACGTTGCAGCGCGAAGCGCCCACGCCTGGCCCGACGTGAAGCGACCATTTCCATCCAGGCTCGTAAGTAGCGCGGCCGATGGTCATTCCTCCGATGCGGACGAGTTCGAATTTTCCTTTTTCGAATACTCGTACTTCGTCCGGGTCTTCAAAACGCTTCAGAACTGTCTCAAGCATCGACGTAACTCCTCGCGATAGAAGATAGATATGCGCGACGATAGATGTGCGGGAACGGGCTAAGCGCTCTTCACTCCGCGGTACAGTCCCGCAATGCCAAACGTGTACGGAGTCCAGGAAGCCTCGCGGAATCCTGTCTGACGCATGCGGCTGAGCATTTCATCTGGAGGCGGAAATCGCTCGACCGACGCCGGCAGATACGCGTATGGTCCGCGCACCCCGGAGAGCATCGTCCCAATCGCCGGAAGAACATGCTTGAAGTAGACGCGGTAGGCGTGTCCGAGCAAGCCGCCGGGCTCTCCGAAATCCAGAATGCCGCATTCTCCCCCGGGAGCGAGGACGCGAGCAATTTCGCGCAAGCCCGCGTCGTAGTCGGCCAGGTTTCGAAATCCGAACGCGGAGGTCACGAGATTGAAATGTCCGTCGGGAAACGGGAGCCGTAGAGCGTCGGCTTCGATCCAGCCGAGGGTCGCGTGTCTTGCTTTGTCGGGCGCCTTCTGCGCTTTCGCCGCTGCGCGCTGCAACATGGCGTGAGAAAAATCCGCGCCCAGAATCTGCGGAGTGGCTGAGCGAGCGCGCCGGCGCAACGCGAAAGTCATATCGCCAGTGCCGCAGCAAAGATCTAGAACGCGAGCTTGGGGACGCTTCAGAATCGAATCGAAGCTGCGCGCCGTGCGCCACCACCACAAGCGGTCAATGTTGAACGAAAGAACGTGATTCAGCAGGTCGTAGCGCGGCGCGATTGAGGTAAACATCTCGCGGACAGCAAGCGCCGCCGATTCGCGGTCGCGCGCACCCGCGGGTGCCGCGCCCACGATTCGTTCATTCAGTTCTTGATTCATAGGAGAATTGCCGGGCCCTGCGTCCACGCGAAGAGCGTGGCCTCAGCGGCTAAAGCCGTATCCAAAACAATGCGATTATCGCAGCGGTGAACCGCTGCGCCACCCAAAAGCGTGGGCAACATCGAGTTTTTCCGCAGCCTGTGTGAAGCCGTGCCCTTCCCAACACTAATCGTGCGGGCCGCTAATTGCGCGCCAGTTTCCGAATCTCTTCAACCGCCGAACGGACGATTGCTTCTGGCACGTCGCTTGTAATCTCGACTTTGCCGATCTCGCGCGGCAAAATAAAGTGCACCACTCCACTACGAGTTTTCTTGTCGGAACGCAGGCGCTTCAAAATACTGGTAGTTTGAAATGTGATGCGCGGCAGCCGGCCGAAACCAAGCACAGAGTTCGAAATGCGTCCCGCTGTAACACTGTCGAGTCTGCCGGTGGAGAGGGCGATGTGAGTCGCAGCGATCATGCCCCAAGCAACTGCTTCTCCGTGGAGCAACTGCTTATATCGGGTCTCGGCCTCAAGGGCGTGTCCGATTGTATGACCGAGGTTGAGGACTTGCCGCAAACCGCCTTCGCGTTCGTCGGCACTTACTACCGATGCCTTCAGACGCACCGAATCGGCAATCACTCTCTCAATCACCGCCGGATCCCGATCCAGAATCTCGCGGCGCCGGTCTTCAAAAAGCTTGAATAGGCCGGGATCTCCGATGATGCCGCACTTCAACGACTCATAAAGGCCGGCGCGATATTCGCGCGCAGGCAGCGTCTCCAGCACCGCGGGATCGACCAGCACGGCGCGCGGCTGGTGGAAGGTCCCGAGCAGATTTTTGCCCGAAACTTTTCCCGACACTTTTTCCGACACTAGGTTGACGCCCGTCTTGCCGCCGATCGCCGCATCCACCTGCGCCAGCACGGTCGTCGGCACCTGGATGACATCCACGCCTCGCATGTAAATCGAGGCCAGGAAACCGGTGACATCGCCAACCACGCCGCCGCCCAAGGCGATCAGCGTTACGCCGCGATCTGCACCGTGCTTTACGAGTTTCTCGGCGAGTTTTTCCAGTGTTGCGAGACGTTTCGAGCGCTCGCCATCGGGCATTTCGAGAAGCCCCGTTTCGACCCCGGCAACCGACAACGATTTCAGCAGGACCTTTGCCCAACGCCGCCGCACGGGCGGCACAGTGACCACAAACGCGCGTCTATTTTCAAGAAACTTGCCGAGGCATTCTCCGGCACGTGGAAGCAGGCCGCTTCCGATGAGCACTTCATAAGATCGCGACGGCGTACTGACGGGAACGCTGATCATGAATGTTCATCATAGCGTATGGGAGCGCTGCCGATCTCTTGCGAAGTCATGCTCTTCCCGTTGAGATGTGGAGTCTTTCGCGCCGCAGTCTTCCTCAGCGGCTGAAGCCGTCGGGTTCTCGCATAGATCGCAGCGGTAAACCGCTCCACCCCATCACGCCAAGAGCGGGCGTGATGGGGAGCCCGGCGCTGCGCGACCCAAAATCAAGGTTCGGCGAGTTTCTTTCGCGGATGCAGCAGCGAGGCAGCAACGGAAATTCCCAAAACCAACAGAACAACCGCCAGGGTCCATTCGGTGGGAATCTCCACATAATGCGAGCCCAGCATTTTGAGGCCGGTGAGAATGAGCACCACCGACAACCCATAATGAAGGTAGTGGAAACGGTCGATCATTCCCGCCAACGCAAAGTACATCGAGCGCAGGCCGAGGATGGCGAACACATTCGAGGTATAGACCACAAAAGCGTTCAGGGTGATCGCGAGGACCGCTGGAATCGAATCCACAGTAAGAACGACGTCGGTGGTCTCGACCACGATCAGAGCCACCAGCAGCGGTGTTGCGCAAAACCCTTTTTGTCCCGCCTCGTGTGTGAAGAACTGTCCACCCACATATTTGTTCGTCACTGGAAAAACTCGACGGAAGAGTCGCAGAACGATGTTTTTTTCGGGATTGATTTCCACCTCGCTTTGGCGGAGCAGTTTGAGTCCCGAATAAACGAGCAACGCGCCGAACGCGTAGGTTATCCAACTGAAGCGCCGGATAAGGCCCACGCCGGCGACGATAAACGCGCCCCGCATGACAAGCGCCCCAATGATTCCCCAGAATAAAACCTTGTACCGGTGCTCTTCGGGCACGTTGAAATAGCGGAAGATGAGCAGAAATACGAACAGATTGTCTACGCTGAGCGACAGTTCGATGATGTAACCAGTCGTGAACTGAAGCGCCTGGGCGCGCCCGTGCCAGAACAACTCCAGCACTGCAAACGCAGCCGCCAGGGTAATCCAGACGCCAGACCAGATCAGCGCCTGGCGGAGCCCAACCGTTCGCGACCGGCGATTCAGAACGCCCAGGTCAAGCGCCAACATCGCGAGCACAAACAGGTTGAAGAGAATCCAGAAGATGAGCACAGGGAATCTTACGACAGGTGCCAGCAAAAATATTGCAGAGGTAAAGGTCAGATTTCGGAGGTGAAAGGTCCGTACACTGACCTCTGCAGTCTGACCTCAGACCTCTGCAATGCTTTTTCTTACGGCTCTCTCCCTCGCTTTGCATTGGCCCATTCTTCCCACACGCCCATTTCCTTTAACTCCCGGTCAAGATGGGTTTCTACTAAGGTCTGCTCGATCTGGGCGCGGTTCAGGCGCGGACCGACTCGCTTTGAAGCATTCGCCAGCGCAAAGGTTAGTTCCGCCGCTTCAGCTACGTGCTTCTTGAGTTGGGAGAAATCTACTTTGTCGAAAGTGTCGGTGGTGGCGTGATAATTCTCCAGATAATTCGCTTCTTCCTGATCGGCGACAAGCGTGGGTACGCCTTCGAGCATGAAGTCGAAGTGATCGGTACCATACTCGGCCGTCGCCTCCACCTTCGCGGCGCCGAAAGATTCCAGAGGCGCCAATATCGATTGCACCGCGGGAATGACGTCTTTACGTCCGCCGGCCGAAAACCCTGTGGTCTTCCCGGTACCACTATCGAACACCACCACGCCCGCCGCTTTGTCGAGGTCGTTGCGATGCGCCCTCACATAGGCCCGCGAACCGATCATTCCCTGCTCCTCGCCGGAAAAAAGAATGAAACGTATCGATCGATGCGGCTTCAGGCCGGACGCCTTGATCGCGCGCAGCGCATCAATCACCAGCGCGGCGTTGCACCCATTGTCGAGCGCGCCTGTTCCGAGTTCCCAGGAGTCCAGGTGCGCGCCGAGCACTACGAACTCGTCGGGCTTTTCGGCGCCGGGAATTTCCGCCACTACGTTCCATGTCTTGATCGCGGGGCCTATTTTGTTAGGAATCGAAAGATCGGCCCATACCGGATTTGCCGACGCCAGCAAGCGGGCAATGCGCTCGCCATCTTCACGCGCCACGATCAACTGGGGCAACGCATCGATCTCGCCGGCGACGGAGTTTGTGTGACGGTAGAGAATTTCATGCTGGCGCGTGGCCATGAATGCGATGGCTTTGGCCTTCCCTTTCATGGCCAGCGCAATTACGCCCGGCGCCCGATCGTATTCGCCAAACAGATCTTCCCAGCTCGCCAGCACCTTGGTATGTACGAGCACGATTCTTCCTGCCACATCCCCTACCTTGGCAAATTCGGCGGCCGAACCATCGCCGACATCCACGATCGGAACATGTTTTGCCACGGCCAGGGCGGGCGCCCATGCGACCGACACGGCGTGGACGGGAAAGGTGGTTCCCGAGTACAGCGATGCTGTCATGGCGGTCGCACCCTCCGCCCACGAATGCTGGATGGTGAATTCCTCGGTGTGCACACTGTCGGCGCCGGCGGCTTTAAACGCCGCTATGCCCCATTCCACCGCGCGCTGGAAGGCGGGAGTCCCGGGAATGCGCCCTCCAATTTCATCGGTCAAGCGCCGGAGATTCGTTTCCAGAGGCGAAGATTTCAGCGCTTCTGCAATCAGGTGATTAGCGATTTCTCGGTCCGGATCGCGGTCGGCTGCGAAGGCTGCCAGAAAAATGCCTGCCAGAAGAAGACTGGGGCCGAGCCACAGCAGTTTCCGGTTCATAGCGAAGCATTAGAAACGAATTTGCGGCAAAGCGAAAGAGACTAGTCGGAGACCGCAGGTTCGATGGGCTGGAGGCTGCTGCCCTAGAGGACGGGCGAGGACGCCCGTCGCTCCATTACCTCGCTTTATGCGGGGGTCAGGCCGTATTTCTCTTGCAGACGACGCTCCATAGTGCGGAAAATCAAACCGTCCACGAGATAGCCGAGAATTACGATCAGAATCATGACTGCCATAACCTGGCTCATGTCGCTCAGGTCGCGTCCCATCATCAGCAATTGGCCGAGTCCGAGACTTAGAAAAATCATTTCGGCTTGAATCAGCGAGCGCCAGGCGAAGGCCCACCCTTGCTTCATACCATTCACGATGAAGGGTAAGCTCGCCGGCAACAGCACAGACCAGAACAGGCGGAAGCCGCTTGCCCCCAGGTTGCGACCCGCCATGCCGTAGATCTTGGGCATCTGCTTCCGGCCGTCCTCCATGGCGATGGTTATTGAGAGCAGCGAGCCCATGAGCACGACGAACAGGATGGCTTTTTCTGTAAGACCGAACCAGAGCACAGCCAGCGGAATCCAGCAAATGCTGGGCAGGGATTGCAGGCTCACCAGTAAACCGCCCAGGGTTTCTTCCAGGAATTTACTGCTCGACACGGCGAGGCCTAAGATCATTCCAAGCACAACCGACAAACTGTAACCGATGAGCATGCGCTTCATGGTGACGGCGATGCCAATCCAGAAGCTGTGGTCGGCGAAGCCGTCCCACAACGCATGTCCCACCCCCCATGGCGGAGGAAAAAGATACGGCGGCCAGATGCGCAATTTTGCCAGCAGGGCCCAGACGCCGATCAGCGCGGAATAGAAAATTAATTGCTTAGCGAGCTTTTTCATCGGCGTATTCCTCTTCCAAAGACTTGTTAATTTCGTCGCGCAGGCAATCGAGGATGTCTCGCGCAGTGCGCGCAACATCGGTTTGTTCCATTTGACGGGGCCGGGGCAGGCTCACCGAAAATTCCTGTTTCACGCGGCCCGGACGGAAGGTCAGCAACGCCACGCGATCTCCGAGCCTTACCGCTTCGCGCACATTGTGGGTAACAAAAATGATGGTGCGGCCGGTTTCGGCCCTCAGGCGCTCCAGTTCGTCGTGCAGCAGGTCCCGAGTCTGGGCGTCGAGGGCGGCGAAGGGCTCGTCCATAAGCAACACGTCAGGCTCGGTGGCCAGCGCTCGCGCCAACGCCACTCGTTGCCGCATGCCGCCGGAGAGTTGATGGATGTAGCTATCTCTAAATTTTGAAAGGTGGACGAGACGCAAATAGTATTGCGCTTTTTCTTCGCGCTCGGCCTTGCCAATGTTCTTCATCTTCATGCCGAACTCGACATTGCCGCCGACCGTCAACCATGGAAAGAGACCGAGTTCCTGGAAGATGAGAATGCGATCCGTGCCCGGACCGCTTACAGGCGTGCCATCCACCAGAACTTTTCCCGAGGTCTGCGGCTGCAGGCCCGCAATCAAGTGCAACAGCGTGGACTTGCCGCATCCCGAAGGGCCGACGATGCAGAGAAACTCTCCCGGCTTTACTTGAAGGCTGATATTGTCGAGCGCGAGCAGGCGCTCGCCCGAAGTCGTCTTATAGCTGAGCGAAATTGCATCCAGCGCGACCTTTGGAACCACCACTTCGGCGATGGGACGCAGCGGAAGCGTAGCTGTCGAGCAAGCAGGCTTGCCGCGCAACACATTCGGGTGCACTCCCGGGCGAGGAGCAGTTGGTAATGCCGCCGGATACGCGTTTTGAGGAGTCGTGCTCATCGGATTTGGATTCCCTTCTTCCCTTTTTCCGCTAATACCTGGTTTAAGATCGAAAGATCGTACAGGCTCGATAAATCGGGCATCTGACGCCCCAGAAATCCAGCGTCGTACGCAGACTTGGCGGCGTTCATTAACGAACCAGGCAGCGGATCGTAGGTAGCCGTCATGCGGCCAAAAGCTTCATCCAGCTCGGCATCAGGAAGCGCTTTGCCGGTTTCTTTCGCGATTTGCCGGTTGAGAAGTTTCTTTGCCTCGGGTAAATGCCCGTTGATCCAGTCCGTTAATTCAACGTGCGCACGGATCCAATTCTTCACAAGGCCGGGATGTTCATTCAGAAATTGCGTCCGTACGATCAGATGGGCGGAAATAAACTGACCGTTCGGCCAGAGTGTGCGCTCGTCCAGAAACAGGCGCCCGTTCCCTTCTTTAATCAATCGCGTGGCCCAGGACTCCGGCGCCCAGGCGCCATCCAATTCTTTTTTTAAGAACAGCGTCAACTGGTCGGGATTGGCCAGCGGAATGACTTGCACATCCCCGCCCTTGTCCGTGGTTTTCATGCCATGCGCTTTCAACCAGGCGCGTAGCGCCACGTCCTGCGTGTTTCCCATTTGCGGGGAAGCGATCTTTTTTCCGTGAAAATCCTCCGGTTTCTGGATGCCGGAATCGTTGCGTACCACCAGCGCCGCTCCGCCACTGGTCGCACCCGCCACAATGCGCAGCGCTTCTCCATTGGAGCGAACGTAACCGGAGATGGCCGGATTCGGGCCAATATAGGTCATATCAATGGCGCCAGCAAACAAGGCTTCAATTGCCGAAGGCCCGGCGTTGAAACTCTTCCACTCAACTGTGACATGCGGCCCCATCGCTTTCTCGAACCACCCGTTGCTCTTGCCCACCATGGCCTGCGGGTGGGTGATGTTGGGAAATGCGCCCACGCGAATCACGTTCTGCGCCCGGGCAAATGTGGCCAAAGAAATAAATAACGACGCCCAAATCAAGAAACTTCGCTTAGTCATTGCCCGCAGCCCCCACCGACATGGGCAGCACATTGGTTTCCGAATTTTTTTTCCTATTACTTTTTCTGTTGATGGCGCTCGGACGGGATCCAACCGGCTCACGGCTGACGAGATCGGCCAGAGTCGTATTCTCGAGAATCCTGGCAGCGGCGTCCCGTACTTCCAGAAACACTTTGTAGAGCGCGCTGTGATTCGCATCACGATCGATGAGAACCCGCAATTGCTCCGCATCGCCGAAGGGGGCAAGCGGCCCGTCAATCAGACGGATGATTTCGCTCAAGCGGATTTCCGACGGCTCCCTGCGCAGCCGGTATCCACCCTTGGCGCCGCGCACGCTTTCCACGATGCGTGCGTTCTTCAGTTCCAGGAGAATGAGCTCCAGAAATTTTTCCGGCAGATTCTCCTCGTAGGCAATGTCGCGAATCCTGATTGCACCCTGCGTATAGCGGCGGGTCAGGACCATGGCTGCCTGCAACGCGTACAGCCCTTTCTGAGAAACTTTCATCGTGGCTCCGTTACGAGTATCCCTATATTAGTAATAGACATTATAGATAAAGCGAGCGCAATGCCATAGCACCAAAGTGCACAACTACCAATGATTTCGTGATTTTCAGCAATTTAGCGCTGGACGAGAAGTGTTGACAGGAAGCCTTTGTGCAAGGCTTTGCAGTTTCAGAACGTGGATGGATGTGCCCTACCGGATGCCTTTTCGGGGACCGCAGCGAGCCGCGCAGTTGCTTTTAGTGGAGGCGCAGAATCTGGACGGTAATGTTATCCGGCCCGCCCCGTTCGCGGGCTAATTCGATGAGATCGCGACCCGCTTTTTCCGCGCTCTTTTCTTCGATCGCCTCGAGAATCTCCGGATCGCGGACCTGTCCCCATAACCCGTCGCTGCAGATCACGAGCACGTCATCCGGGCGCAGCGGCTCGGGCTGGCCGGGCGAATCCATGATGAGATCGGGGTTTGTTCCTAAAGCAGCTGTCAGAATATTCCGCTGCGGATGGGTTTCCGCTTGTTCGGCGGTGATCAATCCCGACTCCACGAGGCGGCTCACATAAGAATGATCGCGCGTGACCCGATGAATCTGACTGTCGCGGATCAGGTAAAGCCGCGTGTCGCCGACATGCACGTAGTAAAGCGCGTCGTATTGCGCAGCGGCGTCCCCAATTCTAACGATCGCCGCGGCGGTGCAGGTTGTTCCCATCCCGCGCAGCTCGGGATGGGCAAAGCTGTATTCCCGGATCTGCTCGTGGGCGGTCTGCAAACCTTCGATCAGCGCCTGCTGCGGATCGTCGCCGCGAAAGTCGCGATAGACGGCCACCAGCGTTTCCACCGCCAGCCGGCTTGCTTCCTGCCCGCCTTCGTAGCCGCCCATGCCGTCCGCGACTACCGCCAGCCGGCCCTTGCGTTGGAACTCCCGATCGTCCTCGGGCTCCCAGTAGCCAAAGGAATCCTCGTTATTCTGACGCACGCAGCCCAAGTCGGTTTGGCTAGATACTTCAATCCCGGTGCGAACTTTCATCCGGGCACGATTTCAGTTACGGGAATCGGACACATAGTTAGAAACATAGTTAACGATCACATTCACGAGCAATCGGATGATTATAAGGGTTAGCGGGCAGGGGGCTCAAACCGAGTACTGAAAAAGGATCGAGGGCGGCCGAGTGAGCGGGCCTAAAGCGCGAAAGGGGACGGCAGTGAAGGCCGTCCCCGCGAAGGTGCCAGCATCAAGAACTAGTCAGAAGCTACGGTCCGCAGGCTCCAGTCGGGTTGGTGGTATTGGTAATGCCTGCCTGAGAAGCCACCGCAACAAAGACAGGCGGGGTCGTGAACCCTGCATAGGTTGCCGTGACTGAATAGGAACCGGCCAAACCCCAGGCTGGGGTGGTCGCCGGGGGCGAAGCGCTATTTTCCCAGGTACAGATAAAGGGTGACACCGCCGTGAGTAGTCCTGTCGGGCTCAGCAGGACGGTGCTCGGTGGAGTGGGAAGCGGATTGCCGAATTGGTCTACGCTACCCGTTGTAATCGCGATCTTGTAGGCGACCGCACCCCCCAGATTGTCCAGAAGCTTCTGTTTTCCGCTGCTGTAATTCCCCCATGCATAGAGCTGGGTTGTGGCGCCCTCTCCCGTCAAGTCAACAGTACCCGGAGCCGACTCCGTTGTGTTCGAGGACGAAAGCTGGATGGACTGCAAATCATTCGTTGTTCCGCAGCCCAGCATGCTGAATGCCAGCATCGCGCAAGCCAACGCGGCAAAGAGATTTTTACGATTCACCGCCAAGTACCTCCAATAGGGGATTTTCCGTATCTGGAAATCTTCTGCATCGTCGCAGTATCCGTCACACGAGGCAAGGTAACCAAAGTCACTGCGCAGAACTGGCGTGCGCCTCTGTCCTATCGCTAACTGTCTAATCGTGGTTTCCGCAGAAACATATAGACTCACGGTGACGCATGGAGAAGTCGTCTACAATCACCCCATGTCCGAGCAAAGCCCTCAACAAAACCCGGATCAAACCCCCAGCCAGCCTGTGTCTACCCCGCAACCTGCGGTGCCCGAAGCGATCACGGAGTTTCACGTCGGCGACGAATTCGGGACTGCCAAACGCAATCTCCCTCCGCTGAGCATCGTGCTGATTTGCATCGCGGCCGTCGCTCTGATTGTGGGGATCTTCGCTTTCAAGGAGCGGCCGAAGCCGCAGGGCGCGGGTTCGATCGATTTTGTGGCTGCGGCGGAAGTGCCGGGGCAGAACATGATCCTGGCGGCTATTACGGTGACGTTGCGGAATACGGCCAGAACGCCTTTGTGGATTCACACTCTGAAAGCGCAGCTTACCACCGCCGACGACAAAGCCTTCGAGGATGAAGCCGCGTCGGCGGTCGATCTCGATCGCTATTTTCAGGCGTTCCCGGCGTTGAAAGAAAGTTCGGAGCCGCCACTTTCGCCCGAAACCAAGCTGCCCGGCGGAACCGAACAGAGAGGAACTATCATTGTCGGCTTCAAGGTCTCTCGGGAAGACTTCGATCAGCGGAAATCCCTGATCGTCCGGATTCAACCGTATGACCAGGTGCTGCCGGTGGTATTGAAATAGTTCGCGATGGAGCGATGGGGAAACGGGCGTCTTTGAAGCTTGTTTGCGTTGAAGAAGTGTAGCGCCGGCATCTTGCCGGCTATCCCGAGGGCGTCTGGTCTCGGCCCGGCGGGCGGGGACGCCCGCCGGACAGCCGCCGGGACGGCGGCGCTACTCTCATTGCTCACTCATTCTCGAGTTGCTTACGGGCTTGCGCCAGCGCCGCCTGCTCGGTCTTGCTTACCTTGGGATACTTCAGGTTCATCGCCTTCAGCGCATCCGCTACGGCGTGCGATACCACCAGTCGCGTAAACCATTTGTTGTCAGCCGGCACGACGTACCAGGGAGCGTATTCACTCGCGGTGTGCCGGATCATATCCTCGTACGCTTCCTGATAAGCGTCCCAGAATTCGCGCTCCTTCACATCGGCTGAAGAAAACTTCCAGTTCTTATCGGGGGTGTCGAGGCGCCCCAGGAAGCGGACCTTCTGTTCTTTTTTTGAAAGATGCAGGAAGAACTTCACCACCGCGATGCCGTTGCGGGTCGCGTAGCGCTCGAAGTTGTTGATGTCGTCAAAGCGCTCCTGCCAGATATGTTTCGTGACCAACTGCCTCGGCAATTTCTGGCTTTCCAGAATCTGGGGGTGGACACGCACCACCAGCACCTCCTCGTAATACGAGCGGTTGAAGATACCGATCTGCCCTCGCCGCGGCGCCCGTTGCATGCAGCGCCAGAGATAGCCATGCTGCAATTCTTCCTCCGATGGCGCTTTGAACGACGAGACCTCGACGCCCTGCGGATTCACCCCCGACATGACGTGCTTGATGGTCCCATCTTTTCCGGCCGCGTCCATGGCTTGAAAAATCAGCAGCATGCCCCAGCGGTCCTGCGCCGCGAGAATGTCCTGCAGGCGGCTCAATTCCTTGACGCCCTCGGCGAGCAGCTCTTTCGCCTGTGGCTTCAATTCCGACCCCAGTCCATGCGTATCGGCAGGGTCGTGATCCTTGAGGCTGAAGTGTTTTCCGTGCTCGACGCGGTAGCGTTTGAGTAATTTATCGATCTTCATACGGTCAACTATAAAGCAGCCCGAGGAATTGGCGTCGCAAAGCCGCTTGAGAGATTGACGCCGCGCGCCTTGAGCCAGTTCATGAGCATTGCCACTGGTTCCAGCGCGCAGACGAATCATTGTTTCCTGAAAGCGGAGAGCTGAGAGCCGATAGCTGAGAAACGACTGGCATTTGACTTCCCGTCACTTACTCGCGAAAATAGGAGTAGTTCTTTGAAGGCCAATCCCACCAGTGGGGGCGTCACGGCTTCGACGGAGATGCTTGCGGCCAAGAGGCATGCCGGGGTGCACACACCCGCAATCGCGTGCAAAATGATAATTGCCAATCAACAGATGGCATACGCAGCCTAATTAGTTAGGCGGCCGCTCTCCACAGCTTCGCCCTTGGGCTGTGAGCGAGCGTCACACAGAGGGCTGCTCTTCTCTGCTACGTCTGGGCAGGGAGGCTAAGATCTCAGGCTAGCGGCTAGCGTTTCTTGTCCGTTCTGAGCGTGGGCCGCGAACGTCCTGGGGTAATGCCCAGGGCATGAACGTGAATAAGCATGTAGTCTCTTGACCAGTAACATTTTCGGACGCGGGTTC